>Ga0209415_10001921_pt1 | contig 39354 bp, 24 predicted proteins | sample PeaSoiSIISIP2007_FD_187696 | JGI IMG/M metagenome (GOLD analysis project Ga0209415, IMG submission 187696) | Peat soil microbial communities from Weissenstadt, Germany - SII-SIP-2007 (SPAdes) (version 2) | ecosystem: Environmental > Terrestrial > Soil > Wetlands > Peat | place: Germany...
CGCCAAACTCCTCGCTAGACTCGGTACCCCCACTGCCCCAAAAATACGTTAGCGAACTTCTGAAGTGGAGGACTAAGGGATGTTCCGGCGAATGCTGCAAGGCCAACCGCGGAGCAGCGGGAGTGGACGGCCGGACTTTCGAGGGCATCGAGGCGAACGGAGTAGAGCGATGGTTGGACGAACTGGCGCAAGAGCTGGGAAGCCGAACGTATCGACCACTTCCCGTGCGGCATTCCGCACGCCGAGCTTCTCAAGTCGGTGACCTGCCGGTTCGTCGACGGAGCGATGCTGCATCTGATTAAGATGTGGAGGGAGGCTAAAGTAGAAAAAACGGACGGTCGTGGGGATGGACATCGGAATACACGCAACCGGGATGAAGGTCGGGGCACTCCACAAGGAAGAAGCGGGTGACCCGCCGGTGCCAAGCGATCAGCCGCGAAAGCGGACGGAACAAGACCCTCCTGACCCTGGAGATCGCGGTAGAGATGCTCAGCCATTTGGTGATCGGGTGGGGCAACTACTTCTGTCTCCGGCCAGTCAGCAAAGCCTACCGGGTGACTGAGCGACACGCGCGGTGAAGGTTGCGCAAGTCGCTGTGCGCCAAGCAAGAGCTGTGGTGGCCGCCGACCGTTTCCGGAAGCCGACCTCCCCGCGGTGCTAGGGCTGGTCCGTCTTTCCGAGCGGGCACGCACCTTTCCGTGGGCGACTTCGTGCTCCTCTCTCCGGAAGCCGGATGCTCACGTCCGTCGGCCGTCGGCAGCACGATATCCGCACTGACCAGCGCGCCTAGCGCTCGGGCGTGCGCGACCGGCCTGTTGATCAGAACGAAGAAGCTCCGCGCCACCCCGCACAACGCCAAGCCCGGAATGGCCGGCCCCGCGGCTCTCAAACCTCAATTCCATTAGGCCGAACTCGTGGCTCGAAATGCCTCGACCCAGGCGCGTGCCGAGTTCATATGCGATAGGTCCTTCTTAAGTTGATCGCGCTGCTTAGCTAGGGTGTCTTGGACGCTTGCCAGGACGGTCTTGAGTGAATCGAGGTTAGAAAGGTACTCACCCAACTCAGAGACGAGCGCAGCTTCTCTGTTATGCCCTGCAGGAAGCTGGCCAAGCCCTGCGGCGATCCGCGCCAGTTTCCAGTTCAAGGCGAGCAATTCTCCCGGCGGGAGGGCTGCGTAAATCGAGGCCACGTTTGTTTCTAACAATCTGGATACGGTACTTCTAATCTCTCGATTGGTATTCTGCAAGGCGGTGATCAGTTCGGATTGCATCGAACCTCCATAATTTCTTCTAAGTCAGAATCAGGCCGGCGAGGCGTCTGACCCTCGAGCAGCTTCACGACGAACGGTTCACCCTGACAAACAAAGGCCTGGCGAGCCAGCACGGACGATTCGGGCGCGTCGGGAAAGCCCTGCTCGCGCTCCGCGACTTGCGGCGTGGACAATTGACAGTGACCGTACCCCAACGACTTGAGGTTGCCAGCCGTGACATTGGTTATTTCGGCCCATGCATCGCGCATTTCGTCGGAGGTAGGCTTTTGCGAATCCAGGCCGAACATAGCGCGCGCGACTTTTCCGGCCAACTCTTCCGTGCATTCCAAGCACACGGTGCGCTGCCGAGTCCCTATAATCTGCACTTTGCCAATGAGTGTGCAGGCTCGTTCTTCGGCAGGAGTCAATCCCGCGGTGGGCTGCACCTCCAGGCCTAGAGTTGATTCCCAGATTGCACGGGTGAACTTACAGAGATCGTCGCTGGTGATGGTCATGTTGATGTTCAGGCATTCCGCGCACGATAGCAGATAGTGCGATCGAATCGGACGCGCTCGAAGGAGTCGTCCAGGTTGAAAGTCGTTTCGGCGCCGCCCAGGAACAGCAGGCCGTCCTGCTTGAGTAGCTGCCGCGCCTTGCGCAGGATCTTCTTCTTCGTCTCGACGCCAAAGTAAATGAGGACGTTGCGCAAGAGAATGATGTCCATGGGCGGAAGCGAGGGCCAGTATCCCGCCAGGTTGATGGACACGAATTCCAGGCGGCTGCGAAGTTCTTCCGAGATCTGCCAATCAACCCCATGTTGGCGAAAGTATTTGACCAGCAGTCTTGCCGGCAGCCCCCGATTGACCTCGAGTTGGCTGTAGCGACCTTCCCGCGCTCGTGCCAGCATCTCAGCCGAGAACTCAGAGGCAATGAGCTTTACGTTCCACCCGGCCAGACCGGGGAAGTCTTCTTCGAGCAACATCGCAACGCTGTAGGGCTCTTGGCCCGAAGAGCACGCCGCAGACCAGATATTCAACTCCTTACTCGTAGCGCGCGTGATCATGAGTTGCGGAAGGATCGACTTGCGCAGCGCTTCGAAGGGGTGAAAATCCCGGAAGAAGGAAGTCTCGTTCGTGGTCATCGCCTCCACGACATGGCGGTGGAGACCGTCGGGTTTTTTCGTCAGCAGGCTTGCGACCATGGAACTGAGCGAGTCGAACCCTTCGCGGCGAGCCAAGGGCATTAGCCGGGACTCGGCCAGATACTGCTTATCGTCGTCGAGCACCATGGCGGACTGCTCGAGTACCAGGCGCTGAATGTAGTCAAATTCCGCCGCGGTCAAGCTCATTCCCTGCTCCCCTAATCCTGGTACGGTCTCAGCGTCAAGTCGTGGCGGCGATCCCGCGTCTTCAATACCTCCAGAATACTGATGACCGCTCCTTCCGCTTCCTGATGAAAGAAGAACCTGCTATGGCTGCCGAGAGAGCGCAGAAAGCGAGGCTGCCGGTGTCTGGCCCGCTCGTACTTTTCGAACAATCTCACTGCCCAGTTCATTGAGCGGCAGAACCTGGTCGGCTAGGCCCGCGCTGGCAACGTACCCCGGCATTCCCCATACCACGCTTGTTGCCTCATCCTGAACGATGACCCGGCCGCCCGCCTTCCGGATATGCTCGCATCCCCGCAGTCCATCCTGCCCCATGCCGGTCATGACAACCCCCAAGACGCCTGCGCCATACGTTTCGGCTACGGACCGAAAAAGGACATCGACTGCGGGTCGGCAGGAGTTCTCGGGAGGTTCCTGATTGGTCCTGATGCGCACGGCTCGATCCTCCTTTTGCACGATCATGTGATAGTCACCAGGGGCGATGAACGCGTGGCCAGCCTCGACCGCCTGACCAGGAGATCCTTCCTCAACTTGAATATTAGACTTCGCCTCTAGGCGGTCGGCCAGAAGCTTCGTAAATACCGGAGGCATGTGCTGGACGACCACGATGGGGACGGAAAAGTCAGCCGGGAAAGTCGGGAACAGCTCGCTGAGGGCATTGGGGCCGCCCGTGGAAATGCCGATAGCGACTACCTCGACTCGTCCGGGTGTCGGACGCCTCAGCACGGCCATGTTTTTGCTTCCCGAAGGGGCGGGCGTGGCCAGGCGTCGCGCCGTCACGATGTCGCGATCTGTTGCCTTGCGGCCGAAGATCTTAACCTTCGGAATCAACTCGGTGCGGATGTGCTCGAGGGCCTGTTGCACGCCCCCCACGTTCGCCGGCTTGGTCACATAATCGTTGGCGCCAAGTGACAGGGCGTCGAGCGTTGCAGCCGCTCCTCGCTGTGTCAGGGTGCTAAACATGATGACCGGCAAAGAGAGGTGCGTCTGACGAATCCTTTTCAGGGTTTCAAGCCCATCCAGTTCCGGCATCTCCACATCTAGAATGACCAAGTCCGGGTTGAGCTGGGGAATGCGGGCGAGCGCAATGTTCCCGTTTGCGGCCGACCCGACAACTTCGAGTTCGGGGTCGGCTGACAGCGAGTCGCCGAGCATCCGCCGGACCACCACCGAGTCATCGACTACGAGAATCCTGATTCTAGAGTTCAACTACGCACCTGCCATCCCGAAGATCTGGAGTTTCTCGAGGATGATCTCTTGCGTGAAGGGTTTCATAACGTACTCATTGGCTCCCGCCGCGAGGGCTCGCACTACGTTCGCCATTTCGGTTTCGGTGGTCACCATCATCAAGAGCACGCCGTCGTACGACTGTTCGGCCCGAACGGTCCTGATGAACTCTAACCCGTTCATTTCAGGCATGTTCCAATCGACGAGCGCTAAATCAACACTTCCAGTGGCCTGCAACCGCTCGATCCCTTCGCGGCCATTGCTTGCTTCCAAGACTTCGAAGCCTAATCCCTGCAACATTCTGCTCAGGATACTGCGCATAGCTTTCGAGTCGTCGATAATCAATGCCTTCACGAAGGCTCCCTCCAATTGCGATTCGTCCCCTTAACCGAGAGCGCGGGCCTCCGCTTGTGAGGTCCAAGGCTCTTGCTTAGCTATCGGCCAATGCAGGGTCAAGCTTGACTCGATTTGGTTCGACTGCGTACTTGAGAGAATACGAAGGTCCTCGCCGCCGACCTTCCCGATTCTGACCCACAAGCTACCTGTCAAGTAGGTGTCAGACCCTTTTTCCCTCATAATGGTGCACCACCCCATTAAGTGCAACCAGAGGCGGGGGCTGGTCAGGAGGGGGGGACCCGGATGAGAGATGCCCCCTCCCTGTTCGCAGCGCCACGAAAGTTCCGCGCTTAGTTGACTCGAGTCCCCATACTGGACGGTGACGGGCCTCGGCCCGCACCAAGAGCGTCGCGTGTCTGCTTGGAGATACTTCGGAAGCCGCTTGCCTCGCTGGCCGTCGTGCCTCCGTCATAATCGAATTGCCCGACGACTCGTTGCAATTCTGATGCGAGGCGAGCCAGTTCGCCTGCGGCGGTTTGCGTGTCGTTGGCGCCTTGGGTTGTGCTCCTTGCCGCCTGTGCGACGGCGGCGATGTTCTCCGTTACTTGCGCGCCACCTTTCGCCCCCTCTTGAACGTTGCGAGCGATCTCATTAGTGGTCGCGGACTGCTCCTCCACGGCGCTTGCGATCGTGTTCGAGATGTCGTTTAGCTGGTTGATGATGCTCGTAATCTGGCCAATCGCCTCCACCGCTCCCTTGGTGTCTGACTGAATGGCCTCGATTTTCTGGCTAATGTCTTCCGTTGCTTTGGCAGTCTCTTTGGCCAGTTCTTTCACCTCGTTGGCAACCACCGCAAAGCCTTTGCCTGCTTCCCCGGCTCTCGCCGCTTCGATCGTGGCATTGAGGGCAAGCAGGTTCGTCTGTTGGGCGATCGAGGTGATGACCTTGATCACTTGCCCGATCTCGGCGCTCGACTCGCCCAGTTTGGCCACCGTGGCATTCGTCGTTTCCGCGGTCTTCACGGCCGAGGTTGCCACCCGTGCAGCTTCATTCGCATTCTTGGCGATCTCTTTGATACTGGAGGTCATCTCTTCGGTCGCGGTCGAAACGGTCTGCAGGTTCTTAGCCACCTCTTCTGCCGCTGCCGACACGACGTTGGACTGGGTTGCGGTCTCTTCCGCGTTGGCGCTCATCTGGTGGCTGACCGCCGAAAGCTCTTCTGACGAACTGGCCAGCATCTGCGCGCTCTGCCCAATCTCGGACATGCTGTTCGAGAGTTTCTCGGCCATGGAGTTGATGTCGTTTTTGATGGACGCGTGATCGCCTTTGTAGTCGCCAGCTACCCGCGAGATCAAATTACCGTCCGCGATCTTTTGTAATACAGCCCCGGCCTCTTGCATGGGAGCAATCACCGCGTCGAGCGTATCGTTCATACCCTGAATCACCTTTCGGAACTCGCCGTTGTGTCTGCTGGCATCGGCGCGCACGCTGAGCTTGCCCCCGATGGCCCCTTCAGAGAGCTGCTCCACGTCGCTAACCAACGCTTTAATGGACTCCATCATCCCAAGAAATGCCGGGGTCAGTTCATCGTGGTCGGACAAGTTGCCCCGCTTGTGAAGTTGGTCTAGCTCCGCCATGTATTCCCCAGCGGCGATCTTCCGGGCAATTCTCCCAGCGCTAACGATCCGTTCCAGCGCCATGTTCGTCGCGTTGGCGACCTCTGCGAAAACTCCCTGGTACGATCCCTCAACGCGCTTGCTGTGATCGTTTACCGCAATACGTTGGAGGACTTGGTTAGCCTCAACCAACCCGCCCAAGCCGTCGATGCACGCGTTGAGGTTGTTGATGATGATGTTGAAATCCCCTTCGCAAGCGTCCGTAATCTTGGGTGGGATCACACCCTTGCCGATGCGGTCCACGTAGTCCGCAGTGACGTTGATCGGTTTCACGAAAGCCTCAATCAGGGCGTTAATTCCTGCCACCATTTTGAGCCAGTCCCCGGAGTAGGTCTGCGCATTTCCTCGGCTGGCCAGCCTGCCTTTTGACACGGCTTCGGTTAGGTCATTCACTTCCTTCGAGACACGTTGTAGGTTGTTGCGCAGCAAGTCCAACTTCTCGTTGGCGATGACCTGCTTGCCCGGAAGTTGTTCGAGCACGGGACGGAAATCGCCCTCGGCGTAAGAAGCGAGGATGTGGAGGATCTTGAGGATGTTGTTGACGTGTAACCGCACCCCCTCATTGACTCCTGCCGCAAGCTGCCGCCACGCCCCGGAGAATTTTTCTTCGGGCACGTACGCTTCAATGTCGCCTGCCTTCTGGCCCTCCCCCATACGGGCCATCTCTGCGGTAAGGCCAAGGAGATTTCTTCGCAGCAGGTCCATCTTCTCGTTGGCGATGACCTGCTTGCCCGGCAGTTGTTCGAGCACCGGGCTGAAATCGCCCTCGGCGTAAGATGCGAGGATGTGAAGGATCTTCAGGATGTTATTGACGTGGATCCGCACCCCCTCATTCGCCTCCGCAGCAAGCTGACGCCATGCCCCGGAGAACTTTTCCTCGGACACGTACGCATCGAGGTCACCGGCCTTCTGGGCCTGCGCCATCTGCGCCATCTCGTTGATCACGCTCAACAAATTGTTGCGGAGACGGTTCACTCTCTGGGTTGCGATGATTCGCTTACCTGGAAAATCCGGGAGGGCTTGGCTGAAATCGCCTTCCGCATATGCCCCCACTAGGTTAAGAATCCTCAGGATGTCTGCGATGTGCGATCGGACAGCATCGTTGGCAGCCTTAGCAATCTGGCGATACGCCCCGGAAAACTTCTCCTCGGAGGCGAAAACTTCAATGTCGCCCGCCGCCTGACCCGCATACATGTTGCCCATTTCGGAGCAAAGGTCGTTGACCCTATCGATGCACGTATTGAGTTTATTTGTGATGGAGCCAAATTCCCCCTTCTGCTCCCCGGTAATCTTAGCGGGGATGTCGCCCTTCCCCAGCCGGTCAAGGTAATCGGCGGTCGTCTTCAAGGGCCCCGTTAGGGTGTCCATGAGCGCGTTAATCGCCTCAAGAACTTCTCGGTCGCGGCCGCGGAAGCGATCCACTGCGGCGCGCTCCTCTATCAGCCCTTCATTCACTGCCGCGAGTAAGCGGCTGGTTTCCCTGATCAACCCATCCTTGGCTGTCACGGCAGGCGCCATCCGCTGCGCAGCGTTTTTTCCTCGTCTCATTTTGTTTCCTCCTCTAAAATCATTGACCAGTCATGGCGTGCCCTCGGGCTCCACCACAGATTCCCGAATTCGTAAATGTCAACCTAACTTCGCGGCGGCAGTGGGGCAGAAACTCCAAAGTGGGGCGCTTACTTATGTCCGTTGACAGATCGAAACCAATGGCTCTCACTCGCCCTCCTTTGCCTGCAGGCATCTTCCGAGCTCTTCTGCGCAACCCTTTTGATCAGATCGACCACCCAACTAGTTTGGCCGGCTCAACTGCGCCTGCTGCTTCTGATGCGGGTGCGACAGGGGGAGCCCCAATTCGATCCAGAAGGCATTTCCGCAGGCCCGGTTTTGCACTTGAGTGTCTTTGAAGTATTTGGCAATCAGCAGCATGTGCCCCACTTCATAGCGGAGCTCGGGGCCAATCGCCAAATCTTTCCCCTGATTTCCTGCCGCATAAACGACACCCAGCACGCGGTCAGCCGTGGTTTGCTGGTAAAAATACCCATTCGCGCCTATCGCCAGCTTTTTGGTGACGTTTTGCATTGCGACATACTCCCATAGAAACTCGTTGCCGGAGCGATAGTGGTCGGCAGGGTTGGTGTAGTTGACGATGTATTGCACACGCGAGCTGATCTCCGTCCTTCCATGATGGGGAAGATAGCTGAAGGCACCTGACGGAGTGGTGGCAAAATTGTGCTGACCTGGATTGAGGGCGCTGCCCTTGTGATAGACGGGAGCCGGTGTTTCGACATCCAGCCCGTACCACCCGTGCCAGTTGCCTCGATTGTAAGCGATGTCATTTCCGATTACCGGATTCGTGAAGCCCGTGGTCGAATATTTGCCCGCAGGGGTTTGTAGCCAAAGAGTAGCCACAGGCGTGGCGACCCAGGTGACCCAATTTCCACCCAGCACATGGACACCCCAGTTATGAACAACTTTGGGGGCGAAGGCCCATACAGAGAGTTTGAACCCTGGGACTACACTGTGCCCCTGGCCATCCAGAAGGCTATTGGCATGGTAAGTGGCATTAAACTCGGCAAACATGGTTTGTCCCGGGCCTGGCGTCATCCCGGGCAAGACGGTCTCCGCTCCGATCGGGTAAACGCTTCCGGCACCCTCGGTCCCGGTGGCTACGGACGCCCTCCACCCGGACAAAGCCAGAATCGCTACGAGACAAAGGCCATACCTCCAACGTTTCCCCGTCCACGCCATCGTTCGGTGGCGCTTTCGCCTCGATCCTGGAATAGCGGCCGCAGAGTGCAGGTTAATGATGTGAATCCGATAGCTCGTGATATCTTTTCCTCTCCCACTCCTCAGACAACCGCAGGCACCAAGTCCAGCACCTTCTCGGTATCCAAAACGATGAGGATGGTATTTTTAAGTTTGTAAACTCCCTGTATGAGTTCCCTCGCGTGCAGTGCGACGGTACCGGGAGCCAACTCAAACGACTTTTCCTCGACTTCCAGAACATCTCCGATCTCGTCGACCAGGAAGCTCACCGCGCCGTCGCTATGGCGGATCACGACATTCATGGGCAGATCAGAGGCCGGCCGCTCCCGGAGGCCTAAGCGCCGCCGCAGGTCAATAGCCGTTACGATCTGACCGCGCAGGTTGATGAGACCCTTTACGACCGGGGGCGCGAGCGGCACACGTGTCATTTCCTGGTAGCGGATTACCTCTTGCACCTTCTCGACCGCCACCCCGAAGAGCAGCCGGTCGACCAAGAAGGTTGAAAACTGTTTCCTGCCTGCCATGCGACCCCCTAGGGCGAATTGGGAGATTCGACACTCAAACGGAGGAGTTCGGCACCTCTCGAGAATTAGTATCGGTAATCGTCAGTCGACCATCAGCCGGTACTCACCGCCTCCGCTTCCTCCTCTGCAAAGAAGCTTCCGTTCGCTGCCTGGATGATGCCTTTTACGTCGAGCAGCTCCGTTACCCGGCCCTGCACGATCACCGACCCTAACGTTCCCGGGCGACCCAGATGTTTGTGGGCCGCCGCACTTTCCTGCGCGATGTCCAGGATGCGATCCACAACCAGCCCGACACTTCGCCCCTGGTCGGTATACACCACGACTTGAATCTTCTCGATTTCCTCGGTTGACTCCGCAGGCTCAGAGCTGCGCGATATCTGCCGCCGCTCGGGAAGCGCCGAGGAGAGGTAGATAAGGGGAAGAATCTGCCCGCGATACTGGACGACGCTGCGTCCTTCACTCCTCTCCACGCTGGCACGACTGAACTCCTCCAGTCGCGCTACCAGGGAAAGGGGCATGGCCATACGCCCGTCATCAGGTCCGCGCAAAAGCAGGAGTGACTCTCCGTCTTCGCTGTGGACCTGTGCTTCCACGGCCTTTTCCCCTACGGTTCGATCGCGAACTGCGGAAACTACGTTGGCGCGTTGAGCGAGCCCCAAGACGTCCAGGATGAGCGCCACGCGGCCATCACCCATGATGGTGGCCCCCGCGAAGCAGGCGACGCCTTTCAGTTGCTTGGCCAGGGGCTTGACGACAATCTCCTCCGTATCGTTAATGGAATCCACCACCAAGCCGAACTGGCGATCGTCCGCTTGCAGAACCACGATATTCACGTTCTTGTACTCGAGAACCTTTCGTTCCGCCTGGGTCAACAGTTCAATGATCTTCGCGGAGGTGGGCTTGACATCACGGTACTCCTGCTCCGCCCGGGCGAAGTGGTCCGCCGCTTTGAGGGTTACAATCTGCTTGACCAGGGCATGAAATCCCGTGTGAGTCCTCTCGAGTTCCACAATTTCCGCAATGTCCCCGTACTCCTTGAGCCCCCTCGAATAAAGCCACTTGCCTAAGGCGCATTCTTTATGAGAACCCGCTTGCTCTACCGTCAGCGCGGTCTTTCCATCCAGGAACTGACGCAAGCGGTCCGTCCACTCCAGGTGTTTGCGCCGCGCCAGTGCGAAATCCACGAGCTCTGTGGCGCCGTCTGCGGGCGCTTCGGCCTCCACGACTCCTTGAAGCTCGCGCTTCAGGTACACCAGGGGCAGCAGATGTCCCCGCAATCGGTATACGGGCGCGCCGTGAATCATCTCCACGCCTTTACGCGCCTGGTCGCCCTCGAGTCGCACCAGTTCCAACAGGCTCACTTGGGGTATGGCGTACCGGTCCCCGCCGCTGGTCACCGTAAGGGCCGGAATGATCGCCAGGGTCAGAGGTATCTTGATTTTGAGCGTGGTGCCTTTGCCGCTTTGGCTTTGGATGTCTACAACCCCGCCGATCTTCTCGATGTTCGTCTTCACCACATCCATGCCCACACCGCGCCCGGAAACGTTGGTCACCTTTTGAGCCGTGGAAAACCCGGGCAGGAAGACCAGGTTGAGCATTTCCCGCTCGCCCATGCGCGCGGCGTGGTCGGGGGTAACTAGCCCGCGCTCCAGGGCCTTCTGCTTGACGCGCTCCAGGTTCACCCCTGCACCATCATCAGAAATCTCGATGTTAACTTGACCGCCTTCGTGGAAAGCGCATAGGAACAAGCGCCCCTCGGCGGGCTTACCACAGGCGACCCGCTCCTCGGGAGTTTCAATGCCGTGATCCACAGAGTTCCGAACCACGTGAGTCAGGGGATCCTTGATGGCTTCCACCAGCGTCTTATCGAGTTCGGTCTCCTTGCCTTCCATCTCGATGCGCACTTGCTTGCCGCAGCTCATGGCCAAATCGCGCACCAGACGCGGAAACCTCGCCCAAATGTTCCCAATCGGCTGCATGCGGGTCTTCATAACCCCTTCTTGCAGTTCGGTAGTTATTAAGTTCAGGCGTTGCGAGGTATTGAGGAAGACGGGTTCCTGTTGGGTGGTCGCGAACTGGAGAATCTGGTTGCGGGCCAGCACCAACTCCCCCACCAGGTTCATCAACTTGTCGAGAAGGCCCACGTCCACCCGAATGGTGCTGTCGGTGGCCGCGAGCGTGCGCACTTCTTTCTGTTCCTGAATGGCCTCCTGGATGTCCGGCGGCTTGGCTGACCCGCTCTCGACCAGAATCTCGCCCATCGGCCGCGCGTCTCCGAAAAGCTGTTTGTCGAGCGCCGCCGTAATCTGCGCGGTCGAGGTTTTGCCGCGTTCCACCAGGATCTCGCCCAGCCGCCGATCCTCGTCCGGTATGCTGCCGGCGCGGGGGTCCCGAAAGAGCAATCGAGGCGCGGAGGGTTCAGCCTCCGTGCCCGGAGGCGGGGCATCAGGTTCAGTGATCTCGAATGGCGAATCGGGCCGGGGCGGCGGAGGGGGCGATGCAGGGCCGATGGAAGTAGGCGGAGATGCGGGCTGGGCGGCAGGGGCCGGGGATTCACGCTTCGCCCTCTGCAAGCGCGTCAGGGACTCAATCAGCGCCGTGTAGTCCTGCTCGCCTTCTTGTCCCATAGCCTCGATGTTGGCCAGCATCTCGCGCACCGCGTCCACCATCACCAGCAGACCTGAGGTGATCTCCGCGTCGAGAAGCAGTTCGCCGTCCCGCAACTTGCTCAGCAGGCTTTCCCCGACGTGAGTGACGGACTCGAGCTTGCCGAATCCCAGGAATCCGCAGGTGCCTTTTATGGTATGAATCGTGCGGAAGATGCCGGCGAGCATATCGCGGGCCTTCGGATCCTTCTCCAAAGCCACCAGGCTGCGATCCAGTTGGTCAAGGTTCTCGTTGCTTTCCACGAGGAACTCTCGAACGATGTCATCCATAGCACTGCGTCCTTCAGCGCGAATTACGGTTACACCGGCGTCTTTCTCTTATCGGCGTGTACGAGTTGAAGCATGAGAGACTCTAGGTTCGATCTGCCTGAGTAGCGTGCGCCGCTGGTTTTGAGGCCCACGTCTCTTCCTCGGAGCCTGGATTCTTGCCTGCGTGCCAAGCAAGGGGAAACGAGTCGGGACACTCGATTTTCGAGTTCCCCCTAGCTCAATAATCGAAAACCGACAATCTCTCGGCCGGTGGACTCGTGCTCTCGACCGTGAGGCGGCGTTCTCCCTCTCGCCAGGCGTCGCGAACTGTGGTGAACTCTTGAATCAGCGAGCGGAGCATTTCCACGGAATTTTCGAGGCTGGCTTTCAGGGCTTGCGCGCGTGCGTATGAATAGAACGCTTTGAGCGTCTGCGCAACTTCGCCCCCCTGCTCGAAGTTCAGGCTGCCTTCGAGCTGTACGATGATCGCCAAGGCGCCTTTCAGATTGTCGCTTTTCTTCTGGATGTCACCGGTCTCGACGGCCGCCAAGGCCCGGTTCAGAAAAGTGATCGCGCCGTCATAAAGCATGACGACCCGGCCCAAAGGTGTGGATCCCTGGACGGACGATTGACGATAAGCGAGTGCTGGGTTTCTCATGATTGTGTCGTCTGTGGGTTGAGCGCCTGAATCTGGCTGGTAATGGAAGCGATCGTCTCAGGCAGTTGTTCAAGCGTGGTGTTGATGTTGCTGTATTCAGTCATCAGTTGTGTCTGGGTGTTCTGGAGGTTCGACTGAAAATCACTGATTTCGCTGTTCAGGTCGGTGACTTCCGAACTGATTCCGGTCATGTCCACGCTCAAGGGGCCGGTGACGGTATTGGTGAGCGTGGTAAGAGCCGATGCGAGCGTCTGGCCCGGGCCGCCGGAGGATTGGAACAGGTTCTGGACGGAAGTAAAGTCATTGGCCAGTGCATCGTTAAGGTCCATGCTGTCTGTCGATGAGCTACTCGCCACCGACAGCGTGCCATCACCCTGCAGCTGAATCCCGGCGGACTGAAGGTTGACCAATCCATTGTTGCCGCTGAGGCTGCCGGTGATTCCACTCAGCAACTGCGACTGCAAGTCGTCCAATGAGGGGTCTCCCAGGAGCGGCTGCGCCGTGCCGGAGGTGCTCACGGTGTTCTGGTTGTTGATGTCCGTCATCACCTGGTTCCAGGCGGTCACGAAATTGTTGACGGCCGTGGCTGCCTGGGTCAGGTCCGGCTGAACCGCAAGCGTGACCGGAGAGTCCGAGGTTCCGGACAAGGTCAGAGTCACACCCGGGATTGCCCCGGTGACGGTGTTGCTACTGCTCGTCACCGGGACGCCGTCCACCGTCAGTTCCGCGTCGCTCCCCAGCGCGTTCCCATTGGAGTCCGTCGCCATGCTGAAACCGAGGGCGTTGCCGGTACTGGTGTTATCGGTGATTTGCAGTTTGCCCGCCGAGCCGGACGTCTGGCTGACCAGAGAGAGAAGCGCGGTTCCGGAGCCTTCGGTAACGACGGAAGCTGTTACTCCCATTTTCGCATTGTTGATATAGCCCGCCAAGCCGGTCAACGTGTCGGTGTTGTCGGGGGAGTTGTCAACCGGAATCGTAACCGCCTGATTTGAGCCTACCTGGATGGTGAGCGTTCCCATGGGGAGTGCGGAGGTCGCCGATTGCTGGGGGGCGGAATAGGCTGCCGAAGTGCTGGCCAGGCTCAAGACATCGATGCTATGCGATGCCGCGGCTGTACCGTTCGACGCCGTGGCGCTGACCACATCGTTGTTGGACGAGCTTACGGTGACGTTGCTCAACGCGCCCGCCGGGTCGTTAAGAGCTTGCACGGCGGTTTGCAACGACGCGAGGTCAGTTCCAATGGATGTGAGGGCTGAGGTCTGAGCGTTGTCGGCCGTCACCTGATTTTGCATCTGGATCTCGGGGGCGGCGTCCACTTCCAGTATGGCGTCCACGGTCGACGTCACATCAATGCCACTGCCGGAAGTGCTGGTGGAGGAGTTCAGCAGGGCGTTCACGGCGTCCTGGATGTCGGCGTCTGCGGAAGTAGTGCCGGAGGTTGAAGCGGCGGAAGCGCTCGATTCCCCCAGCAGCTCGGCGATGGACTCATTGCTGGGATTAACGGTGGACAGAAGCGAGCTGAGTGAGGTAGTGCTCATTCAAGTTTCTCCCTGGACGAACCGCCAAGCCAAAAAAGGCGGCCGATCCGCTATGCCACCTTCCGCCCTTCTTGACCGAGCGAACAAGCTCCGCGGTTCGAGTGCGCAGGGTGAACTCCCCGCCGGCTCTCCGCGCGGCCGCGTCCAGCTTTTTATCGGCAATTCTGGAGCTTCCTTGAACCCAAATTCCGAAGTCGACTTTAGCGCTCCCAGGCCAACCCGTTGAATCCGGGTTGCCTGCCTTGATGGGCAGGAGAACTGACCGGGTGTTGAGATTCTTCGGACGTAACCCCTCACCCGGCCCGCTCCGGCTGATGAACGCGCCGGCAGCAGGCCACCCTCTCCCCGAGGGAGAGGCCTGAAAACTCTCAGGGTCGAGGCCCTCTCTCTTGGGGAGAGGGTGGCGAGAGTAACGAGCCGGGTGAGGGGTTTCTTCCCATCGAGCCTCGCAAGGGAAAAGCCCGGAGGCGAGCCGCATCGCGGCCTGGGCGAGAGAACCGGGAGCAGGGGAACGCCAGAGCGTTCCCCTGCCGAGGGTTCTCGAGCGGCGGCGGAAGGCCGCCGCTACCGAGCGTCGATTACGGAATCAGCTTCAGGATAGCTTGCTCACTGGTGTTCGATTGTGCCAGAGCGGCAATACCCGTCTGTTCCAGGACCTGGTACTTGGACATACTCGATATGACCTGGCCGATATTAGCGTCCTGAACGCTGCTCAGCGAAGCCGTCAGGTTTTGCGAGGTGTTGTTCATAACCTGAAGTGCGGCGTTCAGTTGGTTAATGCCCGAACCGATGGTGCCGCGTTGGCTGGCAACCTTGGAAATAGCGCTGGTGATGGAGTTGAGCGCCAGTTGCGCATCGGCAGCGCTGCTCAGATCCGCCGCGGCCGTGCCGCCTGCAAGCGTGCCGGAGCCGACCACTCCCCCTGCGCCGTTCGAGAGATTGGCGCTCATGGTTTGGGAGTTACCAACGTTAGCTTGGGTGGGCGTGGTCAGAACAGCGGTAAAGGTCAGCACGCCGGGAGCACCGGAGGGGTTGCTGTAAGCGGCTGTTACGTTGCCATTTACGCCCGTGTTGGTGCCGAAACTGTTCACCCCGGTGGCGCCACTATCGGTTCCGCCGGTGGTATTGACGGCGGCGACGAGGCTCGCCAAAGTGGCGTCCCGGTTGAGCGTCCCTGTGGACAAATTGCTGGTGATCGCCACTTGGTTGGCAGCGGTGGCATTGCCTGCCGCCACAAAGGTGTAACTCGAGCCGCCGACGGTGACGGTATCACCCGCGATGGGGTTGGTGAGGATGGTCAGGTTTCCGGTAGCTGCCACGTCGTTCGCGCCATTGGCCAGAGTTGTGCCCCCGCCCACTTTAGTGTTGGCGAGCGACCCGGTAGCAGAGAATAGGACGCTGTTGCCACCAGCTCCGGCATAACTCGCGTTGGCACTGTTAGCTGTGATGGTAAGTTGAGAGCCAGATACCACCGCCCCGGCGCCTGCTGTGGCAACGACTGGGTTGCCGGCAGCCGTGCCGCCATTGGTGTAGTAAGCGCCACCTGCGCCCGCTCCGCCGGAGTTGATAGCAGCCGCCAGGTTGGTCAAAGTTCCGTTGACGCTGCCGCCAAGCGCCACCTCGGTGCCTGTAGTAGCGCTGCCCGACGCGACGAATGTGTAAGTCGTGGCTGCTCCGCTGGCTCCCAGGATCACCGTGTCGGCGTTCGTGGCGCCGGTCAGTTTACCGTTGGCGTCCACGCCGGTTACCGCTCCCGTGCTGCCGCCGCCGGCGAAAACAGCGCTCAAGGCAGTTTGGCCGTTTCCGGCCGCGCCGGCAACGGAATTGGTGAAGGTGAGCACGTTACTCGAGCCTGCCGCGGTTGCCGCTGTGTTGGCGGCGCCGGAGACCGTGTTGTAGGTTGTAGCGGAGCCGGCCGAGCCGTTATTGATGGCGTTCTTCAGGTAGCCCAGCGTGGCTGTGGCGGAACTGCCGACCGCCACCGTGTTTCCAGCCGTGGCGCTGCCTGATGCGACAAAAGTGTAAACGGTGCTGCCGACGGTCACCGTGTCGGCGGTCCCGCCTCCGGTGAGAGTCCCGGCGCCGCTCACGCTGCCCGCGCCTGCCGCGAAAGATCCGGTAAGCACCGTACTGTTTCCGCCCGAACCGGCAACCTGCTTACCAGTGGCTGCATTATAAACCGTCAGAGTGCCCGCGCTGGTATTGCCTGAGGCAACGCCGGCGACTGCTGCGGAGTTTTGGCCGGCGGTGTCATAAGTGCTGGCGGTCCCGCCGGGGGTACCGTTAATGGCATTCGCCAAGTTGGTTAGAGTCTGCGTCACACTGCTGCCGTCAATTGCCACGTCGCCCGCAGCCGTGGCGCTGGTAGCGGCGACGAAGGTGTAAGTAGTGCCGCCGACATTGACCTTGTCGCCGGCGGTCGGTTGAGCGTTCAGTGATATGGTGCCGCTGGCCACGCCATCGCTGACGTTGCTGTTCAGGCTCAGGACTCCAGTGGCGCTGGTAAGGGTATTGGGCTGGTTGGCGCCCAACTGCAGGATCCCGGTGGCAGTAATGGCAGCCACGCCGCCGCTCATATTGGCAGCCGAACTGCCGGCAGCGGTGGTCAGCAGGGAGTTGAGTTGAACGCTGTTTCCGCTGAGGCCCGCGTTGAGGGCTTGCACAGTTGCCGAGCCGCCGTTCACGCTGGTGATGGTGGCCGAGGTGTTGGCCTGTGTACCCGTTCCGTAATTAGTTCCCGACCCGACGCCATTGGGACCGTTGTTCACGGCCTGCATCAAGTTACTCAAGGCCTGGGTTGCTGAATTGCCGTACGCCACCGTGTTCGCCGCCCCTGCCGTAGCCGCGAAGGTGTAAGTTTGATTGCCGACTTGTACGGTGTTGCCGTTCGAGGGGGTGCTGAGCATGTCCAGGGTGCCTGAGGCGTAAGTGCCCAAGCCGAGGGCGGAGGCAGACAGGGCGTTCATGGTAACGCTGACAGAGTTACTGGTTGAGCCACCCTGGTTACCAGCGTCAACGTTGGAACCGTCACTGAGGAACACCGTCACCGGTGAGGAGGTGAACACCTGGGTGTTGTTGAATGTGGTGTTGGCTCCGATCTGGTTGATCTGGTTCGTAATCGTCGTGAATTCACCCTGCAGGGCGGCTTGCTGGCTGTTCGCGCCTGTGGTGAGTCCGGCGTTGCCCGCCTCTGTGGCGAGCGTCACAGCGCGGTCGAGCAGTGTTGTCACCTGGCTCAAAGCGCCGTCTGCGGTCTGCAACATGCCGACGCCGTCCGCCACGTTCTGCGCGGATTGGGTGAGCGCCGAGATGTTGGCCTGCAAACCGTCTGCAATAGACAAGCCGGCGGGATCGTCCGCGCCGGAGTTGATCTTGGAACCCGAGGACAGTTGGAACAAGGTATTCGACAAATTGCTGTTGGTGACCCCCAACTGATTCTCAGCTTCCAAGGAAGGAATGTTATTTAAGATACTTAGTCCCATACGAGGTCTCCTCTCAAATTTTGGCGTCCGTCTTGGGGCGAGAACCCGGGGCTGCGCGATGCGGCTTTCCAGGTACTGCTGGTCCCTCTTTCCAACTGACGGAACCAATTTCTCAGTCCGTTGACCTTATCGGCATCACTTCCAAAACCTTAATAGGCGGTGCGCTTTTATTGCGAGTTTGGCGGGCGAAGCGCTGGATGCGCCGGCCCCGCCTCGCCTCTCGCCGGGCGGGAGGTGCTCGGAAAGCGGCGTCGGCGCAGGCCGTGGGCTAGCCACGGCACAGGCCAATATCTTATTGAACCTGCATTAAGAGGTTGAACTCGAGAACGCAACGGATGTTCAGATTCTTCGGAAGTAACCCCTCACGCGGCCCGCTCCGGCTGATGAACGCGCCGGCAGCAGGCCACTCTCTCCCCGAGGGAGAGGGCCGTCAACGACGATAGTTTTCAGCCCTCTCCTGTGGTGAGAGAGTGGCGAGAGTAGCGAGCCGGGTGAGGGGTTTCTTCTCATCGATGGCGCTGGGTGTCGAGAGTGAAAGAGAGGCAGCTTCGATAAGCGTTCCCTTATCTCCTAATCCCGTCCTAATTTCCGCCGGCCCGGAAGGGCCCGCGAGGCGAGTCTTAAACGAAACTCTTGTCACCGGGGTCAGAGAGCACAGCTTGCCCGGGCCGCGGAGATAATCCCTTTGCTGCCAGTTCTCTTCCGAGGACGGCTTTCGCGTTAACGGCCTTGAAGTAAGGCGCGGCCAGAGGCTCCGCCTGCGGCTGGCGCGAAACGTGCTTGGTTCCAGCTCGACGCTGCTTTCGGAGGTCACTCGTGTCGAAATCCAGGTCCCGGTCGGCCCGCAAGCTCCTCGCACGAGGCATTGACTATCAAAGGCTCGGTAAGACGGCATTGGCGGACGAGTGCTTTCGCGATGTCCTGAGGGCCGATGCCCAGTGCCTCGAGGCGCTCCACCGGCGGGTGCTGATCGCTCTCGAATCCGGGCGTTACTCGGAGGCCCATCAGTTTATCAGCGCGGCGCTGGCCCTCGACCCGGACGATCCGACGACGCTAACGTGCTTGGCGAGCTACCATCGGCTCCGGGGTGAGAACGAACAGGCCCTTCGGCATTACAGACGGGTCGGCGAACTATGCCCCCACTCGGCCCAGGCGCATCTCCGGCTGGGCGAGGCGGAGGACACGTTGGGCAATCGCGAGGCTGCTGCCCGGTCTTACCGGCGGGCGCTCGAGCTCGAGGCCGACTCTCCGGAAGCCCACTCGAAGCTTGCCGATATTCTCCGCAAACAGGGGATTTACGCGGAAGCGCTCGAGCTTTGCGAACGGGCTGTCGCCCTCGATCCCGGGCGCTCGGATACCTACGCTGATTTGGGCCTGGTGCTGACCGACCTGAAGCGTTTGGATGCGGCGGCGGAGGCTTTTGAGCGCTCTGTGGCGCTTAATCCCAACTCGGCGCGGACCGCGCACTTTATGGGTTACTACTACCAAAGGTGCGGAGACGTACGGGCCGCGGCCGAGTCGCTGCGGCGGTCGGTCAAGCTCGATCCCGGCCTGTATCTCGCGCACGTGTCATTGGGCTCGATCCTCAACATGATGGGCGAGATGGCGGGCGCATATGAGTCCTACGAAAACGCTCGGGCCTTATGCCCAGGCTCCGCCGAGCTGAGCTTCCACCTGGGGCTCTGGCATTTGGGTCAAGGCAATTTCGCCCAGGGCTGGGCCGGATACGAACAGCGCCAAGAAGCTCTCGAGCTTCGCAAGAAGTTTTCCCAGCCTCAATGGAAGGGCGAGCCGCTGGAAGGAGCGCGCATTTTCCTGCACGCCGAACAAGGCCTGGGCGACACCCTGCAGGCCGTTCGCTACGTTCCGCTGGTGGCCGCGCGGGGCGGGGAAGTGACTTTGGCCGTGCCGCCCAGACTGCATCGCCTGCTTGAAAAGACCGAGGGAGCAAGCCGAGTGATCACGGATGGCGGTGCGGTTGTGGATTTCCGTTGGCACTGTCCCCTCATGAGCTTGCCCTTGGCCTTTGCAACCGAAATGAATACCATCCCGGCGAAAAATCCCTATGTTTTCGCCGATCCGGCCCTGGTCAAGGTGTGGGGAGAACGCATGGCGGCAGCGCTCCAAGAGCGGGGCGAGAGGGGGAGCACACTGCGCATCGGGCTGGCCTGGGACGGCGACCCTAAGTACTGTCAGAACTTCCGTCGCCGCATCCCGCTCGAGGAGCTCGCGCCTTTGACTTTCGTCGAGGGTACATCCTTTTACACCTTGCAGATGGGGCCATCCATCGAGCAGGTGAAGCAGTTGGGACGCCGTGTGAATTTAATCGACCTCCAGGATGAACAGAAGGACCTCGCCGACGCGGCGGCGATTGTGGCCAATCTTGACCTGGTGATTTCGATCGATACCTCCATCGTGCATCTTGCGGGGTCTATGGGCAAAGCGGTTTGGGTGCTGCTCAACAACTCGCCGGATTGGCGCTGGCTGCTCGAGCGTGAGGATAGTCCCTGGTATCCCACGGCGCGCCTCTTCCGCCAATCTACGATGGGAAACTGGAAAGAGGTAATATCCCGCGTCGAGGGTGAACTGCGCGGGCTGGTAGCTTCGAAAATCGAAATGCGAAGATCGCAATTCCACAATTACGAAGATGCACCTGGCGCTCCTTCCGGCCTGTTAACGGTTCACGGCGCAGGAGAGCCGGTGCCAGTTGGAGGTCATTCCCGTGGCGAAGCAGTTGTCTCTCACGCCGCAGGTCCGGAAGCTTCTCAGTAAGGGGATCGCTCACCAGCAGGCGGGACGATTGGGGTCCGCGGAGGCGTGCTACCGGCGGAGTCTCAAGGCCGACCCACGCTGCCCTCAGGCGCTCCGCTTATTGGGCTTGGTAGCTCAGAGCGAGGGCCGCTCTCAAGACTCCATCCGCTTGATTAGGGAATCACTGGCGCTAAATCCCGACGATCCGGACGCGCTGAACAGCCTGGCCGACTCTTACTTTGCCCAGGGCGAGATGCAACCGGCGAGCCGATGCCTCGTGCGCCTGGCCGAACTTCGTCCCCAGTCTGCGGACGTCCACCATCGGCTGGGCAAGTTGCAGGAGCGTCTAGGGGAGTGGGATGCCGCCACGGCATCCTATCGGCGAGCTCTGGCGCTTAAGCCGGATTCACCCGGCCTGCACAGCAGCTTGGCAGGCCTGGAAAGCAAGCAAGGGGCTCTTCGAGAGGCGTTAGACTCCTGCGGGCGCGCCCTGGCCCTCGATCCCACGAACCCCGAGCTCTACACTCAGCTTGGATCCGCTCTCACCGACTTGGGGGAGTATGAGGCGGCTCTGAAGGCTCTCGAGCGTGCTCTCGCCCTCCAGCCGAAGTCAACCTCTGCGGTCCTCGGGATGGGATACGTTTTCGAGCGCAGAGGGGATCTTGCGGCGGCTGCGAACGCATTCCGAGACGCTCTGAAGCTCGATCCGAAGTCGGCGTCCGCATATCTGCATCTTTCAATCATCTACAATTTAGAGGCCGACCTGGCGAACGCTGCCGGGTACTGCAAACGGGTGCTCGAATTGGAGCCCGGCTGCGCCGAAGCCCGCTCGTTTCTTGGCCTTATCGATCTTGTTCAGGGTAACTACCTCGACGGCTGGACTCAATACGAGGAGCGCTGGAATACGCCGTACGGTTTTCGCTTCCGCCGGAAGTTCGAAGCGCCTCGCTGGAAAGGCGAACCCCTCGAAGGTTCTCGAATACTGCTCTATGCCGAGCAAGGCCTGGGTGACACTCTCCAGTTTGTCCGCTATGTTCCAGTCGTCGCTGCGCTGGGAGCAAACGTCTTCCTGGAAGTTCAGCCGTGCTTGCAAGGCCTGCTGGCGCGAACCCCAGGAGCAACAGACGTGATCAGCTGTGGTGCGCCGCTCCCGGCGTTCGACTGGCAGTGCCCGCTGCTGAGTCTGCCATGGGCACTGGGTACGAGTTTGGACACCATTCCAGCCCAGGTTCCCTACGTCTATGCTGACCCCTCCCGGGTTGAGAGGTGGCAGCAGCGATTGTTTCCGGCACAGGAACTGGCCCGTGCCCGCGGCAATGCCTTGCGAGTGGGTCTCGTTTGGGCAGGCAGTTCGTCACACCCAAATGATCTCTGGCGCTCCATATCGCTCGAACAACTTGCGCCGTTGACAAATATCGAAGCCGCGACTTTTTATTCCCTGCAGGTGGGCGCGCCTGCCGAGCAGGTCAAATTGTTGGGCGCGCGTGCGCGTTTAATCGATCTCCACGACGAACTCAAGGAGTTTGAAGACACGGCGGCGATCATTGCGAACCTCGACCTGGTGATCTCTATCGATACTTCCGTGGCGCATCTCGCCGGGGCGATGGGTAAGGCCGTTTGGATCCTGCTGCAAAAGTCGAACGATTGGCGCTGGCTGCTGGGGCGCGAGGATAGCCCCTGGTACCCCACGGCTCGCCTGTTCCGCCAATCAAAGCTAGGGGAGTGGCAGGAGGTGATGACTCGCGTTGAGGAAGAGCTGCGCAAACTTGCCGCGCAAAAGCCGCGGACGTAGCCCATCAGCAAGCAGGCCTGCCTGGTTGTCCGGTGCAAGAACAACAAACAGATGATCCTAACCGTCCGGCGAGAGTCAAGACGGCATGGCAGTCTGCCGATAGGAGGAGCGGGGGATTGCAGGTTGTGTAGCGAAAGGTATGCCCCGGAGCTGACAGAATGATTCTACTCACGAGGCTCAACAATCGACCCTTGGTCGTCAACTCGGACATGATCAAGTTCATCGAGAACACGCCCGACACGGTCATCACGCTGGTCTCCGGGGAAAAGATCGTGGTCCTCGAGTCGGTTGCGGAGGTGATGGAGGCCATCATGAATTTCCGCACCCGGATTCTGACGGCTGCGGGTTCCCTGGTCGGCAGTCACGATCCAGGGGAGAAGAAACAGGAAGGGCCTTGCAAGTAAGCATTAACGTCGAGGCAGGCTTTGGCGGCCCTCGGGGAAAACGGCGAGTAGTGCGAAACCCAGGCTTTGCGGCTCGTGGCATTTTGGGACGCCCGCGAACAGGCTTCAAGCGCCGAAGCCGAGGGAACGAGCCTCGTTGAGGAATTAGGAGATCGGATAGTGGACAAAGCCAGTGTGGGTGGAATCACGCTAGCAGCTGTCGGAATCCTGGTGGCCTTTTTTATCGAAGGCGGGAATCTCAGCCAGATCATGCAGCCCACCGCCGCCATGATAGTTCTGGGCGGAACCATTGGGGCCACCATGATCCAGTTTCCACTCTCCGCGGTTTTATCGGCTTTTGCAAGTTTCGTGCGTGTCTTCCTGGAGCCAAAACGCGACGGACAGGCGGTTGTTCGAGAGCTTGTCGGGTTTGCCCAAAAGGCACGCAAGGAAGGAATTGTCTCGCTCGACAAGGACCTGGAGAAGGTCGAGGACCCCTTCCTCAAGAAATCGCTCATGCTGGCTATTGATGGCACCGAACCACAAGAGCTGAGAAAGATGATGGAACTGGAACTTCAGAACCGAGAGGAGAGAGAGGAGAAGATTCCCCAGGTGTTTGAGTCGGCGGGAGGATACGCGCCGACCATTGGAATCATCGGCGCCGTTCTGGGCCTCATCCAGGTCATGCAGCACTTGGACAAGATGGATGAAGTGGGGCGGGGAATTGCGGTGGCGTTTGTGGCCACAATCTATGGCGTTGGAGTTGCCAATATCTTCTTTCTTCCTGCGGCCGGCAAACTCAAGATTCGGATGCGCGAAGAGCAAGTGGCGCGCGAGATGATGCTGGAAGGAGTGGTCTCAATTCTGGAAGGTCTGAACCCTCGAATGGTTGAAATCAAGCTGAACAGTTTCTTATCCGAGGCCTCCAAGAGCGCGGAGTCCAAGACTGAGGAGGAGAAAGCGGCATGAAGCGTCGCCCCAAAGGCCACGCCAACCACGAGCGTTGGCTGGTATCCTACGCGGATTTCATGACACTCTTATTTGCTTTTTTCGTCGTGATGTATGCTTCCTCGCAGACGGACAAGGGGAAGATCGGAAAACTTGCTGTCGCGATCGAGACAGCCTTTAAGGACCTGGGTATCTTCAATCTGCCTTCCTCGAAGGTCCCGCCCATTTCGGTAGGGCCAACCCAGGAAGGGCTCCCCACGGTTTCGGCACTCCGCGAACAGAGTACGATCAGCAACCTTGCCAAACTCCAGAACGAGCTTGCGCAACAACTGCATAACGAACTCACCCGCGGGGAAGTCGCCATCAAGGCGGGGCGCGAGGGCTTGGTGGTCAATCTGCGTGAAATCGGCTTCTTCAACAGCGGTTCCTCCGAACTCAAACTGAAGTCAGAGCCCACGGTTGCGCGCATCGCGAAAGTTCTGGCGCATGGCCACTATCAGGTTCGGATTGAGGGACACACCGACAACATACCCATCCACACTCAGCGTTTCGATTCCAACTGGGAGCTTTCCACCTCGCGCGCCACGGAGGTGGCCAAGTTGTTTGTCACCCAGTACGGGTTTCCGCCAGAGAGCTTGTCGGTGGCGGGATACGCCGAATATCACCCTGTCTCGCCGAATACGACGCCGGAAGGAAGGGCGCTCAATCGGCGGGTCGATCTGGTAGTGGTTGCCCCGCCGACCAGGGTTCAGTCGAGCCTGATGGGTACCGTGGTCGGGGCCCCACCACACGTCGAGTTCCCCAAGGAGTGAGTTCCGCGATGGTAGCGCTTATGCAGACAAGGGATTCAAGCGGCGGGCGAGATGCGGCTCTCACCTTATCACCCGACGGCTCGAATGCCCGAGAGGTAATTCGCGCCCGGCTGGAGAAGTTGAATTCTATTCCTACCGTTCCGGCCATTGTCCGCCCACTGCTCCACTACATGGAAAAACCCATTGACCAGATGGACGTGAAAAGGGTCGTGGACATGATTTCCTGCGATGAATCCATTGCAGCCCAGTGTCTGCGCATGGCCAATTCGGCCTTGTACTTCCTGCCTCAGATGGTAAAAACCATCCATGGGGCGGTCATGGTGCTGGGAGTCAGAAAGGTACGCGAAATCCTATTGGCTTGTTCGTTGCTCAATCTGGTTCCGAAGAACCAGAACATGGCCCTCGCTTTGGCCCTCTGGGAACATTCCTTGGGGTGCGCCCTGTTGGGCAGGGAACTGGCTCGCCAGATCGATTTCCCTGACCCCGAACGGGCGTACCTGGGAGGACTCTTACATGACCTGGGCGAGATCATCAACCTGGTGGCTTTTCCCTCCGAGTCCTCCGCGTGCCTGACGCGCGCCGCCGCCGCGCAGAAAGCTCTTCACGAAGTGGAGGCTGATTCACTAGGTTTTACACATTGCGATAGCGGCAGCGTGGTGGCTGAGATGTGGCGGCTTCCTTACTACCTTGGCGAGGTTATTCGTTACCACCACGATGTTCAGCAGAGCAGGCTCCACCCCGAATTGGTGGCGCTCGTGAGCATCACCGACCTGCTCTGCCGGGCGAACGAGTTAGGGTATGGTTACCGTGAAAAGACATTACCCGACCCGCTGGAGGCGACCGAGTGGATTATCCTTGCCACGACGTCTCCAAAGTTGGCGCGGCTTGGCCCGGCTCGTCTCATTCGAGAACTGAACGGGCACGCGAAACTCATTCTGAAACATGTCAAATCCGTCTTCCAGGGTTGAGGGCGGGTTCCTGTCATTCTGAAGCACGAGATTCGACGGGGTGGGCAGGGGCTTCAGTCCCGCCGTCTATGGATACACGGTCGGAAGGGCCTTTAGGCCCTGAGGCCAAGCCGCTTCAGGGGCTTAAGCCCCGTGATTGCCTCGCGAGATTAGCAGCGGACCTAAAGCGCCGCCCTTCCACGCCGTAGCGGTTCTATGTTCCAGTTCCCATTTAAGATTAAATTGCGATCTGCCGAAAGACAGATTGAGGTCTGGAATGCCGGAACAAACAGTCACAGTGTCGATTGCAAATCCGTGTATTGACGCTAGCCCTTCTGCAGTACCCGCGGGCGGCCAGATTGTCCAGGTTGGAGGTTCGGGTCACGAAACGCCCGGGCGGCCAGAGTTGTGTGCCCAGTGCAAGCTGCAAGAAAAGCTTCTGCAGACGCAGCGGACCGAGGCTCTTGGCACCCTGGCAGGCGGTATTGCGCATGATTTCAATAACTTGCTGGGAGTCATTCTGGGGTTTGCCTCGATAGTTCGGCTGCGCCTAGCTCCTTCCGACCCTCTGCTGGAGTTCGTAAAGATGATCGAACAATCCGCCCAGCGGGGCTCTGACCTCACTCGGCAGTTGCTGGGTCTGGCGCGGCAAGGAAAGCAAGAAGCAGTCCCCATCCGTGTGGGGGACGTCCTGGGCCGCGTGGTGAAGATCATCACCAGCACCTTCGACCGGCGCATTCAGGTACAAACTCGCAGCCAAGGAGGTCCGCTGTGGGTTGATGCTAATCCTGCGCAAATCGAGCAGGCGGTCCTGAACCTGTGTATTAACGCGCGAGATGCCATGCCGGAAGGCGGGGTTTTGACGCTTGAGAGTTCCCGCGTTGTCCATGGCGAGAATGACCCCGCGCGTCCCAGCCGTTGCCTGCCGGGTAGTTATGCGTGCCTCACGGTTCGGGATACGGGTGTAGGCATGCCCCCTCAGGTGATGAGCCGGATCTTCGATCCCTTCTTCACTACCAAGGAACCCGGCAAAGGCTCCGGGCTAGGGCTCTCGATGGTCTATGGATCGGCCAGCAGCGCAGGCGGATTCGTGCAGGTGGCAAGCGAGGTTGGCCTGGGTTCCACCTTTTCAATTCACCTGCCGCTCAAGACCCCGCCCGTGGAATATCGGAGCTTAACCCGAAGCTCTGCACTCGAACCCGGGAGCGGAACGGTCCTGGTGGTAGACGACGAGCCTATGGTACTGGCGTTCGCGGAGGAGGGGCTGAAGCGGCTCGGATATCAGGTGTTTACGGCCGCAGACGGCGCGCAGGCCTGCGACGTTTTGGGGACGCACTCCGGCCAAATCCAGATCGTGTTGCTCGATTTGGTAATGCCGGGGATTACGGGCTTGGAGACCTGCCGCCGGCTGCGCGCCATGAAGCCCAATTTGAAAGTGATTCTGACTTCGGGATACACCTCGACGGAGGTGGTCCGTGACGCGCAGTTGGCAGGCGCCACGGGTTTCATCGGTAAACCCTACTCCCTCGAGGAACTCTCTGCGGCATTACGCCGACCCGAGTCGTTGAGTCTTCGGACGCCCGACGACAACTCGGATCACTGAGGCAGCGATGATGCAGGAGGAATAACGTGCGGGTCCTGATCGCAGACGACGAAGCCACGACGCGGCATCTGATCCAAGTGACCCTGGGGAATTGGGGATTCGAAGTTCTGACGGCCGAGGACGGGACTGAGGCCCTGCGTATATTGCAAGGGTCGAATTCTCCTGAGATCGCCCTTGTGGATTGGGTCATGCCGGGGGTCGACGGCCTGGAAGTCTGCCGCCGCATGCGCGCCGCGCTGCCCGATGCCCCGAGCTATATCATCCTTATTACGGCGCGCGGAGGGCTTGAGAACGTCGTACAAGGGCTCGAAGCCGGGGCCGATGATTACGTCACAAAACCCTTTGATCCTCGCGAACTGCGCGCGCGGCTGCACGCCGGCGCGCGCGTTGTGCAGTTACAGAAGGCTCTGCTGCAACGCAATCAAGAACTGGTAGAGGCCTTGAAGCGGGTGAAGCAACTTCAAGGACTGCTTCCGATCTGTTCCTACTGCAAGAAGATTCGCAATGATCGAAACTACTGGGAACAAGTGGACGCTTATGTGGCCAGCCATTCGGAGGCCCAATTCAGCCACGGAGTTTGTCCTGACTGCTTCGAGGTGCACCTGAGGCCGCAGCTCGAGAGGCTCGGTGATGTACCCTAGCCTTGAAATCTGGCTGCCGGCCCTTACCGCCGCTTTCTTGTGCGGCGGAATCGTAGGGGGAGCGATTCTTCGTACCCGGGTGCGGCGGCAGGCAGGAACCTTGCGCGAATGGATTCGGCGCGAGGCGGCCCTGAGGAAACAATTCGTCGATCTCTTCGAAGACTCCACAGACGCCATTTATACCCACGACCTTAATTACATAATTACCTCCTGGAACCGGACAGCGGAAATCCTTACCGGATTCACTCGTCATGAGGTACTGGCGAAAAACATTACTGACCTGCTCACTCCGGCGTCACTCGAGCTGGCCACGAATATGACGAAGCTGAAGCTTCAAGGCTGCACAAGCACTACCTACGAAATAGAATTCATCGCTAAAGATGGCCGCCCGCTGCCGGTCGAAGTCAGCACGCGCTTGATCACGGAAGAAGGGAAGGTGGTGGGGATCCAAGGTGCGGCGCGTGACATCAGTGAACGGAAGCGAGCCCAGGAGGCGCTGCGTTCCAGCGAGCACCGTTATCGCTTGTTGTTCGAGCGGAACATGGCGGGAGTGTTTCGCACCACCATGGACGGCCAGCTTGTGGATTGCAACCAGTCATTTGCCCAACTCCTGGGCTACTCGTCGCCGGAGGAAGTGCTCGAATACGGCGCCCAGGTGCTGCACATTGACGCAGGTGGCCGCGAGGCGCTGATCTCGCGGTTGAAAGAACACAAGGTCGTGACCTTCTATGAACTCTGCCTGCGCCGTAAAGACGGAAGCCGCGTTTGGGTACTGGAAAACTCTAACCTGATCGAGGGCAACGGCGCCGGCCCCGAAATCGAAGGCACCGTGATCGACATAACCGATAGGAAGCGCGCCGAAGAGGAGTGGAGGCAAGCCAAAGAAGCTGCCGAAGCCGCCAGCCGCGCTAAAAGCGAGTTCCTGGCAAACGTGAGCCACGAGATTCGCACTCCTTTGAATGGTGTTGTGGGGATGACGGAACTGGCTCTCGAAACCTCGCTGACTTCCGAGCAACGCGAATACCTGGAAGCCGTAAGGTCCTCTGGCCGCTCTTTGCTTGGCGTGATCAATGACATCCTGGATTTCTCCAAAATCGAAGCCGGAAAGCTCGAATTCGATGCGGTGGAATTTCGGCTGACAGACACACTGGCAGAAGCTTTGAAACCTCTGGCTATTCACGCGCAACAAAAGGGGCTGGAGCTCTGCTTGGATATTTCTTCCGGTGTTCCGGTAGTCGTGCGCGGTGATCCCGGGCGGTTGCGCCAAGTCATCGTCAACCTTCTGGCGAACGCCACAAAGTTTACGGAACATGGGGAAATTCTCCTGGCCGTTGAAAAAGAAAGCGCGGACCCGGAAAATCTCAGCTTGCATTTTTCTGTGCGGGATACAGGCATCGGGATTCCGCCGGAGAAGCGGGCATTGATCTTCGAGCCGTTTGCTCAAGCGGATGGCTCGGCGAAACGGAGATTCAACGGGACGGGATTGGGGTTGAGCATATGTGCCAGGCTAGTCGAGATGATGGGCGGCAGGATCTGGCTGGAGAGCGAAACGGGCAAAGGCAGCGCCTTTCACTTTACGGTTTGCTTCGGCCCGTCGTCCTGCCGGACTGATGGCCCCCCGCCCGACCTTCATGGCGAACGGATCCTCGTTGTGGATGACAACCTCACTTGTTTGCGGATTCTCGGAAGTCTGCTTACGGAATGGAACGCGCTGCCGGTGCTTTGCGACAGCGGTCAGGAAGCGCTCCTCCAGCTCGACTCGGCAAATGGAAAAACGCCTCCCTTTGCAGCCGTCCTGCTGGACGCGCGCCTGCCCGAACCCGATTGTTCTGCTGTTGTGCAACGAATCAAGATCGACCCCAAGCTGGAAAAGACCACCATCAGGCTCGCCAGCGGTTCCCGCCAGACCCCGGCGCCGGCGCACGGCCAGGAATCGGAATCGCCAATGTTCTTGACGAAGCCGGTATTTCCAGAGGAGCTTCTGGCCGCGATTCGAAGCGTCTCCGGCTGGTCGGATGAAGGGGTTGCACGTGGAGCGGCGCCGGGCGAGCGCGCGCCATCCAATGCCGGCCGAAAGCTCGAGATACTCCTGGTCGAGGACAACGACGTAAACCGCACTCTCGTCACACATCTGCTCACCAAGCGGGGGCACAACGTGGTCGAGGCGCAAAGCGGAACGGAGGCCCTGGCGGCGATCGAGCGCGCCCCAGGGGGAGGATTTGATCTGGTCTTCATGGACGTGCAGATGCCCGACATGGATGGCTTCGAAACCACTGCGGCTATCCGCGCCCACGAGAAACTGACGGGAGGCCGTGTGCCCATCATTGCGGTCACGGCCTATGCGATGAAAGGGGACCGGGAACGTTGCCTTTCCGCGGGAATGGATGGGTATCTTTCGAAGCCGGTAGAACTCCGGGAATTGCGGCTCCTCTTGCAGGAATATGAAGGCGGGCCCTACGTCGGGACAGGGCTTGCTTCACCGCTGGGGGAGCTATACCGTGCGTCCGAGGTTCACATGCAGGCCGAACCTCAGCCGATTGGTGACGAACGCGCGCCCGTGGATAGGAACGCCCTCTTGGAACGTCTGGGAGGGGATGCTCAGCTGATGCGTGAACTCATCGAGATCCATCTGAACCAATGTCCGGGCCTCCTCGCCGCAGCACGACGCGCCTTCGAGGGGCATAACGGACCTGAACTGGCACGCGTCGCTCATACCCTCAAGGGCTCGGCCGGGAATCTTCTGGCCCTCGAGGCGGTTCGAATAGCCGCGCGGCTGGAAACCTGTGCCGAGCAGGAAGACTTCTCGCGCGCCCGCGAAACCCTGGCTGGTCTGGAAGCCGAAATGGAGCGCCTCAAACACGGGTTCCGGGCGCTTCAGACTATGCCCGCGCCATAACACTTCGCCGGCTCCCCTTGGACTGCGGCAGCGAAGCTGCCGCCGTCTTCCCTGAATTCCAAGGCAGCAGCTTCGCTGGCGCACTCCAGTGGCGAATCGCCTTGACAATCCGCCCGTCTTCAAGGTAAGTCTTAGACGTTGGGTAGCAGGGCTGAGCCATCCCTACGTAGTAAGGGCGATGTCCATCATCACGGACGACACCCGCGCCGAACCTTGTAGGCGTTGGCGATTTAGCCCACCTTGGCCGTCATTGGCATTCCATGTGTACTTCGTCGGGTCGTTTGGCGAAGGGCGAGAATCGTCCTTCTCACAACCGTGTTTCGGAACAGGAGAATCGCAATGCGTGCAATCCATACATTGAGTTTGCGCTTTCAACGCTTATTGACGATTGCGGTGATGTTGGTGTTGGCAAGCCCGTTTGCCCGCGCCGCCGTCACAGGCAGTATTTCAGGAACGGTCACGGACCCTACCGGGGCGATCATGCCCGGAGTCTCGGTGGTGGCTCTCGATACAGACACCGGAATCCAATCCTCGACCCAAACCAATGCGGCTGGTTTTTATAACTTTCCGGCCCTTCCCACCGGTCATTACGAGATCAGGATCACTGAGAAAGGGTTCGAGGAATACCGCCAGACCGGATTGGTCATTGACGTTAACACGGCGCTCCGCGTTGACGCCACGATGAAGGTGGGCTCCGTGAACCAGGAGGTGAGCGTTGCCGCTACGGCCGTACACGTTGAAACCACCAACACCCAGATGGGCGAGGTGATCGGAAACACGAAAATGACCACTCTGCCTCTGAATGGCCGCAGCTACACCGACCTGCTGGCTCTGCAACCGGGCGTGGCGCCCACTACCAGCGGCGAGGGATCCGGCATGGCTGTCTCAGGCAACCTGAACTCCGGGGCGCTTTCGGTGAGTGGGCAGCGGGAAGGCGCCAACGGCTTTATCGTGAATGGCGGCAACGCGGAGGACAGGCTATACAACAACACCGCCATTATTCCCAACCTCGACTCGATCGCGGAATTCCGCATTCTCACCAACAATGCCGACGCCGAGTACGGGAACTATTCCGGCGGGCTGATCAATGTCATCACCAAGCAAGGCACTAATCAGTTCCACGGAGATGCGTTCGAGTTCGTACGCAATCCCCACCTCGATTCCCGCAACTTCTTTTCCTCGAGTCGTGGCACCTATCACCAGAACATGTTCGGCGGCACCTTCGGCGGGCCCGTCATGCGTGATAAGGTGTTCTTTTTTACAGACTATCAGGGGACGCGACTGGTGCAAGGCGTAGACAGCGGGGCCATTCCCGTGCCCTCCTCGGACGACAAGGGTGGAGACTTGTCTGACCAGGCGCCGGCGCTGGTAGCTGCGAACAAGTCAGTGAACGGCGCCTACTTCGCGAACGAATTGTCCCAGAGGCTGGGCTACCCCGTCAGCGCCGGGGAGCCCTACTTCACCTACACACCCCCGACGGTTCCGGGTCAACCCCCGCCGCAGCCCGTCCTCTGCACGAGTGCTGCCCAGGGATGCGTGTTTCCTAACGCGGTTATTCCGACGTCAGCCTTCAGCGCGCCCGCCCAATTCCTGATGAAGTACATTCCTCTTCCAAACCAAGGCTCGGTCTTCACCACCTCGGCCTATAAGTCAACGCTACGCGATGATAAAGCCAGCGGGCGCATCGACGGCAACACGCATTTGGGGATGGTTTCAGGCTACTATTTCATCGACGATGACATCGGGGTCAACCCCTACGGAGGGGCAAGTCTCCCGGGATTCGCCTCGGCTAATAACGCCCGGGCGCAAATAATCAATTTAAGCCTCACCAAAGCGTTCGGGGCCACAGCCGTCAACGAATTCCGCGCGGGCTACATGCGTAATGTCAATTTTTCCAACGCCCCACTTGGAGGGCTGGGTCCAAAACTCTCCGACGAAGGCTTCACCGGAATTTTCCCGATGAATCCCAATTACGAGGGCGTCGAACCCATCGGCTTCAACAACTACAGCATCGGCGTGGCGAACAGCTTCCTGCGGGTGTTTGACAATACCTACAACTTCGCCGACAACTTCTCCAAGGTGATTGGAACCCACACCGTGAAATTCGGCGGGGCGTACAGTTACGACCAGGTGGAATATCGCTTCACGCTTAATCTAAACGGATCGTTTGGGTTTAACGGCACCGAGACGGGCTTTGATTTTGCCGATTTCCTGCTTGGAGCTCCGTATACCTATTCCCAGGGATTGCAATTGCCCGTCTATGCTCGCTCGCGGTCTTACGACCTCTACGCCCAGGACAGTTGGCGGGCTACCCGCAACCTTACCGTGAATTATGGTCTGCGCTGGGAGGTCAGCTCTCCCTGGTGGGAAGCCCACAACGAATGGGAAGCCCTCATTCCCGGCTGCCAGTCGAAGGAGTTTCCGGGATCACCCACCGGTTGGTGTTTCCCGGGCGACCCGGGAATTCCCTCCACACTCGCCCCGACCGGCCATCACAATTTCGGCCCGCGCATAGGGCTTGCTTACTCGCCGCATGCTTCCGGGGGCATCCTCGGCAAGTTGGTAGGAGGGGGCGGCGAGACAAGCATCCGGGCAGGCTTTGGTCTCTACTACAGCTCGTTCGAGAACCGCATCCTTGAGCAGGAGAGCGGCGACGCTCCGTATGGGTACTGGTGGCAGCCTGGTATTCTCCCGGATTTTCAGAACCCCTTTATAATTCGCACCTCCGGAGTAAACGAGGGTCAGCGTTTCCCCGTCCCCGTGCCTCCTCTCAACATTAGCCAGAAAAACCCTGACACCTCCATAAATTGGGCGCAATTCCTTCCGCTCAGCAGTTCACCGGCCTTCTTCCACGACAATCGGCTTCCCTATGCTGAGCACTACAACTTCTCCCTTCAGCGCCAATTCGGGTCGGCGACCATAATCTCTGTTAGCTACGTCGGCACGCAAGCGCACCGCCTTCTGGCCACCGTCGAAGGCAACCCCTCCAATCCGGCTCTATGCGCGAGCTTGCCAGGCTGCGGCCCTAACGCCGAGGATGCAGGTCCCTTCACCTCCTCCACGGGCGCCCTCGTCTACACTGTCCGCTCGCCCTACAACGATGTGGTTGAGAATCTCACTAAAACTGGTCTCACCGAAGCTTTTGCCAGTGATGGCTACATGGCCACTATGGCCAATTCCAACTACAATTCACTCGAGGTCACGCTGCGCCGCACCCTGGGCCGTGCCGAATTCCTCGCCGGCTACACCTTCGCCAAGTCGCTGGATAACGCATCCGGCAACGGACTCGGCCAAGGCGACAACATCAACCCGATCGCCCCGGGAATCACCAAGGCGCTCTCTGCCTTCAATGTTGAGCACAACTTCGTCCTCAGTTACGCCTATCGGATACCTTTTGACAAACTCCCTGGTCCCAAACGCTTGACCGATGGCTGGGCCATCAATGGCATTACCCGCTTTGCCACTGGGTTCCCGGTTTATATCTCGGAAAATGATGATAATTCCATGCTGGGAACTTCCAGTCTCGGGCAGGGCAACCCCATCGACGAGCCCAACCGCGCTCCCGGGAGCCTGAATATCAGGGATCCGCGAACAGAGGGTCTTCCCGGGACCCCAGGGTGCCCCCAGGGCTGTAATCCATACTTCAACACCGCGCTTTTCAGTCCTGAGGCGCGGGGGCAACTCGGGAATTCCAGTCGCAGGTTTTTCGACGGCCCGGGGTGGAACAACTTCGACTTGTCTTTGACCAAAGATGTGAAGTTTACCGAATCGAAGAGCCTGCAATTCCGCGCCGAGTTCTTCAATGCTTGGAATCACGCTCAGTTCTCCTCAGGTGGACTGGGTGGGGGGCCGCAGGGCCAAATCAGCAACAATTCGACCTTCGGCTTTGTGACCGGCGCCAACCCGCCGCGCATTGGCCAGGTGGCCATGAAATTCTTCTTTTAGAGCTTGCAGGGGCGGCCCTTGCGCCCGCCCGTTGTCCAGCCGGGGGCAACCACCAGGGTTGCCCCTACGACCCCTCGCCCACGCGAAAAGCCGCGGACCTCGAACCATGGGTGGCGCATACGTCCCGACGCTTTTCGTCGGGATGTATGCGCCTTTCGCCCTAATCTCGACAAGAACGTGACCGAGACATGCCAAACCGCGGCAGGTCTGCGCCACCCCCGACCCCCAACGTGAACCGCAGCCCTCTCCCTTGGGGAGAGGGTGTCCCGCTGTCGGCGCCTTCATCAGCCGGAGCGGGACGGGTGAGGGGTTGCTCCGTGATGAGCACAACTGGCCGCAGACCTTTTTTCACTTGACAGCCCGGTCATCTTATGATAGCCTACCCGGATGGCTATTGTTGACGATTTGTCGCTGGGGAGAGTCGGAACGCATGGACGAGTAGGGAGAACGGGACCGGCGCGGTGTGGGGAGCAAAGCAGGGAAAGACAAAAAATGAAAAATAGCGGGAACGAAGCTAAGAAGTGGTTGAAAACAAAGGACAATCGCTTTTCATAATGCTGCAAATTATGCGTGTTTTGCGCACAGATTAGCACAATTGAGCACTAAAACGAGCAAAAACAACGCCTCTTGCGCGAAACGAACCGGAGCTTCGAATGGAGATGTGATGCAAGAAAGTGACCGGAAAGGGGCTACACGCGTTACAGATTGCACGGTGGTCCCTATTGCCCGTCGGCTGGCGGGCGCCCAGAAGCCATGAAAATGCAGAGGTGGCACGGGCGGCTCGCCCGTGGCTTCGGCCTGGCAACGCACGGGCGGGACGCCGGGCCACGATTTTCAGAGCAGGCTCGTTAGCCTCTTCGGGTATAATGCCAGGGTTTCGGCGCTACGGGGCTGGGTTGATCCAAACGGTTCCCACGTCAGCTCACCGTGTCTCGGCTACGCGCGGCAATCGCCTGCCAAGGGGCTGGCTTTGTAGGCTACAGAAAAACGCCTGAACACTGTGTCATTCCGAGTCCTTCGCTGTCATCCTGAGCGAAGCGAAGGATCTCGCTCTGGGTGCTCAGGGTAAACTCCGCGAAGAATCTCGGCAGTTGCACTTTCAACGAACTTCGGAGATCCTTCATCGTCCGTCGGCTGACGGACTCTTCAGTATGACAGTTGTTGGGAGGTTGGGAATGTCGAACAAGAAGTGGGTTCTCATATTTCTTGCGGGACTCTTGTTTCTGGGGTTGGTCCCAGCGGCCCTCGCACAGAGGGGCGGCGACGAACCAATCTATCTCAATCCTAATGAACCCGTCGAGCGGCGCATCAATGACCTGATGAGCCGCATGACGCTCAAGGAGAAGGTGGGACAGCTTAACTTGCCCTGCGTTTATGTGGATGAGTTGGGAAAAGACATCCCCTCGAAAACGGAGGCGTGCCGAAAGTTCGCGGCGGGAACTTACACTCAGGAAATCGGCCCTGGGTGCGGCTTCTTCACGCTGGCGAACGAGATTCTGCGCAAAGGCGCGCGCCAACAGGCCGAGTATTTCAACGAACTCCAGAGAATTGCGCGCACCCAGACCCGGCTGAAGATTCCTCTGCTCGAAGACGAAGAAGGCACGCACGGCGCCATGATGTCCGGCGCCACGGTCTTCCCGGAAGGCCTGACCATTGGCAGCACGTTTGACATGGATCTCGTGAAGGCCGTCTATGCGTCTGCGGCCGCTGAAGCCAGGGCCGTCGGAATCCACATGCTTTCCACGCTGGTGCTGGAGGAAGACCGCGATCCGCGCATGGGTCGAAACGAGGAGGCTTACACGGAGGATCCTTACCTCTACCAACGCATCGCGGAAAGCATCGTTCAGGGCACTCAGGGCGATAACATTGCCGCCCCTGATCGGGTCATCGCGGTGATGACGGATTTCCCCACCCAGAGCGAGCCTGCGAGCGGCCTTGAGCGCGGCGCCATTGAGTTGTCAGACCGTTACATTCGCGAAAACGTGCTGCTTCCTTGGATTGGGGGAATCACCAAATCGGGCGGGTTGGGCGTCATGGCCGGCTATCCGGAGGTTGAAGACGTTCCGGCTCACGCTTCCGTAAAGTGGATGAATGATGTGCTCCGGCAGGAACTGGGCTTCAAGGGCATCGTCGAAAGCGAAGGCGGCGGATTCGGAACGCTGATTTATGAGCACATCGTTCCCACCCAAAAAGAGGCGGGGGCTCTGGCGCTCAAAGCCGGCGTGGATTTGAACATCACCTACGAGCCCGCGTACATGGGTCCCCTGATCGAAAATGTCGAAGAAGGACGAGTGCCCATCGCGCTGGTCGACCGGGCGGTGCGGCGCGTGCTCGAGCAGAAGTTTGCGCTCGGGCTCTTTGAGCATTCGGAAGTCGACCCTGAGCGAGCCGTGAACATCGTGCATTCAAAAGAGCATCAGGAGTTGGCGCTGCGCACGGCACGCGAGGGGATCGTGCTGCTGAAGAACTACAACCATCTCCTGCCCTTTAAGAAGGACGTTGGCTCGGTTGCTGTCATCGGCCCCAGCGCCGACAACGTCCGAAACCAGTTGGGCGATTACTCGCCCTCGGAGGTCCTTCAGCACGTGGTGACCATTCGCGAAGGGATCAAGGCAGCACTTCCGGCCTCGACTCGAGTGACCTACGCCAAGGGCTGCGGAATTTTGAGCCCTAGCAAGAAGGGATTTGCAGAGGCCGTTCAGGCCGCCAAGAATTCCAAGGTGGCCATCGTGGTGGTCGGCGAACAGCAGGAAGATCCGGACGGCGAAGAAGGTGTCGAGCACCGGACGGATGGCGAGGGTCACGACGTTGCCAACCTGGATTTGACGGGAGTTCAGGAAGATCTCATCAAGGCTGTTTATGAAACAGGCACACCCACCGTTGTCGTGCTTGTTAACGGCCGGCCGCTCTCGACCCGCTGGACGGCGGAGCATATTCCGGCTATCGTCGAAGCCTGGGAACCGGGCGAACGGGGCGGGGAAGCGGTGGCGGACGTGCTGTTTGGCGACTACAATCCCAGCGGCCGCCTCGCGATTACCATTCCGCGCCACTCCGGGCAGTTGCCGGTCTATTACAATTACAAGCCCTCGAAGGCCGCCTGGATGCAGGAGATCCACAGGGGCTACGCCGACATGCCTGCCACTCCTTTATACCCGTTCGGTTATGGGTTGAGCTATACCAGTTTTGACCATAGCAATTTGCGCATCACTCCCGAGCAGATTCACCCGGCGGGGAATGCGCAGGTGAGCGTGGATGTAAAGAACGTGGGAAGTCTGGCTGGAACGGAAACCGTCGAGCTCTATGTCCACGAGACGTACGCCCCGGTGTCTACGCCCGTCAAACGCCTGCGCGGATTCGAGCGCGTGGCGCTCGCGCCTGGCGAGACCAAGACGGTGTCCTTCAAGCTGACACCGGAAGACTTGCAATTGCTTAACGTCGACATGCACTGGCAGGTCGTGCCGGGTGACTTTGAGATCATGGTGGGTAAGTCGGCGCAAGATATTCAAGTCCACGGGATTCTGAAGGTCACGGAATAATCGCGGCCCTTCTGGCCGCCAGCCGAATTATCCGGAGTGCGGGCTGGAAGCCCGCACAAAGCGGACGAACTGCGGGCTGGAAGCCCGCGCTCCGAGCAACTTTACGAAAGGACGGATGTCAAAATGCCAAACGAAAAATCGGAAAGCCCAAGCACGCAGGTTCTTAACGACAAGTTGGCCATCGACAACGGTGCGCCGGTGCGAACCGAACCGCTGCCTTTGGAATTCCCCGGCGTCCACTTTATGGATGAGGAGGAGGTTGAGGCCGTGGTGCGCCTCCTCAGAAGCCGCTCATTATTCCGATACTATGGGGTGGCTTTGCAGAAAGAGGTCGAGGCGTTCGAATCGGAGTTTGCGAAAGTCCTGGGTGTCGCTCACGCCATCGGAGTCAGCAGCGGCACGGGGGCGCTCCATACTGCACTTTCGGCGCTCGGCGCGGGCCCCGGCCAGGAAGTGATCGTCCCCGCTTACATGTGGGTATCGGTGCTGGCGGCGGTGGTGAACCACGGCGCGATCCCGGTGCTGGCAGACATTAATGAAACCTTCTGCCTGGACCCGGCGGAGGTGGAGAAGCGCATCACGCCCAATACCAAAGGGATCATCATGGTTCATATGAGCGGGGCGCCGGGAGACGTGAAGGCGGTCGAGGGGATTGCGAAGAAACACGGACTCTGGTTGCTGGAAGACTGCGCCCAGTGCAACGGTGGAAGCGTGGGCGGGCAAAGAGTGGGTACGTTCGGGGACATGGCCGTGTTCAGTTTTCAGATGAATAAGAACATGAGTTCGGGAGAAGGCGGCTGCATTGCTACCAACAACAAGCGGCTCTGGCGGCGGGCGTTTGCCTGCCATGACCTGGGCTACGCGCGCGACGAGTCAGGAAGGCTGATCTTCAACGACCCCGACCTCACGCTGTGGGGTATGGGCTATCGGCTCGACGAAATTCGGGCAGCGGTGTTGCGTGTGCAACTGAGGAAACTGCCGCGCATCGTTGCGGCCATGCACGCCAGCAAATACCGCATCCGCGAAGCATTGGCAAAACTCCCCGGCGTGCAGTTGCGTAAAATGGTTGACCCGGCCGGCGACACCGGATGCTTCCTCATCACCACTTACGCTGACGCGGAGACGGCGCAGCGCGTGAACCGCGCGCTGCGGGCGGAAGGCATTGTCACTTTCCCGCAAGGCGTTTCCAATGTGGTAATGACAGATTGGGGCCTGCATCTCTATTACAATAACGTCAGCCTTGTGAACACGGCCTCCGTGGACGGTCGCGGCTTTCCCTGGAACCTGGCAGAGAACCAGCCCTTGCTCCGGAGTTACAGCAAAGGGACATGCCCCAAGGCGGACA
>Ga0209415_10001922_pt1 | contig 39341 bp, 34 predicted proteins | sample PeaSoiSIISIP2007_FD_187696 | JGI IMG/M metagenome (GOLD analysis project Ga0209415, IMG submission 187696) | Peat soil microbial communities from Weissenstadt, Germany - SII-SIP-2007 (SPAdes) (version 2) | ecosystem: Environmental > Terrestrial > Soil > Wetlands > Peat | place: Germany...
AACCGCCGCTACGAGCACGTGATCCCGATCGAGGTCCCGGCCGGGACGGCGATCCTCTGGCACGGCAACACCTGGCACGGCTCTTTCCCGCGCAAGGTCCCTGGGCTGAGGATCAACCTCTCCTGCTACTACTGCCGCGAATACATCCAGCCGCAGGAGAACTACCGCGACCACGTGCCGGAGGGGTTCCTCGACGGCGAAACGGACGCCAGGCTCGCGCGCCTTCTGGGCGCCGACCTGATCCACGGGTGGACCGACGAAGGGCCGCTGAAAATGTACGCCCGCCGGCGCGAGGCGGCCGGCAGCGTGCGCAGCTGGTACAGCTGAGGGACGGGGCGCTGCGCGACGCGTCTGACCCGACGGTCGTGGCCGTCACCGGCGGGCGCGTCGCCGGGACGCTCGAGGATGGCGTGCACGTGTTCCGGGGGCTGCCTTTCGCCGCGTCCATAGCCGGAGCCAACCGCTGGCGGGCGCCACAACCGGTCGCGCCGTGGGATGGCGTCCGCGACGCATCTCGCTTCGGTCAGGCGTGTCCGCAACCCGCCCTGCTCACCGGCGAGGGCCTGGCGACGCGGCTCATCCGCTGGAAGCGGACCGGGCGCGTGTACCTGGACGCAATCAGCCAGCTGAACGCGCCCACGGGCGGCGACTGCCTGAACCTCAACCTCTGGACGCCCAGCCTCGACCCGCAAGCGAAGCTGCCGGTGCTGGTCTTCATCCACGGCGGATCCTTCACCGGCGGCTCGGGCGCGCAGGCGTTCTACGACGGCCGCGCGCTGGCCAAGGCCGGGCTCGTGCTGGTGACGATCAACTACCGGCTGGGCGTGATCGGGTTCGTCGGCGGCGAGGATCTCTTCCCCGACAGCCTCGGCGTCGCCAACCGCGGCTTCCTCGACCAGGTGCAGGCGCTGCGCTGGGTGAACGAAAACATCGCGGCGTTCGGCGGCGACCCCGACTGTGTGACGGTGGCGGGCGAGTCCGCAGGCGCAACCAGCGTGCTGATGATGGCCGCGACGCCGGCGACCAACGGCCTGATGCGGCGAGCGGTCAGCATGAGCGGCGCGCCCCTGGCTTATCCGCACGATGAATGCAGCCGTTTCGCGCGCGACTACTTCGAGAGCCTTGGCGTAAAGCCGGGCGACGGCGAGGCCCTGATGTCGCTGACCATGCAGCGGATTTTCGCCGCCCGCCCACAGCCCGGCCCGTTCCTCTACCGCCACGCCGAGCGCTATGGCTCGCTGGGCGCCGATCGGCTAGCGTCGATGGTGGCAGCGACGGGCACGGACCTCTTCCCCGCGCCGCCGCTCGCGTTCGTCGCCGGCGGCGGAAAGCCCGGCCTGGAGCTCCTGATCGGCACCTGCAAGGACGAATGCCGGCTGTGGACGATCGCCTTGCCGCTCCCCGATGGCATGGCCGCGCGCACCATGTTCAACCTGCACGCCGGCGTCATGAAGCCCCGCGGCCGGCCGACGGAGACGTTCAGGGCCTACAGGGCGGCCATGCCCGGCGCGTCGGGCACGCTAGTCCGCGAGCGGGCGATGACCGACAGCCTGTTCCGCCGTCCCTCCGTCGGCTTCGCCGACGCCGTCGCGAGCGCGAACCCCGGTCACGCCTTCCTGTATCGTTTCGACTGGGCCTCGCCCGTGCTCGGCGGCGCGTTCGGCGCCATCCACGCCATCGACGTGCCGGGGGTGTTCCAGACCTACGATGCGATGGCCGCGGTCGTCGGGCCTGCAAAGGCCGCGCGCCCCGCCGGCGACGCGATGCACGCCGCCGTCACCAGCTTCGCCAAGACCGGAGCGCCGGCGATCCCCGGCGCGCCCGCTTGGCCCGCCTACGACGCCGGTGGCAAGGCTTGCATGGTGATCGACGAGACCTGCGACCTCCGCCACGCCATAGACGCGGCCTTCGAACCCATCTGGTAGGGGCAGCTACCTGGGTTCACTGCCGCTTCGGGGCGCGGCCCCCAAAAGGTGGCCTCCCACGGCAACCCCACCGACGAGGCAACGCCAATGAGCGACGCTCTGAGCACGGCAAAACAGTTCTACGGCGCCATGGCCGAGGGGAACGTGCCTGGCGCGCTCGGCCTGCTCTCGCCCGACATCGAATGGACCTAAGCCGAACGCCATCCCTACTACAGCGGGACCTGGATCGGTGTCGTGGCGGATGGAAAGGTCCAGCGCTTCGTTCAGTATACGGACACTGCCAAGTGGAACGAAGCGCTGGCGGGATAACGGTCAAGCGCCACGCTCAGAACCGGCGGGCTGTCATAAGCCGGGCATCACGGCGTAGAGCGCCCCCATCAGGTGGATGCCGCGCCGATCAACAGGCGTGGCGTCGTCCGGCATGAAGAAGGCGTTCATCGCATAGCCGCAGCTGAAGCCGCTGGCGTGGTCCATCATGCACATCGAGCCGCCTAGCCCGCCCCAATGAAAGGTGGATGGCGTGGGCGTCGGAAACCCTTCGCTGTTGAGGCCGAAGCCGAGGCCAAGCCGGATCCGGCCCAGGCGCGGGTCGACCGTGTCCGCCTGCTCGGATGTCGCCTCGTCGATGATCGCCTGCGAGAGGTAGCGCCGACCCTCGAGCACGCCGCCCATGGCGGCCATGGCGCCAAGGCGCGCGATCGACCGGGCGTTTGCATAGCCATTGAACGCTGGTGTTTCGGCGCGGCGGAAAGGCCAGGTCCGCCATTCGGCAAGATCGAGCTCGCCGGAGCTATCAAACACCCGGGCCGCCAGTTCGTTGCGTGACAAGAAGGGTCCGGGCGGGTGCAGGAAGTCGATCTCGGCCGTCCGCGCCGCCTCGGCCTCCGTGTGCATGCCGAACACGAAGTCGATGCCGGCCGGCTCGGCGATCTCCTCGCGGAAGAACTGCGAGGGGAGGCGGCCGTCGACGCGGCGCATGACCTCGCCCAGCAGGTAGCCGTAGGTCGCGACATGGTAGCAGAACCGGCTTTCGCCGCCGAACCAGTGCTCCTCGCCGGCGATATAGGCGCAAGCGGCGCCCCAGTCGTATAGGAGTGACGTCGGCACCGGCGGCTCGAAGCCGGGTACGCCCGCGCAATGGGTGAGCGCCTCGCGCACGGTCACGTGGCCTTTCCCGCCGGCCGCGAACTCCGGCCAGTAGGTGGCGACGGTCGCGTCGAGATCGACCAGGCCGCGGTCGACGAGCATCAGGAACGACAGAATGAGCGGGATCTTTGTCGTCGAAGAGACGACCACGGTCGTGTCGCGATCCCACGGCCGGGTCCGCGCGAAGTCCGCGTGGCCGGCCCAGATGTCGACCACCGGCTTGCCTTTCAGCGTCGCCGCGAACGACGCGCCCACCTCGAGGCCGTCGGCGAAATTGGCCGCGAACGCCTCCTTCAGAGGCAGGAAGCGCTCCTCACAGAAGCCGTGGATCTCGATCGCCATGGACGTCTCCCGTCCAATCGGTACGCCCGTGCCAGCTCTGCGGCAACGCTTGGGCTCAGAGCCGGGGCAGGATGTCCGCGAGCGCCCTGTTGAAGCGCTCGAGCCTAGGCTCGTTGGTCAACATCTCCGCGGTGTCGGCGAACATCTGGTTCGGCGCATAGCCCAGGCTCACGCCGGCCCGCGGGTCCATCAAGCCCCATGACCCGCCGTACCCGCCCCAGTGAACGCTGGTCGGACTGGGCGCTGGGAACGCCTCCGAGTGCAGGCCGAGGCCAAGGCCAAGCCTGATCCCGCCGAGGTAATCGTCCACCGCTTCGACCTGCTCTGTTACAGCCTCTCGGACCGTCGCTTCCGACAGGTAGCGCACGCCGTCGAGCGCGCCCCCATGGCAACGATTGCGCACACCCGCGCGATCGAGCGGCCGTTACCGCATCCGTTGGCGGCCGGCATGTCGGCCGAGAGAGTCTCCCAGCATTCCCAGTCGCCGGCGCCGACGGAGTCAAACACCCGCTCGTAGATAGAGCTCCGGGGAAAGCTCAGCGGGCTGTCAGGATGACGAAGCTGAGCAATGCGCGCGTGGTCGGCGCTGGATGTCAGGCCGATGTGGAAGTCGGCGCATGCCTTGACCGCGACCTCCTCGTCGAAGAAGCGCCCGGGCATGCGCCCGTCGACGCGGCGGATGAGCTCGCCGAGCAGGAAGCCGTAGGTCATCGCGTGGTAGCACATGACCCGCTCGCCATCGAACCAGTGCGGCTCGGCGGCGAGCCGGGCGGTGACGGCTTCCCAGTCGAGCAAGACGTCGAACGGCGCCGGGTGCTGGAACCCTGGCACGCCGGCCTGGTGTGTGAACGCGTCGCGGACGGTGACCGCGCCCTTCCCCCCTGGGCGAACTCCGGCCAGTAATGGGCGACCGGCGCGTCGAGTTCGATCAGCCCGCGGTCGAGAACCATGAGCGTCTCGATGATCGCCATGATCTTGGTGGTCGAGAACACGCAGACGATGGTGTCCTTTTCCCATGGCCGCGTGCGTTTGCGGTCCACCCAGCCGGCCCAAAGGTCGACCACCGGCCGCCCCATATGGGTCACCGCCAGCGACGCGCCGAGCTCGAGCCCGTCCTCGAAGTTGGCGCGGAACACGTCCTTCAGCGGCTGGAAGCGCGGATCGCAAAAGCCGTGGATTTCGGTTGTCATGGCGTCAGCTTGGCCAGGGCCGCCCTCATCGCGTTGCTGATGCGTTCGACGCGGCTGTCGAGGTGCGGGTCGGCGAGGAAGTGGTTGGGCGTGTAGCCGATGCTGTAGCCGAGCCGGGTGTCCATCCACCCGATCGAGCCGCCGTGGCCGCCCCAGCCGTAACCGTCCGGCGACGGATAGTATTGGAAGTCCCGGCCGTTGAGCCCAAACCCCAGGCCGAGCCTGATCCAGCCGAGATAGGGGCACTCGCCATAGGCTTGCTCGCTCCAGGCAGCGTCCACCATCTCCCGCGAGAGGTAGCTCACGCCGTCGAGCGCGCCGGCGCACGCGAAAATCGCACAACCGCGGGCGATGGCGCGGGCGTTGGTCACCCCGTTGCCGCTCACGTTCATCGTCGTTGCGAAGGGTGTCCCCTCGATGCCGACGACAGAATGAAACAGCCGCTCTAACAGGCCCGGCGGCAGCACCAGGGGCGGCGCGGGGGGCACGACCACGTCTGCGATGCGGTCGGGGTCCGGAATCTCAGCGACGCCGAGATAAAAGTCGAGCCCAGCTGGGTCGGCTACTTCCTCACGGAAGAAGAGCGCTGGCATTCGCCCGTCCACGCGCCGGACCAGCTCGCCCCCGATCAGGCCGTAGGTCGCCGGGTGATAGATGACGCGCCGTTCACCGTCGAACCAGTGCGGCTCGGCGGCGATGCGCGCGACCGAGCCCTCCCAATCTAAGAAAAGCGTCGCCTGCACAGGCGGAGTGAACCCTGGGGCGCCCGCTTGGTGCGTGAGGAGGTCGTGGACTGTCACGCTGTCTTTTCCGCCCGCCGCGAACTCCGGCCAATAGGACGCTATCGGCGTATCGAGGTCGATCCGGCCCCGATCGACCAGCATCAACAGGCAGAGCGTGACCATCATCTTGGTCGTCGACGCGACCGGGACAATCGTGTCGATCTCCCAGGGGCGTGTCCTGGCTCCATCGGCCCAGCCGGCCCAGAGGTCGACCACCGGCTCGCCTTGCCAAGTCGCAGCGATCGACGCGCCGACCTCCAGGTCGTCCTCGAAGTTCTGCGCGAACGCCTCCTTAAGCGGCGCGAACCGCTCGTCGCAGAAGCCGTGGATCTCGGCCGCGGTCATGCGGGTCGCGCCCCGCACACCTCTCCCAGAGGGAGAGGTGTTGGTCGCCGGCCGGCTCGGCGAACGTTTCGCGGAAGAACTGCGACGGCATGCGGCCGTCGACCCGGCGGATGATCTCGCCCAGGAGGAAGCCGTGGGTGACCGGATGATAACAGAGGCGGGCCTCGCCGCCGAACCAGTGAGTCTGGGCTGCCAAGTTCGCGGTCATGGCTCGCCAGTCGCGAAGCGCCTCGAACGGAATCGGAGGCTCGAAGCCTGGAACGCCGCCGCGGTAGCTCATCGCCTCGCGCACGGTCACGTGGTCTTTGCCGCCGGCCGCGAACTCCGGCCAGTAGGTCGCGACCGGCGCGTCCAGCTCGACCCGGCCCTCATCGATCAGCTTCAGCATGCAGAGGGCCAACGGGACCTTGGTCGAGGAGAAGACCAAAACGATGGTGTCCTTCTCCCAGGCCCTGGTTCGCGCGAAGTCCGCGTGCCCGGCCCAGAGGTCGACGACCGGCCGGCCATGATGTGTCATCGCCACGGGGGCCCCGACCTCGAGCCCGTCCTCGAAGTTGGCGGCGAACGCATCCTTCAGCGGTTGGAACCGCGGGTCGCAGAAGCCATGCAGCTCGACGCTCATGCGCCCGTCTCGGCGGCCGCCGCCGTCATCGCCGCGCCAAGGGCGGTCCACAGGCGGTCGAAACGCCGCTCGGCGAAGGGCTCGGCGGTGATGATGAAGTTGTTGGTGACGTAGCCGAAGCTGAGGCCGGTCCGCTGATCGCCGCACTGGAGCGAGCCGCCCGAGCCGCCCCAGTGGAAGGCAGTGGGCGACGGGGCAGGGAACCCCTCGCTATCCAGGCCGAAGCCGAGGCCCATGCGCAGCATGCCGAAGAACGGGTCGGGCGCGAAGACCTGCTCGTGCGTCGCCTCGTCGACCAACGCCTTGGAGAGGAAGTGGACGCCGTCGAGCGTCCCGCCGGCGGCGAATATGGCGACCAGCCGTGCAACCCCGCGAGCGCTGGCGTAGCCGCTGCCGCTCGGACCCGCGTAGTGCTGGTGTTCCCACGTCATGTAGGCCTCGATCGGGGCTGGCTCGAGGCAGTCCCAGACCCGCTGCGCAAGCGGATCGTCGAAGTGCATCGGCTCGACCGGCCGGAGGGCGTAGGGCAGCGACGAACGCGCGACCTCGGTCTGGACGCGCAAGCCGATCTGCAGGTCGACGCCGCCGGGCCCTGCGACCTCTTCGGCGAAGAACTGCGCCGGCCGCCGCCCGGCGGCCCGGCGGACGATCTCGCCGAGGACAAAACCGTAGGTGTGAGCGTGGTAGCAAAGCCTGGGCTCGCCGCCGAACCAGTGCGGCTCGGCCGCGATGTGGGCGGTGATCCGCTCCCAATCGTGCGGGGCGTCCCAAGCGACCGGTGGCTCGTAGCCTGGAACGCCGGCACGGTGGCTGAGCGCTTGGCGCACGGTCACGTGGCCTTTCCCGCCCTGGGCAAACTCGGGCCAGTAGGTCGCGACCGTGGCGTCCAGGTCGACCTTGCCGCGGTCGATCAGCATGAGGAGGCAGAGGGCGGTGGCGATCTTGGTGTTTGACGCGATGCCGACGATTGTGTCGGCCTCCCACGGCCGCGTGCGCCGGAAGTTCGCCCAGCCCGCCCAGAGGTCGACCACGGGGCGGCCACGTTCCATCAGGCAGAGCGAAGCGCCAAGTTCGAGCCCGTCCTCGAAGTTGGCGACGAAGGCGTCCTTCAGCGGTTGGAAGCGCTCGTCACAAATGCCTTGGATCTCGCTGCTCATGCCAGCGCCTGCTTCGCCAGGGGTTGGGCCAGGAACGTCGCCTTAAGGGCGTCGGTCGGGATGGTCTCCACCAGCTGCTCGAGCAGCGCTTCGGCGGCGGCGCGGTCGGCGCGGGCTTCCTTGTCGGCGCCCAGGCCGGCGTGGGCGGCGGCGCGGTGGGCGAGCAGCCGCCAATGCAGGTTGCGGTAGCCGGTCTCCTCGCAGAAGGCGATCGCGACGCTCGCCTCGTCGCGCGCCTCAGCCCAACGCTCCAAAGCGAGCAGGCAGGCGACGGCAAGTTCAGTGGCGTCGGCTTCCAACAGGCGAACGCCGCCCTCCTGCAACGATTTCTGCTGGCGGCGCGCTCTTGCGAGCGCTCCCTCGGCATCGCCTTCGGCATGCGCGAGGAAGCCGGCGGCCAAGCGGCTTGGCTTCGCCTCCGGCGCCGCCTTCTCGGCCAGCGCCGCGGCCTCGCCGTGCAGACCGGTGCGGACCCCGGCGAGCACGAGGGCGTCGACAAGGCCGCCGACCATCCAGACGCGATTCAACGCGCGGCCCTCGGCGATCAGCTCTTCCGCCTCGCCCATCATCTCGTGGATAGCGCCGAGCTGGCCCTTGAGGCCGAAATAGCCGTAGCGCTGCAACGCAGCGCCGAAGCGGTAGCCGCCGTGGGTGACCTCCTGACCGATCGCCTCCCACGCCTCGCCGTAGCGGCCGAGCGCGGTCAGCGCGGCCGACTTGAAGGTCGGGTATTGCACCGGCGGCACGTCGAGGCGCGCGGCAAGCTCGATGGCGCGGTCGCAGATCTCGACACTGCGCTCCAGCCGCCCAGCGTTGCGCGTCGGCATGATCATCCAGAACAGGTGTTCCTTGGTGCGGATCGGGTCGCGCCTGGCCTCGAGCCGGCTGAGCACCTCCTCCGCCCGCGCGTTGTACTCCGTCGTCGTGAGCAGCCGGACCCTGAGCTCCATGGTCGCCTGGTCGAGCAGCAGGTCCTGGTCCTTCAGGCTCTGAGCGATGGCCTTCGCTTCTTCGATGTTCTTGACCGCCGTCGGCCCGTAGTCGGACCAGTAGTCGATGAAGTGGGTGGAGAGCAGGAGCGCGCGCGCCAGCGCCGGCTTGTCGCCGGCGGCGCGGGCAAGCTCGATGGTCCGCTCGCAGGCGTCGCGCGCCAGCTGAGCGTGCGCCGGCTGGTCGAGCGAGAGCTTGTAGTGGGCGTCGGCGAGCAGGCGCTGCGCCGTCAGTTCCAGTGGCTTGTCACCGTTCGCCTGGGCGATGCCCAGAAGCTTCTCGAGGTCCGGCAGCGCTTCGGCGCCGCGGTAGAGGTCGACGTAGAGGGCGCCGCGCTGGTGCAGGAGCGGCACGTAGCCCTCGACATCCTCGCCGAGCGCCAGGCCCTCGGCCAGCGCGGTCAGCGCGTCGTCGATCCGCACCGCGCCGCGTAGCGCCAGGCCGCGCAGGAACTGAACGCGCGCGAGCGACGTCCGGTCGTCCTCCGTCGCCACCTCTGCCGCCATGTCGAGCAGTTTCATCGCGTCTTCGAACGCGACCGCGTCGATCGCGCGCTGGCTGGCGGTCAGGAGGTGCTTGGCCGTCCGCTCCGGGTCCGCCGCGGCGCCCGCCTGATAGAGGTGGTACGCGATCTCGCCGACATTCTTCTCGACCTGCGCCGGCGGACCCTGCTCCAGCGCGTCGGCGATGCGCAGATGCAGCCGCTGGCGGCGCGGCAGCGACAGCGCGCTGATCAGCGTCTGGCGGATTTGTTCGTGGACGAACTGATACCGCGCCTCGCGCCCGACATGAATCTCCTCCATGACCGACGCGCCGGACGCCTCGTCGAGGGCGTCGAACAGCGGATCGTCAGCGAGGTCGCCGATCCGCGAGAGCAGATCGAAACTCACCACCCGCCCCGCCACGGCGCCGGCGGTCAGCAGCTTGCGGCATTCCTCGCTGACTTTGGCCAGCCGGTGCTCGATGATCAGCCGTACGCCGCGCGGCACCTCGGTGTCGGCGATGGAGACGCCGGAGCGGAACTTCCCATCCTCCGTGAACAGCTTGTCCGCCTCATCCAGATGCCGGTAGAGTTCCTCCACGAAGAACGGATTGCCCTCCGTCTCCGAATAGATGAGGCGCACTAGCTCCTTCGGCGGCGTCTGGCCGGCGCGACCCTCGAGCAGCGCAGCGACGTCCGTCTCCGCCAGGCGCTCCAGCGTGATGTCCTCGACCAGGCGCTCGCGCAGGAGCTCGTGCATCGTCTCGGCGAAGGGCTGGGTGGGATCAAGATCGGTGGCGCGATAGGTGCCGATCATGAGCACCGGCGAATCGCGCAGGCGCTCGGCCAGGTGGCGGAGCAGGCGGCAGGTCGACTCACCCGCCCAGTGCAGATCTTCGTAGACGAGCATCATCGGCTGGATGCGGGCGGCGCGGTCGATGAACTCGCCACAGCCGTGCAGCAGGAAGCGGCGCTCCTGATCCGGCGGCAGCGCTAGCGGTTCGGGAATGTCCGGGAACTGATGTTTTAGCTCCGGCATCAGCTTGGCGAGCTCGGGCGCATTCTCGCCCAGCGCTGCGCGCAGGTTGGCCGGCGGTACGAGCCTGGACGCCTGCTCGATCTGTTCGATCAGCGGCTGGTACGGCGCCGACCCCTCGGCCAGCACACAGCGGCCGGTGAGCGCCAGCATGCCCTCGTTGCGCGCGTGGGCCTCGGTCTCGTGCACCAGGCGGGTCTTGCCGACGCCGGCCTCGCCGGACAGCAGGATGAAGCTGCCCGAGCCCTCTCGGGCGCGGGCGACGAGGCCACTCAGGCGGGCGAACTCCGCCGCGCGGCCGATGAACGGCGACTGGTTGCGCCCAGCCCTGACCCCAAGCGGGCAGAAGTTGCGGATCGCCTCCAGCAGCGGCTCGACGCCGACGTCGGCGGCGGTCAGGTCGACGGTCTGGGTGAGCCGGAAGGCGAGCGGCGGGCGCACGGCGTCGATCGCCACCGGCGCCAGGATGCCGCGGGTCAGGCCCTCATGCGCTTCGCTGCGCACCCAGTCGGAGGCGACGGAGTTCTCCGACCAGACAACGACGATGCACTTGGCCTCGTCGATCGCGGTCTCGATCTCGCGGTCGAAGGTTGTGCCGGCGTCGATCTTGCGGTCCCACCAGACGCTCCAGCCGCGCTGTTCGATCGCCTCGACGAGCGGAATGACCCGCTCGCGGTCCTGAGAGGAGTAAGAGACGAAGACGTCCGCCATCGGATCGCGATCTCAACTCACTTTGGGAACGATGAACGCTGCGTGAAACGATCACGCGGCCGGACCTCAAACCCCGAGGACATGGCTGAGCTTGACCATGGAGACGTGGCGGCGCGCCTTGTCAACCAAGCCCTGGTTGCGCGGGCGGTTGACGTCCGGCCGCCGGCCCTGAATGTAGCGCGCGTTTCAGAGGGGAAGAGCAATGGACGTCGTCGCGCCCCACCGGGCCCGCAGCCTGGCCGAGCTGACTGAGATTCAGGGGCGGATGGCCACGCCCGAGGACTGGGTCGGTGGGTTCAAGAACTATCGCCCGCGACCATCCGACGTGGTCATCTCGCCGTTCGGCAAGTGCGGCACGACCTGGCTGCAGCAGAGCTTCCACACCCTGCGCACGCGCGGCGACATGGACTTCGACGACATCTCGCGCGTCGTGCCTTGGATCGAGACCTCGCGCATGCTGGGCCTCGACCTGGAGGCGCCGCAGCGGGCGGAACCGCGCGGGTTCAAGAGCCATCTCTCCTACGCGGCGGTTCCGAAGGGAGCGCGCTATGTGGTCTCGTTGCGCGACCCGAAGGACGCCATGGTCTCGATGTACCGGTTCACGGAGGGCTGGTTCTTCGAGCCGGCCGCGATCTCCATCGCCGACTTCGCCAGGGCGCGGGTGCTGGCCAAGCCCGAAGAGCCCACGAGCTACTGGAGCCATCTGCTGAGCTGGTGGGCCGAGCGCGACAATCCCGACGTGCTGCTGCTTTCATACGAGTACATGAGCGACGAGCCGGAGGCGACGATCCGCCGGCTCGCGGCCTTCTGCGGCATCCCGCTTGACGACGCCCTCATGGCGCTGACGCTCGAGCGCACGTCGCTCGCCTTCATGCTCGCGCACAAGGACCGCTTCGACGACCTGATGATGCGCCAGCTGTCGGAAGCCCGTTGCGGCCTGCCGCGGGGCAGCGACTCGGCCAAGGTGCGCAAGGGAGGCGCCGGCGGCCATGCGAAGGAGCTGCCGGCCGAAATCGCTGCCGAGATGGACGCCGTCTGGACCCGGTTGGTGGCGCCAAAGACAGGCTTCGCCGACTACGCCGCGCTGGAAGCGGCGCTCAGGCCGTAGCTCAGCCCCGCGCCTTCACCGGCGCGGTCCCGTCGACGTAGCTCTCGTTGAGGTAGACCTCGGCCTCGGTGGACGAGAGCGCCGGCGCGTAGCCGTAGCCCTGGCCGTAGTGGCAGCCGAGCTCGAGCAGGCGCCGCGCCATCGGCGCGTTCTCGACGCCCTCGGCGACCACTTCGAGCGCCAGGTCACGGCCGAGGTTGATCACGGAACGGACGATCTTGTCCGAACCCTCGTTCGTGGCCATGGTGCGCACGAAGTAACGGTCGATCTTCAGCGTGTCGAACGGCAGGCGGGTCAGGTACTGCAGCGACGAGAACCCGGTGCCGAAGTCGTCGAGCGCCAGCCCGGCGCCGGCGTCGCGCAGCTGATGCAGGATCACCGCCGCAGCTTCCGGCTCGCGCATGATGTCGCTTTCGGTGATCTCGAGCTTGAGCATTCCGCGCGGCAGGCCGGTCTCCTTCAGGAGCGCGGCGACGTCGGAGACCAGGTCGTCGCGGTGGATCTCGCCGGTCGACAGGTTGACGCTGACGCTGATCTCGCCAGCGGCGCGGTGCGCGGCGCGCCAGGCCGATAGCTGGCGGGCGGACGCGCCCATCATGTGGGTCCCGAGCTCGACCAGCAGGCCCATCTCCTCGCAGAGTGGCAGGAACTCTTCCGGCGTCATTACGCCGCGGCGGGGATGGCGCCAGCGGGCCAGCGCCTCGAACCCGGCGATCGCTCCGGTGTCCAGCCGGACAACGGGCTGGAAAAACGGGACGATCTCGCCTCGCCCGATGGCGCCACGGAGGTCCGACTCCAGCGCCAGCCTGGAGAGCCCGTCGCTTTCCAACGCTCGGCCATACTCCGCCGCGCCGCCGCGGCCGGCCGACTTCGCCGACTCGACGGCGATTTCCGCGCGCCTGAGCAGCTCGGCGGCGTCCGGCGCGTCGACACCTCCCTGGGCCTCGACCGCGCCGATCGACAGCGTCGGGAAGATGTCGAACCCCGCGACCCTGAGCGGCTGTTCCATCGCGCGGCGCATCAGCTCGGAGGGCTCGGCGATGTCGCCGGGCGCGAGCACGGCGAACTCGTCCTCCCCCACCCGCGCCAGCAGCGCATGCGGCGGGAAGGCGGTGGCCAGACGGGAGCCCAGAGCGGCCAGCACGAGGTCGGCCCGCTCGTGGCCAAGCGCCTCGTTCAACCGCCGAAGTCGATCGAGATCGGCGACGACCAAGCTGTAGCCGCCGGCGGCCTGCAGCTGTTCGCGCGCGCGGCTGACGAAACTCCGCCGATCCAGGAGCCCGGTCAGGGCGTCCTGATCTGACGAGGCAAAGCTGGTTTCCGGCACGATGACCCCGGCGGCGCGCACGCCGTCCTCGAGCCACTCGCCGCGCCAGATGCAGGCGTCGCCGCCGCGCATCCGCACCCGCGCACTGATCTCGCCACCCGGGGCCTGGACCTTGAGAATCTCTTCGACCAGAGCCCGGTCCTGGGGCATGGCGAGCGCCCGCACGGCGGCCGACGAGCACTCGGGCGCCAAGGGCGACAGGCCGAGCCGCCGCGCCGCCCCGGTCAGGCGCAGGCGGTCAGCGCCGGGATCCCAGCTCCATAGGGCGACGGTCGCGGCGCCCAGGGCTTCCAGGGTCACGGTCGCATCCCAGATAAACCGGTCTTGCGCCTTCAGCGCCATCAGCCACCCGCTGCGCGGGCGCCGACCGCGCGCCTCAATCTGCCAAGCGCTTCTTCGTGGCGGCCCCCGCCACCAATCCGAACAGCAGATGGTCTCGCCAATCGCCGTTAATTTTCAGATAAGCCTGTGCCCGGCCCTCGAGTTCGAAGCCGGCTTTCAGGAGCAAAGAGCGCGACGCCTCGTTCTCCGGAATGCAGGCCGCTTCGAGGCGGTGCAGGGCGAGGCGGCCGAGCGCGAAGCCCGTCAGCGCTCGCACCGCCGCCAGCGTATAGCCGCGCCGGGTATAGGGCTCGCCGACCCAGTAGCCCACCTGCCCCATCTGGGCGACGCCGCGGCGGATATTGGACAGGGTGATGCCGCCCACGAGCTCGCCGTCGCCGCGCCGGAAGACCAGGAAAGCGTAGCCGTACCCGAGATCCATGTCGCGCTGGTAGGCGGCGAGCCGACGGCGGAATGCCGCGCGGGAGAGGTCGTCGGCCGGCCAAGTGGGCTCCCAGGGCTGCAGGAAGGCCCTGGAGCGACGGCGAAGGTCCGACCAGGCGGCATAGTCCGCCGCGCGCGGCGGACGCAGGACCACGCCCTCGCCCTCGACGCGAAGGCCGACATCGGCCGACATCCAATCCAGCAGCGCCACCGGCTCGCTCCGTTCCCACGAACCTAACGCCGAAATCACCGCTGTGAAGCCCGTTGCATCTTCGTTTGCTCCCTCTCCCCGCCCGCGAGGGGAGAGGGCGGGGTGAGGGGCAGCGGCCTCTCGGCGCGCAAACCGGCGCCGGCCCTCTCCCCCGCGAAGGGGAGAGGGTCGTTCATGCTGCGCCGAACAGGCCGGCGTGGAAGGCCTCTGCCGCCGCAAGCGCGGATTTCGGGCCGAGCAGCGCGCACGCGCTCCGCCCGGGCGCAAGCGCACGCGCGCCCACACGGGCGACGTCGGCAGGCGCAACCGCGTCGATCATCGCGGCCGTCTCGGCGGGCGCGCTCAGCCGCCCGTGGACCAGGAGCTGGGCGGCGGCCTGCTCGGCGCGCGCGGCCGCCGACTCCCGCGCCATAAACAGGGAGCCCTTGAGCTGCGCCTTGGCGCGGGCGAGCTCGGCGGCCTCCACCGACCGGCAGAGCGCGCCCAGCTCGCGAGCGACGACCACGGCCGCTTTGCCGGCATTGCTCGCGGCGGCGCCGGCATAGATGCCGAGCACGCCGGCGTCGGCGTGGCCTTCGAGATAGGCGTCGATCGCGTAGACGAGGCCCAGCCGCTCGCGCACCGCCTGAAACAGGCGCGACGACATGCCGCCGCCGAGGATCTCGGCGAACAGCCGAAAGGCGAAGTGATCAGGGTCCGTGACCCCGACGCCGGGCAGCAGCATGACCAGGTGCGCCTGTTCGAGCGGCCGTGCCAGCGCTTTCATGCCGCCGACGAACTCGGGCGGCGGCGGCAGGTGCGCCGGCTCCGCCGCGGGTTCTTGGGCAAACCATCGCTCCGCGAGCGTCACGAGCGCAGCCTCGTCCACGGCGCCGGCGGCGGCGATCACGATGCGGTCGGGTGCGTAGAGCGAGGCGCGAAAGGCCTCGAGCGCCGGCGGCTTCGCCCACCCCACGCTGGCCCGCGTCCCGAGCACCGGCCGGCCGAGCGGATGGCCGGCATAGGCGAGCGCGCCGGCAAGCTCAAACACCAAGTCGTCCGGCGTGTCGGCGGCCTCGGCGATCTCCTGGGCGATGACGCGCTTCTCCTTGGCGAGATCGCCGGCGGAGAGCCGCGGGCGGAAGACGAGATCGGCGACGACAGCCATGGCGAGCTCGAGCCCGCCGGCGAGCGCGCGCACCTGGAAGCTCGTGCGGTCGTGGCCGGTCGCGGCGTTGATATGACCGCCCGCCGCTTCGATCGCCTCGACGATATCCCGCGCCGAGCGGTCGCCGGCGGCCTTGAACACCATGTGCTCGAGCAGATGCGCCCACCCCGACTGCGCGTCCGTCTCATGGAGCGCGCCGCGGCCGACGACGACGCTGAGCGCCAGCGTCTCCAGCCCCGGCATCGGATCGCAGACGATGCGCGTTCCGTTCGCCAGCGTATGGATTTGGGGCCCGGCGATCGGCTCAGACCTCGGCGAAGGCGCGGACGTAGGCCTTCACCGCCTCGACCTCGGCCGGCAGGCGATCGACCTGCTCGGCCCGTCTGGCCAGCGCCTTGACCGCCCGCGGCGTCACGGGCGCCGCGCCCGCCGCCCGCTCGACCGCTTCTGGAAACTTGGCGGGGTGGGCGGTGGCGAGCGCCACCATCGGGGTGGTTCGGCGCTTCGGGCCGACGAGTCCGGCGGCGTGCACGGCGACGGCGGTGTGCGGGTCGATCAGCTCGCCGCTCGCCTGGTAGGTCGAGACGATCGCCCGCGCGGTCTCGGCTTCGCTCGCGCGGGCGCCGACGAACACCTCGCGCATCGCGGCCAGCGCCTTCGGCGGGATGTCGATCGCCCCCTGGTCGGCGAAGGCGCGCATGGCGCGCGAGGTCTCGGCGCCGGTGCGCTCGACGGCTTCGAAGTAGAGGCGTTCGAAGTTGGAGGCGACCTGGATATCCATGGCCGGCGACTGGGTGGCGGCGACCGGGCCCCGCGCATAGCGCCCGGTCTGGATGGCGCGCGCGAGGATGTCGTTCGTATTGGTCGCCACGATGATGCGCTCGATCGGCAGCCCCATCTTGCGCGCCACATAGCCGGCGAAGGCGTCGCCGAAGTTGCCGGTCGGGACCGAGAAAGCCACCGGGCGCTCGGGCGCTCCCAGCGCGACCGCGGCGGTGAAGTAGTAGACCGCCTGGGCGGCGATGCGCGCCCAGTTGATCGAGTTCACGCCCGAGAGGTTGACCGCTTGCGGGAAGCCCTGCGCCTGGAACAGCGCTTTGACGATCGCCTGGCAGTCGTCGAACGTCCCGTCGATGGCGAGGCACCGGACGTTCTTGCGGCCGGACGTGGTCATGAAACGCCGCTGGACGTCGCTGATCTTGCCCTCGGGAAAGAGGACGACCGTGCGGACGGTCTTCACCGACGAGAGCGCCTCGACCGCGGCGCCGCCGGTGTCGCCGGAGGTGGCGCACACGACCGTCAGCGTCTGGCTCTTGGCCGCGAGCGCGTGCTCGTAGAGCCGCGCCAGCAGCTGCATAGCGATGTCCTTGAACGCCAGCGTCGGCCCGTGGAAGAGCTCGAGCATCCAAAGCCCGGGCGTGAGCTGGCGGAGCGGCGCGACCGCCTCGTGGGTGAATCCCGCGTAGGCCTCGTTCGCCATCTCGAGCAGATCGACAAACGCCACCGCATCGCCCGCGAAGCGCGCCAGCACGTGCGCGCAGACCTCGGCGTACGGCCGCCCGGCGAAGTCGGCGATCTCATCGGGTGTGAGAAGCGGCCAGATCTCGGGCGCGTAAAGCCCGCCGTCGGGCGCGAGGCCCGCCAGAACCGCGTCGAGGAAACCGATCGGCGGGCTCTGGCCGCGGGTCGAGATGTAGCGCATTAGCCCCGCCGCCTTGTCCAAAGGCTGGCGAGGTAGACGCCGGCCAGCGCCAGGGCAAGGCCGAACCACGTGATGGCGTACTGCAGGTGGTTGTTCGGGATGTCGGCGGGGATGGCGGCGAGGGTCGGTCCGCCGGGCGGCGGCGGAGGTCGCTCGAGCATCAGGAAGCTGGGCGCGGGCGCGCTCGCGCCGAGCGCGGCGGCCATCGCGGGGATGTCACGCCAATACCAGAGGTTCTGACGCGGCTGGTTTGCCGGCGTGACGAAGTTGCGTGTGTCGCCCTTGCGCAGGACGCCGACGATGGGATCCGTCAGCGGCCGGCCGCCGCCGAGCGGGAGCCCTTGGGCGATAAAGCCGCGGTCGACCAGGATGGCGCGGTAAGGCCCAGCGGCGATCGGGCAGGCGGCGATGATCCGATACCCGCCGTAGCCCTGCCAGACGGCGTAGAGGCGAAGGTAGGGGCCGATCTCCAGCTCCGGGCAGGTCGCCTGGACGCGGTGATAGTCGACGTCGGCGCCCGCTGCGGCGCGCAAGAGCAGCGGCTCGAGCGGTCGGGGCGGCGCGTTCTCGAGCGCCGCCACGCGGGCGAGGATGGCTTCCTTCCAGTGCAGGCGCTGGATCTGCCAGACGCCGAGGCCGATCAGGATCGCGATACCGATGACGGCGGCGATCGTCGGGACGATCTCGAACCGCCGGCCGGGCCGGCTAGTCGTCCCCGTCATGGCCGGCCTCTGAGGCCCTGTGGTGGAACTGCAGCGCCAGCATCACGCCCTTGAGCGGCCGCACCAGCACCAGCGCCAGGATCACCGCCAGCGGCAGCCAAAGCACCAGATGCACCCAGACCGGCGGGTGGAAGGCGATCTCCGTGAACAGCGCTGAGAAGCATGTGATCACGCCGACGATAAGGACGATGAACACGGCCGGTCCATCGCCGGAGTCCGCCGCGGCCAGGTCCAGCCCGCACGCCTCGCAGCGGCGACTCACGCGCAGGAAGCCCTCGAACAGGGGGCCCTCGCCGCAGGCCGGACAGCGACAGGCGAGCCCCGCCGCGACCGGATTCACCGGCCGGGCGCCGGCCATCACGTGTTCGGCAGGTTCGGCAACGTCACGTAGACGAAGGTGAAGAGGAACAGCCACACCACGTCGACGAAGTGCCAGTACCAGGCGGCGGCCTCGAAGCCGAAATGCTTCTGCGGGGTGAACCCGCCAGCCATCAGCCGGCCGAGACAGACTGTCAGGAAGATCGTGCCGACGATGACATGGAAGCCATGGAAGCCGGTCGCCATGAAGAAGGCGGACCCGAACAGCCCTGCGTTGGCGGCCGCCGGCGAGAAGAACAACTGGTCGGACAGGATGTGCCAGTACTCGTAGGCCTGGATCGAGGTGAACAGCAGGCCGAGCAGGATGGTGAGCAGAAGCCCGATCTTGGCCGCCTGACGATTGCCGGTCTGCAGCGCGTGGTGGGCCCAGGTGACCGTGGTGCCGGAGGTGAGCAGGGTCAGCGTGTTGACCAGCGCCAGATGGAACGGCGGCACCGGCTCCACCCCCTTCGGCGGCCAGACCGACCAGGCCTGGGCCACGCCGTCGACCGGCGACAGCGTCCGGTGGTGATGGAACAGCGCCATCTCGAAGAAGATCCAGAACCAGGCGACGAAGAACATCACCTCAGAGGCGATGAACAGAATCATGCCGTAGCGCAGGCCGATCGAGACGACGGGGGTATGGTCGCCCCCATTCGCCTCCTTCACCACGTCGCTCCACCAGCCGACCATGGTGTAGAGCACGCCCCCCAGCCCGATGAGGAAGACCCACGGGCTGTGCTTTTCGATGCCGAACAGGCCCTTCATGAAGATGACGAGGCCGAAGGCCATGGCGATCGTGGCGATCGAGCCGATCAGCGGCCAGGAGCTGGGGTTAACCAGGTGATAGTCGTGCTTGATGGAGGCGTCGGCCATCTCGGTGTCTTCAGGTCCTCGCGCTGGACTCAATGGGACGTCGGTCGTGGGTACGCTATAGCCTCGCGCCGCCTCATCCGCCAAGGGCCGGCGCCGATTTCGGCGCTGGGAAGAAGGTGTAGGACAACACCAGGTTCGTGTAGCCCTTGGTGTCGGGGTCCGAGGCGAAGCCCGGGTCGATGAAATAGAGCACCGGGAACTTCACCGTCGTGTGCGCGGGGATGGTCTGGGCGTTGAAGCAGAAGCACTGCAGCTTGCGCACGTATGCGCCAGCCACGTTGGGCGTGACGTTGTAAGACGCCCGCCCGGTCAACGACCTGCCGGACGGGTTGGTGACGGTGAAGAAGGCCAACCCCGTCTGGCCCACGTGCAGCGTCTGGTTCGGCTGCAGCGGCTCGAACGCCCAGGGCAGCCCGCGCACATTGGTGTCGAAGCTGACCGTCACCGTCTGCGCCAGCACCTGGGTCGGCGCCGCTTTGGCGCGCGGCACATAGCCGGCAAACCCTGTCGCCTGGCAGAAGGCGCGATAGAGGGGGACAGCCGCGAACGCTGCGCCGGTCATGACCACCAGGACGCCGGCGCAAGCGATCACGACCCGCGCGTTGGCGCGCCGGCGGCGGTCAGAATCCGATGTCGGCGACATGGCCCCGCATCCGCAGGATGGTGACGATGAAGACGATGATGACGAACGCGCCGAGCGCGATCGCGATCGCGATGCTGCGCCGGCGTCTGGCCTTGACCCAGGCCGGGCCTTCCGACGGTTCGTTCATTTGAGCAGCGGCGCAAGGCCGATGAACCGCTCGGCCAGCAGGGCGGCAAACAGCAGGAAGAGGTAGGCGATCGAGAAGGCGAACAGGTCGCGCGCCTCCTTCGGTCCTTTCACCTGATAGAGCCCCTGGGCGCCGCCCGCCTCGTCGCCGGCGTTGCTCCGCGCCAGCCGCCCGGCGAGGACCAGGAAGATGACGCCGCCGGCTGACGCGACGGCGAGGTAGCTCGCGCCGCCCAGCCCTGTCGCCGCCGGCGCCTGGGCCAGCGCGACGAGTGCGACGCTGTAGTAGAGGATCGCGCGGCGCGTCGCCGCCGCGCCTTTCACCACCGGCAGCATCGGCACGCCGGCGGCGGCGTAGTCGTCCTTCACATAGAGCGACAGCGCCCAGAAGTGGGGCGGCGTCCAGAGGAAGATGATGGCGCAGAGCAGCCAGGCGTTCAGCGGGGTCGTCCCGCTGGCCGCGGCCCAGCCGATCACCGGCGGCAAGGCGCCGGCCAGCCCACCGATCACGATGTTCTGCGGCGTCGAGCGCTTGAGCCACAGCGTGTAGACCACCGCGTAGAAGAAGATGGTGAAGGCGAGCAGGCCGGCGGCCACCAGATTGGTCGCCAGCGCCATCAGCCCGACCGAAAAGAGGCTCAAGACCACCCCCAGCGCCAGCGCGTCGGAGCGCTGAACGCGGCCGGACGGCACCGGCCGATGGCGGGTGCGACGCATCATCGCGTCGATGTCGGAATCGAAGCCCATGTTCAGCGCCCCCGCCGCACCGGCGCCGACGGCGATGCATAGGATGGCGATGGCGGCGAGCAGCGGGTTCATGGGCGTGCGCGCGCAGGCGAGCCCGGTGAGCGCGGTGAACACCACCAGCGACATCACGCGCGGCTTCAAGAGCTCGACGTAGTCCTGCCAGCGGGCGGGCGCCGCCACGGGGACGGTGGTCTCGGTCATCGAATGGACGCTCGGTTCATGGCGGGCGGCGGGCGCTTTAAGGCGCCCGGTCGGGACGATCCTACACCAAACGCCTGGCTAGTGAGTCTCGGCGTGGATATGCGGCAGTTCGGCGAACTGGTGGAACGGCGGCGGCGACGACAGGGTCCACTCGAGCGTGGTCGCGCCTTCGCCCCACGGATTGGCCTCCGCCTTGCGGTGGCGCACCGCCGCTTCGATCAGCAGCACGAACCAGATCAGCATGCCGAACGCGGTGATGGCGAAGCCGACCGAGGAGACGAAGTTCCACTGCGCGAACGCCACGGGATAGTCGATCGTGCGCCGCGGCATCCCCTGCAGGCCGAGGAAGTGTTGCGGGAAGAAGATCGTGTTCACGCCGACGAACAGGAACCAGAAGTGCAGGTTGCCGAGGAACTCGTTGTACTTCACGCCCCACATCTTCTCGAACCAGTAGTAGAAGCCAGCGAAGATCGAGAACACCGCGCCCATCGACAGCACGTAGTGGAAGTGAGCGATGACGTAGTAGGTGTCGTGCAGGCTGTAGTCGATGCCGGCGTTCGCAAGCACGACCCCGGTCAGGCCGCCGATCGTGAACAGGAAGATGAAGCCGACCGCGAACAGCATCGGCGTCTTGAAGTCGATCGAGCCGCCCCACATCGTGGCGATCCAGGAGAAGACCTTGATGCCGGTCGGCACGGCGATGATCATCGTGGCGGCCACGAAGTAGGCCTGCAGGTCGACGTTCAGCCCGACCGCGTACATGTGGTGGGCCCAGACGATGAAGCCCAGAAAGCCGATCGCCACCATGGCGTAGGCCATGGCCAGATAGCCGAACACCGGCTTCTTGGAGAAGGTCGCCACCACCTGGCTGACGATGCCGAAGCCCGGCAGGATCAGGATGTAGACCTCCGGGTGGCCGAAGAACCAGAACAGGTGCTGGAACATCAGCGGATCGCCGCCGTTGGCAGGATCGAAGAAGTGGGTCCCGAAGTTGCGGTCGGTGAGCAACATGGTGATCCCGCCGGCCAGCACCGGCAGCGAGAGCAGCAAGAGGAAGACGGTCACCAGGATCGACCAGACGAACAGCGGCATCCGGTGCAGCGTCATGCCCGGCGCCCGCATGTTGAAGATCGTGGTGATGAAGTTGATCGCGCCCAGGATCGAGGACGCCCCGGCCAGGTGGATCGACAGGATGACGAAGTCCATCGCCGGGCCGGTGTGACCCGTCGTGGATAGCGGGGGGTAAAGCGTCCAGCCGCCGCCGAAGCCCGGCCCGGGACCACCGTCCACGAACATCGACGTGCAGAGCAGGACGAACGAGGCGACCAGGAGCCAGAACGAGATGTTGTTCATGCGCGGGAAGGCCATGTCCGGCGCCCCGATCATGATCGGCACGAACCAGTTGCCGAAGCCGCCGATCATCGCCGGCATGACCATGAAGAAGATCATGATCAGGCCGTGGGCGGTGGCCGCGACGTTATAGCCTTGATGGCCGGCCAGGATGGGGATCACCCCGAACAGACCGTTGTCCTTGAACACCTGGATGCCGGGCTCGGCGAGCTCCCAGCGCATCAGGCCCGAGAGCGTCGAGCCGATGATCCCGGCGAAGATGGCGAACAGGATGTAGAGGGTGCCAATGTCCTTGTGGTTGGTGGAGAACAGCCAGCGCACCAGGAACGGCGGGGTGTGGGCGTAACCGTCGTCGTGGCCGTGATCGATGTCGTGAGCTGCGGTGGCCATGGTCTCAAACTCTCTCCGTAACGGCCATCTAACGCAGGGCCGCTGTCGAACTGTTCAGCGCCACGTGCTGCGGCGCGGCGGCGGCCGGCGCGGCGGGCGTCGCGGGTGCGGCGGGCGCGGATGACGACGCCGCTGGCGGCGGGGCCTTGCTCGCCACCCAGGCGTCGAAGTCGGGCTGGCTGACGACCTTGATCTCGATCGGCATGAAGGCGTGGTTCAGGCCACAGAGCTGGTCGCACTGGCCATAGTAGGTGCCGACCTGGGTGGCGCGGAACCAGGTGGCGTTCACCCGCCCGGGCACGGCGTCCATCTTCAGCCCGAAAGCCGGCACGCCGAAGTCATGGATGACGTCGGCCCCGGTGACGAGCACGCGGACGGTCTTGTTGACCGGCACCACCATCGCGTTGTTCACGCCCAGCAGGTACGGCTTGCCGGCCGCCTTGGCGTCGGCCTCGGGCAGGTAGTTGGATGTGTACTCGTCGATCCTCTGGTCGGGGTAGGCGTAGCCCCAGTACCACTGGTAGCCGGTCGCCTTGACGGTCAGATCGGGCGTGGGCATCGCCGCGTAGGCGAACAGGAGCTTGAACGAGAAGATCGCGATGAAGGTCAGGATCAGGACCGGCAGCCCCGTCCACAAGAGCTCGATCGTGGTGTTGTGGCTCCAGCGGGCCGGCGTCGGGTTGGCGCGCTTGTTGAAGCGTATGATGCAGATCGCGAGCAGGACGAGGATCAGAAGCGCGATCGCCGTGATGATCGGCATCAGGATCCAGTTGTGGAACGTGATCGCCTGCTGCTTGAGGACCGAGCCGGCAGGCTGCAGATCGACTGCGCCTGGGGTTGGCTGACCGAGAAGATCGGCGGCCCGCGCCGCCCCCGCGCCGGCGAGCGCCGCAAGTCCCGCGCCCGTCGCACTCCAGAGCTTCCGCATCCAAACGCCGCGCAATGTGTTCACGCCCTCGCTTCATTCCGAACGAGTTCAGCCCGGCCCGCCAGGACCAAGGGCCGCCCCCTTTAGGGGGTGCATACGCGGTCTGTCCTGGATTGCCAAGACGCGGGCGGGGCCCTGGCCTGCGAAGGTTTCGCAAGTGACTTGGCTCGCCTATGTTGTTGGCTCAACCCTTCTGAAAACGAGCTTTGCATGACCTCTCGCGTCCAAGCGCCCTCGATCCTCGAAGCGTCCGGCGTCGACGCCCGCCGCGCCCATGACATCCTTGGCGGAGCGGTCTCGGGCGCCGACGACGGCGAGCTGTTCGTCGAACGGTCCGAGTCGGAGTCCTTCGTCTGGGATGACGGGCGGCTGAAGTCGGCGAGCTACGATGCGAGCGAGGGGTTCGGACTGCGCGTGGTGGCCGACGAAACCGCCGGCTACGCCCACGCGGCGGAGATTTCGGAAGCGGCGATTCGGCGCGCCGCCGACTCCGCCGCCCTGGCCAGGCGCGGTTACGCCGGCGTGGCGGCGGAAGGCCCCAGGGCCACCAACAGCAAGCTCTACGGCGAAGACGACCCGCTCGCTTCCCCGGCCTTCTCGGACAAGGTCGCGCTGTTGACCGAGATCGACGCCTTCACCCGCGCGCAGGACTCAAGGGTGAAGCAGGTCAACCTCATGCTGGCCGGCGAGCGGCGGGTCATCGAAATTCTGCGCGCCGACGGCCGACTGGTGCGCGACGTGCGCCCGCTCGTGCGCCTGAACGTCAGCGTCACCGTCGAGCGCGATGGCCGCCGCGAAGGCGGCTACTGCGGCGCGGGCGGCCGCGCCGGCTTCGAGACCTGGATCGCGCCGGACCGTTGGCGCGAGCAGGTGGACGAGGCGTTGCGCATCGCCCTGGTCAACCTCGACGCCATCCCCTGCCCGGCGGGCGAGATGGACGTGGTGCTCGGCCCGGGCTGGAACGGCGTACTGCTCCACGAGGCGGTCGGCCATGGGCTCGAGGGCGACTTCGTGCGCAAGGGCACGAGCGCCTTCTCCGGCCGGGTCGGCGAGCGCGTGGCCTCGCCCGGCGTGACGGTCTTCGACGACGGGACGCTCTATGGCCGCCGCGGCTCGCTCAGCATCGACGACGAGGGCACGCCCACCGAGCGCACGATCCTGATCGAGGACGGCATCCTGGTCGGCTACATGCACGACCGGATGAGCGCGAGGCTGATGGGGCTCGAGCCGACCGGCAACGGTCGGCGGCAATCCTTCGCCCACATGCCGATGGCGCGGATGACCAACACAGGCATGATGGGTGGCGACACGCCGCGGGCGGAGATGATCGCCTCGACGAAGCGTGGCCTCTATTGCGCGGGCTTCGCCGGGGGCCAGGTCGACATCACCAACGGCAAGTTCGTGTTCCAGTGCACCGAGGCCTACCTGATCGAGGACGGCAAGATATCGACCCCGGTCAAGGGCGCGACCCTTATCGGCGATGGGCCTTCGGCGCTGACGCGGGTGACCATGGTCGGCGACGACTTCGCGTTCGACAACGGCGTCGGCGTCTGCGGCAAGAACGGCCAGAGCGTGCCGGTCGGCGTCGGCCAACCGTCGCTGAAGATCACCGGCCTCACCGTCGGCGGGACCGCCGTCTGAGCCGGCCGCACCCCCTCGACCGGCCCGTCTGGGCGGCGCTGACGACGCGCCAGGCGCACGTGGCCGAAGGCGACGGCCGCGCGTTGCGCATGCTGGCGCCCTACGGCCTCTTCGCCGCCGCGGCGGACGAAACAATGGAGAGTCAGACGGCGCTCGCCGCGCTTTGTCCCGATCAGGGCGCCATCGCATTGGTTGAGCCGTTCGAGGCGCCCGCGCCGCCGGGGTTGAGGGTCATCGATCGCGGCGCGTGCGTGCAGATGCTGGCCGATGCGGTCGCGCCGGGCGAGGCCGACATCGCCTTCACGCCCCTGGGCGACGCCGACGCGAGCGAGATGATGGCGCTCGCCTCCCTCACGCGGCCAGGCCCCTTCTTCGAGCGCACCCACGAGCTCGGCGGTTTCATAGGCGTGCGCGTCGATGGGCGGCTGGCGGCGATGGCGGGCGAGCGGATGAAGCTCACCGGTTTCACCGAGGTCAGCGGCGTTTGCGTTCACCCCGACTTTCGCGGCGCCGGCCACGCGCGCGAGCTCTCGCGGCTCGTCGCCCGCCGCATCCTGGATCGAGGCGAGACCCCCTTCCTGCACGCCTATGCCAGCAACACGCCCGCGATCACCCTCTACGAGAGCCTGGGTTTCAAGCTGCGGACGAACGTCCAGCTGACGGTGCTGGCGCGGGCGTAGGAGCCTGCAACCGCGCCCCTCGCGCACAAGGGCGATACGTGCCTAAATCCTGCGGCGTCCTGAGGTCGGGGGACTGAAGTGGGCGTTCTCTTCATCAGCCATTCGAGCCAGGACAACGACAGGGCCACCCGGGTGCGTGACTGGCTTCACGGCCAAGGCTGGCGCGAGGTGTTCCTCGACCTGGATGCCGAGCAGGGGCTCGCGCCCGGCCATCGCTGGCAGGACGAACTGAAGCGGGCGGGCGAACGTTGCGCGGCGGTTCTGGTGCTGATCTCCCCGAGCTGGCTCGCCTCTTTCTGGTGCCGCACCGAGTTCTTGCTGGCTGACCAGCTCGGCAAGCGCATCTTTCCGATATTCGTGGCGCCGACTCCGTTCGACGACCTGCCCATCGAGCTCAAGGCAAAGTTTCAGATCGCCGACATCTCGGTCCCCGAAAAGGAAGCTGACGGCTTCCAGCGACTGGCGGTCGGGCTGCGGCGGGCCGGCCTCGACCCCGACAGCTTCGACTGGCCCCCGCCCGGAGACCCCAACCGGTCGGTCTTCCGCGGCCTGAAGGCGCTCGACGCCGAGGATGCGGCCGTCTTCTTCGGGCGGGATGCGGCCATCACCAAGGGCCTCGACGACCTGCGCCAGATGCGGGGCGGCGCGCCGGAGCGTGTGCTGGTCATCCTCGGCGCATCCGGCGCCGGCAAGTCGTCGTTTCTCCGCGCCGGCCTGGTCTCGCGGCTGAAGCGCGACGAAGACTCGTTCAGGGTCCTGCCGATCGTTCGACCCGGGCGGGCGGCGCTGACCGGCCCGGAGGGCCTGCAAGCAAGCCTGGCCAGCGCCGGGGCGCGAACGGCCATCGCGCAACCGCGTGACCTCATCGAGGCGATGGCGACCTTGCGGCGGGCCGCCGCGCCGCGTCCGGATGGAGGGGCGCAGTCAGGGGCCGCCAAGCCCGCGACGTTCATCCTTCCGGTCGACCAGGCTGAAGAGCTGTTCGCGCCGGAGAATGCGGAGGGCGCGGCCTTCTGTTCGGTCGTGGCCGGTGCGCTCGAAGGCGACAGCGATGTCCTGCTGCTGCTCACGATCCGCTCGGACGCCTATGGCCGGCTGCAGGCCGATCCCTCATTCGGGACGGCGCAGCAGCGGCTGTTCAACCTTCCGGCCGTTCCCGCCGGCTCGCTGAAAGAGGTGATCGAAGGTCCCGCAAAGCTGGCCCGACCGCCGCTGGCGGTCGAGCCGGAACTCACGCAGGCCCTGCTCGCTGACCTTTCGTCGGCTGACGCCCTGCCCCTGCTCGCCTTCACGCTCGAACGGTTGCTGACCGACTACGGCCGAGACAGCAAGCTCACCGTCGCCGACTACCGGGAGAAGCTCGGCGGCATTGCTGGCGCGATCCAGGCCGGCGTCGCCGCCGCCGTCGGCCCCTGGCCGGACCCACACCGGCTCGCGCTGGCGCGCAGGCTGTTCATTCCGGCCCTGGTGCAGATCGACCATGACGGGGTGCGGCGACGGATCGCGAGCCGCGGCGATGTGCCTGCGGAAGCGCAGGGGCTCGCGGCCGCTTTCGTCGAGCAGCGAATCCTCATCGCCGACCGGCGCACGGTGGACGGGACCGAGATCGAGACTCTGGAAGTCGCGCACGAAGCGATTCTTCGCCAATGGCCCACGCTGGCCGCTTGGATCGCCGAGGAAGGGGAAGCGCTGGCTGTGCTGGCCGGCGTGCGCAGCGCCGCGCGAGACTGGCGCGCCCATCAAGACGACGCGGCATGGCTCGTGCACCGCGACGAGCGCCTTGGGGCTGCGCAGGCGACCCTGGCGCGAGAGGATTTCGCAGGCGCTAGCGATCCGGCGATGCGGGACTACATCGTCGCCTGCCGAGCCGCCGAGCGACGGGCGACCCGTGGTCGGCGGCGGCTGCAGGGCGTCGCCGCCGTGCTTGCGCTCGGCCTCATCGCGGGCCTCGGCTGGGCCGGCTGGACCTATCGCGCGGCGCTGGGGTCGTTGCTCACCGCCTACGAACGCTACCGGCCGTTCGTGACCCCGCCGGCCACGCTTGCGGCGGCGGCGGCGGGGACAAGCTTTCAGGACTGCGGCAAGGGGGCCAACGACTGCCCGGTCATGCTGGTGGTCCCGGCGGGCCAGTTCATGATGGGCTCGCCCGACGCCGAGCGGGGTCGTTTCCCGCGCGAGGGACCGGTGCACCCGGACGCGGTGCGTCGCTTCGCCCTGTCGAAGTTCGATGTCACTGTCGGCGAGTGGACGGCCTGCGTCCGCGGCGGGGGCTGCCCGGCCATCCAGCAGCCGGACTGGGCCGGGGACAGCAGTCCCGTCGTCAACGTCTCGTGGAACGACGCCGAGGCCTATGCGCGTTGGTTGTCGCAGATGACCGGCGTCGCCTACCGGCTGCCGAGCGAGGCGGAATGGGAGTACGCGGCTCGCGGCCAGACGACGCTTGCCGCGCCGCACCGCGTCTACCCTTGGGGAGACGCGCTCGGAACGGACAACGCCGATTGCCAGGGCTGCGGCAGCGCGTGGGACGCACGCCAGGCCGCGCCGGTCGGCTCCTTCAAGCCAAACGCGTTCGGTCTCTACGATATGGCCGGCGAGGTCTGGCAGTGGGCGCAGGACTGCGTCCAGAAGGACTACACCGCCCCGCTCTGGTGCGGGATGCACTCGATGCGCGGCGGAGCCTGGGACACGCCGCCGGGGTCCGTCCGCTCCGCCTATCGCGGCGGCTACATCGACTACAACCGCAGCCCGGACCAGGGCATGCGCATCGCGCGGACGATCTGAGCCTCAGGGGCTCTACGACCTGGGGTGCGCCGATTGACGGTCGCCGTCGAGCTCGGGCGCCGGGTGCATCTCGTTCACGCCGTGAGCCCAGTGTTTCAGCCAGGGGCTAAGCACCAGCAAGAGCACGCCCGCGCCGGCGCCCCAGAGGCCGATCGTGAGGAAGGTATGGCTGTAAGTGGCGAGCGCCTTGGCCGGGTTCAGCACCTGGCCGCCGACGGTCTCGGCGGCGGTGAGCTGGGCGATCTTGCCGGCCAGCCACTGCGCGGCCGAAGCGGCGAGGAACCAGATCGACATCACCGTCGAGATCATCCGGAGCGGCGCGAGCTTGGTCATCTCGGAGAGGCCGACCGGCGATAGGCAAAGCTCGCCAGTGGTGTGGAAGAGATAGGCGAGGCCTAAGAAGAAGACCGGCACGCGGAAGGCCGCGTTGGCGTACTCGGCGCCCCAGACCAAAGCGAAGAAGCCGACGCCGACCTGGATCAGCCCCAGCCCGAACTTGACCACCGGATTGGGGTCGCGGTTGCGGCGGCCGAGCACGGCCCAGAGCCAGGCGAACGCCGGCGCCAGGATGAGGATGAAGCCGGCGTTGAAGGTCTGCGTCTGCGCCGGAGTGATGGTCCAGAACCCGTTGTTGGGCAGGGCGGTGTTGCGCTCGGCGAACTGGCTGAGCGACGTGCCGGCCTGTTCGAACAGGGTGAAGAAGACGATCGAGGCCACGATCAGCACCAGCGCCAGCATCAGCCGCTCGCGCGCCACCTTGCCGATCCGTCTCATCTCGAAGGCGAGGTAGCCGAGCGCCGCGACCCAGCCGACCAGCAAGAGCCCGCCCATGAGCGCGTACTGCTGGACGAGCATCCAGACCAGGCCGACCCCGGCCAGCGCCGCGAGATAGAGGATCCATTCGAGCGAGAGCGGGCCAACGATCGGTCTCGCCAGCGCCGCCGGGTTTGGCGGCTCGCCCTTGCCCTCGAGCCGCGGCTTGTTGAACACGAAGACGAGGTAGCCGGCCAGCATGCCGAAGCCGGCGAGCCCGAAGCCCGCGTACCAGCCGATCGACTGGCCGACGGCCCCGCAGAGGGCCGAGGCCCAGACCGCGCCCAGGTTGATGCCGTAGTAGTAGAGGGTGAACCCCGGATCGCGCCGCGGATCGCCCTGATCGTAAAGCTGGCCGACGATCGAGGAGATATTCGCCTTGAGGAACCCGACGCCCATGATGATGAGGGCGAGCGCGAGGTAGAGCGTGTCGATGAAGCCCTGATGGCGCGTCTCGTGTTCGGAGTACTGGCCCTTGGGCAGCACCTGGGGCAGCGGCGCGCCCGCCGGCAGGCCCCGGATCGCGAGCCCGCCGTCGGCGGCGGCCGTGACGCCGTAACAGCCGGTGGCCACCTGGAGGCAGACCGTACGGTCGTCCATCCGCCCATCCAGCCGGTAGGCGTAGGTCGCGCCGTGATAGCTCAGCGCCTCGCTGGCCGGCGGTCCCTCCAAGGCCATGGTGAAATGGCCGGCGACGAGGAGGAGCGCGCCGAACGCGATCGCCTTGCGGCTGCCGAGGTAGCGGTCGGCCAGGTAGCCGCCGACCAGCGGCACGAGATAGACCAGCGTCGTGTACGCCGAGTATTGCGCCTGCGCTCTGGCGTCGTCGAACAGGAAGTGCTCGGTCAGATAGTAGATCAGCAGGCTGCGCATCCCATAGTAGGAGAAACGCTCCCACATCTCGGCGAAGAACAGCACCGCGAGCCCGCGCGGGTGCGCGCGCAGCTGCAGAAAGACCGGGACCCCGGTCAGCGCGGTGATGATGGCGACCGCGACGACGACGACGTTGATCATGCGAACGCCCCACCGACCGCCGCGCGCGGCGAAATGATCACGGGCGCCTCGGATTCACAACCCGCGGGGTTGCCCCGGCGGCCGTGCGGACCCAGCTTGTGATCCTGAACGTTCATGCTTCGAGGAGGCCGACGTCATGCCGGAGGTGAAGCTGCCCGGCCCCGAACACCCGATCACCATCGCCTACAACTCCAAACGTGTGCGGGTGGAGTTCGGCGGCCACGTGATCGCCGACACGCGCCGGGCGCTGATGCTCGTCGAGGCAGGCTACAAGCCGGTGCAATACCTGCCGCGCGAGGATGTCGACATGAGCTTCTTGTCGCGCACCGACCGCAGCACCCACTGCCCGTACAAGGGCGAGGCGTCCTACTTCACGATCGTCAGGGACGGCGAGTTCGCCGAGAACGCGGTCTGGACCTACGAGGATCCTTACCCCGCCATGGCGCAGATCAAGGATCGCCTGGCCTTCTACCCAAACAAGGTCACGGTCCGCGAGATCGACTTGGGCGACGCCGAGGGCGCCGTCCGCGAAGCCATCCTCCACACCGACGACGGCTCCGGCTCCAGCCAGCGCGAACATTGGCCCGCCACGGCGAAGAACCCCGACGTGGGGTGAGCCGAGGGCCGCCCGCTACGCTGCGGGGTGAGGGTTCTCAGTACGCCGCCGCTTCGAACGCGGGGCCCGCCTCGCCGCGCCAGGGGCCGTTGTAGTGGTCGAGCCAGCGCTCGGCGGGGGTGACGCCGGTCTCGGCGATCTCGTCCAGGTCGGTCAGGTAGCCCGTCTCGTCGGTCAGCGCGCCGCTGAGGCGCCCCCTGCGCTTGAGCCCTTCGCGGGCGATGGCGAGCACGTCGAGCGCCACCTCGCGCAAGGTGCGCCCGCCGATCTCGGCCTTCAGCCCGACCCGGGCGGCCTCGACCCTGATCCTCTCGCGCTCGTCGGCCGTCCAGCCCTTGGCGAGGTCCCAGGCGGCGGCCAGCGCCGCGTCGTCGTAGAGCAGCCCGATCCACAGCGCCGCAAGCGCGCAGAGCCGGGTCTTCGGGCCGGTGTCGGCGCCGCGCATCTCGAGGAAGGTCTTCAGCCGCACCTCCGGAAAGATGGTGGCCAGGTGCTCCTCCCAGTCGTGCAGGTTGGCGCGCTCGCCGGGCGCCGCCGGCAGCTCGCCGTCGATGAAGGCCCGGAACGACTGGCCGGCGGCGTCGATGTAGCGGCCGTGCCGCTTGACGAAATACATCGGCACGTCGAGCGCGTAGCGCGCATAGGTCTCGAACCCGAACCCGTCCTCGAACACGAAGTGCAGCATGCCGGTGCGGTCGGGATCGGTGTCGGTCCAGGCCCGCGCGCGGTTGGAGAGCCAGCCCGTCGGCTTGCCCTCGACGAACGGCGAGTTGGCGAAGAGCGCGGTTGCGACGGGCTGCAGCGCCAGGCTGACGCGGAACTTCGCCGCCATGTCGGCTTCAGACGCGTAGTCCAGGTTGGACTGCACGGTGCAGGTGCGCAGCATCATGTCGAGCCCGCGCGCGCCCACCTTGGGCATGTAGGCGCGCATGATCGCATAGCGCTCCTTGGGCATGATCGGCGCCTGCTCGCGCGTCCAGGTGGGCGTGAAGCCCAGGCCCATGAAGCCAATGCCGAGGCCGGCGGCCACCTGTTTGGCCTCGGTCAGGTGCTGGCTGATCTCGTCGCAGATGTCGTGCACGCTCTCGAGCGGCGCGCCGGAAAGCTCGAACTGGCCGGCCGGCTCCAGCGTAACGCTGGCCCCGCCGCGCTGGAGCGCGATCAGCACATGTCCGTTCGGACCGTCCTCGTAGACGCCGGTCCAGCCGAACGGCATCAGGCCTTCAAGCAGGGCCTGCACGCCGCCGCGCCCCTCTGCGTCCGGGCCGTAGCCGACGGGCTCGTGGCTGCCGACGCGGAAGAGGAACTTCTCGTGCTCAGAGCCGACGCGGAACTCGGATTTGGGACGACAGCCGCTGGCCAGATGGCCAGCAAGCTCGGCCAGCGTCAGCGGCCGGCGATCGAGCACGCCATCATCCATACGCATCCTCCCCACCAGCTGGGGAGGCATCCCCCGGTCCGGCGCTGTTCTCCCTATTGGTTCGACAAGTGGGCGCCAAGCTGCTCCGGCTCAAGGGCGCCAGTCGCCAAGCGCCGCCTGCCAGAGGCTGAGCGCGGCGATGGCGGCGGTGTCGGCGCGCAGAATGCGCGGGCCTAGTGACACGGGGATGACGGTGGGGAGGGCGCGGATGGAGGCCCTCTCCTCCGGCGAAAACCCGCCCTCGGGGCCGATGAGAATCGAGGTTGCCACGGCCTCGCTGATTGGCGCCCTTCTCCCCTCGAGGGAGAAGGCGGCCGGGCGAAGGCCCGGTCGGATGAGGGGCCGCGCCGCGCTCTCCAGTTCCGCCCTACGCCCCGGCGGCGGGCGTTTGCGCGGCCCCTCATCCGTCTCGCTATCGCGAGCCACCTTCTCCCTTGAGGGGAGAAGGAACGCGGTGACAGCCTCCAGAAGCGGCGGAGCGTCCCCAGCTTCATCGCAGAAAATCAGGGCCCGATTGGGCGACCAGCCTTCGAGGATCGCGTCCAGCTTTGCAGGGGTCAGTATCTCGGGGACGTCCAATCTTCCTGTCTGCTCGGCCGCCTCCACGGCGATCGCCGTCAACCGATCGACGTTCGTCCGCTCGGCCTGGGTGAAGCGGGTGACCGCGAGGCGGATGCGACGGACGCCGAGCTCGGTCGCCTTCTCGACGATGATCTCGAGCCGCGCGCGCTTGACCAGCGCGACCACGAGCTCGAGGTCGACGCTCGGGGTTTGCTCCCGCGCGCGCTTCTTCGGGATCACGCCGACGGCCTTGCGGTCGACCGAGACGATCGTGCTCAGCCACTCGCCGTCACGGCCGTTGAAAAGGGCGACGTCGTCCCCGGCCCCGCGCCGCATCACATCGCGCAGGTAATGCGCCTGGCCGGTGGAGAGCGTGACCGGGCCGTCGGCCGCGAGGTCGTCGGGAACAAAGAGCCGGATCATCGGGCTTTAGTAGCGCCGCGGCTCGGCGTTTGTCAGGATGCGGCCGGAGGCGAGGCATGTCCAAAAAAGAAGAGGACTACGAAGACGAGCTGCGCTCGCTGCAGATCGGCCTCGTCCACTACCAGCAATGGGCGATGGCGGAGGGCGACAAGGCGATCGTCGTCCTGGAGGGCCGCGACGGCGCGGGCAAGGACGGCGCGATCGCCCGCATTCGCCAGCACATGGCCCCCCGCAACACGCGCGTGGTCGCCCTGCCGAAGCCGTCCGACCGGGATCGCACCGAGTGGTGGTTCCAGCGCTACGTCGAGCACCTGCCGGCGGCCGGCGAGTTCGTTCTGTTCAACCGCTCCTGGTACAATCGCGCCGGCGTCGAGGTGGTGATGCGCTTTTCCACCCACCGGGAGCAGGAAGACTTCCTGCGCGACGCCCCGACCTTCGAGCAGATGCTGACCGAGGCCAACATCCGCATCGTCAAGTTCTGGCTCGACATCTCCAAGACGGAGCAGGCCAAGCGCCTCGACGAGCGGCGCAGCGACCCGGTCAAGGCGCTGAAGGTCAGCGAGATGGACGACATCGCGCAGAAGAAGTGGAAGGACTACTCCCGGGCGCGGGACAAGATGCTGATCCGCACCCATACGGCCTACGCGCCCTGGACGATCGTGCACACCGACAGCAAGAAGAAGGCGCGGCTGGCGATCATCCAGCATATCCTGCACACCTTCGCGCCCGCCGACATCCGCGCCGGTGTGCCCGGCCCCGACCACGATGTGCTCTACAAGTTCGAGGAAGCCGCCCTCACCGACGGCCGGCTGGAACACTAGGCCCCATCTCGTCGCGTCAGCGGCGATGTTCCATTTCACCACGAAGAACACCAAGGACACGAAAGGCGGCCCCAACCCGGCGCCGCGGACGTGCAATCTCCCTTTGTGTCCTTCGTGCCCTTAGTGGTTCAATTGAGCCGCGCCGCGAGTTCGGCTTCAGCAAAAACACTTGGGTCCCCGCGTTCGCGGGGATGAGCGGAATGTGAGGGATCATGGACTACGTCAATCTGGGCCGCACGGGCCTGAAGGTTTCCAGGCTCTGCCTGGGCTGCATGAGCTTCGGCTCGTCGAAGTGGCGCTCGTGGGTGCTGGACGAGGACGACGCCAAGCCCTTCTTCAAGGCCGCCGTCGAGGCCGGGATCAACTTCTTCGACACCGCGGACGTCTACAGCCAGGGTGAGAGCGAGCGGGTCACCGGCGCCGCGCTGAAGGAATACGCCAAGCGCCACGAAGTGGTGATCGCCACCAAGGTCAACGGCCCGATGGGCGCAGACGCCAACAACCGCGGCCTCTCGCGTAAGCACATCCTGGACGGCATCGACCAGAGCCTGATGCGGCTGGGCGTCGACTACGTCGACCTCTACCAGATCCACCGCTTCGACTATGAGACGCCGATCGAGGAGACGCTGGAGGCGCTGAACGACGTCGTCCGCGCCGGAAAGGCCCGCTACATCGGCGCGAGCTCGATGTACGCGTGGCAGTTCATGAAGATGCTGGATGTCTCGAAGGCGCGCGGCTGGACTCCGTTCGTTTCCATGCAGCCGCAGTACAACCTCGTCTACCGCGAGGAGGAGCGCGAGATGCTGCCCCTCTGCCGGGGCGAGGGCGTTGGCGTCATCCCCTGGTCGCCGCTGGCGCGCGGGTTCCTCGCCGGCGGCCGCGCGGCGCCCCGCGAAGGCAACACCGAGCGCGCCCGCACCGACGAGTTCTCGCCCCGGCTCTACTACCGCGAGCCCGACTTCGAGGTCGTGAAGGCGCTGGACGAGGTCGCGAAGGCGCGCGGGGTTTCCAACATGCAGGTCGCGCTGGCCTGGGTGCTGCGCAACCCGGCGATCACCGCGCCGATCGTCGGCACGACCAAGACCCACCACCTGGAAGATGCGGTCGGCGCGCTCTCGGTCAAGCTCACCGACGACGAGGTGAAGGCGCTGGAGGCCGCCTACCAGCCGAAGCCCGTTCTGGATCACGGGTGAGAGCGGCGCGCCGAGTTTCTCGCGACTTCCTGACAGATTCCGGTGCCAGCGCTGCGTTAGTCTCTGCCGCCATGAGTCGCACCCTCTCCGCGCGGCAGGCGCGCCGCATCGCCCTCGCCGCGCAGGGGCTGGCGAACCCAAGGCCGACCGCGCCGGTGACGCGTCGCACGTTCCGCAAGCTGGTGGGCGAGTTGGGGGCGCTGCAGCTCGACAGCGTCAACGTGTTCGCGCGCGCCCACTACGTGCCGCCGTTCGCCCGGCTGGGTCCCTACCCGACAACGCTCTTGGAGCAGGAGGCCTGGGGCAAGCGGCCCTCGCTGTTCGAATACTGGGCGCACGCCGCTTGCCTGATCCCGATCGAGCGGCAGCCCCTGTTCCGCTGGAAGATGCGGTGGCGGCGCGACGGGGGCGGCTCGCCCGGCTGGAAGGCGTTCCTGGCCGACAAACGCGGCTACATCGACCAGGTGCTGGCCGAGATCGAGCGGCGTGGGCCGGTAACCGGCGGCGACTTCGCGCCCGAAGGCAAGCGGACGCCCGGCTGGTGGAACTGGCACGACGGCAAGACGGCGCTCGAGTGGCTGTTCAACGCCGGGTTCATCACCACAAAGACGCGGCGCGGCTTCGAGCGGGTCTACGACCTGACCGAGCGGGTGCTGCCGCGTGCGGTCCTGGATCTGCCGACCCCGCCGGAGGCCGAGGCCAAGCGCGCGCTGGTGCGGCTCGCGTCACGCGCGCTGGGCGTCGCCACGGTGTCCGACCTCGCGGCCCACTATGGCTTGAAACAGCGCGAGACCGCCCAGGCGGTGAACGAGCTGATCGAGGAGGGCGAGCTCGTTCCGGTGACCGTCGAGGGCTGGGGCCGGCCGGCTTACCTGGCCAAGGACGCCAGGCTTCCGCGCCGCGTGTGGGCGGCGAGCCTGCTTGCGCCCTTCGACAACCTGATGTGGGACCGCCAGCGGGTCGAGACCCTGTTCGGCATGCGCTACCGCATCGAGATCTACGTCCCGGCCGAAAAGCGGGTGCACGGCTATTACGTCTATCCCTTCCTTCTCGGCGAACAGATCGCCGCGCGGGTGGACCTTAAGGCCGACCGGGCCGCCGGCGTGCTGCGCGTGCAGGCCGCTCACCGCGAGCCGGGCGCGGACGAGGGCCAGGTCGCATCGGCCCTCGCCGCCGAACTCCGCACCGCGGCCGACTGGCTGCAGCTGCCGGATGTGGCCGTCGCCGGCCGCGGCGACCTGGCTGCCGACCTCAGGCGGGCGCTGGGCTAGCGTTGGTCGGGTGAGGGCCGGTCGTCCCCGGTTCGGGGATCGCTCCGGCCCGACGGCCCACGGCCGTCTCCCCTCAAGCGGACGCGAGGATCGGCTTTGCCGGCTCGGCCTTCACCGCGCCGGCGTCATAGACGAACTCGGGCCCGTCGAGGTCGATCGCGGGAATCTCGTCCTTCTCGGCCCAATAGTCCTGGGTGTGCCGCCACTCGCGTTTCTCGCCGCGCCTGGGCAGCAGGTGCATGCCGCGCATGAGGTAGCCCGGGTTGAAGTCCTCCGGGTCGATCCAGGTCCCGAGCGGCATGTCCGCATCCTCGGGCCGGAGCGCGACCTCGACGCGCTTCGCGCCTTTCTTGTCCATGTGCGCGAGCAGGCGGCAGACGAAGTCGGCGATCAGGTCCGAGCGGAGAGTCCAACTCGCTCTGAAGTAGCCGAACACCCAGACCAGGTTCGGGATGCCGGTGAACATCATGCCGCGATAGGTGACTGTCTCGTCGAAGGCGAGCGGCTTGCCGTCGACGATGAAGTCGATGTCGCCGAGCGCATTCAGGTTGAAGCCGGTGGCGGTGATGATGATGTCAGCGGCGAGCGTCTCGCCCGATTTGAGCAGGATGCCGTTCTCCACGAAGCGGTCGATCTCGTCGGTGACCATCGAGGCCTTGCCGGCCTTGATGCCCTGGAAGATGTCGCCCTCGGGCACGAACGCGATGCGCTGGCGCCATGGCCGATAGCTTGGCGTGAAGTGTTTTTCGACCTCTTCCGTAGGCAGGAAGGCCGCCACCGCGCCCAGAAGGTCCTTCTTCACCGCATCCGGCTCCTTGCGCGCCCGTTCGGTGAAGGCGCGCTGATCGAACAGGATGCGCCGGCGTACGATCTCGTGGATCCAGGTCTCGTCGATGCCGAGCTGGCGCAGGCTGTCGGCGAGGTCGTTCTGGTTGCGCCCGGGGATGAAGTAGGTCGGCGAGCGCTGCAGCACCGTCACGTGCGCGCAGTCGCCGGCGATCGCGGGGGCGAGCGTCGCGGCGGTCGCGCCGGAGCCGATGATCACGACCCGCTTGCCCTGGTAGTCGAGATCCTGCGGCCAGGTCTGGGGGTGCACGATGCGGCCCTTGAAGTCCGCCATGCCCGGCCAGTCGGGCGTGTAGCCTTCCGACTGCCGATAATAGCCCTGGCACATCCAGAGGAAGCCGGCGGTGAAGCGCACGGTCTCGGCGGTGTCGGTGCGCTCGGCCTCGACGGTCCAAAGGTTCTCGGAGCTCGACCAGCGAGCCCTGGTGATGCGGTGGTGGTAACGGATGTGACGGGCGAGATCGTTGTCCTCGATCACCTCGCCCATGTAGCTGCGGATCTCATCGGCGGTGGCGATCGGCGGCCCCACCCACGGCTTGAACTTGTAGCCGAAGGTGTAGAGGTCGGAGTCGGAACGGATGCCCGGGTACTTGTGCGTAAGCCACGTGCCGCCGAAGCTTTCCAGTGCCTCCAGCACCACGAACGTGGTCGTGGGCCGCTGCTTGGTCAGGTGATAGGCGCCGCCGACGCCCGAGATCCCGGCGCCGACGATCAGGACGTCGAAATGCTCGGCGGCGGCCGGCTTCACCTGGACTGCGGTCATGAGAAGGTCTCCCTCTGCGCGTAGCCGCCACTCTCGCCTCACACGTCAGAGCAGCTTTGATCCATATCAACTGATCGCCGATAATGTATGGGTGGTCCCCAAACGGCAAAGGCCCCGCGGCGGCGCCGCAGGAATCAACCACCAAGCACACAAAGCACACCAAGGGTTCTGAGAGGCCGCCAGCGCTTCGGCTTGCCGCGACATCTTGGTGTGCTTGGTGTGCTTGGCGGTTCAAGAGGGGCCCCTCCCCCGCGAAGGGCGGGGGAGAGGGTTCTCGTGGGAGTTACACCGTCCCTTCCGCCACCGCGTTCAGGCGTGCGTAGACGCCGGCTTTGGCGACCAGGTCGTGATGACGGCCCTCCTCGACCACACGGCCGTCCTGGAACACCAGGATGCGGTCGGCATGGCGGATGGTGGACAGCCGGTGCGCGATGACGATCGTCGTTCGCCCGCGCATCAGGGCCTCCGTCGCCAGCTGCACCTCGCGCTCGGTCTCGACGTCGAGCGACGAGGTCGCCTCGTCGAGCACCAGGATCGGCGCATCGGCGAGGAAGGCCCGCGCGATCGCCACCCGCTGCCGCTCGCCGCCGGAGAGCTTCACGCCCCGCTCGCCGACCAGCGTGTCGTAGCCGTTCGACAGCCTGGAGATGAAGTCATGGGCGCGCGCCCGCTTGGCGGCCAGCGCTATCTCCTCGGGCGTGGCGCCGGGACGGGCGTAGCCAATGTTCTCCGCGATGGTGCGGTGGAACAGGGCCGGGTCCTGCGGCACGACAGCCACCGCGCGGCGGAGCGAGCCCTGCTGCACGTGGGCGATGTTCTGCCCGTCGATGCGGATCTCGCCGGCGTCGAGGTCGTAGAGGCGCTGCACCAGCTTGACGAAGGTCGACTTGCCCGACCCGGTCGGCCCGACGAGCGCGATCCGCTCGCCCGGCTGGATGACCAGGGAGAAGCGCTCGTAGAGCGGCGCCGTCGCGTTCTTGTAGCGGAACGTCACGCGGTCGAAGACAACCTCGCCCACGTCGCCCACGAACGGCGGCGCGTCGGCCGCGTCCGGCACCTGTGGCTCGATCTGGGCGTAGCCGGCCACGTCCTCACAGTCGGCCAGCGCCCGCTGCAGCATGCGGATGTTGTCGCCCATGTTGCGCAGGTAGCCGCTCATGATCATGAAGGT
>Ga0209415_10001923_pt1 | contig 39325 bp, 35 predicted proteins | sample PeaSoiSIISIP2007_FD_187696 | JGI IMG/M metagenome (GOLD analysis project Ga0209415, IMG submission 187696) | Peat soil microbial communities from Weissenstadt, Germany - SII-SIP-2007 (SPAdes) (version 2) | ecosystem: Environmental > Terrestrial > Soil > Wetlands > Peat | place: Germany...
ACCGCCCACACCAGCACGAGGACAACGAGAACCACGATCGTCAAGACCCCTTGACCTGCCTTCCGGTAGTGAAGACCCTAACGAGGGAGCTTCTCCATCTGGTGGATGGTCGGGAACGGACCGATGCGTCTGCGGGTTCCCTGGGTTCACCCCCTTACTAGTCAATGCGTGCCGACCCTGCAAGGCGGTCCGAAAAACGCAGGTCGGAACTGCGATTTTCGCCCCCCGACCACCGCCGGTCCATGACACCGGACGTGCGGCCCGGGTCGGAGAGCGTTCTGATCACACTCACCGCGTCCTTGTTGTCGCGCACCGCGACACGGACCATCGGTCGGCACGGTCGCGTCCACGAGACGTCGACCCACTCCCCGACGACTCGACGGCGGACATCTCGACACCCGACGCCGCCTCTCCCGCCTTTGCCTTCACCACCCTCCGCCGTTCACCCGTCGACCTCACTGGTCGACGTCACCAGCGACACCGACACCGACATCGCCAACGACATCGTCTCCGCCAACAACAGCGCCTCCGCCAACAACATCGCCATCGCTGTCGACACCGACACCGTCGTCCCCGATGGCCGCGTGCGCTGTCCACCGGCCGTTCGATCGTCGGACGGTGATCGGGACACCGAAACACGACGACACGGCCGTCGTGGTCAGAACCTCGTCGATCGGGCCGACGGCGACCAGGCGACCGCCCCGGAGGAGGGCGCCGTGGGTGATCCCGGGCGGAATCTCCTCCACGTGATGGGTGACCAGTGCCAACGGCGGTGTCTCGGGATCGGCGGCCAGGACGGCGAGGCGCGTGACCAGACGCTCGCGCGCTCCGAGATCGAGACCGGCGGCCGGTTCATCGAGGAGGAGCAATTCGGGTTCCGCCATGAGGGCACGAGCCAGGAGGACCTGCTGCCGCTCCCCCTCGGAGAGAACCCCGAAGGGTCTCTCGGCGGCGCCCGCCAGTCCGGCGGCCTCGAGGAGGTGCCGGGCCCGACGGTGGTCGTCCTCGTCGTAGCGGTACCACCATGTCTCGAGGGCGGCGTCGCGACCGGTGAGGACCACGTCATGGGCGGCCAGTGTCGGCCGGAGCCCGCGGAGGATGGCCTGGCTCACGAAGGCCACGCGCCGACGGACGGCCCGGGCGTCGCTGCGGCCGTAGGTCTCCCCCAGGACCTCGACCGTGCCGCGCGTCGGCAACAGGCGCATCCCGGCCACGCGCAACAACGTCGTCTTCCCCGACCCGTTCGGCCCGAGCACCACCCAGCGCTCGCCCGGCCCCATCTCCCAGTCGACCGCGTCCAGGATGGCCACACCGTCGCGCACCACCCCGACTCCGCGCAGTCGCACGGGTGCCGGTCCCCCACCGGCGTCACCGGCCACGGCCACCTCCTCGGGGCCCGACGCGCACCTCGACCCGGCGGCGGCCGGTGCTCAGGGGGCGGGCAGACGCCGGGAGACGCGCCCGGCCAGTCCGACGACGAATTCGTCCCACCGGCGCTCGCCCATCAACCAGAGCCAGAGCTCCCGGCCGTAGTCGACGACGACGTCCACGAACGCCTCGCGGTCCATCCCCGCCGGCTCGAGGGTCGGGCGCCACCGTTCCCACAGGAAGACCCCGATGCAGATGTCGTTCGTGAATCCCTCCCGCCAGTCCGCCCCCTCGAGGATCGCCGTCCGCAGTCCGTCGCGCATCTCGACGGGCTCGTCGAGACCCGCCAGGTGCACATCGGGGGAGACGGACTCGAAGACGCTCATCTCTCTTTCACCACCGGGGCCCGGTCGGTTCCGCTGTAGAGACTCACGTGTTCGGCGAAGTCGATGAACATGGGCGCATCGGGGTCGAGCTTGCGCTGGAGGGTCCTCTCCGCCACCCGCTTGTCCAGCCGGTCGAGTTTGAGCAGCGCCTCCGGGTCGTCGAGGTCCCGGACGTCGAGCCGCCCGCGGGCCCGCTCGAACGCCAGCCGGCCGGCCTCGGAGCGGACGAGGAGGCTCGACCATCCCGCCATCGAGCCGACACTCCCGACGGACAGGTCGGCGCCACGACCGAGGAAGTCGGCACACTCGTCGCACCCCTTCAGCGCCGCCCCGTGGAAGTCCTTCACCGGTTCGTCGACGGCCACGTCGCCGTCGCGGTACTCGACGATCATCCGGCCGTGGATCACGTCGACCTTGCTCACCCGGTCGAGATCGAGACCCCGCTTGTCGCGCAGCTCCCGGAGCATCAGGGCCTCGTAGTCGAAGCTCTTGGTGCAGAGCAACGCGATCGTGAGGACCACCGCATCGATCCGGTGCGCGCCGGTCGGCCACCGGCGCGCCTGCATGGCCCTGATCCCTTGGATCTCGCACGGGGTCCCGACCACCGCCAACCGGGGCTTGGCCGGCAGGTCGTAACGGCTCAGGTCGAGCTCGGCGAGGGCCATCGTCTGGTTGTAGTAGCTCCCGGCGGCGGCGGTGATCTCCTTCGCCGTCGTCGCCACCGTGGCGATCCCCTTCCACGGCTCGTCGGGATCGGCGCTCGGCTTCGACACGAGCGCTCCGTCGATGTCGCCCCCGGCCAACAGGGCCAGGAGCATGGCCGTGACCACGCCCCCGTCCTGGGCGTCGTCGGCCCGGGACCCGGCCCGGACGGCGTAGCTGTGGGTCACCGCACCGAGCCCGTCACCGGGCGGACCACCGGTCAGCTTCCAGTAGGTGTCCGCGGCGTCGGCCTTCACCACCACCGGGGCCTCGGCCGCATCGGCCGACGGCGTCGACGGGGGCCACAGCGCCTCGTACCGCAGTCCGCCCCGGGGGCAGAAGTCCCAGCACAACGAGCACCCCGTGCACATCTTGACCAGCTCGGGAAGCCCGCTGTCGGCATTCACCCCGAGGGAGTTGGACGGGCACACGGCGACGCAGGTCCCGCACTGGATGCAACGGTCGGCGAAGATGACACCGGCCTCGAGCTCCCAGAACCAGGTCTTCCCCGGCGGTTCCTCGACCCCGTTCATCTCCTCCCGGATCCGGAAGCCCTTCACGGCCGTGCTCCGGCGCCGAGCTCCGTCTCCATCCCGGCCAGGGTGGACCGCAACTCGTCGTTCGGGATCCGCCGGGCCCAATTGTGGAACGGCTCTCCCTCCCGTCGCTCCTCCCGGTACCGGGTCACCACCCGGAGCAGGGCCTCGGGGACGTCGTCGACGGGGCGGGCGCCCTCGATCCAGTCGATGAAGGAGGCGTCGGCCCCGAGCGACCCGCCGAGCCCGATGTCGACCGCCTCCACCAGGCGGTCACCCACGTGGGCGGTGTCGCCCCGGAACCCCACGTCGGCGATCTGCGGCTGGGCGCACGAGGCCGGGCATCCCGAGAAGTGCATCCGGATGACCCCGGCGTCCTCGCGCCGGGGCGTCGCGCCGTCCCCGGCGTCGCCACCGGTCGGCGGGGCCAGCCGGGAGTCGAGCCACCGGGCCCAGGTGACGGCGCGTTCCTTCGTCTCCACCACGGCGAAGCGGCAGAACTCGCTCCCCGTGCACGCCACCACCCCGCGCTCGAAGGGACCGGGGAACGGCGAGTACTTCTGGAGCAGCTCCTCGTCGAGCAGTCGGTCGACGTCACCCTCGGCCACCCCGGACAGGACGAAGTTCTGGTCGGAGCCCAGACGTATGGTGCCATCACCGTAGGCCTTCGACAGCCGGGCGGCCTCCACCAATTCGATGCCCGACATCCGGCCCACCGGGACCGAGCAGCCCACGTAGACGAGCCCGTCCTGGCTCTGGGGGTGGACGCCCACGTGGTCGCCGCGATGGCGGCGGGTGAGGCTCTCCCCGGCGCTGTCCAACGTGAACCGGATCCTCGCCGCCAACTCGGCGCGGAACCCCTCGGCCCCCAGCTCCTCCACCAGGTACCGCATCCGGGCCAGGCCCCGGTTCTCGCGGTTCCCGAGCTCACCGAACAGCTGGGCGATGGCCCGGGTGAGCTCGACGGCCTGCCCGGGCGTCACGAAGACGTCGATGTCCGACGCCATCCGCTCGCCGTCGGACAGCCCCCCGCCGGCCAGGACGTTGAAGCCCACCGTCCCGTCGGCGGCCCGTGCCGGCCACAACCCGATGTCGTTGATCTCCGCTCCGACGCAGTCCTCCACGCACCCGGTCACGCTGATCTTGAACTTCCGGGGCAGGTTGGCGTAGTCGCGGTTCCCCGTGAAGAACTCCGAGATCTGTATGGCCACCGGCAGCGCGTCGAACACCTCCTCGGCGTCGACACCGGACACGGGGCAGCACAGGACGTTGCGGGCCGAGTCGCCGCAGGCCTGGACGGTGGTGAGCCCGACGTCGGCGAACCGCTCCCAGATCCTCGGGACGTCCCCGATCCGGATCCAGTGGATCTGGATGGTCTGGCGGGTGGTGATGTCGGCGTAGCGGTTCCCGAAGACGGCGCTGTCCTCCGGTCCCTCGCCGTAGGCCTCGGCGGCGATCCCGATCTCCCGGGCCTGGTCGGCGGTGAGCCGACCTCCCGGCACCTTCACCCGCATCATGAAGGCGTCGCCACCCTGGCGCTGGGGATAGAGACCGACCCACTTGAGCCGCTCCTGCTCCCCCGCCACCGTGGCGATGGCGCCGGCACCCTCCTTGGCGTACCGCTCGATGACGGCGTCGGCCACCTCGAGGGGATGGCGGTCGAGCTTCCAGCGCTCGACCTGGTTCAGCTCGCCGATCTTCCGGTACGGCCGGACGAAGTGCATGGCGCGCTCGTTGCCACGGAACTCGACCCCGAGCGGGTGGTCCCGGTGGCGCGCCATCTCAGACGTGCAAACCGCACTCGGTCTTGTTGCTCCCCGCCCACCGACCGGCGCGGGGATCCTCGCCCGGTGCCACCGGTCGGGTGGTCGGCGCGCACCCGATCGACAGGTAGCCCCGCGGGACCAGAGGGTGGATGGGCAGACCGTGGTCGGCCGCGTAGTTCGTCACGTCCTCGTCGGTCCAGGAGGCGATGGGGTTCACCTTGACCAGACGACGGGCGTCGTCCCACGACACGATCGGCGTCGCCGCCCGCGTCAGCGCGTCCACCCGCTTGAGACCGGTCATCCACGCCTGGCGACCCTCGAGGGCCCGGTCGAGGGGGGCCACCTTCCGCATCTGGCAGCACCGGTCGCTGCCACAGGGAAAGTCGTCGGCCTCGGGACCGGGGGTGAGGACCCGGAGGTTCAGGTCGTACCGACGCCGGACCTCCTCGACGTAGTCCAGGGTCTCGGAGAAGTGGTAGCCGGTGTCCAGGAAGAGGACCTCGATGGCCGGGTCGATCCGGGTGGCCAGGTCGACGATCACACAGTCCTGGAAGGAGCACGCCAGCGAGACCCCCCCGCCGAAGCGCTCGACGGCCCAGGCGATCACCTTCCCCGCCGGAGCCCCTTCGAGCTCCTCGGCGCGGGCCTCGATCTCTTGCGGTTCGATACCGATTCCGACGCTTGTGGCCACCATCTCGTCCCCTTCGTCTTCCGAGCCGTCGTGCCCCTCCGCCGGGCCCCGCCCGGATCGACCAGACTGGGGCGGCGGCACCGGCCACGACGTGATTCGTTGCTCACGTACTACTATAGGTGACTAATCAGATCAAGATTTACCCTTTTCGGGGCGGCACCGCCGGGCCTCCCCCCGTCCGGTGAGGTGGGCATGGCCATCGACGCCGACCTGTACCCCGTCGGCCTCCTCGTCGCCGACCGCCCCTGCCTGGTCGTGGGGGGCGGCCGGGTGGCCGCCCGCAAGATCGCCGGCCTCCTCACCTGCGGCGCGGCGGTCACCGTCGTCGCCCCCGAGGCCCACGTCGCCCTCGGCCTCCTGGCCCGCGACGGGGCCTTCTCCCGGCTCCGGGGTCCCCACCTGACCGTCCATCTCCGGCCCTATGCCCCCGGCGAGGCTTCCGCCTACCGCCTGGTCGTCACGGCCACCGGGGACCCCGCGGTCGACGCCTCGGTCTCCCGCGACGCCGAGGACGCCGGGGTCTGGGTGAACAGCGCCGACGACCCCGACCACTGCACCTTCGTCCTCCCGGCCGTGACCCGCCAGGGGTCCGTCACCGTGGCCGTCTCCACCGGGGGGGCCTCCCCGGCGCTGGCCTCGTGGCTCAGGCGTCGGGTGGCCGATGCCCTCGGCCCCGACCTCGCTCCCCTGGCCTCTCTTCTCGACGAGGCCCGCGCCTCCATCCACGCACGGGGCGCGAGCACCGAAGCAGTCGACTGGGAGGCCCTTCTCGACGGTCCCCTCCCCGACCTCGTCCGCCGGGGGGACCTCGACGGGGCGCGCCTGCTCCTCGACACCGCCGTCGATTCGGCCGTCGATTCGGCCGTCGATTCAGCCGTCGATTCAGCCGTCGATTCGGCCGTCGATTCGGCCGTCGATTCGGCCGCGGCGGCCCCCGGCGATCCGGACTGATGGCGTCCGTCGCCGCCGCCCCGGGCGGGCGGGGCGACGTCGGTGGTCACCGGCGCGCGATCCACTCGACGCCGAACGGTCCGCATACGCCATACTTCCGTCGTGGAACGTGCGGGGCGGGGGACGATGGAACGCGTCAAGGGGGGAATCGACGGAGGGGGGGTCTCGCGGGGAGAGCGGGACCTGATGACGGTCCCCGACGACAACGAGGTCATCGAGGCCATCATCAGCGCCAGCCGGGCCATGGTCGGGATCGCCATCCGCTCCTTGACCGAGAGCTGTGAATCGGTCACCCTCCCGCAGTACCGGACTCTCGTGGTCCTCTCCGACGGCGGACGCCGGCGCCTGGCCGACCTGGCCGACGCCCTCGGGGTGAGCCCGTCGACGGCGACGCGGATGTGCGACCGGCTGGTGCGCAAGGGCCTCATCACCCGCGCCCGTGACGAGTTGGACCGACGCGAGGTCAACCTGGAGGTCACCGCGGCCGGCCGGACGACGGTCATGGACGTGATCAACCGCCGCCGGTCCGACGTCTGCGCGCTCCTCACCTCCATCCCGATCGGGACCCGGCGGGACCTGGTCGACTCGCTCCGACTCCTCTCGGCGGCCACCGCCGACACCCCGGAACTGCACTGGATGCCGGGCTGGGGCGAGTAGGGGGTCAGGCCTCCCAGACGCTCTTCGCCTCGCAGAACTCCCGGATCCCGAGGGCGGCGAGCTCCCGGCCGTAGCCGGAGCGCTTCGTCCCGCCGAACGGCAGCTCGGGGGTGGAGGCCACCATGGCGTTCACGAAGACCATGCCGACATCCAACCCCTCGACGAAACGCCGGCGCTCGTCGGTGTCGGCCGTCCAGACACTGGCGCCCAACCCGAACCCGGTGTCGTTGGCCACCCGGAGCGCGTCCTCGGTGTCGTCCACCCGGTAGAGCATGGCCACGGGCCCGAAGACCTCCTCGGTCGCCACCCTCATCTCCGGGGTGATCCCGGTGATGACGGTGGGCGGGTAGAAGAACCCCGGGCCCTCGACGGGGGCGCCACCGCAGAGGATGCCGGCCCCCTTGTCCCGGGCGTCGGACACGAGCGCCTCCACCTCGTCGCGCCCGGAGGCGAGAGCCAGGGGACCGACCTCGGTGGCGGGCTCCATCGGGTCGCCCACTCCGAGGCCGGCCATGGCGGTCACGAAGGCTTCCTCGAAAGCGTCGTAACAGTCGCGGTGGACGACGAATCTCTTGGCCGCGATGCAGCTCTGTCCGTTGTTCTGCACCCGCGCCGTCACCCCCACGCGCACCGCGGCAGCGAGATCGGCCGACGGCATCACCACGAAGGGATCGCTCCCGCCGAGCTCGAGGACCGACTTCTTGATGGCGCGCCCCGCCGTCTCGGCCACCGAGCGGCCCGCGGCCTCGGATCCCGTCAGGGTGACGGCGCGGACCCGGGGGTCCTCGATGAGCCCGGCCACCCGGCTGGCGGGGACGAGCAGGGTCTGGAAGACCCCGGCCGGGAACCCGGCCCGGCGGAAGAGGTCCTCGATGAGCAGCGCCGTCTGGGGGACGTTCGACGCGTGCTTGAGCAGGCCGATGTTCCCGGCCATGAGGGCGGGGCCGGCGAACCGCATCACCTGCCAGAGGGGGAAGTTCCACGGCATCACGGCCAGGACGGGACCCATCGGCCGCCAGATGACCCGGCTGTCGCGGGCGTCGGAGTCGACCGGCTCGTCGGCCAGGTACCCCTCGGCATGCTCGGCGAACCACCGCAACCCCTTGGCGCACTTGGCCGCCTCCCCCTTGGCCGAGGCGAAGGTCTTCCCCATCTCGGTGGTCATCACCCGGGCCACGTCGGGGATCTCCCCCTCGAGGAGCTCGGCCGCGGTGACCATCCACCGGGCCCGTTCGGCGAAGGTGGTGGTCCGATAGGTGACGGCCGCCTCGGCGGCGCGGGCGAGCCGTCTCTCGACCTCGTCGTCGTCGTGGGGATCGAAGGTCTTCTCCGTCTTCCCGGTGGCTGGATTCACGGTGGCGATGGGCACGACGAAGATCTTTCCCCACCGCACCCCGCGGGGCACGTCCGGAACTCCCGGAGCACGTCGGGAACTCACGGAGCACGTCGTCGGGACGTCGCGGAGCACGTCGGGATCCCGGCGCCGGGCGTCAGCCCCCGCCGGTGGGGAGCCCGGCCGGTGGTGGACCCAGACCGAGAACGTCGGGCAGCGCCCGTCGACGGAGCTTCCCCGTGGCCGTCCGGGGCAGGTCGTCGACGAGGAAGTAGGTCTTCGGGCGCTTGTAGGGGGCCAGCCGGTCGGCCACATGGAGGCGGAGGACCTCCTCGGAGACACCGCCGACCACCGCGGCGCAGACCTTCTCGCCCCAGGTCTCGTCGACGATCCCGAACACGGCCGCCTCGACCACACCGGGAGCCTCGGCCAGGACCGCCTCCACCTCGGCCGGGTAGACGTTCACCCCGCCGGTGATGACGAGGTCGTCGCGGCGGCCGTCGAGGAAGAGGTACCCCTCGGCGTCGAGGCGGCCGAGGTCCCCCACCGTGAACTCGTCGCCCCGCCAGGCCCGGTCGGTGGCGCCCTCGTCGCGCCAGTACCGGAAGCGGGCGAACGGCGGGCACCGGCACCAGACCGTCCCGTCCCCGTCGACCCGGAGCCGGCGGCCGGGGCGGGCCCGGCCCACGGTGCCCGGTCGCTCCACCCATTCGTCGGGACCGCAGGCCGTGAACTGTCCCTCGGTTGACCCGTAGAACTCCCAGAGGGCGCCGGGGCGGACGCGCTCGAGGGCCGCCCGCTTGAGCGCGGGCGGGCAGGGCGACCCGGCGTGGACGACGAGCCGGAACGAGTCCCAGAGCCCCGGGGGCGTCGCCCCTCCTGACGCGTCGTCGTGGTGAAGGAGTCGCTGCAACGCCGTGGGGGCCAGGAAGGTCGTCGTCGGGCGGTACCGGACCACGGCGGAGGCGGCCGCCGCCGCGTCGAAGCGCGACAGGACGATCAGCCGTCCTCCCCGCAGAAGGGTCCCCGCCGCGAACCGGATCGACACCGAGTGGTACATGGGCGAGCAGACGAGATGCCTGTCGGCGGCCTCGAACCCCCACAGATCGGCCTCGTCCTCGAAGAGCTTCCGAGCGTCGTCCTCGTCGAGCACCCCGGACCACACCCCCTTGGCCCGCCCCGTGGTCCCCGACGTGTAGTGCATGGGACGGGCGAGTGGGTAGGCGGAGAGCTCGGCGGGCGGGCCCCGGAGGAGCGCGGCGAGGCCGGCGGGGTCGAGGACGGTGCGCGCCGGCTCGGCGTCGGCGATGAGGGCGTCGCGCTCGCCGGCCAGGAGGGTGGCGTTCAGGAGCACGGGGACGATCCCCCGCCGCAGGGCACCGAGCACGCAGACGAGAAGGTCGGCCGACGACGGGAGACAGAAGGCGACGCGGTCACCGGGGACGAGGCCGGCCGCCAGCAGCGACCCGGCCACCCGGCGCTGGGCGTCCTCGGCCGCCGACGGCTCGAGGAGAGACAGCCCCGGATTCGGGCCGGTCACGGGGTCACCGCCTCGACGACGATGGGACGGTCGTCCTCGAGAGCACGGAACAGCGCCGGTCGGACAGCCGTCAGCACGGCCACGACGAGGAGGAGGAGGACACCCGAGGCCGCCGTCACGTCCCGGATCCCCACGGCCCCGGCGATGGCACCCTGGATGACGAGGCCGATCGGGTAGATCGTCCCCAGGGCCATCATGTAGAGACCGAGCACCCTCCCCCGCGCCTGCTCGGGGGCGCGCAGCTGGACGACGGTGTTCAACCCCGTCAGGACGCCGATGTAGCAGCCGCCGACCACCACGATGACGAGCGTCGCCGTCACCAACGACGGGGCGAGCCCGTAGCCGACGATGGCGGCGGGGAAGGCGACCAAGGCACCGACGAGGAGCCGGCGCCGTCCCCAGATCCGCGCCAGGGGGGCGAGGGCCAGGGCCCCGACGACGGCGCCGACACCCTGGCCGGTGACGAGGGCCGAGGTGGCACCGGCGCCGCGGTGCAGTCCCTCGATGGCCACGGCGGGGACGAGGCCGATGAAGGGCGACCCGATCAGGGCCACGAGGGCGATCAGAACGATGGCGCTGCGACAACCCGGCTCGGCCGCCGCCACCCGGGCCCCGGCCACGATCCGGCGCAGGATCCGCTCCGCCGGGACCGTCGGGGGTGTCCGGGCCGGGAGGCGGACGAAGAGGAGGGCGACGACCACGGCGCCGAACGACGCCGCGTTGACGGCGAAGGCCCAGGCGTCGGAGCCGGCCACCAGGACGATCCCGGCCAGGGCGGGACCGATCACCCGGCCCAGGTTGAACTGGGCCGAGGAGAGCGAGACGGCGGCGAGGAGGTCGTCACGGGGCACCAGGTCGGGCAGCATGGCCTGGTAGGTCGGGAAGCCGACGGCGGCCGCCACCCCACCGAGGAAGGCCACTCCGACGAGGACGCCGGGCTGGGCGTGCCCGGTGGCGGCCAGGACGGCGAGCACGGCGGCGAAGCAGGCCTCGGCCACGGTGGTGGTGGTGAGCCAGAGCCTGCGGTCGAGGCGGTCGGCCAATGCCCCGCCCACGGGGGCGAGCAGGCCCATCGGGACGAAGGCGGCGGCGGCCACCAACCCGGTCCAGAGGGGATTGTGGGTCCGGGCGGTGATGACGAATCCGAGGGCGACAGTCTGCATCCAGGAACCCACGTTGGACACGAGGGCGGCCGACCAGACCAGGGCGAAGTTGCGCGCCTGCAGCGGCCGGAGCGACGAGAGGGCCACGCTCGGAGGCTACCGCCCGTGGTGGTGGAGCCCCCGGCGACGTGACCGCGGTGATGGCGGCGGTGACCCGGGGGTGGTACGACACTGGACCGTGGAACTCCCCGACGCGGTGGACCGGGCGCGCGCCCTCGTCGGGGCCAGCCGACGGATCGTCGTCCTCACCGGCGCGGGGATCTCGACGGACTCCGGGATCCCCGACTTCCGCGGTCCCTCGGGAGTGTGGACCAAGAACCCCGAAGCCGAGAAGCTCGCCACCCTCGACGTCTATGTCTCCGACCCCGACGTCCGCCGGCGGGCCTGGAGGTCGCGTCTCGACTCACCGACCTGGACGGCCCGGCCCAACTCCGGTCACGAGGCCCTGGTCGCCCTCGAACGGCGCGGCGTCCTCGACACCTTGGTCACCCAGAACATCGACGGCCTCCATCAGGAGGCCGGAAGCGACCCCGGGAGCGTCGTCGAGATCCACGGGACGATGCGCTTCGTCGTCTGCCTCTCGTGCGGCGCCCGCACCCCCATGCCCGACGTCCTCGCCCGGGTCCGCGCCGGCGACGAGGATCCGCAATGCGCGGAGGAGTCGTCGGGGGCGACCTGCGCCGGGATCCTCAAGTCGGCCACCATCAGCTTCGGCCAGAACCTGGTGGTGGAGGACCTCGTCCGCAGCGAGGAGGCGGCCCGGCGCTGCGACCTCCTCCTGGCCGTCGGCTCCACCCTCTCCGTCTATCCGGCCGCCGGTCTCGTCCCCACCGCCCACCGGGCCGGCGCGCGCGTCGTCATCGTGAACGGGCAGCCCACCGAATACGACGCCATCGCCGACGTCGTGGTGCGGGGTCCGATCGGCGAAGTCCTCCCGGCAATCGTCTCCGCACCCTGAGTCCCCCTGTCCGGACTATCCGGACTCGGGTCCCGACTCGGGCTTGGCCCGGGCGCGACGGGGCTTCAGGGCGAACCACCAGATGCTGGCGATGGTCCCGAGGAGGCCCACACCCGCCAACGCTGGCTTCAGGAGCTTCCGGCGACGAGTCACGACGCAGACCCTAGCGGGAGCGACTGGACCATCACCTGCAGGTGGTGGCGCTCACCCCGGGGCGACCGCAGGCCGGGCGCGGGTATCGGCCGGCGCCGACGCTCGAAGCCCATCGACTCGAAGAAGGCGATCGCTCCGGTGTTCTCGGCCACCGTCTCGAGATGACATCCGGGGACGCCGGCCTGACGCAGGGTGTCGAGCCACCGGCGCACGAGGGCGGCACCGACACCGCGACCCCTGGCCTCGCGGAGCAGGTCGATGTGGAGATGGGCCGGCCACCGCGGATCGGCGAAGGGTGCCGGCGGGAGCCGTTTGCGCGCCGCATCGACGATCACGTCGCCCAGCGATCGCCAGACGAACCCCGCCGTACCGGGACGGAAGGCGATACCGCGTCGTGTGATCTGGCGGCCGACGACGGCTGCCGGGCTCCAGGCCTTGGCGCTGTCGACGCAGCCGAGGAGATATCCCGTCACCTCCCCGTCGATCTCGGCCACGAGGGCGGACTCGGGCTCGGCATCGGTGTAGTAGCCGGAGAAGATGTTGGAGAAGCTCTCGGCGTCGCGCCACTGCCACTCCACCGGATCGCCCATGTAGCCCGTGACGAAGCAGATGTGCCGCACACGCGCCCGGTCGGCGGGCTCGTAGGGACGGATCATGAAGTCACCCACGGCCGTCAGCCCTCGGTCGAGAGGAAGATGTTCTTGAGGTCGGAATACGCATCGAGCGCCTCGAGACCGAGCTCGCGGCCGAACCCGGACTGCTTCATCCCGCCGAAGGGGGTGTTGACCCGGACCGAGGTGTTCGAGTTCACCGACAGGACCCCGGCGCGCACGGCCCGGGCCATGCGCAGGGCCCGGGCGCCGTCACGTGTCCAGATGGATCCCGACAGCCCGTAGGGGGTGTCGTTGGCGAGGATCGCGGCATGGTCCTCGTCGTCGAAAGGGGTGACCGCCACCACCGGTCCGAAGACCTCGTCGCGCCACAGACGCGTCCCCGGTGGCGCCGGGGCCACCACGGCGGGGGCGAACCACCATCCCGGTCCGCCCCGGTCCGGGCCCCGGTAGGCGACGTTCAGGTCCCCGTCGGCGGGTTCGAGAAAGGCCGCCACCCGGGACCGGTGGCTCTCGGAGACGAGGGGACCCATCTCGGTGGCGGGATCCTCGGGGTCGCCGATCACCACCGCCTCGGTGGCGGTCACCAGCAGGTCGACGAACCGGTCGAAGACGGGGCGCTCGACGAGGATCCGGCTCCGGGCGCAGCAGTCCTGCCCGGCGTTGCCGAACACGGCGGCCGGGGCGCTGGCGGCGGCGCGTTCGAGATCGGCGTCGGCGAAGACGACGTTGGCCGACTTGCCCCCGAGCTCGAGGGTCACCCGCTTGACGGTCCCTGCGGCGCGGGCCATGACGTCGCGTCCGGCTTCGGTCGAGCCGGTGAACGCCACCTTGGCCACGCCCGGATGCTCGACCAGGAACGCGCCCACCGTCGCTCCGGGACCCACCACCACCTGGAGCACACCTTCGGGAATCCCGGCCTCGAGGGCCAGTTCGGCGAACCGCAGGGCGGTGAGCGGGGTCAGTTCGGCCGGTTTCACCACCACCGTGTTCCCGCAGGCCAGGGCCGGGCCCACCTTCCACGAGGTGATGGCCAGAGGAAAATTCCAGGGCACGATGGCCAGCACCACGCCGAGCGGCTCGTGCCACGTCAGGTCGACCCCACCGGACACCGGAATGGTGTCTCCCCGGTGCTTGTCGACGGCGCCCGCGTAGAAGTGCAGGACGTCGGCCACCATCGCCACCTCACCCCGACTGTCGGCGATGGGCTTCCCGACGTTGCGGGTCTCGAGGAGGGCCAATTCGTCGGCGTGCTCCTCGACGGTGACGGCGAAGCGGCGCAGGAGCCGGCCGCGGTCCGAGGGCGAGACGTCACGCCACCGAGGGAAGGCCTCGATGGCCCGGCGCACGATGGCGTCGGCCTCATGGGCACCGTGGCGCCTGACGTCCGCCAACGGTCGTTCGGTGGCCGGGTTCACCACGGTCACGGTGGAATCGGACGGTGCCATCATCCCCCGCAGTCAAGCACGGACGTGATCGGGGCCCGTCACCCTCCGGCGCGCACCAGGGCGTCGAAGAGCCGGAGGTCGCCGTCCTGCTCGGGGTGCCACTCCACTCCGACGACGAACGGCGCCGACGACAGCTCGACCGCCTCTATCAGGCCGTCGGGCGCGCGCGCGGTGACGACGAGGCCGTCACCGGGGCGATCGACGGCCTGATGGTGCGAGCAGCGGACCGTCGAGGCCTCGTCCATGATCTTCGACAGCCGCGACCCCGGTTCGATCCGGACCTCGGTGGACCCGAAGCACCCGGCCGCCGGCTGGTGCCCGGCGTGGCCCACGACATCGGGGACGTGCTGGAAGAGACTCCCCCCGAGGTGGACGTTCAGCACCTGCAGGCCCCGGCAGATGGCGAGGATGGGGATCTCGGCGTCGAGCGCCGCGGCCAGGAGCGCCCGTTCGCTGTCGTCGCGCTCTCGACTCACTCCCGACGTGGCCGGATGCAGAGATGCTCCGTAGGAGGCGGGGTCGACGTCGCCCCCGCCCACCAGGACGAGAGCGTCGAGAACCCCGACGACGTCCGACGACGACCGGCCGCCGCCACCGGGGCCCTCGCTCGGGGGCAGCAGCAGCGGTCGACCGCCCGCCGCCGCCACGCAGTCGACGTAGGACACGGGGAGCACCGCGGCCGGTCGCCTCCACGGCCCCCAGGACGCCTCCTGCCGGTAGGTCGTGACTCCCACCAGTGGCGTCCGGCCGTTCGACATGACCGCCAGTATCCCACCGCGCCACGGCGATGAGACCGGAGGTGCCCTGTAGTGTCGGCGTCGTGGCGGAGCGGCTCTCGGGCAAAGTGGCGATCATCACGGGGGCGGGAAGCGGGATCGGTCGGGTGGCGGCCCAGCTGTTCGCGACCGAAGGTGCCGCCCTCGTCGTCGCCGATGTCGTCGCCGACGCGGCCCGCGCCACGGCCGCCGCCATCACGGCCGACGGAGGACGGGCCGCGGCGGTGACCGTCGACGTGGCCGACGAGAAGGGCGTCGCCGACATGGTGGGCACGGCGGTGGACGCCTTCGGTGGCCTCCACGTCCTGTTCAACAACGCCGGCATCTTCCCCGACGACGACGGTGGCGTTCTGGACACGCCGCCGACGACGTGGGACCGGGTGATGCAGGTCAACCTGAAGGGGGTCTGGCTCGGATGCCGCGCCGCGGTCCCCGCCATGGTCGATTCCGGCGGCGGTTCCATCGTGAACGTGGCCTCGTTCGTCGCTCTCATGGGAGCGGCGACGGCCCAGGTCGCCTACACCGCGTCCAAGGGCGGGGTCCTCGCCTTCACCCGAGAGCTGGCCGTGGAGTACGCCCGGTCGGGCGTCCGGGCCAACGCCTTGTGCCCGGGACCGATCGACACGCCCCTCCTGGCCGAATTGCTGGCCGACCCCGTCCGTCGTCAGCGCCGACTGGTCCACATCCCGATGGGTCGGCTCGGCCGTCCCGAGGAGATCGCTCGCGCCGCGCTGTTCCTGGCGTCGGACGAGTCGTCGTTCATGACCGGTTCGGCCCTCGTCGTCGACGGGGGCATCACCGCCGCCTACGTCACCCCCGAGTAGCGCGCCGCGACGGAGCCGGACACGGCTCCCGGACACGGTGCCTGCTGGACGGCACCCGGGGGCCGTGTCATCGTGCGTGGATGCTCACCGACGGCACTCTCCGGCAACTGATCGACGAGGGGTCCATCGACACCGTCGTCGTCGCCTTTCCCGACATGCAGGGCCGGCCGGTCGGAAAGCGCGTCACGGCCCCCTTCTTCCTCGATCACGTCCTCGACCACGGGATCGAAGCGTGCGACTACCTGCTCGCCCTCGACGTGGACATGGAGCCCCTTCCCGGCTACCGCTTCGCCAACTGGGAAGGCGGGTACGGCGACATGGTCGCCCTTCCGGACATGTCGACGATGCGACGGCTGCCCTGGCTCCACGGCACGGCCATGGTGGTCTGCGATCTGGTGGGGACCGATGGCGTCGCCGTCGAGGTCTCCCCCCGGCGCATCCTGTCGCGTCAGATCGAGCGTGCCGCCACCGCCGGGTTCGACATCAGGTGTGCCACCGAGCTCGAGTTCTTCCTCTTCCGTGAGTCCTTCGAGGAGGCGGCGGCCAAGGGCTGGCGCGACATGCACCCGCACGCGTCCACCATCCAGGACTACCAGCTGCTCCAGACCTCGCGCGAGGAATACATCATCCGCAGGATCCGCAACGAGATGATCGACGCCGGGGTGCCGGTCGAATTCTCCAAGGGTGAGGCCGGCCGGGGCCAGCACGAGATCAACGTCACCTACGGTGGCGCTCTCGAGGTGGCCGATCGCCACCTCGTCTTCAAGAACGGTGTCAAGGAGATCGCCGACCAGTGCGGCCGGGCGGCCACGTTCATGGCCAAGTGGTCGATGGCCGAGGCGGGATCGTCCTGCCACATCCACGCCAGCATGTGGGACGCCTCGAGCGGCACCCCCGTGATGGCCGACCCCGCCGACCCCGGCGCACTCTCCGAGGTCGGCCGCCACTTCGTGGCCGGCCTGCTGGCCGGGGCGCGCCAGCTCACATGGATGTGGGCGCCCTACGTCAATTCCTATCGCCGGTACGTCCCGGGCTCGTGGGCCCCCACGGCGGTGGTCTGGGGAGTGGACAACCGCACGTGCGGATTCCGGACCGTGGGCCACGGTGACGCCTGTCGCGTCGAGTGCCGCATCCCCGGGGCCGACGTCAACCCGTACCTGGCTCTGGCGGCCGTGATCGCCGCCGGACTCTGGGGTGTCGAACAGCGCCTCGAGCTGCCCCCGCCCTACACCGGCAACGCCTACGAGGTGCCCGACGTCGACCGGATCCCCTCGACCCTGGTCGAGGCCATCGGCCAGCTGGAGTCGAGCACGATCGCCGCCGCCGCCTTCGGCGACGACGTCCACCACCACCTGGTCAACACCGCCCGTCAGGAGTGGGTGAAGGCCAACCAGGTCGTCACCGACTGGGAGCTGGCCCGCAACTTCGAGCGCATCTGACGCCGGCCCGGGCGCGCCGTCAGGTCTTGAACTGCAGGTCGCCGTACCGGCCCAGGAGCTCTTCGACCGTCCCCCGCGTCGTCACCGCGCCGGCCATGCCGTAGATGGGGGCCATGGCCCCTTCGGCACCGGGAATGCCCCGGACGGCCTCGACCGACAACCGGAGGTCGGCCACGAAGCGATCGGCGATGCCCGGCTGGGCGTGGCGGAGCGTCACGCAGATGTGGGCGGCCGGCGGCAGCTGGAGTCCGTTGAGGCTCCATCCCCGTTGCGCCATCTGGTCCATGACGGCGTAGACATCGACCTCGTCGGAGGCGAAGGCGATGACCCAGAGGGGATCGCCGAGGACGAACAGTTCCGGGATGCTCTCGATGCCCCGCCGGATGACAGCGGCGGCTTCGAGGATCGCCTGGACCGCCACCATGTATCCCTCCTCGCCGAAGGCCAGCATGGCCGCCCAGCACTCGGCCGAGAGGGCCCCCGGACGGCTGCCGGCGAAGGTCGGCGAGTAGTAGAGACCTCCCATCCAGGTGGCCGTCCGGTAGTACTGGTACCGCCGGAGCTCCGGATCCCGGTAGAGCACCACCGAGGTGCCCTTGGCCGCGAATCCGAATTTGTGCGTGTCGGCCGAGATCGACGTGACCCCCGATAGACGGAAGTCGAACGGTGGGACCGGATGTCCGAGCCTCTCGGCGAAGGGCAGGACGAAGCCGCCGAGGCAGCAGTCCGCATGGAACCCCACCCCGTTCTCGCGCGCCAGCTCGGACAGCTCCTCCATGGGATCGATCACACCGTGAGGGAACCCGGGCGCCGAACCCACGATGACGATCGTCTTGTCCGTGACGCGCCGGCGCGCCGCGCCGGCGTCGGCGCGCCAGTCGGGTCCGAGGGGAACGGGCACGGTCCGGATGCCGAAATACTGCGCCGCCTTGTCGAAGGCGGCGTGGGCGCTGACCGGTACGAGCATCTCGGGATCGGTGATCCCCCGCTCGGCGGCCGCCCGGTCGCGGTAGGTCCGCATGGCGAGCAGGATGCTCTCGGTGCCGCCGGACGACACCGTGCCGCAGACGCTGGCCACGCCGGCCTCCCCGCCGCCGAGCATGGCGCCGGTCATGGCCACGATCTCGGCCTCGTACTTGACCGCGCTCGGCCACAGCTCGGGGTGCAGCGGATTGGCCTGCGAATTGACGGCGTAGACCTCGTTCAGGAAGTCGACGTGGTCTGACCCACCGTGGTACACGGCGCCGGAGGCGAATCCGTCGCGCCATTTCGGCTCCTCCCGTCGTGCGAGCTCCCGCATCTCCTGCAGGATCTCGCTGCGGGGTCGGCCGGTGGCCGGGAGCCGTCGGTAAGTAGGGTGCGACGCCCGGTACGGACGCAGCTCGGCTTCGAGGACGTCGACGACAAAGTCGAGATCCGACGGTTCCATGGCGAACTCCTTGTCCCGGTTCCCGGACCGCTCCGTGGTGACGCCGGCGGTGCTCTCCCCGGCGGGAGGACACGGGTCGTCAGTGGCGGTTCAGGCGTTTGTGGATCGCTTTGGTGCGCTTGTACAGATTGACGAACTCGGGATACAGCCTGTCGTAGACCTCGGCCCGGGAGGGGTCGGGTTCGAACGTCGCCCGGACGTCGACCATGGCGCCCATGTCCTGCACCCGGACCCGGCCCAGGGCCAGGAAGGTGAGGAGACCGGCTCCCCGGACGTTGGCCAGGACGGGCTCGGCGACCTGACGGATCCGCCGGCCGGTGACATCGGCGTGGATCTGCGCCCAGACATCGGAATTGGCGCCACCGCCGATGAACGCCAGCGGGTCGAGGCGACGGCCCACGAAGCGCTCGACCGCCCCGAGCAGCCACCGCGTATTGAGGGCGACCCCTTCGTACACGGCGCGCACCAGATCGGGCCGCGAGGTCGTGAGCGAGAGGTTGTGGAAACCCCCCCGGATGGTGTGGTCGTCGACGGGGGACCGTTCGCCGTTCAACCACGGGGTGAACAGGGCCCCGTTGGCGCCCGGGGCCACGGCGGCCGCCACCTCGTCGAGCAACCGGTAGGCGTCGTCCGGAGGACCACCCGCCCCCAGGGCGTCGTCACCCCACAGCACGTTCCGGGCCAGGAACGTGAGGCACGCACCGGCCGTCTCGTGCTCGTCGGCCACCAGGTACTTCCCCGGTAGGGCGGCGGGGATGGAGGCGACGTTGCGCAGAGCGTCCGTCTTCTTGAACGGCACGTGGCACGAGATCCACGACGACGTCCCGATGTAGAGGTGGGCCGCGAAGTCGGTCACCGCCCCCGACCCGACGGCGGCCGAATGGACGTCCCCCGTGCCGGTGGCCACGGGCAGGCCGGCCGGTAGCCCCAACTGGTGCGCCGCCTCGGGACGGAGCTCTCCCATGACCGTGGCCGACGGGACCAGGTCGGGCAGCTTGGAGCGCTCCAGACCGGCCATGGAGAGCAACCGCGGGTCGTAGTCGACCGCCCCGATACGCCGGTTGTCGGTCACCCAGTGGACGGCGATCGAGTCGTGCGAGGCCGCGAACCGTCCCGAGAGCCTCTGGTTCAGCCAGTCCACGGGCTCCAGGAACTTGAACGTGGCCCGGTAGACGTCGGGTTCCGTGGCCCGGATCCACAGGATGTGCGCCAACGGATCCTTGCCCGACTGTCCCGGTGCCCCGCCCGTGAGCCGGATCCACCGTTGGAGCTTGCGGACGTCGTAGCCGAGGACGTTCACCGTCCCGCCCGCCTGCTTCGCGATGGCGGAGCTGCCTCGCGAGTCCATCCAGATCACGGCCGGGCGCACCGGGGTCCCGTCCTCGGCCGCCGCCACCGTGCCTGACCACTGTGCGGTGCAACCCACACCGACGATCCTTTCGAAGGCGACCCCGCCGTCGGCGAGCACCCGGCGCACGGCCGACACCACGGCGCGCCACCACTCCTCGGGATCCTGCTCGGCTCCACCACCGGGGAGCAGGTGCAGCGCCACCGGCTCGAAGGCGCTGGCGGCGATGCGCCCCGTGGCCGAGACCAGCGCCACCTTGGGGCCGCCGGTACCCAGGTCGACGGCGAGCACGTAGGTGTCGTCGGCCGGGGCGCCTCCGGCTCCGCCGCGCCTGTCGGGGTCGGCCGGCATGGGGTGGCAGCCTACCGTCGACGCCACGGGCCAGACTGTGGCCCGTGTCCCGCGCGCCGACCGTTGTTCGCGCCTCCGCTGTGCTGCTCGTCTGTGCCGGCGGGCTCTCCGCGTGCACCGGCACCGGCACGACGGCCCCGGTCTCGCCCGGGGCTCCGTCGGTCACGGCCGTCGTGAGCGCGCGTTTCACCATCCCGGTCGACCTCGACCACGGGGGGTTCCTGGTCACCCCGCCCCCCGCCCGGAGCTCGGCGACGGTGACCGAGCACGACGCCGACGCCATGTTCGACGCCACCGACGCCGTGATGGGACCCCACGAGTTCGCCATCCTCGGGCTCGGGCTCGTCACCGTGGCCAGCCGCATCGAGAACCCCCCACCCGCGTCGACCGTCCCCCTCCCCTCTCCGTTGGCACCGACGACGACGGCCTCGACGACGACGGCGCCGACGACCGCGAAACCGACCTCGGCGACGGCATCGACCACGACCACGACCTCGACGACGCCGGCGCCGACCACCACGGCGCCGTCACCGTCGACCACCGCACCCCCGCCGACCACGACGACCACGACCCTGCCCCCGTACCACGGGCGCTTGGCCTGGGTGGGGATCGCGTGGGGGGCCACCGGGACCTGCGCCGGGTCGACGACGACCGCGCCGGCGACGGGTACGACCGGTTACGTGGCCGTCGTCATCGACGCCCGGCAGGACCACCGGGTGATCGCCTACCGCAGTGGCGGTCCGGCACCGTGCTCAGGTGCGACCCGGACGCCGTCGGTGACCGAGCCGGACGAGCTGCTGTCGGTGCCCTGGCAGCCCGTGGGTCCGGCGAGCACGGCCGTGCGGATCCAGGTACCCCCCTGCGGGCACTACTACGGCTGGACACAGGTCCCGGCCACCGGCGGTTCTGTGGCCGACCAGATCGTCGTGGCCGTCCCCTTCGATCCGATGTGCGGCTCCACCGTGGCGCAAGGGCAGACGGTGGACCAGGTGGTCCCGCTCGGGTCGGGTCAGGGCCTCGTCCTCCACGCGCCGGTCGGTCCCGTCCAGGCCCTGCAGGCGCTTCCGAGCTCCTGACCGCCCGGGCCGGGGGCCTGCCGATCAGGCCGTGAGGAACTTGCGGAATCGGTATTCGCGCGTCGCCGACAGGTCGTAGAACTCACGGACGTCGGGACGCTGCTCGTAGCCCAGTGACCGGTACAACCGGTGCGCATCGGTGAAACGGGTGTCGGTCCAGAGCTCGACGAATCGCGCCCCCCGTCTCGTCGCCTCGCCTTCGACCACCTCGACCAGTCGGGTACCGAGACCCCGGCAGCGCCAGGGCGCCAGGACGTAGAGCATCTGGAGCTCGAGCCCGCGCGCTCCCTCCGCCGGCCGGCAGGCCACCGATCCGACCACCGACCCGAGTGCCTCGGCCACCCACGCGCCCCCGCCGAGAGAAGCAAAATGGGAGGACGCGTGCAGGAGATGCGGCATCTCGTGCTCGGTGTCGAGCACACAACCCTCGTACTCGGAGAAACACGAGCCGACCAGAGCGATCAGGTCGCCGGCGTCGGTGTCGACGACCGGGCGCAGCGCCGGCACGACGTCGTGTCCGGCGCCTTCGGTCGACGACAGCGGCAGCGTGGGTGACGGCGCCCGATGCGGTACCCGGCGGGTCCCCGACGCGCTCATACGGCGGTCGACGGATGTCTCGGGCCTTCCACGAGCTCGATCTCGTGCGGAAGACCGGTCACCTGGACGTCGTCGCCCTCGACCTCGACGGTGACGCGCGCTCCGGCCAGCGGGATGCCCTGGACCTTCAGGTAGTGCATCCCCGCCGGCAGCCGGGGCGCCAGCCAGGTCTGACCGTAGGGGACCCACGGGTCGAGGCGCAGGATCGTCCGGAGGCACAGCAGAGGCGAGGCCGCCGACCAGGCCTGAGGTGAGCAGGACGTGGGATACCCGACCGGCGCCGAGAGCTCGTGGCGGTCCAGGCCGCTGAAGAGCTCCGGGAGGCGCCCGCCGAGCTTCACGGCCGCGTCGAACAGGGCGTTGATCAGACTTTCGGCATGGTCGAAGTACCCGTACCGCGACAATCCGGCGGCCACGATGGCCGTGTCGTGCGGCCACACGGAGCCGCAGTGGTAGCTGATGGGGTTGTACCCACCGTTGGACGTGGCCAGGGTCCGCACGCCCCAACCACTGAACATCTCCGGCGCCAGCAGCTTGTCGGCGATGATCTTCGCCTTGTCGTTGTCGACGATCCCCGTCCACAGGCAGTGACCGATGTTGGACGTGAGCGAGTCGATCGGGCGCTTGTCGTGATCAAGCCCCACGGCCAACCAACCCGACTCCTCCAGCCAGAAGTCGCGGTTGAAGTCGGTCTTGAGCTGGGTGGCCTTGGCCCGGTAGCGGTCGAAGGTGGCACTGTCACCGGCCTCCTGGGCGAAGTGGGCCCGCGCCAGATAGGCGCTGTAGACGTAGGCCTGGACCTCGCACAAGGCGATCGGTGCGGTGGCGACCGTCCCGTCGGCATAGCGGATGCCGTCCCACGAGTCCTTCCACCCCTGATTGACGAGACCGCGGTCGGTGGCCCGGTGGTACTCGACGTAGCCGTCGCCGTCCACGTCACCGAAGCGCTCGATCCACTCGAGCGCTCGTTCGGCGTTGGGGAGGAGCTCCTCCACCGCCTCGCGCGCCAGACCCCACCGCCTCAGCTCGCCCAGGAGCATGACGAACAGCGGGGTGGCGTCGGCGGTCCCGTAGTAGATGCTCCCACCTCCGAGAGAGAGTGACGGGGCCTCGCCGAAACGCATCTCGTGGAGGATCCTGCCCGGCTGCTCGTCGCTGCGGGGGTCGATGTCCTTGCCCTGGAACCGGGCCAGCGTCTGCAGCACACCGAGAGCCAGATCGGGGTCCACCAGGAGCGCCATCCACGACGTGATGAGCGAGTCGCGGCCGAAGACCGTCATGAACCACGGGGCGCCCGCCGCCAGGACGACGCGTTCGGGGAAATCCGGGTCGAAGATGCGCAGCGCCCCCAGGTCCTCGGCACTGCGGGCCAGCACGTGCCCGAGGCCCTCGTGATCGGTCTCCACCTGGGGCACCTGACGGCGCCACCGGGCCAGGCGCTCGGCCGGAGCGGCCCGGTCCACGGGTTGCCCGCAGAGGTACCGGGGGTCGATCGTCTTGCCCTCGATCACGGGGTGGACCTCGGTACACGCCTGCCATTCGCCGTGGGCGGGCACGATGATCTCGAAACCGACCATGTCGTCGGCCATGGCCGAGGGCGTGGGCGAGAACTCGAGGGCCATTCCCCTGTTCACCGTGCCCCGCCGGTACGAGAGCGAGATACCGGTGGCGTGCTTCTCGCGCGTGATCTCACCGTCGGGATCCCCCGACCGCCCCTCCTTCACGGCGAACAGGTCGGCGAAGTCCGAGTCGACGAACAGCTCCACGGCGCAGAACGTGGGCTCGTCGCCGAAGTTCCGGATGATGAGGTCCTCGCGCATGCCCTGGCCCACGTACCGGGCCCTGAACACCATCAGCGTGGAGTCGGCCACTCCTGGACGGGGTCGGCATCTCGACACGAACGTGGCCGAGAAGGGGTCGTCGGTCACCGCGGCCAGGGCCTCGGGACGGGCCCCGTTCACCCGGAGCTCCATGCGCGACAGGATCCGGGTGTCCCGGACGAAGAGGCCCTGGGCGGAACCGGCCACCATGTCCCCGGTCAGCCCGCTGATGGCGAACGTGGACTCGTCGACCAGGGTGACCACCCCGCTCGCCTGGTCGAGGACTGTGACCTTGCCCGAGTACGTCCACGGATCGCTCATTGGGCCAGGACGCTACCGGACCCCCATCGACGCCCCGTGCCACCGGGGGGGAATTCTCACTATGGCCGTAGTGCTAATCACACCCCGGCGATAGACTCCGGCTATGACTCCGTTGCTCGAGGTCGAGGGCCTGCACGTGACGGTGGAGGACACCGAGATCCTGCGCGGCGTCGACCTGGTCGTGCCTGAGGGAGAGATCCACGCGCTGATGGGTCCCAACGGGTCGGGGAAGTCCACCCTGGCCAGCACGCTCCTCGGGAACCCGGCCTACCGGGTGACGGCGGGCACCATCCGCTTCCGGGGCGAGGACGTCACGTCCTGGCCCACCGACGTCCGGGGGAAGGCCGGCCTGTTCCTGGCCTTTCAGTACCCCGAGGAGATCGCCGGTGTCTCCGTGATCCAATTCCTGCGCCAGGCGGTCTCCGCCCGCGCCGGTGAGGACCGGTCTGTCCTCGAGGTGCGCCTGTCCATGCTCGAGTGGATGAAGCGGCTGGGCATGGACCCGGTGTTCGGTGAGCGGTACCTGAACGAGGGTTTCTCTGGTGGTGAGAAGAAGCGCAACGAGATCTTGCAGATGGCGCTGCTCGATCCCGAATTGGCCGTGCTCGACGAGACCGACTCCGGTCTCGACATCGACGCGCTGCGCATCGTCGCCGACGGCGTCCAGACCGTGCGCCGGGAGCGACCGGCGCTGGGGGTGCTCCTGGTGACGCACTACACGAAGATCCTCGAGCTCCTGCACCCCGACGCCGTCCACGTTCTCGTCGACGGGCGGGTGGTCGAGTCCGGTGGCCCCGAGCTGGCCGACCGTCTCGAGATCGAAGGTTACGAGTCATGGCGGAGGTGACGATGGACATCGCATCGTGCAAGAGCGACTTCCCCCTGCTCGCGCAGACCGCCCACGGGCGGCGTCTCGTCTACCTCGACTCGGCGTCGTCCTCCCAGCACCCGAAGGCGGTGCTGGACTCCATGGACGACTACTACGAGACGACCCATGCCAACGTCCACCGTGGTGTCTACGCCATCGCCGAGGAGGCCGACCGCCGCTACGAGGCGGCCCGCGCCGCCGTCGGACGGTTCATCGGAGCACCGCACCCGGCACAAGAGGTCATCTTCACGAAGAACGCCACGGAAGCGGTCAATCTCGTCGCCGCCACGTGGGGCCGGGCCAACCTCGGCCGCGGGGATGCCGTCCTGCTCACCGACATGGAGCACCACGCCAACCTCGTCCCCTGGCTCATGCTGGCCGAGGAGAGCGGGGTCGAACTGCGCTGGATCCCCATGGCCGACGACTACCGGCTCGACCTCACCGATCTCGACCGTCTCCTCGACGGGGTGAAGCTCGTCGCCTGCACCACCATGTCGAACGTCCTCGGGACGATCCCGCCCTTCTCCCTCATCGCCGAGGCCGCGCATCGCGCCGGGGCCCTGGTGCTGGCCGACGGCGCCCAGTCGGTCCCCCACTTCGTCACCGACGTCAGGGCACTCGGGTGCGATTTCCTGGTCTTCAGTGCCCACAAGATGCTCGGTCCCACCGGGATCGGCGTGTTGTGGGCACGGCGGGACCTCCTCGACGCCATGCCGCCCTTCCTCGGTGGTGGCGGGATGATCGCCGACGTGCGCCGCGACGGGTTCACGGCAAACGAGCTCCCCTGGAAGTTCGAGGCGGGGACACCGCCGATCGCCGAGGCGGTCGGCTTCGGCACCGCCGTCGCCTACCTCGACGCCGTGGGCATGGAAGCCATCCACAAGCACGAGGTGGCCCTGACCGGCTATGCGCTCGAGACCCTGACCGAGCGCTTCGGAGACGACCTCACGATCTTCGGGCCATCCACCACCGAGGAACGCGGTGGTGTGCTCTCTCTCGCGTACCGCGACATCCATCCCCACGACCTGGCCCAGGTCCTGGACCAGATGGGGGTCTGCGTCCGTGCCGGCCACCACTGCGCCAAGCCACTCATGCGCCGCCTGGGAGTCACCGCCACGGCGAGGGCCTCTCTCTATCTCTACAACGACGAATCGGACGTGGACACCCTGGCCGACGCGCTGGGCGAGGCCGGTACCCTCTTCGGGTAGCGGCACGTCCACCGGACCGAAGACCCCCCGTTCCCACCATCGACCAGAGTCACCCGAGGAGCCCATGCCCGGACTGGAAGACCTCTATCGCGAGATCATCCTCGATCACTACCGCAGTCCCCGGAACCGGGGCGAGCTACCCAGCCCGCCGGCCCGGCGCGCCGAAGGGTTCAACCCTCTGTGCGGCGACGAGGTGGTCGTCTACGTCCATGTGAACGGTGACACCCTCGACGACATCCGGATATCAGGTCAGGGCTGTTCGATCAGCCAGTCCTCGGCGTCGCTCATGTCGGGCGCCGTCAAGGGCAAGTCGTTGCCCGAGGTGCGCGACCTGATCCGGACGTTCAAGGCCATGATGTCGATCCACGAGGCCCGTCTGGGCGACGGCGAGGGGGAGGGCGACGATCCGGTGGCCCTGGACCCCGACTCACTGGGCGAATTGGCCGCCCTCCAGGGGGTGGTGAAGTTCCCGGTCCGCATCAAGTGCGCCACCTTGTCGTGGAACACCCTGGCCCAGAGCCTCGACGAGGACGACGCTGAGGCGCCATCGGCGGCTGGAGCCTGACTGCGGCGGCGAGCGGCGGCGCTCAGCAGGGCGTGGGATTGAAGGACCCCGTCCCGGGCCCAGCCGTGGTCGGCGGTGACGGCGTGGTCGACGGTGACGGCGAGGACGGCGTGGGAGATGTCGACGGCGTCACGGGCGCCGTGGTGGGGGGTGGAACGGTCACCGGGCTGCCGTCGGCGGTGAGCGGGGCGGTGAGGGTCGTGTTGGGCTGCGTTCCGAGGAACTGGGAGATCGTCTGTTGCGCCGCCGGTTCCTGCACCACCTCGACGTCCCCGGCGGCCGACGAGTAGGCACCCGTCGTCGGAAGCGTCGCCGTCTGCAGGTGGGAACCGGAGAAGGCGTGGTACCTCTGGGCCAGCGCGATCAGGTCGCTTCCCGACATGCCCTGGTCGACGGTGACGTCGTGGACGACCGACCCGATGAAGGAATTGAGCGTCAGCGGGTTGTAGGTCGACCGCGCCTTGTTGATGGTCGCCTCGATGATGACATTCTGGCGTTGGATGCGCCCGAGGTCCCCGCTCCCGTCGGACACCCAGTACCCGGGGTGCACCTCGTACTGGTAGAAGCGCGACCGGGCCAGAGCCAGTGCCGTGTTGCCGTTGAGCTCCTGACAGCCGGCCCGGGTGATGGAGAGGCCGGAGTTGTTGTTGCCGTTGTCGTCGTCGCGTACGGGATAGGGGAAATTCAGACTGATCCCGCCCACGGAGTTCACCAGATTGATCACGCCGGCGAAGTCGATGATCACGAAGTGGGAGATCGGGATGCCGAAGCTGTTCTCGAGAGTCTGGAGGAGCGAGTCCGGTCCATAGTTGAAGGCGGCGTTGATCTTGTTGTCCCGGCCCAACTCCGAGTTCTTCGGCATGCCCGAGAGCGCCACGTACGTGTCACGGGGGATGGACAGCAGGCGGGCGGTGCCGGCCGCCGGATCGATGTGGAGGATCTTTATGGTGTCGCTGCGCTGGCCCCCGACGAGGGATGCGCTGCCGAACGCCTGCGCCGCCCCGCCCGTGTTCCCGGCGCGCGTGTCCGACCCCACGATGAGGACGTTGTACGGACTGCCGTCGGCCACAGCCGCACACGACGGGCATCTGATCGTGTGGATCTCCCCCAGACGGAACCGGAGGTACCCGTACACACTGCCGGCGCCGACGAGCATCACGGCCACGAAGATGACGGCGCCCCGCAGGACCCGGTCGGCGGCGCGGCGACGCCTCCGTCGCGGTGACGGCCCGGTCCCGGGTGCGACGGCGGCCGATCCCGCCGGCAACGCGCCGGGACGGCGCTTTCGGGGAGGTGCCGCATGGCGCCCGCGCCCGGACGCGCTGGTCCCCGTATCGACCCGGCGCGCCATGGGGACGAACGGTACCAGCGCCCTCGGCGCGTTCCCGCGCGCCCCGCCCCGACCGGGGTGTCAGCTCGATCCCGGTCCGTTCTCCGCCGTGCCCGCGCCCGGCCGGGGCCCGGGGCTCACCCCTGGAGATGACCGAGGACCAGCCGGGCCACCTCACCGGGCCGCTCGAGTGTGGCCATGTGCGCGGCGTCGTCGAGGTCGACGAGCCGGGCATCGGGGATACCGGCGACGTAGGCCTCGGCATGGGCGCGGGGAACGATCCCGTCCCGGCTCCCGTGGACGACGAGGGCGGGTGCGCTGATACGGCCCAGCCGGTCCCGGAGCTTGGGGTTGTGCAGATAGGGGTTCCAGCCGAGCTTCGCCGTCGCCGCCTGAGACTGGATCATGGGACGGATGACGTCGAACGGGATCTCGCCCGGATGCATCTCCGCCTGCGCCATGGCCCGCATCAGCTGGGCCACGGGATGATCGGGATCCGCGTAGAGGTCCCCGGCCAGCTCGTCGAGCGGTCGTCCGAAGATCTCCTTGATGGGCTCGCCTTCGACATAGAGCCCGACGGCGTTGACGAGGACGACACGTCGGACCCGGTCGGGCCACCGCGTCGCCAGCTCGGCCGCCATCCAGCCCCCCAGGGAGAGGCCGAGCAGGTCGACCTGGGCGAAGCCGAGCCGGTCGAGAACATCGAGGAGGTGGAAGCTGGCGTCCTCGATGTCGTCGATGGCCTCGAGACCCTCCGACGCACCGAACCCCGGGAAGAGGGGAGCCACGACACTGTGGGTGTCCGCCAACTCCTCGAGGAAGGCCAACGCCTGTCCCTCACCCTGCGCCGAATGCAGATACACAACGGGCACCGTCCCCCCGGTGCCGCCCCGGCGGAGCTCGATCGTTCCCACCCCCGTCTCCAAGGTGGCGTCGTGGAGCGCGGTCACGGGTGTTCGGCCCCGGTGGCCGCCACCGGGGCGGAACCGAACCGCTGCCGCAGTCGGGGCATCACCTCGTTGGCGAACAGGGTGAGGTTCCTGTGGGTGTCCGGCGCCGGCAGAGTGCCGATCTGGAACAGACCCAGGAGGTTGCCCACACCGAGGCGCTCGATGTTGGCGCCGAGCTGTTCCACGACGGTGTCGGGCGACCCCACGATGGCGTACTGGCCCTCGATCACCTCCTGCCAGGTCTGGAGGTTGAGGGCGAACGTCCCCGCACCCTTCAGGACATTCTCCACCGACCGCACCGAGGTGTAGCCGGGCGGGGAGATGTTGATGCCCGGCAACAAGCGCCGGACGAAGTACCAGAAATGGTCTTCGTAGCGACGCCGGGCCTCGGCATCGCTCTCGGCCACGAAGATGGGCACGAGCCACCCCAGTTGGGAGGGATCGGCCTCGTAACCCTCGGCCCGGCACGCGTCGCGCATCAGCGAGAACATCCGCTCGAACACGCTGATGTGGAAGTACGGGATGCCCATGTACGCGTAGCGGTGCCGGGCCACGAACTCCAGGGTCTCGAGCGATCCGACACCGGGAATCCAGATCTCGGGATGCGGTTGCTGGACAGGGCGCGGCCAGCTGTTCACGTACCGGAGCTTGTAGTGCTTGCCGATGTACTCGAAGGGACCGGGTTCGGTCCACGCCTTGATGATCAGGTCGTGCGCCTCGGCGAACCGCTCCCGGGCGTGGGCCGGGTTCATCGAGAACGAGTAGTACTCGGGACCTCCGCCCACCACCATGCCGGCGATCAGCCGGCCGCCGCTGATGCAGTCGATCATGGCGAATTCCTCCGCCACGCGCGTCGGTGGATCGTAGAGGGGCAGGGCGTTGCCCACCACGGCGATGCGGACCCTCTTCGTCTGACGGGCCAGGACGGAAGCGATCAGGTTGGGCGACGGCATGATGCCGTAGGCGTTCTGGTGATGCTCGTTGACGCACACGCCGTCGAAGCCGACCTCTTCGGCGTACAACAGCTCGTCGATGTAGCGGTTGTAGATCTCACCGCCGAGGACCGGGTCGTAGAGCTCGTTCGGACAGGTGATCCAGGCCGGTCCGTCGTAGTCCGCTGGCAGACCCGGGTACGGCATCAGGTGGAAGCTGAAGAAACGCACGGTGGCCCCCTCGTCATCGCCCGACGATGCCGGCATGGTACCGCCCGGGTTCGACCCGGCGGCGGGCCGGTCAGCCGGGATCGGTGAACCCGGGCCGACGGGCCGGTCGGGCGGCGACCGCGGCGTCGGCGGCGGCATCGGCCGCGGCGTAGTGGGCGTACCCGGTGCGCTCCAGCTCTTCGGCCAGGTCGGGTCCCCCGCTGGCCACGATGTGCCCTCCCACGAGCACGTGCACCACGTCGGGCCGGAGCACGGTGAGCAGCCTTCGGTAATGGGTGATGGCGAGGACGCCGAGTCCCCATTCATCGACCGCGGCACGGATGCGGTGGGCGACGTCACGAAGACCGTCGACATCGAGACCCGAATCGAGCTCGTCGAGAACGGCGATGTGCGGCCGCAGGACGGCGAGCTGCAGGGTCTCGCTGCGCTTGCGCTCACCGCCGGAGAGGTCGACGTTGAGCGGGCGCTCCAGCAGCTTCGTCTCGAGACCGATGCGCTCGGCCTCGACCGCGGCTCTGTCGGTGGCCGAACCTGCACCCGATCCAGCGTCCTGGCGCCCCCCATCGAGAGATCCGTCGGCGGACGTCTGGCCCGATCCGGCCAAGGCCTCCGCCAGCATCTCCTGCAGGCGGACCCCGGGGATCTCGGTCGGGTACTGCGGGGCCAGGAACAGACCCAGACGCGCCCGCCGCCAGGCGGGCAGGGCCAGGAGGTCCTCTCCGTCGAGGGTCACGCTCCCCCCGAGCACCTGGTACCCGGGCCGGCCCATGAGGATGTGGGCCAGAGTGCTCTTCCCCGAGCCGTTCGGGCCCATCACGGCATGGACCTCTCCGCTGCGCACGACCAGATCGATGCCGGCCAGGACCTCGCGGCTCGTCACGCCGGCGCGCAGTCCCTGCACGACGAGCTCGTGGGCGTCCCCGTCAGCCGGGATCACGGGAGCTCCACCAACACGTCATCGCCGTCGAGGCGCACGGCGTACACCGGGACCGCCTTCGTGGCCGGCAGCGTCTGCGGCTCCCCCGTGCGGAGGTCGAAGGTCGATCCGTGCTTCCAGCATTCGATCTCGCACTCCTCGACGAGGACCTCACCCTCCGACAGCGAGTAGTTCTCGTGACTGCACGTGTCACCGATGGCGAAGACGTCGTCCCCGATGCGCACCACCGCGATCCGGTGCTCTCCCACATCGAAGCGGCGGGCCGTCCCCGGATCGATCTCGCCGCGACCACAGAGCCGGACGACCTCAGCCACCGCCGTCTCCCTGCTCGACGCCCGCCGCCGTGCCCGGTTGAGGGCGTTCCGACGGCAGGCGGCCCGCCAACCGTCGGCTGACGGCGCCGTCCACCCACGGGCCCACGCCGGGGAACGGGGCCCGGCCGGCGAGGTCCGAGAAGAAGCCGAGGACGATGAGCCGTTCGGCCACGGCCGGACTGATCCCCCGGGACTCCAGGTAGTAGCGCTGGTCCTCGTCGATGGGGCCCACGGTCGACGCGTGACTGCAGCGCACGTCGTTCTCCTCGATGTCGAGGTTCGGCACCGAGTCGGCGTGCGCCCCCTCGGACAGCACCAGGTTGCGGTTGGTCTGGAACGCATGCGCACCGTGGGCGCCGTTGCGGATGTGGATGAGTCCGCTGTAGACCGAGCGCGATTCGTCGGCCACCGCCCCCTCGAACAACAGCTCGCTCTCGGTGCGCGGAGCGTGGTGGTCCTGGAGGGTCCGGAAGTCGTGCACCTGACTGTCGGTACCGAGGTACGCGGCCAGCAACGACGTGTGGCCCCCCTGCCCGACGAGATCCGAATCCGTCCGCACCCGGGCGTATCCGCCTCCCAGGCTGACCGTGAACGACCGCAAGGTGGCGTTGCGACCCACGCGGCTGGCCTGGACGGCCAACTGGGTGCACGCCTGGTCGAGCACCTGCAGATTGGCGTAGGCCAGGTGGGCGTCGTCCTCCACCTCGATCTCGGTCACCGGGACGACGAGCACCGGGGCGGTGCCCGCCCCGGTCCCACGGGGGACCCCGGCCTCGCCGACGGCCCCGGCGGGGGAACCGGGCGCCGGTCCCCTGCTGGCCGTCAGTTCGATGACACCGGCTTCGGCCGACGTACCCACGTGCACGAGGCTCCGGGGGAACACCGACGGGGAGCCGGACGCGCCACCGTCGACCAGATGGACGACCACCACGGGGTCGCTCAGCACGACCTTCCCGGGCACGACGATGTGCACCACGTCAGCCAGGAAGGCGTCGTGCAGCTCCCCGAACGCGTCGTGGGCGGGAGCCAACTCCCCGAGTCCCGGTGGGGCCTGGGGGTGCGAGAGGACGGAGGCGACCGAGAGATGGTCGTCGGGCACCACCGGTGCCCGCTCCACCTCGACGATGACACCGTTGTACGTCACCACCAGTGCGGCGCGTCGCCCGAAGGGCTCGGCCAGGGCGCGGCCGAACTCGAGATGCGACACCGCACCGGAGTCGGACGCAGTGGCGGGGGCGAAGGTGTCGAGGTCGAAGCCGTCGATCCCGCTGTAGCGCCAGACCTCCTCGGCTTCTTGCGGCAACGATCCGGCGGCGAAACGCTCCCACGCGTCCGCCCGTCTGGCCGCCAGCCAGCGGGGGCCGGCCAGGGCGGAGGACGCGTCAGCGGTGAAGGCGGTCAGGGTCATACCTCGTTCGAAGGGACGGGGGCGCCGGTACGGACGACGGGGGCGGCTCCGGCGCTCATCCTACCGGCCATCACACGACCTCCGGCCCGGGCCGACCGAGGCCGTAGGCTGGCCCGATGTCGGATCTCGAAGTACTCAGCATCGAACGCGACGACCACGTCGCCACCGTCTGGCTCGATCGGCCCGAGGCCCGCAACGCCATGGGCCCGGCCTTCTGGGACGACCTCACGCAGGCGATGACGGATGTGTCGGCGGACACCCGAGTCCGGGCCGTGGTGATCGCCGCGCGCGGTCCCCACTTCAGCGTCGGTCTCGACCTGAAGGCGATGGCCGGCCTCCTCACCGGCGGCGACGGTCGGGCGACGGGCGAGGAGAGGGGGAACGGGGACGGTCCACCCTCCATGGCCGTCCGGGCCGTGGCCGCCAGGGCCGGTGTCAAGCGGCTGCAACGGTCGATCTCGTCGGTGGCCGACTGTCCGAAACCCGTCCTCGCCGCCATCCACGGGTACTGCATCGGCGGCGGCGTGGACCTGGCGAGCGCCTGCGACATCCGACTGGCCAGTGCCGACGCCGTGTTCTCCGTGCGCGAGACCAAAGTGGCCATCGTGGCCGACCTCGGGAGCCTCCAGCGTCTCCCGCACATCATCGGCAAAGGCCATGTGGCCGAGCTCGCCTTCACCGGAAAGGACATCACCGCGGCGCGGGCCAAAGAGATCGGGTTGGTGAACGACGTCTTCGACGACGCCGAGGCGGTCCTCGCCGGGGCCCGGGCCATGGCGGCCGAGATCGCCGCCAACTCCCCGTTGGCCGTCGAGGGGACGAAGGCGGTCCTCACCGCCGGTGAGGACCGGTCGGTGGCGGAGGGCCTCGACTACGTCGCCGCCTGGAACGCCGGGTTTCTCCAGTCCGACGACCTCGTCGAAGCCATGGCCGCCTTCATGGCCAAGCGCCCGCCCGAGTTCCGGGGGCGCTGACCGGTAGCCGTCAGCGGCGTCGCCACGGCCAGCGCCGGCCCGGCCGCGACGCCTTGCTCTCGTCTCTTTGCACGTCGGCCAGGGTCTCGGGCACCACGGCGTCGACGATGTCCTCGGCCTCCTCCAGAAGGGTGACGACGTCGGGCCCGCCGGGACCGGGCTCGTCCTCGATGGCCGGTTCCACCAAGCTGCCGTGGACCCATCCGACGTCGGCCAACCGGCGTTCGTAGGAGGCGCAGTCGTCGGGGCACCGCCACGGCGCCTCGGGCGCCAGGTCGAGCTCACAGAAACGGACGACCTCGCCGGTGGCATAGGACCGGCTCTGAAAGTGCTTGCATTCCTCCCGCATCGGCACAGCCGAATCCTCCTGCCCTGGCCCGCGACACCCGTCAGCCGACCGAGCCCTCCATCTGCAGCTCGATGAGGCGGCTCCACTCGACCGCGTACTCCATGGGCAGTGTACGGGTGACCGGTTCGATGAAGCCGTTCACGATCATGCCCATGGCCTGGCTCTCCGACAGTCCCCGGCTCATGAGGTAGAAGAGCTGGTCCTCGCCCACCTTGGAGACGGTGGCCTCGTGACCGATCTGGGCGTCGCGCTCCTCGACCTCCATGTAGGGCTTGGTCTCCGACGTCGACTGCTCGTCGAGGATCAGCGCATCGCACCGCACGAAGCTCTTGGCGTGCTTGGCCCCTTCGTTCACGTGGACCAGTCCGCGGTAGGTGGACAGACCGCCGTCCTTGGAGATCGACTTGGACACGATGGTCGACGTCGTCTCCGGGGCGGCGTGGACCATCTTGGCCCCGGCGTCCTGGTGCTGGCCGGCGCCGGCGTAGGCCACCGACAGCACTTCACCCGACGCCTTCGGGCCCATCAGGTAGACCGACGGGTACTTCATCGTGAGGCGAGAACCTATGTTTCCGTCGATCCACTCGACCCGCGCCTCGGCCTCGGCCCGGGCCCGCTTGGTGACGAGGTTGTAGACGTTGTTGGACCAGTTCTGAATGGTCGTGTACGTGATGCGCGATCCGGGCAGCGCCACCAGCTCGACCACGGCCGAATGCAACGAGTCGGTCGAGTAGACCGGCGCCGAGCAGCCCTCGACGTAGTGCACCTGAGAACCCTCGTCGGCGATGATGAGGGTCCGCTCGAACTGTCCCATGTTCTCGGCGTTGATCCGGAAGTAGGCCTGGAGCGGCATCTCGACCTGCACACCGGGAGGGACGTAGATGAACGACCCTCCCGACCACACCGCCGAATTGAGGGCCGCGAACTTGTTGTCGTTGGGCGGGATGATCGTCCCGAACCAACGGCGCACCATGTCGGGGTACTCGCGCACGGCCGTGTCCATGTCGCAGAACAGGACGCCCTGGGCCTCGAGGTCGGCCCGGTTGCGGTGGAAGACCACCTCGGACTCGTACTGGGCGGTGACACCGGACAGGTACTTGCGTTCAGCCTCGGGGATGCCGAGCTTCTCGTAGGTGTCCTTGATCGAATCGGGAAGATCGTCCCACGAGTTGACCTGACCTTCGGTGGGCTTGATGTAGTAGTAGATGTTGTCGAAATCGAGGTCGGGCATGTTGACCGCGAACCACGGGGCCATGGGCTTCGAGAAGAACCGCTCCAGAGCCTTCAGGCGGAACTTGAGCATCCACTCCGGCTCGTGCTTCATGGCCGACATCTCCCGGACGATCTCCACCGAGAGGCCCTTCTTCGGCTTGAAGACGTAGTCCTCGGCGTCGCTCCAGCCCAGCTTGTACTTACCGAGGTCGAGATCAGTGGTGGTCACGGGCTACCTCTGACCGTGGGACGACGAGCGCCGGTGCGGTCGCCCCCACAGCCGATCGGGGGATTTCTCCTACCTAGATAGTAACAACGGGGGGGACCTGGGGGGAGCGCCCCCCTCCCCCGCCTCTGTGGGACCCTTCTACCGATGCCTCCCTCGTTGCCCGGCGCCTCCTCCAACGGCTCCTCCCGGGTGCCCAGGCCTGGGTCTGCGCCCTTCCCGGGAGGTGCCGAGACGGGCGGGCCGTCCCTATCGGCCCCCTCGAACGAGCCGGACGGACCCGATGGGCCGGACCTACCCGATGGGCCGGATAAGCCGGACGCGGCGGGGTCGGTCGGGTCCCCGCCGGTGGCGGCCCGCCGGCCGGCCGTCCTCGAGACCCACGGCGACCGCCGGGAGGACGACTGGCTGTGGCTGCGCGACCGGGACGATCCGGGCGTCCTCGAGCTGTTGCGGTCCGAGAACGCCTACACCGCGTCGGCGACGGCGTCGCTGGCCGACCTGAGGGACCTCCTCTTTCGCGAGATCAGGTCGCGGATCGTGGAGACCGACCTGTCGGTGGCCGTCCGCAAGGACGGCTGGTGGTACTACTCGCGCACGGTGGAAGGGCGTGACTACGCCATCCACTGTCGTCTCCCCGTCCACGGGGAGGGACGCGATCCGGACATCCCCCCGGGGACGGCGGGGGACGACCGGGTCTCGGACCTCGGGACGTGGCCGGACGAGCAGGTGCTCCTCGACGAGAACACGCTGGCCGGCGACGGCACCTACCTCGACGTCGCCAACCTGTCGGTGAGCCCGGGACACTCCCGGCTCGCCTACGCCGTGGACACCACCGGCGACGAGCGGTTCAGGCTGCGGATCCGCGACCTGGCCACGGGTTCGGACCTCACGGACGAGATCGAGGGGACCTCGTACGGAGTGGCCTGGGCCAACGACGACGAGACCCTCTTCTACACGCGGCCCGACGCCGCCAATAGGACCTACCAGCTCTGGCGCCACCGGCTCGGCGACCCCGACGCCGGAGACGTGCTCGTCCACGAGGAACCCGACGAGCGCTTCCACCTCGGTGTGGAGCGGACCAAGGACGGGGCGTTCGTCCTCCTCGAGCTCCGCTCCAAGATCACGAGCGAGGTGCACGTGATCGCCGCCGACCGGCCCCGCTCCACCCCCCGGCTCGTGGAGGCCAGGCGCCAGGGGACCGAGTACCAGGTCGACCATCACGACGGCACGTTTCTGCTCCTCACCAACGATGCGGCGGAGAACTTCCGCGTCGTGGCCACACCGGCCGCTGATCCCGGTCGTGACCGGTGGTCCGAGGTGATCGCCCACCGTGACGACGTCCGGCTCGAGGGCATCGACGTCTTCGCCCGCCATCTCGTGAGCTACGAGCGGATCGACGGCGACCCGCGCATCCGGGTCATCGGTCTGCCCCGGGACACATCGCCGTGGGACCGACCTCTGGAGGGAGGCACGTTGGTTCCCATCCCGGAGACCCCGTCGGCGTCGTGGGGAGGTTCGAACCCGGAATTCTCGAGCACGACACTCCGCTACGACTACTCGTCGCTCGTCACCCCGCGGTCGATCTTCGACCTTGACATGGACGACGGCCGGAGCGTTCTCCGTAAGCGACAGCCGGTCCTCGGGGGATACGACCCCGCCACCTTTGCCACCGAACGTCTGTGGGCCACGGCACCCGACGGAACCCGCGTCCCGGTCTCGGTGGTCTATCGGCGCGACACCCCCCTCGACGGGACGGCGCCCTGCCTCTTGTACGGCTACGGGGCCTACGAGCACAGCATCGACCCCGTCTTCTCGACCTTTCGACTGAGCCTTCTCGAACGGGGCTTCATCTTCGCCATCGCTCATGTCCGTGGGGGCGGCGAGCTCGGCCGGAGGTGGTACGAGGACGGGAAGCTCCTGGCCAAACCCCACACGTTCACCGACTTCGTGGCCTGCGCCCGTCACCTGGTCGAGGCCGGATGGACGAGCGCCGGGCGCAGCGTGGCCAGGGGGGCCTCGGCCGGGGGGCTGCTCATCGGCGCCGTCGCCAACCTGGCCCCCGAGTCGTTCCGGGCCATGGTGGCCGAGGTGCCCTTCGTCGACTGTCTGACCACCATGCTCGACGATTCGCTCCCCCTGACCGTGATCGAGTGGGAGGAGTGGGGAGACCCCGGCACCGATCCCGAGGTGTACGCGGTGATGAAGTCGTACAGCCCCTACGACAACGTGCGCCCGGTCCGCTACCCGGCCATGTTGGTCACGGCCGGCTTGGAGGACCCCCGCGTCGGCTTCTGGGAGCCGGCCAAATGGGTCCAGAAGCTGCGCGCCGCCCATCGCTCGAACCGGGTCCTGTTCAAGGTGGAGTTGAATGCCGGCCACGGCGGTCCGTCAGGGCGTTACGACGCCTGGCGCGACGAGGCCTTCGTCCTGGCCTTCGTCCTCGACTCGGTCGGCCTGGCCGGGTGACGGGCTCAAGCCGGCACGAAAGTCATGTCGAACGGTGAGTGGAATCCCGTCGGCAGGATGACCTGCTCACCATTCAGGGTGATGCTGACGTCGTTGGCCGCACCCAGGCGGACGAGGAGATTGCCGGTGGCGGGGATGGCCTGGGTCTGGCCCGAGGCCAGGGTGCCCGTCCAGACGACCCTCCCCGTCGACGCCTCGGTGGCTTCCACCCAGCACGGACCGGTCGCCTGGAGACCGACGGAGTACGTGGTCGAGGGAGTCCCGTAGGACGCGGTGGCCGACGTGGAGGTCGTGGGACGCACCTGTGGCGGGGCGGCCAGGGTCGTCTGCGGGTGCGACTTGTGCACAGACGACGGGTGCGTGGCGCCGGATCGATGATGCGTCGCCGTCGGGGGATGGTGCGACGGGGACAGGGCCAGGGCGGCACCCACCACCACACCGAGGACGACCACGGCGACCACCACCGGGAGGATGCGGTTCCCGGCGAGACCGAGCGCCGACCGATTCCGACGGTGCCCCCGGCCGGTTCTCGACAGTCCCCTCGACAGTCCCCTCGACAATGCCAGCGCCGAGCTGCGCGCCGACTGGTCGGGCCGGGGCGGCGGCGCGGCGTCGTCGACGAAGACCAGTTCGTCATGGCCGTTGCTGCTCGGCGTCGGGGCCGGTGCGCGCACGGAGCCGGGGCGCGCCTGCCCCTGACGGCTCGACCCGGGATGGGGGCCGGCGTGGGCGGGGCCGGGCCGGGGTCGGGTGGGCCGCGCCGGGGCGCCGGTGCCGGCGGACGAGCGCGATCGGTCCGGCGCGTCACGCAGGCCGGGCGGGCGACGGTCGGCCATCGCCCGCAAGGTGTCCAGGGTCTGCTGGTGGCTCTGGATGGAGTGGCGCTCGTCGACGGGACGCCGCCAGGTCACCCGGGCGACGACGGCCCCGACCACGGCGATTGCTGCGACCACGAGGACAGCGGTCATCCCCACCATTCAAGCCAAAGCGACGGCCCATGGGTATCGCGGGTTCCACCACCGGCGTACGGGTGGCGCCGTCCTGGTCAGAAGGCCGGGGTGGCGGGAAAGGCGTAGTCGGCGGGAACGGGGCGGGCGGGGGGGCGGCG
>Ga0209415_10001924_pt1 | contig 39314 bp, 36 predicted proteins | sample PeaSoiSIISIP2007_FD_187696 | JGI IMG/M metagenome (GOLD analysis project Ga0209415, IMG submission 187696) | Peat soil microbial communities from Weissenstadt, Germany - SII-SIP-2007 (SPAdes) (version 2) | ecosystem: Environmental > Terrestrial > Soil > Wetlands > Peat | place: Germany...
TGGGGTTTACCGAGCCGGCCGGGTCACCCCGGCCGCTGGTGCGCTCTTGCCGCACCGTTTCACCCTTGCCTGTGCGGGCCTGGGCCCGCCATCGGCGGTCTGCTCTCTGTTGCACTTTCCTTCGGGTCGCCCCGACTGGCTGTTAGCCAGCACCCTGCCCTGTGGAGCCCCGACCTTCCTCGCCACGGTGCCCGTCCGAGGACGAGCCCGGGGCGCGACCACCCGGCCGACTCACCGTCAGGATCATTCTGCCAGGTCGGGCGCAGTGAGCGGCATGCTTGTCCCCGACGTCGAGGGGCCGTCGCCGACCACCGCCTCGATAGGGTTGCGACATGGACCCGCAGCCGGGGCGCCTCGCGTTGGAGGAGGAGCCCGAACCGCTCTCCATCGCCGCCCTCTACCGCCAGGTGCAAGCTGCGGTCGCGGCCGCGTTCCCCCGGGGCGATGTGCAATGGGTGCGCGGTGAGATCCAGAGCATCTCGGACCGGACCGGGCACTGCTACATGGACCTCGTCGATCCCGACACGGCTCGCGGCCGTGACACCCCGGTCCTGAAGGTCAATTGTTGGGGCAGGACGTGGGGTCCCCTGAAGAGGTCACTCGAATCTCAGGGGATCATCCTCGAGCCCGGCGTCGTGGTGTCGCTGCGGGGGCGGGTGGAGTTCTATGCGCCGAAAGGCCAGATCAATTTCAACGCGTCCGACGTCGACGTGAGCGCGCTCCTCGGACGCATGGCGGCGCGTCGTGCCGCGCTACTCCAGACGCTCGAGCGCGAAGGCCTCTTGCGTCGCAACCAGGCACTGGCGATGCCGGCTGTCCCCCTTCGAATCGCCTTGGTGGCGAGCCAGGGATCCGAGGGATACAACGACTTCGTCGGCCAGATCCACGGCTCGGGCCTCGCCTTCTCGGTCGTGCTGTTCCGTGCCAACGTCCAAGGGCCCGGGGCCCCCGCCTCGGTGGTGCGAGCCTTGCGCGCCGTGTCGGGCTCGGACTGCGACGTGGCCGTCGTGGTGCGCGGCGGAGGTTCGCGCGGTGATCTCGCTGCCTTCGACGCCGAGCCTGTGGCGCGCGCCATCGCGACCCTGCCGATCCCGTTGTGGAGCGGGATCGGGCATACCGGGGATCAATCGGTGGCCGACATCGTTGCCAACCAGGCGTTTGTCACTCCGACGGCATGCGCCCAGGAGCTGGTCCGTCGGGTGGTGGAGTGGTGGGCGTCGGTGGCCCGATCGGCTGGCCGCATCGGGCAGTGCGCGGTCGACGTCCTGGAGGCTGCATCGGTGCGCGACGCCACGGCACGACGCCGCCTTGGTATCGCGACGCGCAACCAACTCTCGCGCCACTCTGAACGATTGGATCGTCGGGTGGCGCAGGTCGCCACCAGCGCCCGCCGTCAGATCGACTTTGCCGGCGGGTCGGTGGAGAGAAGGGCGATGCGCCTGGGTCCGCGTGCCCTGGCAGTGCTCGACCGCCATCAGGACAGAGCAGAGACGTGGAGGCGTTTGCTGGCCGCCTACGACATCGATCGCCAACTCGAGCGGGGCTATACCATCACACTCCGGCCCGACGGCCGCGTGGTGCGGTCGGCTTCCGAGCTCGGGCCCGGGTCGACCTTGATCACCAGGTTCAGCGACGGTCGGGCGAGCTCGACCGTGGATGAAACGGAGCTTCGACCGACGAACAAGGGGCAGCGATGAACGCGGAACGGCGCGACGAAGACGGCGCCCAAGGCCACGACCCGGTGGGAGGGCTGAGCTACATGGCGGCCAGTCGCGAGCTCGACGCCATCGTCGAGTTCTTCGAGAAGAGCGAAGTTGACGTCGATCAACTCGTCGCCCAGCTCGAGCGCGCCACGGCTATCGTCGACGAGCTCGACAGGCGCATTCGGCGGACGCGGACCCAGGTAGAGGAGCTCGTCCCCAGGCTCGAGGCCGCGGGCCGTGCTGAAGCTGCGTCTGAGGACGAAGCCGGGCCCACCGGAGCCAGCCGGGGCGGTCTCGACGACCCGCCCCCGGCGTCGGGGACGGGTGCCGGTGAGTCGGATCGGGAGACCCTTCCGTTCTGAGCCGGTGCTCGCGCCCCGTCACGCTGTTTTGAGTCGAAGGGGAAAACGCGAGAGGCCCCGGAGCGTGATGGAGTCGCGATGGGCGATGCCGCCATCACCGAGCTCGATGACGGTGAAGCGCGTCAGCAGCTGACCGAAGCACACTTGGCCCTCGAGCCGAGCAAGAGCGGCCCCCAAGCAGTAGTGGATCCCGCTGCCGAAGCTCATCGGTGCGCCTTCGTCGCGTCCGAGATCGAGTGTGTCGGGGTGGTCGAACCGAATCGGGTCGCGGTTGGCGGCCCCGAGCAGAGTCATGACCTGCTCTCCCGACGAAATGTGCTGCCCCGCGACCACTGTGTCGCGCAGTGCCATCCGGCCGTCGAGCTGTACGGGACTGTCCCATCGGAGGAGCTCCTCGATAGCCCGCTGCAGCGCGCCGGGATCGTGCACCGACGAGCGCAGGATCCGGCATTGGTCCGGGTGGCAGAGCAAGGCCCACAGACCGTTGCCGATGAGGTTCGTGGTTGTTTCGAAGCCGGCCGCGAAGAGCAGGATGGCGGTGGACATCACCTCCTGCTCCGTGAGACGGTCCGAGCCGTCGGACACGGCGATGAGCTCGGAGAGCAGATCCTGGGCCGGCTGGCGCCGCCGCTCTGCGATGAGATCTGCGAAGTACTCCTCCATGGCGATCCGGGCTGTGCGAGCGCGGCGCAGCTCCTCGATATTCGACATCGGCTCGAGGATCGCGGTGGCGGCGCGAACGAGCGCCTGGAACTGGGGACGATCCGGTACGGGGACGCCGAGGAGCTCCCCGATGACGGCCACAGGAAGTGGGAAGGCGAGCTCTCGCATCACGTCGACGTTGTTGTCACCGCCTGCGAGATCGGCCATGTCCCCGAGGAGACCGTCGCACAGCGCCGCGACGCCAGGTCGCAACGCCTCGACCGTGCTCGGGGTGAAGGCACGGGAGACCAGACCGCGCAGACGGGTGTGATCAGGGGGATTGAGCGTGAGCATGGACTGTCGCCGATCGAAGAACTCGAAGAAGTCGGCGGCCTCCTCGGCCGGGATACCCCATCGGGCGACCCGCATCCGAGCCGTGGCATCGTGGTCGGTCCCCTTCCCGAAATGCGGCGACCGCAACACCTGCTGACAGTTGGCGAATCGGGAGACGATCCAGCTGCCGATCGTCGACCGGAAGATCGGTGCGCGTGCACGGATCCGGGCGTAATGGGGATACGGATCCGCTCGGCCACCGGTGGTTCCGAGCACCGCGGCGAGCTCGGCGTCGGGATCGAGGTCCCCCGTCACCGAGCCTTCGGTCGCAATGGGATCGACCACGATCAGTGGACCTGTCGTTGGCGGTCACGCCAATAGGGCTCCCGCAGCTCGCGCTTGAGCACCTTGCCTGACGGATTCCTGGGCAGGGTGGCGACAAAGTCGACTGACGTCGGGCACTTGTAGTGTGCCAAACGCTCGCGGCAGAACGCGATGATCGAAGCGCGCTCCAGCGAGGCATCGGGCGCGCGGACCACGATGGCCTTGACCGTCTCTCCCCACCGTTCGTCGGGGACGCCGATGACCGCCGCGTCGGCCACACCCGGGATGGCGAGCAGAACGTTCTCGACTTCGGCCGGGTAGATGTTCTCGCCCCCGGAGATCACCATGTCCTTGATCCGATCGTGGAGGAACAGGTATCCCTCCTGGTCGACGTATCCCGCGTCGCCGGTCCGCAGCCACCGGTCGTCGACGAGGGTCCGTGCCGTGTCATCGGGTTTGTCCCAGTATCCGAGCATGTTGAATCCCGAGCGCGTGTGCACCTCGCCCACCACGCCGGGGGGAGCTTCGGCGCCCGTGTCGGGATCGACGATTCGTAGCTCGACCCCGTTCAGCGGCTTTCCGGCGGCGCGCAGGAGGTGTCGGCGCGGGCCTTGCGGATCGTGGTCCTCGTGGGCGAGGAGGACGATGGCTCCCGTCGTCTCGGTCATCCCGTAGACCTGAGCGAACCGGCACCCGATGACGTCCATGCATTGGACGAGGACCTCCTCGGCGATGGGGGAGGCCCCGTAAAAGATGGTGTCGAGGCTCGAAAGGTCGGTAACGGCGATACCCGGCGTCGCGAGCAGGGCCATCAGCACGGCGGGCACGAGAAAGGCGTGTGTGATGCGCTTCGTGGTTATCAAGCGCAGCAGCACGGCGGGATCCATGTCCCTCAAGATCACCGAGACCCCGCCTCGGGACATCCCGCCGAGCGCCCAGCCTGATCCGCCGATGTGGAAGAGCGGCATGGCCACGAGGCTCACGGTGTGCTCGGTGATCCCGAAGGCTCTCCCTGCGGCTTCTTCGAGCATGATCTCCACGTTGCGGTTGGTGAGCATTACGCCCTTGGGCAGTCCGGTCGTGCCCGACGTGTAGAGCTGCAGCGACACGTCCTCGGGAGCGCCGTCGTGTCCCGGGTCGGTGACGGGCTGGTCGGTCAGCCAGTCCTCGTAGCCGACCCGCCGGGCCAGGTCCGACGCACCTCCGATGTCGGCGTGGGCCTTGGGATCACCCACCACGACCACGCGCGACACCGAGGGAAGCGCGCTCTCCATTGCCGCGAGGCAAGGTACGAACTCGGCTTGGACGACGAGGACGGTCGCTCTGGAGTCGTCGATGACCGCGGCCATCTCGGCCGGGGCCAGACGCCAGTTCACGGCCACGTTGACGGCTCCGCGCAGGGCTCCCCCGAACAGCACCTCGAAGTACTCGAGCCCGTTGCGATCGAGGAACGCCACCCTGTCGCCCGTCTCGACTCCGTCGGCCGCCAGGGCACGAGCGACGCGGCAGGCGCGTTCGTGGTGCTGCGCCCAGGTCACCGTCGTCGCCTGGAACCGGAACATAGGTCGGTCGCCGAATCGGGCGACGTTGTCCCGGAACATCCCGGCCACACTCGAGTGCCGCATCGTCCCCCTTTGGCCCGACCCACGCGGGGCACCAAGCCCGGCACACTGTATGTCCATCGCCTTCGAGCGAGATGCCGTTCGCCTTCGAGTGAGCCGGTCGGGCTCCCGACCACCGGCCCCGGCCCGGCCCGATGTGCGCACGGTGGTGTGCGTCGGACTCGCCGCCCCCTACCATCGCGTCATGCCGGACGACCGCCTGTACTTCCGCCAGCTGCTCTCGGGCCGAGATTTCGCCACCCATGACCCGGTGGCCTCGCAGATGGTGAACTTCGCCTACCTGATCGGTGACCGACAGGCGGGCGAGGCGGTCATCGTGGACCCCGCCTACGACATCGGAGGGCTGCTGGGCATCCTCGCCGCCGACGACATGCGCTGTGTCGGCGTCCTCGCCACCCATTTCCATCCCGATCATGTCGGTGGCGATCTGATGGGGTACCCGATCGAAGGTCTCGCGAACCTGCTCGAAGAGATTCAGGTCCCGGTGCACGTCCAGAGGGCGGAAGCCCCCTGGGTGGTGCGGGCCACGGGAGTCTCCGACGACGAGCTCGTCGAGCATGCCAGCGGTGACGTCGTCATGGTCGGCGACATCGACATCGAGTTGGTCCACACTCCGGGCCATACTCCGGGGAGCCAGTGTTTCTTCGTCGACGCGTGCCTGGTGTCGGGGGACACGCTTTTCCTCGACGGATGCGGACGCACCGACCTCCCCGGCGGAGATCCCGAGCAGATGTACGAATCGCTCACCACCCGCCTGGCGCGCTTCGGTGACGACACCGTGTTGTACCCCGGTCACCTCTACTCGCCCGAGCCGTCGGCCAGCCTGGGCGAGACACGCCAGCGCAACTACGTCTTCCGTCTGCGTTCTCCCGAACAGTGGATGGCGATGTTCGGGGCATGACCCCGGGCTCCACCATCGTCGTCGTGGGCGCATCGCTGGCAGGGCTGCGCGCTGCGGAGACGCTGCGGGCCGAGGGCTACGACGGCACCATCGTCCTCGTGGGGGCCGAGCCTCATCTGCCCTACGACCGCCCGCCACTGTCCAAGCAATTCCTGGCCGGTACGTGGGGGCTCGACCGCGTGCTTCTGCGACCTTCGGAGAAGATCACTGCGCTTGGGCTCGACCTTCGCCTGGGACACAGCGCCCGCGGCCTGGACATCGAGGGCCACACCGTGGAGCTCGACGACGGCAGCACGGTGGGGTTCGACGGTCTGGTGCTCGCCACCGGAGCTCATCCCCGCGCGCTGCCCGGTGCGCTTCGATTGTCGGGCGTGCACACGCTGCGGACCCTCGAGGACTGCCTCGCACTGGGGAGTGCGGTGCGCCGGGAGGGGGCTCGAGTCGTCGTGGTCGGGGCGGGGTTCATCGGGTCCGAGGTGGCCGCCACGTGTCGCGGGATCGGGACGCGCGTCACTGTCGTCGAGGCGCTGCCCGAGCCACTGTCGCGAGTGCTCGGGTCGGAAATGGGAGCGGTCTGCGGCGCTCTGCACGTGGACCACGACGTCGAGCTTCTCACCGAGGTGGGCGTGAGTGCCCTGCACCCGGCGGCCGATGGTGTGAGCGTCGACGGAGTCGTGCTCGACGACGGCCGGGTGCTCGACTGCGACGTCGTGGTCATCGGGATCGGCGTCGTTCCGACCACGGGATGGCTCGAAGGCTCGGGCCTCGAGCTCGCCGACGGCGTCGTGGCCGACGCCACGTTGCACGTCGCCGACGACGTGGTGGTGGCAGGGGACACGGCGCGGTGGTTCGACCAGGGCGTCGGCGCGCACATCAGGATCGAGCACTGGACCAACGCGGCGGAACAAGGTGTCGCCGCGGCGCGCAGTCTTCTCGCGGGCCGACCCCACGCCAGCGCCTATGTCCCGGTGCCGTATTTCTGGTCAGACCAGTACGACGTGAAGATCCAGGTGATCGGGCATCCCCACCCCGACGACGACATCGTCGTCGTCGACGGATCTGTGCCCGAGCGACGCTTCGTCGCGCTCTACGGGCGCGCCGGCCGGTTCACGGCCGCGCTCGGCTTCAGCCGTCCCCGTCAGTTGATGGGTTACCGTCCGTTCCTCGAGTCGGGGGCGAGCTTCGACGACGCCCTAGCGCACCGGCCCGCCTGATCCCGCCCACACCGACCAGCACGCCGGGGCGCGGCAGCTCGTCGCGTAGGGCGCGCATGGAGGCCAGGATCTGCCGATCGTCCCCGGGCATCGGGTGGCGACCCCCGTAGGCGCTCGCCTCCACGACGCCGGCCAGCGCCCGCCATGTCCCCGACGGGTCCCCGGCCAACTCGTCGATGGCCGTCGCGTACTCGGTCAGGGTCTCATCGGGACGACGCCGGCGACCCGCTCTCCGTCCCGCCGCCTCGATGCTCCGGGCCGCCTTGTCGGCCCAGGTCCGAGGCCGGCGCCGGCGCCACCGTGCCCCCACCGTCAGCACCGACGCCGTCGTCACGACGATCCCGATGGGGATCCACGGGAGCCGCTTGAGCGCCCCGGTGGCGTCGTGCACCAGGGTCGCGCCCGGCGACGGGTTCGCCAGGGGGACCACGGCGGTCGGATCGAAACTCTGCCACCCGTATCCCGGGAACCACACCTGAACCCATGCGTGCGCGTCGCTGGCCTGCACGTCGTAGAGGTCGGTGATGGGGTTGTAGGGCCCCGGGACGTACCCGACCGCCTCGCGTGCAGGGATGCCGATGGACCGGAGCATGACCGCGAGCGCGGTCGAGATCTGTTCGCAGAAGCCGGTGCGGTTCCCGAACAGGAACTCGTCGACGGTGTCCTGTCCCGGTGCCAGGGGAGGGATGTCGGTGGAGTAGCGGGTGTGCTTCGCGATCCAGGCGATGAGGCTCTCGACCTTGTCGTACGTGTTGCCGTCACGCGCGGTGACCGACTCGGCGAGTGCTTCGGCACGCGGGTAGGGGTGGGGGATCTTGGTGTCGCGCTCGTCGATCGATGCCGGGACGGCATCCGCGCTCGGCGCGGAACGCAACTGGTCCGGCGAGGGGGTATCCACATAGGACTGCACCGTGTAGATGGCACCGGGTCCGAGGCCAATGGGGGAGACGATCGAGTCGTCGTCGGAGACGAAGAGATCATGGGTGGGGAACCACACTTCGTGCGCGTCATCGGCGTGGAACACCAAGTTGGGCGAGGGCTGCACGATGTAGAAGGTCTGCAGGTCGGTCTGGGTCGGACCCGCGATCGGAGCCGGCCCCGGGAGGATGAACGGCGAGTTCTCGTTCAGCCGCTGGGGGCTGTGCGGGGTGGGTGTCACGCTCCAATTGGCACCGTCCCACCGGTCAAAGGTCTCGCCGATCCAGTACGACGGCCGATCGGCTCGTACCCGCATGACCACTGTCGCGCCGAGCCCACCGCGCAGCGCAGTGTCGAGCCGGTTGGAGAATCCCAGGAATCCGCCCACCCGCGTGGCGCCGGCAGGAGTCCCGGCCTTGGCCAGCTGGGCCACTTTGGCGTCGCCGGCGAGACCGCCGGGGTCCGGCAGCTGGGTACCGGAGCCGGCCGCGGAGGGGAAGTCGATCTTCCCCGCCACGTGCGGAGCGGGGAGGAGCGCGAGCACCACCGTCCCGGTGACGACGACGGCCGACAACGTGGCGATGACGCCCCGAGGGCGCAGCCGGCCGCCCTCGCTGGCCGAGCTCCACATGGCGACGAGCCCCGCCAGCCCGCACGCCAGCCACACCACGACGTAGAACCCGAAGGTCAGGTCGATGGCCTGTGCTGCGGCAACTGCCATGAGGCTGGCCGAGCCGGCCAGCGAGAACGCAAGGTCGCGCCGGGCCGGGACGTCGAAGGCGTGCGCGACCTGCACCCAGACGAACAACACGGCGAGGGGGTCCTCCACCGTGCTGACGTCGTAGAGGGTCTGGCCCGTCAACTGACGGAAGAACCAGATGAACGCCGCCACCGCGCTCAGGGCGAGGATGGGCTTGATCCAGGGCAGCGGTCGTTCGCGGGTCCGGTAGGCGAGGACCATACCCACGACGACGAGGGCGATCGAACCGCCCGCCACGTTCCACGACAGCTCGCCCTCGGCTCGGCACGCGGCGATGCCCGTGACCACCGCGCCCGCGCACGCCACGCGCAGCGTGATCGAGTGCTCGGCCGGGCCGGGCCGGTTGGCCCGCTTCACCGCGTCGAAGATCCTCATGGGCTTGGCGGCGCGCCGGGATCGGCCACCGCTCGCGCCAGTCGGCGGCCGGCACTGCGCCGATCGCCGACGGTCCCGGTCCTCGGCCCACCGTCCTCGGTGGTCACCAGGAGCACCGACGCGCCCCGGTCGACGAGCTCCACCACCGTCGCCATGGCGCGTTCTGCCACCTGCTCGGCCGCGTCGGCGTCGGCCGGCAGGTGCACCTCCAGCGTGACGGGCTCCGCCGTCGGACCCTCCATCTCGCGCACCATCAGCTCTCCGCTATGGGCGGTGGCGGGCCAGTGCACGAAGCGGCGGTGGTCCCCGGGCCGGTAGGGGCGCACACCGCGCGGTTCGCCCACCGCGACGGTGGCGTCGAGGACGCCGCCCCCGGCCGTGTCCTCGCGTCCTCCGGGCAAAGGCAGGGGCCGACCGAGCCTCGGCCCGATGTGCAGCGAGCGGGGGAGACCGACGACAACGGTCTTGCGCCACCACAGCAGGCCGAAGGGGGACGCGCTCGCGACCTCGACGACGACGTGATCGTGCACGCCGCGGCGCCGGGGGACGAGGGTGATCCACTCGGTGTTGGCGCGACCGATGTCGCCTTCGGCGGCGCCCACCGCGCCCGCCCGCTGGCGGGTGACCGACGGCGCCCGGTGCGGACCGACGAAGGCGTCCGGTCCGGGCGGATCGACGGGACGGACCCGCAGCCGGGTGTTCGACGTCGCCACGAGCTCGACCGGGAGACCTGCGGTCCCGTCGCCGGGGGACTCGACGATGCCTATCCGGGCGCGGGCCGCCACCAAGGCCGGGGCGACCAGCCCCACCGCGAGGACCCCCCCCAGCGCGTCGCCGACGGCTTGGACCCAGCCGGCGCCGCTGTTGTGCGCCACGAGTCCCCACGCCACCAGGACGCCCGCGCAGCTGACGAGGGGGACCGCGGGTCGGACCGGACGGACCAAACGGCGCGTGCGGGCGGTGACTCCGACCGGGTCCCCCCGACCGGCCCGACCGGTCACGGACGGGGGGCAGGTGTGGTGTCGAGCAAGGCCCGGACGACAGCGACGCCCTGTTCGACACCTTCGTCGGTGAGGAGTCGGTGGGCGAGGCACGCCACCGCGACCGACTTCACGTCGTCAGGCGTGACGAACGATCTCCCCGACAGCACCGCGTGCGCCTGCGCGCCGCGGATGAGCCAGATCGCGGCGCGTGGGCTTGCTCCGAGGCGGACGCCCGGCGCGCTGCGGCTGGCGCGACACAGGGCCACGGCGTAGTCGGCGACACTCGACGCGATGTCCACCGACTCTGTGGCCCGCTGGGCCCGGAGCCATTCGGAGGTGGTGCATACCGGTCGCAGCTCACCGAGGGCGAACTTTCCCCCGCTGTGTTGCACGAGACGCGACTCGGTGTCGGAGTCTGGATAGCCGATCGCGGTCGCCAGGGCGAACCGGTCGAGCTGGCTCTCGACGAGAGGGTAGGTCCCGAGCTGCGAGAAGGGATTCTGCGTGGCGATGACGAGGTGGGGACGGGGGAGGGGCCACGACTCCCCGTCCACGCTCACCTGCTGCTCCTCCATGGTCTCGAGCAACGCGGCCTGGGTCCGCGGCGGGGTGCGGTTGAGCTCGTCCACGAGCACGACATGCGCGAACACCGGGCCCGGTCGGAATTCCCAGGTCCCCGAGTCAGGCGAGAACACCGACACGCCGGTGATGTCGGACGGGAGGAGATCGGGATGGCCCTGGACGCGCGACAGCTCCGCGCCCAGCGACAGCGCGAGGGCGCGCGCCAGGACGGTCTTGCCCACTCCGGGCACGTCTTCGATGAGCAGGTGCCCACCCGACAGCGCCGCCATGGCGGCCGCACCCAGGGCGTCGGGGGTGCCGAGCAGGACCCGGCTCAGGTTGTCGACGAGGGAACGCCCCAGCGAGATGGCGCTGTCCAGCGACGCGCCGGGTCCGGGGGGGCCGTCGAGCACGTCCACATCGGCGACCAATTCCGCGCGCACGCTCGCCGCCACGCTCACGACGCGGTCGGTGGTCGCCTCGCGCTCCCCGAAGTGGGCGGGCTCCATCAGGTCCACGTTATCGGCACGTTCCTGGTCGAACTGAACGCGTTACCAGGGACGATGCGGCGGACAATACGGCTGTCAGAACTCGAGGGCGCTCAGTTCGGGCACGGTGGCGAGGGCCCGCTCACGGGCCGCCAGCCATCGGGCCCGGGTCGTGGCCCGCTTGAGGTCGGTGATCCGGGGTTCGACCACCGCCGACGGCCGCCACGCCGCGGCCACCTCGGCTTCGTCGGCCCATACGCCCAGCGCGATTCCGGCGAGGTAGGCGGCCCCGAGGGTGGTCGCCTCGGTGACGGGCGAGATCTCGACGGGCCGTCCGAGCGCGTCGGCGAGCGCCGTCACGAAGGTGGGGTTGGCCGACATCCCGCCGTCGACGCGCAGGGCTTCGATGGTCATGGCGGTGTCGGCTTCGGCCGACTCCAATAGATCGGCTCCGCGATGCGCCACGCCTTCGAGCACGGCTCGCACCATCTCGGGCCGCCCCGTGCCGCGGGTGATCCCCACGAACGTCCCGCGCGCACCGAAGTCCCACACCGGTGCCCCCAGCCCGAGCAGGGCGGGGACGAACCAGACGTCCCCGGTGTCGTCGCAGGTCGCGGCGATGCGGTGCGAGTCCGCCGCGCTGTCGATGATGCCGAGGTCGTCGCGCAGCCATTCGACGCACATGCCGGCCGAGAGCATGACCGCTTCGACACCCCAGGTCTTGAGACCGGCGCGTTGCCACGCCACGATCGGGAACGTGCCCGCCCCGCCGCGCCGGGCGAATCCGGGGCGCAGCGTGCCGACGCAGAGGTCGAGCATGCCGCCGGTCCCGAACGTGGCCTTGGCCAGACCGGGCTGTGTACAGCCCTGGCCGACGAGCGACGCCTGTTGGTCCCCTGCGATGCCACAGATCACGGGGGAACCGGGCAGCGCGGTCGCTTCTCCGACCGCGCCCGACGAGTCGACGATGGCGGGGAGCACGTTCCGGGGAATGCGCAGCGCGGCGAGCATGGTGTCGTCCCACCCCGAGCCGTCACCGGCCACTAAGCCCGTGACACCGGCGTTGGTGGCGTCGGTCACGTGCACGGTCCCACCCGACAGCGTCCACGCCGTCCACGTGTCGACGGTTCCGAAGCACAGGTCGCGGCTGCGGTCGGGATCGGCCAGGTCGAGGAGCATGGCGAGCTTGGTGGCCGACTCGTTGGGCGCGACCCGGATGCCCTGGTCCCGGAGGATCAAGCACATTCCGACCGTGCGGAGGTCCTGCCATCCGATGCCGGGACCGACGGGCTCACCGCTGGCGCGGTCCCACACGATCGTCGAACTCCGTTGGTTGGCGATGCCCACCCCGGCCACGGGGCCGTTGGCGGCCAGGGTGGCGGTGGCCACCTCGAGCACGGCGACACCCATGGCCGCGGCGTCGAATTCGACGAACCCGGGCGCGGGGGACGCCGGCAGGACCTCGACGTAATGGACATGGTCGATGGTCCCGTCGGGCCCGACCACGCCGGCGCGCACACCCGATGTGCCCACGTCGACGACGAGGATCCCCGTCATGGCCACATGACCTCACCGAACGGCGAGGGGAGACCCAGCTTTCCGGGGTTGAGGATCCCCCGGGGGTCGAGCGCTTCCTTCACGGTGACGAGCACCTCGAAGGCGGGGCCGAGGGCGTCGGCCATGAAGCGCCCCCGGTTGATGCCGACCCCGTGGTGGTGGCTGATGGCTCCGCCATGCGCCCGCACCGCGTCCATGACGACGCGCCACGCCGACGTGTAGTAGCGCTCGGCCCACGCATCTGCCATGTCGTCATCGGGGGCGGAGCCCGGCGCCGGTACTTCGGGCCCGCGGCCGGCGAAGGTGAAGTACAGACACGCGCCATCGACATAGGCGTGGCTCTGGTGCGCCGAGGCAGCCAGCGTGCCGTCGATCTCCAGCAGGGCGGAGACGCAGCTGTCGTAGAGCGCCGGCAACGTCGACCAGCGCGCCGCGATCTCGATGGTGTCGACCACGATGCCGGCCCGGTACAGCGGCGCCAGAGCCGACACGTCGTTGCGGTGCGCCACCCATCTCGCCACGATCTCCTCGTCGAGACGAGACGCGCCCGCCGCCGCGCACTCGGCGTCGACGACGGCAAGGGTGGCGTCGAGCAGGCCGGCGTCGGCTTCGTCGAGCACGACCAGGGCGCTCTGGTCCGCCACTTCGAAGTTCCGGGCCGTCTCGGTGTGGTCGTAGAGGCGCAGCACGGCAGGGGTGGCGCCACGTTGCAGCACCCGACGGCACACCTCGAGTCCTTGCCTGAACCCCGCGAACCCGTAGGCGCGGCGACCCTCGGCGGGAGCGACGGGGTGGAGGCGAACCTGCGCCTCGGTGATCACTCCCAGGACACCTTCGGACCCGACGAACAGCTGAGTCAGATCGGGCCCGAGGGCGGCGCGGGGCCCGACACCACCGGTCGAGACGACGTGGCCGTCGGCGAGGGCCACCTCGAGCCCGGTGACCATGTCCTCGATCTTGCCGTAGCGGGTCGAGTACTGGCCCGCGCCGCGGCATGCTACCCAGCCGCCCACCGTCGACAGGTCCATCGACTGCGGCCAATGCCCGAGCGTGGTGCCGCTCTCTCGCAGCGCTGTCTCGAGATCGGGGCCGAAGGTGCCGGGAAGGACGGTCGCCAACAACGACGTGGTGTCGATGTCGACGACACCCGACAGCCCACACAGATCGAGCGACACTCCACCGAACACAGGGACGCTCGCCCCGCACACACCCGAACGGCCGGCGACGGCGGTGACCGGGACCCGGGCGTCGTGGCACACGGCCAGCACCGCGGCGACCTGCTCGGCGTCGTCGGGGCGCGCCACAACGGCGGGGCGGCCCGGGACCGCGCCGCGCATGGCCCACCGGATGGCGAGGGGCCACCAGTCGCGTCCGGCCTCGGCACGGGCCCCCTCGTCGAGCGCGACCTGCGCGCAGACCCCGCGCAGGCGCTCGATCACGGTGTCGTCCACGGGGACGCGGGGCCCGAGGATGCGATCGGTGACGTCGGCCGGGGCCGCGTCGATGGGCGTGACCGGCGTGGGCACGGTGCTCATTGGATAGTGCCCACGGTGCTCATTGGATAGTGCTCACCGGATCGAGCCCGGCGCGGGCCATGTCGCGCCGGGCGCCCTGTGCGAAGGCGGCCGCATCCCGGGCCGCACCGGCTGGGTCGCGACCCCATTCCGGGGCGAGCAGTGCCGCGACGACCGGAGCCTCCTGGGCTGTCGCCAGGGCTCGTCGCAGGACGCTGCGGGTCCGACGCGAGAGCACGTCGTCGATGGTCACCGCCATTTCCTGGCGCACCGCCCACAGCGCTTCGACCCGGAGATAAGGGAGACCGGGGACGAGCGGGTCGAGCAGGTCGGGGCGATGTGACGCGAGCGAGAGCACGTCCGGGGTCTCGCCTCCGTGGCGCCCGACGAGCGCGACGAGGACGTCTTCTTCCACACCGAGGCGCGCCGCGGTGCCGGGGCGGCGCAGGTCCTCGAGCCCGGCTGCGCCTCGCAGGGCGAGACGCCGGGTGCGGCACCGACGCGCCCCCGCCGGGGCGTCGGGGCCGAGAGCCTTCACCGCCGCGTCCACCGTGGTCTCGGCCATGCGCCGGTAGGTGGTGAGCTTGCCGCCATTGACGGTGATCATGCCGTGGGCCGAGATGTGCACGGTGTGTCGCCGCGACAGATCGGCGGTGCGCTCGCTCACGTGCCGTCCGTGGCCGGGAGCGAGAAGAGGTCGCAGTCCCGCCCACACCGCGGTGACGTCGCGACGCACGATGGGCTCGGTGATCACGCCGTTGGCCGCGTCCAGGATGTAGTCGACGTCGTCGGGGAGACAAGCAGGGTCGTCGAGGGGCCCGTCCCAATCCGTGTCGGTGGTGCCGAGGTACACGTCGTCCCCGTCGGGCCACGGCACCACGAAGATCGACCGCCGGTCCTTGGGGACGGGGATGACCGCGGCGATATCCGCGGGGAGCTTGGCGCGCGACACCGTGACGTGGATCCCCTTGGCGGGACGGATCGAGTGCGGGTGCACGGCGTCTTCGAGGGCGCGCACGTCGTCGGTCCACACGCCGGTGGCGTTCACCACCACGCGGGCGCGCACCTCGAACTCCCCGGCTTCCTCCGCCGGCGCACCGACGAGGGTGGCGCCGGCGGTGTCGGGGTCGGGGCCGCCGCTGTCGGGGTCGGGGCCGCCGCCGACGGGCACCGCCGGGCGCACCCGGGCGCCCCGCACCGCACCCGACGCGTCGGTGACGAGGCCCACCACCTCGGTGTAGTTGGCCACCACGGCCCCGTGGTCGAGCGCGGCGGTGCGGGCGACGGCGAGCGTCAGACGGGCATCGTCGGTCCGGGCGTCGTAATAGATGAAGCCCGCCACGAGGCGGTCGGTGCGCAGCGTGGGGAGGTGCGAGAGCGTCTCTGCCTGCGTGATGCGCCGATGACGATGTCCGATGCGCAGCCCTCCGGTCAGGTCGTACAGGGTGAGCGCGGTCGCATAGGCGCGCGCCACCCCTTTGTTCACCATCCCGTCCTTGCCGAACAGGGGGATGAGGAAGGGCAGGGGGGCGACCAGGTGGGGGGCGTTCTCGAGCAGGCGTTGGCGTTCGTGCAGTGCCTCGTACACGAGCCGGAAATCGCGCTGCTGGAGGTAGCGCAGCCCCCCGTGCACCATCTTCGAGGACTTCGACGACGTGCCCGAGGCGAAGTCGTCGCGCTCGACCAGCGCGGTTCGCAGCCCACGCGAGGCGGCGTCGAGCGCGACGCCGGCGCCGGTGATCCCGCCCCCGATCACGAGGACGTCGAAGGTTTCCTCCTCGAGCCGGCGCAGGGCCTCGGACCGGTCGAAGGTGCCGCGCGCCGTGGGGACTGAGGCACGGGCCGGCGACACCCGGCCAGCCTGCCACAGCCGGGCCGGTACCTCGGGAGTCCCGACACCCACGTCGGGCACCCTCTGACCCGCCCGTGCAAGATTTCGACAACGGTTGTCAAGAAACAATCGTTGGTGGTAACATGCTCTGCGTCATGCGGTCCCCCGAAGAGCTCAGTGCCTTGTTCCGCGCCCAGGGACGCAAGATCACGGCCCAGCGTCAGTGCATCTTCCGCGTGCTCCACGGTGACGTGAGCCATCCCACCGCCGAGTCCATCCACGCCGCGGCCAAGGCACAGATGGAGACCATCTCGCTCAAGACCGTCTACCAGACCCTGCACGAGCTGTCCGCCATGGGAGAGATCGCCGCGCTCGACCTCGGGACGGGGATGACACGTTTCGACCCAAACGTGGACGGCGTCCACCATCATCTGGTGTGCCGCGGTTGCGGCAAGGTGCGCGACCTGCATGCCGACTTCAGCACCGTCACCGTGCCGAGCGGCGCCGCGGAGGGCTTCGACGTGGGCCAGGCCGAGGTGGTCTTCAGGGGCCGTTGCCGCGAATGCCGGCGCGCTCGCACGGCACCGTCCCGGCGTGTGAAGGTGACGGCCAAGACCTGAGAACGGGTCCGAGACCTCGGATCACGACACCGAAATCCGAACAACACCGAACAACACCGAATCCGGACAACACCGAAGAAGGAGAAAGGGAGCACATCGTGCCCAAATTGAAGGGATCCCAGACCGAGACGAACCTGAAGGAGGCGTTCGCGGGTGAGAGCCAGGCGAACCGCCGCTACCTGTACTTCGCCCAGAAGGCGGACGTGGAGGGCTACCCCGACATCGCCGCCCTGTTCCGCTCCGTAGCGGAAGGCGAGACGGGCCACGCCTTCGGGCACTTCGACTTCCTGCGAGAGGTCGGCGATCCTGTCACCGGCGTCCCTGTCGGCCCTACCGCCGACAACCTGAAGTCGGCCGTCGAAGGCGAGACCTACGAGTACACCGAGATGTACCCCGGCTTCGCCCGCACGGCGCGCGACGAAGGGTTCGAGGACATCGCCGATTGGCTCGAGACGCTCGCCCGCGCCGAGAAGAGCCACGCCGGTCGCTTCACCGAAGGCCTCAAGTCGCTCACCTGAGCACCTACCTCGTCTCCCGCCGTGGCGTGACGTCCTGCGCGGGGACCCGGTGACATCAGTGCGCGGGCCGGTCCGGCTTCCCCCGGGCCGGCCCCACGCATGTCGGGCCGAGAGGAGCACATGCCGATGAACGCCCCGAGTCGACGGCTCACCCTCGACGACATCGCGGATCTGCGCGCCTACGAGCGCGACCGCGATGCGTACCGCCGCGCGGTCATCGAGCTCAAGCGACGCCGGCGTGTGGCGGTGGGGCCGATCATGTCGGTCGTGTTCGAGAACCGCGAGACGATGCGCTCGCAGATCCAGGAGATGGCGCGGGCCGAGAAGATGGTCTCCGACGAGCAGATCCAAAAGGAGCTCGACGTCTACAACGCGCTCATCCCCGAGCCTGGCGAGCTCTCGGCCACCTTGTTCATCGAACTGACGGGCGAGGAAGCACTGCGGAACTGGCTGCCGCGGCTGGTGGGGATCGAGCATTCGGTGGTCCTCGGGATGACCGAGGACGGGGTCGTGCGGGCTGTCCCCGAGGCCGCCCACGAGGAGGCCCTCACCCGGCCCGAGATCACGGCATCGGTGCACTACGTCCGCTTCGCCCTGGACCCCGACCAGGTGGAGCGTTTCGCGGCCGGACCGGTGACCCTGGCGATCGACCACCCCGAATACCGAGCCGAGGCGCTGCTGACCGACGAAGTCCGAGCCGAGCTCCTCACCGATCTGCGCCCCTGAACCGCCCCGCTCCGATCCGACCGTCGGCACCCTCGTTCACCTGGACCTTTGCGCTGCGATCGGTGGGCCCGAGACGCTCGGTCACCGAGGCGCGGGGTGTGCTTGGCGGTCCGGGGCGCTCGGGTCGTCCGGGGCGTCCTTTACACGGTCCAAAGGGTTTGCCATACTTGCTGTTCCGCTGATTCCCCTCTGAGGGGACCATTGTCCCTGGTCACCGGGTCGTTGGCGGTTTTCCCCGCATAGAGTAAAACTAAAACCACATAGAGTGCTTGAGGAAGTGACTCCAATGACCGCCCCCTCTGTCGCCAGTTGGCGCAAGCGAGCCGCCTGTCAGGGCATCGATCCCGAGGTCTTCTACCCGGTGTCCGACGAGGACGCCGAGGAAGCCAAGGAGATCTGCGGCGTATGCCCGGTGCGTCAGGCCTGCCTCGAGCACGCCCTGGCCCATCGCGAGCGCGAAGGCGTGTGGGGTGGAGCAACCGAGCGCGAGCGTCGGCGGATCCTGAGGCAGCGGCGCAAGTCGGCCTGACGCGCCGCTCTACGCTGCCGGCGTGACCGGACGGATCGAAGAGCGCTTGGTAACGCTGGGGCTGACGCTCTACGGCCCTCATCCCCCGCACGATCCCCTCGACGCGGTGGTCGTGCACGGGGACGTGGCACGGACCTCGGGTCAGCTGCCGCGCATCGACGGCGAGCTCACGTGCGTGGGAACGCTCGGCGACGACGTCAGCGTGGAGGACGGGGCGCGGGCCGCCGAGGTGTGCGCGCTCAACGCCTTGGCCGTGCTCCAACACGCGCTCGGCACCCTCGACCGCGTCGCTCGCGTGCTCACCGTCACGGGCTTCGTGGCCTCGACCCCGGACTTCCACGACCAACCGACGGTCGTGGACGGCGCCAGCCGTCTGCTTCATCGCGTCTTCGGTGAAGACGGGCGCCACACCCGGTCCGCCGTCGGGGTCGCGGCGTTGCCTCGGGGTGGCGCGGTCGAGATCGAGGTCACCGTCGCCCTGCGCGCCTAGACACCGTCCATCGAGGTGGGCGTCGGGCGCCGGGGGGCGTAGCCTCCGGAGGTGGATTTCGACCTGACCCCGGAGCTGTCGGACCTGCAAGCGATGGTCCGTCGCCTGGCGCGCGACAAGGTCAAGCCCCGGGCGCGCCAGATCGATCTCGACGGCACGTACCCGACCGACATCTTCGAGGCGTTTCGCGACGCGGGGCTGCTCGGCCTGTGCATCCCCGAGCAGTACGGGGGAGCGGGGGCGGGGATCCTGGGGCTCACCATCGCCATCGAGGAGGTGGCGAAGTACTCCAACACGGCCGCGCTCATGCTCCTGCTCACACGCCTTCCCACCGGGCCGGTGATGATCGCGGGCACCGAGGAGCAGAAGCGGCGTTACCTGCCCGACATCGCCACGGGCGAGCGCCGCGCCGCCTTCGGGCTGTCGGAGCCCCAGGCCGGCAGCGACGTCATGGGAATGCGCACCCGGGCCACCCCCGACCCGGATCAGGACGGCGGCTGGGTGCTCAACGGAACCAAGTGTTGGATGTCGGGTGTTCGCGAAGCCGACTGGTACACGGTGTTCGCCAAGAGCGGGGACCCGGCCAGCCGCGCCCATGACTCGGTGACGGCGTTCATCGTCGAACGCGGCTGGCCCGGAGTCGACGTCGGCCGCACCGATCACAAGATGGGGGTGCGCGGCGTCGACACCGGAGAGCTCCTCCTCAGCGACGTCCGCGTTCCGGGCGCCAACGTCATCGGTGAGGTGGGGGGCTTCCGGTTGGCGATGCTGGGCCTGAATTCGATGCGACCCGTCGTCGCGGCCCGGGGCATCGGTCTGGCCGAGGGCGCGCTCATGTACGCGACCGAGTACGTCCAGCAGCGCGCTGCGTTCGGGAAGACAATCGCCGACTTTCAAGGCGTGCAGTGGGAGATCGCCAAGTGCGCGGTCGATCTCGAGGCGGCGCGGCTGCTCACCTATCGCGCCGCGTGGCTGGCGGATCAGGGAAAATTCACCAAGCAGTGGGTGCCGTTGCTGTCGGCGGCCAAATACCACGCCACCGAGCTCGCGGTACGGGCATCGGGCCTCGCCCTGCAGCTGCTGGGCGCGGCCGGGTACATGGAGGACCACCCCACCGAGCAGTGGTACCGCGACGCCAAGCAGCTCACCATCGTGGAAGGCACGAGCCAGGTCCAACTCGGGCTCGTGGCCCGCGGTGTGCTCGATCGCGACCTGTGGTGGGACTGACACCATGAATGCCAATGCGGGTCACAGCGCCGACCGTGCCGACCATCGTGCCGACCATCGTGCCGACACCGAGGGTGTGTTCGACGCCCTGGGGGGGTGGCCCGGTGTCCTCGGCCGTCTCGTCGCTGGCAACGACCTCAGTGCCGCCGAAGCCGCGGCCACCCTGGGCGAGGTGCTGTCCGGTGCGGCCACTCCGGCCCAGATCGCCGCGTTCATCACCGCCTTGCGAATCAAGGGCGAGACCGTTGAGGAGATGACGGGCCTGGTGCAGTCCATGCTGGCCCACGCCGAGCCGTTGCCGGTGCCACGACACGAGAACGTGGTGGACACCTGCGGGACGGGCGGTGACCGCAGTCGCTCGATCAACGTGTCGACGATCGCTGCGCTGGTGGTGGCCGGCGCGGGGGCGAGGGTGTGCAAGCACGGAGGTCGGGCCGCGTCGTCGGCGACCGGATCCGCCGATGTTCTCGAAGCGCTCGGTGTCGTCATCGACCTCGGGCCCGATGGCGTGGCCCGCTGCATCGAGGAGGTGGGCATCGGGTTCTGCTTCGCACCTCGCTTTCATCCCGCCATGCGTTTCGCCATCCCGGTGCGGCGTGAGCTCGGCGTGGCCACGGTGTTCAATTTTCTCGGCCCTCTGGCGAACCCGGCGCGCGCCGGTCTGCAGGTCGTCGGCGTGAGCGATCCCGCCATGGCCGACAAGATGCTCGGTGTGCTCGTGGCCAACGGCAGCCAACGGGCCATGGTGGTCCACGGGGCCGACGGTCTCGACGAGTTGTCGACGACGGGGCTCTCCACCGTTCTCGATGTGGGCGCCGATGCCGAGGTTCGGCGCTACACCGTGGACCCGGCCGATCTCGGGTTCGCCCCAGCCTCGCTCGAGTCACTGCGCGGTGGTGACGCGGCCGCCAACGCCGTGGTGGTGCGCCGCGTCCTGGCGGGGAAGAAGGGTCCGCACCGTGACATCGGGGTGCTCAATGCTGCGGCCGGTCTGGTCGTGGCCGGGCTGAGTGCCGATCTCGCCGCCGGAGTCGAGCTGGCCGGTGCCGTCATCGACGGGGGGGCGGCACAGCACGTGCTCGACAACCTGGTGCGCACATCGCAGGAGGCCGCCGCCCAGGCTTCGTGATCCGGACCGCCCCCGATGTCAGGACGGGCCCAGATCCCAGATGGCCTCGAGGTCGTGGCGGCTGTAGGCCTTGAATGCCACGAGCGTCGTCGTCGACTCGATCCCCGGCAGCGTGGCGATACGGCCGGTGACCACGCCGACGAGATCGTCGTGATGGCGCACCCGCACGATGGCGACGATGTCGGCCACGCCGCCTGCCACCGAGAAGACCTCGGTGATGCCTTCGTTGTCCGAGAGCTCTTCGCACAACGCGGCGATGCGCGCCGGCTCGGCGTCGATGAGCACGAAGGCGTGGAGCACGCCCCGGAGCCTACCTACCCCACCTCCGAGGCCCGAGGTACACCCAGGGGCGGCTTCGCCACCAGGTCGACCAGGTCCCCGAGCACGAAGACGCCGTAGCCGGTGGCGCTCTCGATCAGGCGATGCAGGAGGTCCGCGGTGGCGCGCACGTCGTCGAGGGCGCGATGCGACGGGAGGTGCTCCAGCCGCAGCGCGGTGGCGAGTGTGCGCAGCTTGCAGTTGGGGACGTCGGACCGCACGAGCCGGCGCGCCAGTGCGAGAGTGTCGATGCAGGTGTTTCCCAACGGCTCGTACCCGCTGTCACCGAGGGCGGCGTCGAGGAACGACAGGTCGAAGCGAACGTTGTGACCCACGATCACCGACCCGCGCAGGAACTCGAGCAGCGAGGGCAACACGCTCGACACCGGGGGGGCACCGAGCACCATGTCGTCGGTGATGCCGGTGAGCAACGAGATGAGTGGAGGCACGCTGCACCCGGGGTCCACCAGCGTCTGGAACTCGCCCACGCACTCGCCGCCCTGGTACTTGGCGGCCGCGATCTCGGTCAGCGCGCCCGTGGCGGGCGAGCCGCCGGTCGTCTCGACGTCGACGACGGCGAAGCACACGTCGAACAGCGGCGCCTCGAGCTCGGTGCCGGGTTCGGCGGCGCGCCGGTCCGCGACGGGACCGATGGGACAAGAGCCCGGGCCGATCGGGCTGATCGAGGACGCCGTCGCCGACGAAGGCGCGGACGGGGCCGCGGTCGTCGGGCGCCATCTCGCTCGTCGGCGGCTGAGGCCGACCCATCGAGCCCAACGCGAATGTGCGCCTGCGGCCACACCGAGATGCTAAGCACGAGGGTGTTCGCCGACGCGGAGGGTAGCGTGGGGCTCGTGAGCCCGAGCCCCGCAAGCCCGAGCCCCGCAAGCCCGAACCCCGCAAGCCCGAGCCCCGCGAGCCCGAGCCCCGCGAGCCCGGTCCGGTACCGATGCACGGCGTGCGGCAACATCACGCGCTTCGACGTCGTCACCGATCGGCGCGCCAAGGCCTTCCACCATTTCAGTGTGGGGGGCGAGCTCTCGGTCGAGGATGTGGAAGTGCTGTCGGAGACCGTCGTCGAGGTGAGTTGCCGGTGGTGCGGGCACGGCCGGGCCATCGAAGAGCTCGACGACGACGAGGGCGCGCCCACGACGGCCCCGGCCGAGACGTCTGGTCCCCCGGCCTGAAGAGTCGCGTTTTCCCCGGCTCTCCCGGGCCGAAGCGGCCGTCGTTACACCCCGGTGCGATCCTGACGGCGATGCAAACGACGGGCGGGCCGGACCGAGGGTCTCACGTGACGACCGATGCGACCATCAGCATCAGCTGCGACGACTGCGAGCTCCAGGGTTCCACCGCGTGCGAGGACTGCCTGGTGAGCTTCGTGCTGGGGCGCGAACCCGACGACGCCGTGGTCGTGGACGTCGAAGAGGCGCGGGCCATGCGGATGTTGTCGCGTGCCGGTCTGGTGCCGAGGCTTCGCCATTCGGGCGTCGACCAGGACTGGGCCACGGCCTGAGCCTCTGTTCGCCCGGGACGCGCCGCCCCGGGGTCGCATCGGGCGGGGCCTGAAGCGGCGGCATGTCAGCATGGGCCGGTGCAGACCCCCGGTCGCGGACCAGGTGGATGACCCACCTCCTGGTCACCAACGACTTCCCTCCCAAGGTGGGAGGGATCCAGGCCTACCTGTGGGAGCTGTGGCGCCGCATGGACCCGTCGACGTTCGCCGTCCTCACGGCGTCGTCACACCCCGGAGCCACCGATTTCGACGCCCAGCAGAAGGGGCTCGGGTTCCGCATCGAGCGCGTGCCGAGCCGCGTGCTGCTCCCCACACCGGGGACGGTGCGCCGCATCCGGGCCATGGCGGACGACGTCGGGGCGTCGCTCGTGGTCCTCGACCCTGCCCTGCCGCTGGGGCTGGTCGGTCCCGCGCTCGGAGACATCCCCTACGCGGTGGTACTGCACGGGGCCGAGGTAGCGGTCCCGGGCCGGCTCCCGGGATCGCGCCACGCGCTGCACACCGTGCTGGCCGCCGCCGCACTGGCGGTGTGCGCGGGCGGATATCCCGCTGCCGAGGCGCGCCGTGTGGCGGGCGATGACATGCCGCCCGTGGTCGAGGTCCCGCCCGGCGTCGACGTCGATCGGCTGCACCCGCTCACCGCCGCGGCGCGGCGCAAGGCGCGCACCTCCCTCGGCCTTGCTCTGGACGCCCCGGTGGTCGTCAGTGTGAGCCGGCTGGTGCCGCGCAAGGGGATGGACGTGCTCATCGACGCGGCCGCGGCGCTGGTGCCGTCGTTCCCCGACCTGAGCGTCGTCATCGCCGGAGCGGGGCGCGACCGGCCCCGCCTCGATGCCCGGGTGCGCCGCAGTGGCGCTCCGGTCCGGATGCTCGGGGCGGTCCCCGACGACGAGCTGCCCCGGCTCTACGGCGTGGCCGACGTCTTCGTGATGGCGTGTCGCGACCGGTGGCTGGGCCTCGAGCAGGAAGGGTTCGGCATCGTCTTCTTGGAAGCCGCCGCGTGCGGGGTGCCGCAGGTGGCGGGCCGCAGTGGCGGTGCGGGGGAGGCCGTCGTCCACGGCAGGACGGGCCTCGTGGTCGACGACCCGGGAGACCCGGGGCGGGTGGCCGCGGCGCTGCGCCGGCTGCTCGGTGACGACCACCTCCGGCGCACGATGGGGCGGGCGGCCCGGCGTCGGGCCAGGACGGCCTTCGGGTGGGACCTCCTCGCACATAGGCTGGCCGCGGCATTGCAAGACGTGGAAGGCTGAACGCCGCCTACCCCGCCCGAGGCCTGGTCGCGGCACCTGGTGGGGCCGTCCCGAGAGTGACGACAACCGAAGGAGTGTCCGTGGCGGACGATGAGGCTCGTGGTTCGGGTCGGGGCGAATTGGCCACCGAGCGAATGGTCGTCACCGCCACGCCCGAGCAGTGCTTTGCCGTGGTGAGCGACATCGAGCGGTACCCGGAATGGGCGGCCGACATCAAGCAGGTCGTGGTCGAGCGGCGCGACGACGAAGGGCGGCCGGCCGAGGCCACCTTCCGGGCCGGGGCCTTCGGTCGCTCCACCAGCTACACCCTCGCGTACGACTACTCGGGCGCACCCCGCGTCCTGGCGTGGAAGCAGACCGCCGGCGACCTCACCTCCAAGCTCGACGGCAACTACCGATTCGACGCGGCCGGCGACGGATCGACCGAAGTCACCTACAGCCTCGAGGTCGAGCTGCGCGTCCCGCTCCCCGGGTTCATCAAGCGCCGCGCCCAGAGCCGCATCATGCACACCGCCCTCGAGGAGCTCAAGGCACGGGTCGAGTCCTCGCTCACCACATGAGCGCCAGGACCGCGCCCCGGTCGCGGCCCGTGCACAGGAGGTCGGCATGGCTCGCCAGGTGACGATCGGGATCGACGTGGGGGGCACCAAGATGCTCGGCCTGGCCGTCGACGACGAGGGTGTCGTGCTGTCGGAGGTTCGGGTCCCGACCCCCGGGCACCGCGGTACCGGGCCCGCCGCCGGCCCGGCGGACGCGGCGGGGTTCGAGCTCGTGATCGATGCGCTCGCGACGGTCACGAAGCAGCTGCGCGCCTCGATCGACGTCGAGGTGTCCTCGGTCGGCGTCGGGGCACCGGGCCTCGTCGACAACACCGGGGTGCTGCGCTACGCGCCCAACCTGCCCGGCGGCACCGGGCTCGACATCGCCGGCCGCCTCTCGGAGCGGCTCGGGGGTCTGCGGACCGTGGTCGACAACGACGCCACGTGCGCGACGGTGGGGGAATGGGCCTTCGGTGCGGCCGCCGGGGTCAGCGACGCCGTGATGGTCACGCTCGGCACCGGCATCGGGGGCGGCCTGATCGCCGGGGGACACGTGGTGCGCGGGGCGTCGGGATTCGCGGGCGAGATCGGGCACATGGTGATCGACCCCACCGGTCCGCCCTGCCCATGCGGGAGGCGCGGGTGCTGGGAGCGCTTCGCCTCGGGGAGCGGTCTCGGCCGGCTGGCCCGGGAGGCGGCCCATGCCGGACGTCTCGACGAGGTGGTGAGCCTCGCCGGTGGGGACGCGGAGTCGGTGAGGGGGGAGCACGTGACGATGGCGGCCCGGGAAGGGGATCCCGCCGCCCTCGTCGTGCTGGGTGAGCTGGGGTGGTGGCTGGCGCTGGGGCTGTCCAACCTCGCTCTCGCCCTCGACCCCGCCGTGATGGTCTATGGCGGGGGGTTGCTCGAAACCGTCACGCTCGTGCTCGACAAGGTACGCGCCGCATTCGACGAATTGCTCGAGGGACGCATCTACCGACCCGAGGTGAAGATCCTGCCGGCCCAGCTCGGCGAGCGGGCCGGGGCCATCGGGGCCGCGTTGGTGGCCCGGGCCGGGGACCGCTACCGGGTCGACGTGGCCTGAGAGCGGCGGGAGCCGGCACGGTGCACGTCGGCGTGACGCTTCCGACGTTCACCGACGATGCCGTCGCGCTCGGCGCCGCGAAGCGGGCCGAGCAGCTCGGCCTCGACGGGGTGTTCGTTTTCGACCATCTGTGGCCCCTCGGCTCGCCCGAGCGGCCCGCGTTGTCCGCCTTCCCGGTGCTCGGGGCGGTGGCCGCCGTCACGACGGCGGTGCACTTCGGCCCCCTCGTGGCCCGCATCGGGCTCGTGCCCGACGACGTGCTCGTGGCCGAGCTGCTGTCGTTGGCACGCATGGCGCCGGGCCGGCTGATCGCCGGACTCGGCACCGGCGACAGCAAGAGCGCGGCGGAGAACCTGGCATTCGGCATCCCGTTCGATCCAGCCGACGAGCGGCGCATTGCACTGCGGGGGTGCGCTGCCCGCCTGCTCGGTGCCGGAGTGCCGGTGTGGGTGGGCGGAGGGGCCGTCTCCACCACCGAGCTCGCGGTGGAGCTCGGTGCGGCGGTGAACCTGTGGGAGGGCCAGCCCGCCGCGGTGGCTGCCCTCCAGGCGCGCTGCGAGGTGACCTGGGCCGGGCCCGTGGCGGGCGACGTCCCCGAGATCGTGCAGTGGCTCCAGGAGGTGGCGGGCGCCGGCGCGACGTGGGCCGTGTGCGCGTGGCCGGAGTCGATCGAGGCCGTGGCCGAGGCGGCCGCGGCGGTGCGCGGCCACTGAGCGCCTGGCGGGACCGTTTCGCGCCGGAGTCGGAACCAGCGGCCGGGTCGGTACCGTCGCTGTCGCCAAGGTTCGGGGGGGCGAGGACTAACCTCGCGCGATGGAGTTTCGACGGATCAACGGCCTGCCCCCGTACGTTTTCGCGCACATCGAGGCGCTGAAGCTCGCGGCGCGTCGAGCCGGCCGCGACGTCGTCGACCTCGGGTTCGGGAACCCCGACCTGCCGTCCCCCGATGCCGCGGTCGAGAAGCTGGCCGAAGCCGTGCACAACCCCAAGAACCATCGGTACTCGGCCAGCAAGGGCATCCCCAAGCTCCGCCAGGCGATCTCCTCGCTCTACCTGCGGCGGTTCGGGGTGGAGCTCGACCCCGAAACCGAGGTGGTGACGACCATCGGGGCCAAGGAGGGACTGTCGCATCTCATGTGGGTGTTGCTCGGTCCCGGTGACAACGCGCTGGTGCCGTCGCCGTCGTACCCCATCCACATCTACGCTCCCCTGTTCGCCGGGGCCGACGTGCGCCAGGTCCGGATGGAGCAGACCAGCGGGACCGAGGGCCCACCGGCGTCGGAGGCGTTCTTCGACAATCTCATGGAGTCGTGGGAATCGGCGTGGCCCAAGCCGCGCGTCGTGGTGCTCTCGTTCCCCCACAACCCCACCACCGCCTGTGTCGACCTGGCGTGGATGCAACGCATGGTGGACTTCGCCCGCGAGCACGAGATCGTCCTCGTGCACGACTTCGCCTATGCCGACATCTCCTTTGACGGGTACCAACCGCCTTCGATCCTGGAGGTGCCCGGGGCCAAGGACGTGGCGGTGGAGCTGTACTCGCTCACGAAGTCGTTCTCCATGGCGGGGTGGCGCGTCGCATTTCTGGTGGGCAACGCCGAGATCGTGGCCGCATTGACGAAGCTCAAGAGCTATCTCGACTACGGCACCTTCCAGCCCATCCAGATCGCCGCCATCGTGGCGATGAACGAGGTGCCCGACTACCCGAAGTGGATCAACGAGAACTATCTGGCCCGTCGCGACGCGCTGTGCGACGGCCTGAACCGCATCGGGTGGAACCTGACGCCACCCAAGGGGACCATGTTCGTGTGGGCGCCCATCCCCGAGCCCTACCGCGAGATGGGGTCGCTCGAGTTCTCGTCGTTCTTGGTGTCCGAGGCCGAGGTGGCCACATCACCCGGGGTCGGCTTCGGACCCGGTGGCGACGGACATGTCCGATTCGCTCTCATCGAGAACGAGCAGCGCATCGGCCAGGCGGTCCGCAACCTGCGCCGGACCCTCACCAAGTTGCACTGACACTTTTCGGCGGTACCGGTCCTCTCTCGGTGACACCGGTGGCGCCGCGACACCGGTCCTGCCTTGGTGACACCGGTCCTGCCTCGGTGACACCAAGGCCTGCGGGTGCGGGCCGGGCCCTCAGCGGCCTAAAGCGACCGACAGTGCGTCGGGGTCGTCGAGACTCAACGTGAGCTGGCTGAGCTTGACGGGGATGCCCACCGCCCAGGCACGCACCGGGGGATCGACGGTGATCATCACGAGCCCGGTGGCGGCCCCGTTCACCAGCCATCGGCCGCGCCAGCCGTGTACCCCGATGCCGCCGACGAGGCCCTGGCGCGGTTGGACGGCCGTGATCGAGTGCACGGGGATGGTGGCGCGAAACGCCCACCCCATCTTGACCCGCAAGGTCTCGCCTTGCAGCGTGACACTCGAGAACGCGGGGCCCATGCCGAGGACCGAGAGCAGCGGGCGCAGCGCGCCGTAGCGGAAGGGGAACGATGTCGCCGCGCTCATAGGCGGATCAGTGTGCCACGGCGGAGCGTCGGGACCGGATCAGGTGTCCTTCGGGCATGATGTCGGCCGTGAGGGATCCCTTCCGGCGGGTGAGGATCGGTCTGGCGGCTCTCGTCCTGGTCCTGGTGGCCGGGACCGTGGGCTTCATGGTGCTCGGCTTCAGCTTCCTCGACTCGCTGTATCAGACCGTCGTCACGATCACCACTGTGGGCTATACCCCCCGGCATCCGCTCGACGACGCCGGAAAGGTGTTCACGATCGCGCTGATCCTGGGGGGCGTCGGCACCGCGCTCTATTCGTTTTCGGTCGTCCTCGAGCTGCTGATCGAGGGCCATATGCGAAATCTGGTCAGGAGGCGTTCGATGGAGCGCAACATCGCCCGAATGTCGGGGCACGTCGTCGTGTGCGGATGGGGCCGGGTGGGCCGTGAAGTGGCCCGGTTCCTCGCCGCCGCGGGTCGAACCGTCGTCGTCGTCGACCGCGACGCCTCGCGCCTCGAGGAGGTGCCCTATCCCTACGTCGCGGGCGACGTCACCGACGACGAGACCCTGATCCAAGCCGGAGTCGAGCGGGCCGAGACGTTGGTGGCCGCCCTCGACACCGACGCCGACAACCTCTACGTGACGCTCGCGGTCCGTTCGATGCGCCCCGACATGCAGATCATCGCCCGGGCGCGCAACGAGTCCTCGGGGCCCAAGCTTCTGCGGGCGGGCGCCAATCGGGTGGTCAACCCCCAGCAGCTCGGTGGCGACCGAATGGCGGCGTTCGTGACGCAGCCGCACGTCGTCGATTTCGTCGACGTGGTCATGCACGACGGCACCCTCGAATTCCGGTTGGAGGAATTGTCGGTGTCGGCCGGCTCGCCACTCACCGGCAACACCCTGCACGGCGTGCAGCTGCACGACCGCACCGGTGCGCTGGTCCTGGCCATCCGCCGTCCCGACGGGAGCTTCGCCACCAACCCCTCGTCCGAGATCACCATCGAGGCGGGCGACATCCTCATCGGCGTGGGGACCGCGGCCCAGCTCGACGCCCTGGCGCGTATCGCGACCCAATAGGACCTCAGGCGTCGCCCGGGCGCCTTCAGCCGGCGCTGCGGCCGAGCCGGGTCTGGGCCGCGGTAGGCGAGAGGATGCCTTCGAGACAGAATGCCACCGCGGCCCCCCCGGCTTCGTCGGCGGCCCGGCCCAGCTCGAGCACGAGCACGCGGGCGAGGCGGTCGGTCACACCGAGGATGGCGTGCGCCAGGACCAGGGGGTCGTCGCGTCGGATCATGCCGGCCGCGATGCCCGCCTTCACGTGCGGGAGGGCGTCGGCCACGGCCTGTTCCTCGCCTTGACGGATGAGGGGGGCGAAACGTTCCTCGGTCCGGGCGAACTCCAACAGGACGAAGAGATGGCGGTTGGCGTCGAGCCACTGCACCGAAACCCTGATCCCCGCCTCGATGCGGCGCACCGGATCGGGCTCGTCCGCGATGGCCTGGCGTTGGGTCCGCCGGAGATCGCGCTGCGCGTCGGTCAGGATCTGGCGCAGCAACTCTTCCTTGGATGCGAAGTACCAGTAAAAGACGCCCTTGGCAACGCCGAGACCTTCGACGATGTCGGTGACCGAGGTGGGGTGGTATCCCTGGGAGGCGAACCGCCGGGCGGAGTAGTCCAGCAGTTCGAGACGGCGCCGTTGTCCCCGCGCGGTCAACCGGCGTGCCATCGCTCAAACGCTACTTGCGAGGCGAGTCCGGGCGCGGCGCCATGCCACTGTGCGTTTCCCGGTGCCATGGGGCGCGCTACCGTGTGTCGGTGGCCTACTGGGCGATGAAGGTCCTGCTCAACCCCGTGTTCTTTCTGTTCTGGCGCATCAAGGTCGAAGGCCGAGCCAACGTTCCCGACAGCGGGCCCGTGATCCTGGCTCCCAACCACGTGACTTTCCTCGATTCGATGTTCATGCCGTTGGTGGTGCGCCGGCGCGTGACCTTCGTGGCCAAGGCGGAGTACTTCGACTCGTGGAAGACGGCGTGGTTCTTTCGCGCCGTGGGCCAGATCCCCATGCGCCGCGACGGAGGCAGCGCGTCGGAGCGGGCCCTGGCCGCGGCGCGAGACGTCCTGAAGGCGGGGAAGGTCCTGGGCATCTATCCCGAGGGGACGCGCTCACCCGACGGCCGGCTGTACCGGGGCCACACCGGTGCGGCGCGCCTGGCCCTCGCATGCGGCGCGCCCCTGGTCCCGGTGGGACTGGTCGGGACCTCAGCGGTGCAGCCCCCCGGTTCCAACCGGCCCCGGCTCTTCAAGACCGTGACGGTGCGCTTCGGGGCACCACTCGACGTGTCACGGTTCGAGGGCGACAAGGCGGGGGACCCGTTGGTGCTGCGGACGGTGACCGACGAGCTGATGTTCGAGATCCGCAACCTGTCGGGTCAGCAGTACGTCGACCGCTATGCCAAGCGCCACAGCGTGGTGGGTGGCGCGGATGTGGCACATGTCCGGACGTCGACCAACGGCGACGGCTACGGGCCGCCCCCCGTGCCACCCCGGCCGCCGGCGCGCGCCGCGGCCACCTCGGAACCGGCTGCCTGACCATCTCGGGTCGGCGACCCCTTCACCAGCCCACAGAGCCGTCCACGAGCTCGCGGATGAGGTCGGCGTGGCCGTTGTGGCGTGCGTACTCCTCCACCATGTGGACGTAGATCCACCGCAGCGAGCAGGGATCGCCGTCTCGGAGTCCGGTGTCGTCGAGCGACAGGTCGCGTGCCGCTGATCTGCTGCGCTCGCACTCCGCCAGCCACATCGACAGGTCGTCGTCCCATACTGCGTCGTCGAGGGGGACGAACTCGCTGTCGGCGATGACGGGGTCGTACCAGATGGGTGGGGTGTCGGGCTTGCGTTGCAGTGTCCGTGTGAACCAGCTTCGTTCCACCTCCGCCATGTGGCGCAGCAGGCCGTGCAACGACAGATTCGAAGTCGGGACGGGTCTTGCCTTTCGGGCCTCGTCGGTGAGCCCCTCGCACTTGAGCAGCAGCGTGGCGCGGTGGAACTCCAACCATCCCTCGAGCATGTCGCGCTCGGTCAGGAGGTACGACGGTTCGGTGCGACGTGGATCGATGAGGTCACCAACCATGAGACAACCTCCATGTCGGGGCTCAGGGCTCAGGGCTCGGGGATCGGATCGGGATCCGGCGTCAGCCGAATGTGAAGTCGTAGGCGTCCACGTGCGGGGAGAAGCTGAGCACGAGGGTGCCTGCTTCGAAGTTCGTCGAGGACACCAAGGTGTATAGCCTCGGGATTCCCGACACGGCGATGGTCTGGGAATGTGACCCCACCGTGGCTTTGATCGTGCCCGTTCCCCCGAGGACCAGGTAGACGTGGCTCGCCATGAACGCCAGTTCGAGACGGGCGTTCGCACCCGACGTGATCTTCTCGGGACCGACGGTCCAGGTCCCCGCCAGCGCCAGGTAGTCCTCGGGCAGCGAGCCCGGGAACGAGTAGGGGGCGGCCTGGTTCTCCGAGATGGAGGTGCCGTCGAAGTTCGGGAGTCCGTGGTCGTACCCGAGGTAGGACTCCGGGGTCAGCTGCGTCATCGGCGTCTTGTCGGGGACGTCGGTCCGGGCCGGGAGGTTCACCTTCGGGTTGGCGTCGAACAGGAGCGTGCGGATCAGCGATTCGGTGACGCCGTAGTCACCCTCGCCGAACGCGGCGTGGCGCACGTGGCCGGTGGCGTCGATCAGGTACTCGGCGGGCCAGTACTCGTTCTGGTAGGCGGTCCAGGTCTTGTAGCCGTTGTCCACGGCGATGGGGTAGTCCACTCCGAGCTGCTGGGCGGCTTGGGAGATGTTCGACACGACGTGCTCGAAGGCGAACTCGGGGGTGTGCACGCCCACGACCTCGAACCCGTCGTGGTGGTACCGGGCGTACCACGCCTCGACGTGGGGGAGCGAACGTTGGCAGTTGATGCACGAGTACGTCCAGAAGTCGATCAGGACGACCTTGCCCCGGAGAGACGCCAACGAGATGGGACGGCGGCCCGGGGTGTTGAGCCAGGCGGAGATGCCCTGGAAGTCGGGGGCCACCCCACAGGCCTCGAGCGACGACAGGCCGGGCGTGCAGTTGCCGAGCATTCCCCCCGTCTTCGCACCGGTGAGCGAGGCCAGCTGCTGCTTGGCGTAGGTGCCGCCTTCGATGTGCTTCTGAAGGACATTCGTGTAGCCGGGTACGACTCGCTGCAGCCCGTCGGTGACGTTGAACGCGATCAGCAGGGTCATGGTGAGCAGCACCACGCCGCCGATCTGCCGGGCCAGCGCCGCGTGCGACCGGAAGGATCTGACTCGCTCCGCCACGCGCTGTCCCGCGAGGGCGAACACGAGCAACGGGACGGCGGCTCCGAGGGCGAAGTCGAAGGTGAGCACCACCGCGGCCAGACCGACGTGATGGGTGGCGCCCACGACGGTGATGGCAGCCAGCACCGGTCCTGCGCACGGGACGAACAGCGCTCCCAGTCCGAGCCCGAGGACGAACCCCCCGGCGTTGCCGTTGGGCTGGCGCTGGGCGACGCGTGCGAAGGGTCGTTCGAGGAGGTGTCCGACAGGGGGGACGATGAGCCCGGCGGCCACCACGCCGAGCACGACCAGTCCGGCGTCACGCAGGAAGTCCTGAGGGAGGCCGATCGCACTGAGCAACGAGGACCCGACGAGCGTGATGATGCTGAAGCTGACAACGAGGCCCGCCACCACGGTGTAGGCGCGGTAGCTCCGTGCCTGCGACCGCAACCGGGACCCAACCGCGGTAGGGCGCGAGCTTCGTACGGCCACCCGCACGTTGTCGCCCGAGCCGCGCGTCCCGGCCGGTTGGCGCGCCCGGGTCGATGGGGCGGCTGTCGACCCGGCTGTCGACCCGGCTGCGGGTCCGGCTGTCGACTCGGCGCTTCCGGCATCGTCGGGCGCGTCGGGCGTGGGCACGGTGGCGCCTGCCACCAGGACGACGGGGAGCACCGGCAAGATGCACGGAGAGATGCCGGCGATGATGCCGGCCACGAACCCGATGACATAGAGCAGGAGCATTGCCCGGCGTCCCTCCCTCCGGGGCGCTTCGGCGTCCGGGTTCAGCCATCGTAGAAAGCCTCAGGGCCAAAACGACGTCGCGCCGCAACGCGTATGCAGGTCAGACCCCCGGATCGGCCCATCCGAGGGACCGCTCGACGGCGCGTCGCCACCCGTCGTAGGCGCGGTCGGCTGCGACCGCGGTGGCTCGCGCCGAGAACTCGGCGTCGAGGGTCCACACGCCTTCGAGGTCCTCGACCGTCGGCCACACCCCTTCGGCCACCCCCGCCAGCGTCGCAGCTCCGAGTGCGGTGGTCTCGGTGGTGGAGGGACGCGATACCGGCACCCGCAACTGGTCGGCTTGGACCTGCAGCAGCAGGTCGAGGACGGCGACCCCACCGTCGACGCGCAGCGCCTTCAACTCGGCCCCGGCGCTCTTCATGGCGTCCACGACGTCGCGCACCTGGTACGCCATAGCCTCGATCACGGCCCGCGCGATGTGCGCGGCCCCGACCCCGCGGCTCAGACCCGTGATCGTGCCGCGCGCGTAGGGGTCCCACCACGGGCTGCCGAGCCCGGTGAAGGCGGGGACCACGAAGACCCCCTCGCTGTCGTCGACCTGTTGCGCGAGCGGTCCGATGCCCGCTGCGTCCTCGATGAGTCCCAGCCCGTCCCGCAGCCATTGGACCGCCGCCCCGGTGACGAACACGGCCCCCTCGAGCGCGTACGCCACCGGTGACGAGCCGCCGTGCTCGCCCAGATCCCAGGCCATCGTGGTGAGCAGGCCCTCCGAAGGCGGCGGGCACTGCTCACCGACGTTCAACAGGACGAAGCTCCCGGTCCCATAGGTCACCTTGGCCATGCCGCTCGAGACACACGCCTGGCCGAAGAGGGCGGCCTGTTGATCGCCGGCCACGCCGCTCACGGGAACACCGGCGACACCCGGCGCGCGCTCGCCGAGGGTGCCGCGCACCACACCGAAACGCCCGCACGAGGGGTGGACGTCAGGGAGCGCGGCGCGCGGCACACCGAAGAGCTCGCACAGCTCGTCGGACCACGCACGATCGCGGATGTCGTAGAGCATGGTGCGCGACGCGTTGGACGGGTCGGTGGCCAGCACCCCACCGTCGGTGCCGCCGGTGAGGTTCCAGATCAACCAGGCGTCGACCGTCCCGAGCACGACATCATCGGTGACGGTCACCTCGCCCGGGCCGAGGAGCCATTCCATCTTGGTGGCCGAGAAGTACGGATCGAGCACGAGCCCGGTGCGCTCGCGCACCATCGGCAGATGACCTTGGGCCCGCAACTCGTCGCAACGCTCGGCGGTGCGACGGTCCTGCCACACGATGGCCCGGTGCAGGGGCCGACCGCTGGCGCGGTTCCAGGCGACCACCGTCTCGCGCTGGTTGGTGATGCCGATGGCGGCGACCCTGTTGTGCGCCGCGTGGAGGCGATCAGCGACCTCGGCCACCGTGGACAGCACGCCGTCGCAGATCTCGACGGGGTCGTGTTCGACCCATCCCGGCCGCGGGTAGTGCTGGGTGAGCTCGCGGTACGAGACGTCGATCACAGCGCCCGACTCGTCGACGGCCAGCGCCCGGATACCGCTCGTCCCGGCATCGATTGCAATCACGCACGACATCGGCGGCGACCCTATCGGGGCCCCCAGGCACGCCCCCGTGGGTCCGCTCGGACGCCACCTCGGGGCCGGGGTGCAAACCTTCGCGAACGGCCCGCGACCAGGACCGATGGGGGAGGGTTGCCATTGACATCTTCGTAACTACAGTGCTGTAATGGCCACTGCATCTGGGGGCCACTCCGGGGAAGACCACAACATGTTGTGGTCGAAGGGGGAAAATGGCGGGGCAGCCCTGCCGTTTCCCGAAGGTTGGCCCCTACGCTGGGAACCAAGGAAAGGGTGGAACAACGATCATGGCAATCGCCCCGCAGCGGACCGCTATCGGCATTCGGCGGTACTTCACCACCGAAGAGGTCCACCCCTACGACGAGCTCGCATGGGAGCGGCGCGATTCGCGCATCACCGACTACCGCGACGGCAGCGTGGCCTTCGAGCAGCTCGAGGTCGAGGTGCCCTCCACGTGGAGCCTGAATGCCACCAACATCCTGGCTCAGAAGTACTTCCGGGGGACCCCGGGCACGGCCGAGCGCGAGACCTCTCTGAAGCAGGTGGCCGACCGGGTAGTGGACACCATCACCGCCTGGGGGATCAAGGACGGCTACTTCGCGGACGACGCAGAGGCACAGACATTCAGCGACGAGCTCAAGCACATCATCGTGAACCAGCGCGCCGCATTCAACTCTCCGGTGTGGTTCAACATCGGCGTCAAGGGCGTGCCTCAGCAAGGCTCGGCGTGCTTCATTCTCGCCGTGGAGGACTCGATGGACTCGATCCTCAACTGGTACCGCGAGGAAGGAATCATCTTCAAGGGTGGTTCGGGGGCCGGTGTCAACCTGTCGAGCATCCGGGCGTCGGTCGAAAGGCTCCAAGGAGGCGGCACTGCATCGGGCCCGGTTTCGTTCATGCGCGGCGCCGACGCCTCGGCGGGGACGATCAAGTCGGGTGGCAAGACCCGTCGTGCCGCCAAGATGGTCATCCTCAACGACGACCATCCCGACATCGAGGACTTCATCTGGTGCAAGGCGCTCGAGGAGCGCAAGGCGCGTGTCCTGCGCGACGGTGGGTTCGACATGGACCTCGACGGGTCCGACTCGTTCTCCATCCAGTACCAGAACGCCAACAACTCCGTGCGGGTGACCGACGAATTCATGCAGGCCGTCCTCGACGACGCCGACTGGGCGCTGACGGCTCGCACCGACGGCTCGGCCGTCCGGATCGTCAAGGCCCGCGACCTGTTCCGGCAGATCGCCCATGCCGCGTGGGAGTGTGCCGATCCCGGGATGCAGTTCGACACGACGATCAACCGGTGGCACACGGCTCCCAATGCCGGCCGGATCAACGGAAGTAATCCTTGTAGTGAATATATGCACATCGACAACAGCGCCTGCAATCTGGCGTCGATCAACCTGCTGAAGTACCTACGAGACGACGACAGCTTCGACACCGAGGCCTTCAACGCCACCGTGGACGTGGTGTTCACGGCGCAGGAGATCCTCGTCGGGAACGCGGACTACCCGACCGACAAGATCGCCGAGAACTCACGTCGGTACCGTGAGCTCGGCCTCGGATACGCAAATCTCGGCGCGCTGCTGATGGCACAGGGACTTCCCTACGACTCCGACGAAGGTCGGGCCTGGGCGGCGTCGATCACGGCGCTGATGACGGGTCACGCCTATGCCGTCTCCGCCCGGACCGCATCGCGGATGGGCCCCTTCGCGGGATTCCACGCCGACCGCGAGGCCATGCTCAACGTCCTGCAGATGCACCGCGCCGAGGTCGCCAAGATCGACGAGGAGCTCGTTCCCATGGAGCTTCTGTCCGCGGCCCAAGAGGCATGGGACGACGCCGTCGAGCTAGGAGAGGAATTCGGCGTCCGCAACTCTCAGGCCAGCGTCCTTGCTCCGACCGGCACCATCGCCTTGATGCTCGACTGCGACACCACCGGCGTGGAACCCGATCTCGGGCTGGTGAAGACCAAGAAGCTCGTGGGCGGAGGGACGATGTCCATCGTCAACCAGACCGTCCCGCGTGCGTTGGCAAGGCTCGGATACATGCCCGAGCAGGTCGACGACATCATCTCGTATATCGACGAGCACAAGTCGATCGTCGGGGCTCCCCATCTGGCGAGCGAGCACATGCCGGTTTTCGCCTGTTCGATGGGTGACAACACGATCCACTACACCGGGCACATCCGGATGTTGGGGGCAGTCCAACCCTTCCTGTCCGGCGCGGTTTCAAAAACGGTCAATGTTCCCGAGGAGGTCACGGTCGAGGACATCGAGCAGCTGCACCTCGACGCATGGCGCCTGGGGATCAAGGCGGTCGCCATCTACCGCGACAACTGCAAGGTGGCCCAGCCGCTGTCGACCACCAAGAAGACGGCGGCAGCAGGAGAGGGTGGCGACTTCGCCCCGCCGGGGTCCGAGGCCGAGGCACGCGACCGCGCCGCCGCGGCGAGGATCGCCGAGCTCGAGGCGGCCCTGACCCAGGCTCAGAACCGGTCGCATGACACCGTGGTCGTGGGAGCGGTCAGAGAGCGCCTGCCGCGGCGCCGCAAGTCCAGCACCTTCGCCTTCCGGGTGGCGGACTGCGAGGGCTACGTGACCGTCGGCGAGTACGACGACGGCCGGCCCGGTGAGGTCTTCATGAAGGTCTCGAAGCAGGGCTCGACCCTGGCCGGGATCATGGACGCGTTCTCGATCTCGGTGAGCCTGGGCCTGCAACACGGTGTGCCGTTGGCAACCTACGTCCGCAAGTACACGAGCATGCGCTTCGAGCCGGCGGGGATCACCGACGACCCGGACCTCCGCATCGCCACCAGCCTCGTCGACTACATCTTCCGCCGGCTGGCTGTCGACTACCTGCCGCTCGACGAGCGCGAGGAACTCGGTGTGCTGTCCACGTCCGAACGCATGCAGCCGACCTTGCCCGGCGTAGAGGAGGCGGCCACGCCCGAGCAGGACCTCGTCGAGGACTCCGGAGTCAGTTCCGTGCCGCCCTCGCGGTTCGAGGACCGGGCCACGAGGGAGATGCGGACGGGGACACCGTCGACCTCGGGCTCCGCCACGGCGCGCGCCGAGCAGCGTGACGCACCGCTTTGCTACCAGTGCGGCATGGTCATGCAGAGGGCAGGCTCCTGCTATCTCTGCACCAGCTGTGGGACGACGAGCGGCTGTTCGTAGTGAGACTTCGCGTCACGCCAATTCACATTCGACGACCGCGGGTGCTTGCGAAATGAGCACCTCAGTGGTGGGACCCCCGGGATTGGATCGCTCACGTGCGGTCTTGAAATAGAAGCCTTTGCCCGTGTCGGCGCGCTCCTGATCGCCTATGAGGGCTTCGGGAGCAACAGTGGCCTTTTCTCCTTGGGCGGCCGTGCTCCACCGTCGTTCGCTCTTTGGGCGGGAGTTGAGCCCCGGTTGACGACCTCGTGGGGTATCCCTGGCACGATCTTGGGTGAGCCAGGCGTGCGAACCAGCGGCGGAGAAGGACAGGTGGGGGAACCGTGGTGACCGTGTCGGTCGGCGGCACACCGGATCCGGCAACGGTTGCTGCAGGGCATGACGGACGGGGATCGTGGATCCCCACCCGCGCCATGATCGCAACCAGGTTCATGGAGCTGCGCAAGCGTCGCGGACTCATGATCACCCTGATCGCATTGACGATCGGGCTCCCGACACTCTTCCTCGTCATCAAGCTGTTGCTCCACGCCTTCGTGCCGCAGCAATACGGGCCGGCTGGTGGGTTCGACGTGTACACCTCACTAGTCGCCGGCGTGCTCTACATCTTCGGGTTCATCGCCGCCATGACCTTGGGAGCCACCGCAGGCTGCTCCGACCTCGCCGATGGGATGTTCACGCAGCAGGTGGTGACCGGGCGCTCGAGAGTGGCGCTCTACCTGGCCCGCGTCCCGGCCGGCTTGGCCATCGTCATGCCCATGGTGGCTGTCGCCTTCACCGTCATCTGCTCGGTCTGCGTCTTCTCCGCGCCGTCCACTTTCGACTTCCAGGGCACCACCGTGCCCCTGGGCCTGTCCCTCCATGGATACGAAACCTGGGCCGCCGATCATCCGAATCTGATCATCTGCGACTTCCCCTACAACGG
>Ga0209415_10001925_pt1 | contig 39310 bp, 27 predicted proteins | sample PeaSoiSIISIP2007_FD_187696 | JGI IMG/M metagenome (GOLD analysis project Ga0209415, IMG submission 187696) | Peat soil microbial communities from Weissenstadt, Germany - SII-SIP-2007 (SPAdes) (version 2) | ecosystem: Environmental > Terrestrial > Soil > Wetlands > Peat | place: Germany...
AAGTATCTGGCGAGGGCATTGTCGAACAGGGATGTTTCACGCTACAGTGCTGCTTCTGCTGGATACATGGGAGAGGAATTGCATTTCACTTCGTGCGAGAATCACCCCGCCGTTTTGGGCCACAGGAGGAATCACACCAAATTATGCGTTCGAGCACTCATTTTAACTGGTCCAAAATTGCGGTCGCACTTCTCTTGGTGATGGCGATGACCTTGCCTCAGCTCTCAGATGCCCAGAATCAACCACCCGTCGCTCCGGTGGATCGAGGCCAGGCACGGTCTATGGTGATTACCCAGGACGGCATCGTGGCCGCGGAATCTCCTCTGGCGGCGCAGGCCGGTGTCGAAATGCTGAAGCGCGGCGGGAACGCTATTGACGCCGCGATCGCGGCTAACGCTGTGATGGGCGTCGTCGCGCCTATGTCGAACGGAATCGGCGGCGATCTTTTCGTTATCTACTATGAGGCGAAATCCGGAAAGCTCTATGGCCTGAACGCCAGCGGTTGGGCCCCGTCGGGATTGAATGCGCAGCTTCTCAAGGATAAGGGTTTTCGCGCCATGCCCGTTCGCGGGATTTACTCCGTCACCGTCCCTGGAGTGATCGATGGCTGGCAAAAGCTGCTCGAACGCTTTGGCAATAAAAAGTTGCCCGACGTTCTCGCTCCGGCCATCCATATTGCCGAGCAGGGATATCCGGTAACCGAATGGGTTGCCAACCTGTGGGCGAACAACGCGCAAGTGGTGCGCGAAAACGACGAGGCCGCGCACGTCTATCTGATAAACGACCAGCCTCCTAAGGCCGGCCAACTATTCAAGAACCCCGATCTTGCCTGGTCGCTCAAACAAATCGCCACCGGAGGACGTGACGCGTTCTACAAAGGTGAATTGGCGCGACGCATCGTCAAGCTATCGCAGGGCCACGACGGCTTGATGACCCTCGATGACCTGGCCACATATTCCAGCGAGTGGGTGGACCCTCTCTCCACCACCTATCGCGGTTGGACCGTTTATGAGCTGCCCCCCAATGGCCAGGGCGTTGCCGCGCTGGAAATGCTCAACATCATGGAAACATTTCCATTGCAGGACCCCAAACAGTATCAACTGAATCAGACGCGCACTCTGCACATGATGATCGAAGCCAAGAAGCTGGCCTATGCCGACCTCGAGCGGTACATCGGGGAACCACGCAACAACCCGGAAGTCATGAAAGCCGCCAAAGCCATGCTGGCAAAGCCTTATGCAGCGGAGCGCGCCAAGCTGATTAATATGGACAAGGCGAATTGTGCAGTCACGGCGGGAGATCCACTTCCTGCCGCAGGCGACACAATTTATTTGAGCGCGGTGGACCGCGACGGCAACATGGTTTCACTCATCCAGAGCAATTATGAGAATTTTGGTTCCGGACTCGTCGCGGAAGGCACCGGATTTGTGATGCACGATCGCGGCGCTCTTTTCAACCTGGATTCCAATTCACCCAATGTTCTCGACGGCCACAAGCGCCCGCTCCACACCATCATTCCGGCTTTCATGGAGCAGGGAACCACTCGCATCGCTTTTGGCATCATGGGCGGATGGAATCAGGCGCAAGCCCATGCCCAATTTGTCTCTCACATTGTGGACTTCAAGCAGAATATCCAGATGGCTCTCGAAACCGCGCGCTTCACCAAAGCAACTTTCGCCGGGTGCGACGTGGAACTGGAAAACCGGATTCCCGGAAATGTGAAACCGGAATTGGAAGCGAAGGGCCACGTCCTGCAAATGCACAATGGTTTTTCAAACAGATTCGGCGGAGGTCAGGCCGTGATGCGGGATTATTCAACTCGCATCAATTATGGTGGGTCCGATCCGCGAAAGGACGGCGCGGCAATTCCGGAGCTGCCTTTTTAACTCCTCAACTATTCACGAGATTCGTGCGCCCGTTTTTTGGTTCTTGTCCGGCGCGCTTCATTGTGTAGAGCGCCCGGTCCGCTGCATCCAGTAATTGCTCGACGGTCACGCCGATCAGTGGAAACGCGGCGACGCCCACGCTGAGTTTCAGCCGCGGTTCTTCCGTCTCGGCATCAAGCCTGGCTCCGATGCGCGCGGCAACCTGCCGCGCGGCTTCTTCATTCGTTTCCGGAAGGACCAGCGCAAACTCATCTCCTCCATAACGTGCCGCCAAATCGGTGGAACGGCAGTGTTGGCGCAAAATGTCGGCCACCCGGCACAGCGCCCGGCTTCCGGTGATATGTCCGTAGCGGTCGTTAATCGCTTTCAACTTGTCGAGGTCCATCAGCAGCACCGCGAAGGGCCGGTTCGTCCGCCCCGACCTCTCAATTTCATTCTGGATGACCTCAATCAAACGACGGTAATTTGCCAGTCCGGTCAAGCTGTCGCTGATCGCGAGATTCTGCACCTTGTCAAAAAGCCGCGCGTTGTCCATCAGCGTCGCGCCCAGCACCACCGCATAGCTAGTGAGCGAAATGAACTTTGCGGCCGCGGCAGGCGCGTCAAACAATCGCGCCGATTGAGAGGCGATCAAATGGCACGCCGCGTTCAGGCCCGCTGCCCAAACCAGCGCGTTATCGAACGCTGAGCGGTAACGATTTGGCGCGCGGTTTAACTGCACCGTCGCCGCCAGGAAGAGGAAAGCCGGGAGCAAGTCCCATGGACGTGGCAGCAAAAGACTTCGCGGATGAATTGGCGGCTTATCTGGAAATGCCAGAAATGCGACGCAGATTAAATATCCAGCCGCTGCGACTATGGATAATGTCGCAAGGACATCTCGGTTAGGGTCGCGCGGACGCGGCAATCGTTTTTCCACGTCTCCGGCCGACAATAAAAGCAATCCCAGAAGAGTCCCTTCCACCATCCACGAAAGTGGAATGCGGAATTGTCCAAGGGGCTTCTCCAGTTGCCCGTAGACTTCAAATATTCCGCCGAGTTGGATCATTCCGGCGAGAGCGAACCCGATACCCAGCAGGAGCGCCGCGCGGTCGCGCGCACCGCGAAATCTGACCAGGACATTGGCGGCGATGGTGAAGCAGAGAAACGCAGAAATTGCCTGTGTACTCGACATCCAGAAGGGATCGACGGAAAAATTGAATCGCCGCAGGAAGTGCCCGAGGATCAGCGCGGCCGCGCACGCCAAAGCACTGAGCACTCCGGTCCGTGCGGGGCGGAGAAAATCTTCGATATCCTTGAGCCGAACCATCCCCGTGGGTTCACGACAACTTTGTAAGAGCACATTGTTGTCGCGCGACATTCCCCATTTTCATGCATCGGCACGCCCATAATCTCCTGTCCGATAGAATCATTGTGGGACAGGGCACCTCCATGACCAATAGGGAGTGCAAATCTGCCCGTCACCACATTCCCATATGTCGTTGTTTTCTCGCAGTTTACCCAAGTCGTGTGCGCCGTTTCTGGCTCTGCTATAATTCGCGGCGCCCCGGTGTGGCATACGGGGAACCAACTACTCGCCCACATGTCCGTCATTGACCTTTTATTCGGTCGCCCACTCAGCACGTCAGAAGAAAGGGGCGAGAGGCTCGGCCCGGCCGCAGGCATCCCGGTATTTGGGCTGGATGCGCTCAGCTCCGCCGCGTACGGACCGGAGGCCGCTCTCGCACTGCTGATTGCGCTGGGGGCCGCGGGCGTGGGCCTCATTGTCCCCATCACGTTCAGCATCATTGTTCTGCTTATCATCGTTTATTTTTCCTACCGGCAAACCATCGCGGCGTATCCGGGCGGCGGCGGTTCGTACACGGTTGCCGGCCAAAACCTGGGCATGTTCGCGGGATTGCTCGCTGCTGCCGCGCTCATGATTGATTACGTTCTGACCGCTGCGGTCGGCATCTCCGCCGGCGTCGGCGCCCTCGTTTCAGCGGTGCCTTCACTGGAGCCGCACACGCTAAAGCTGTGCCTGGGAATACTGCTGATCATCACCATCGTTAATCTGCGCGGGGTCCGCGAGACCGGCGCGCTTTTCATGCTTCCGACATATTTGTTTGTAGGGACGCTGCTCATTGTCATTGGCATCGGTCTGTTCAAAACATTTGTTGCGGGAGGGCATCCCGCAGCGGTGACGCCTGCCGCACCATTGCACGCCGCAACAATGACCATTGGCGTGTGGCTCCTGCTGAAAGCGTTCTCCAGTGGATGTACGGCGATGACCGGCGTGGAAGCCGTCAGCAACGGAGTGCAAGCATTTCGCGAGCCGGTTTCGCAAACCGCTCAGCGCACTCTGACGGTTATCATCGCACTCCTGATCGTATTGCTGGCGGGCATCGCATTTCTAAGCAGGGCATATCAGATCGGCGCGACCGAGCCCGGCCCGGGATACCAAAGTGTTCTTTCACAACTAACTGCTGCGGTCGCCGGGCGCGGCGCTTTCTATTTCGTAACAATTGCATCCATCCTGTTGGTTCTGTCACTTTCTGCGAACACCGCCTTCGCGGATTTCCCGCGTCTTTGCCGCCTTGTTGCGCAGGACGGATTCCTTCCCAGCCCATTCGCGGTGCGCGGCCGACGTCTGGTCTACACGCAAGGAATCATCGTCTTGGGCTTGCTCTGCGCGGTGCTGTTGATCCTGTTCGGTGGAGTCACCGACCGATTGATCCCGCTATTCGCCATCGGCGCGTTCTTGGCATTCACGCTTTCACAAGCGGGAATGGTGATGCACTGGAAGCGCAGAGGCGGGCCCGGCTCAGCTTCGGGAATGTTGGTCAATGGACTTGGAGCAACTGCAACCGCGATTACCGTGCTCGTAGTTTCCATCACCAAATTCACGGAAGGCGCATGGATCACGGTCCTGTTGGTGCCTGCGATCATGCTTTCCATGTATTCAGTGAAAAGTCACTATGACGGAGTGGCGAGGCAGATGGCCAATCCTGCGCCTCTGAGATGTGAAAGGTTGCATCCTCCAATCGTGGTGATGCCCATGCTCACGCTGAACAAAATCGTTCGCTCTGGACTGGAATTTGCCATCAACCTTTCGCCGGAAGTGCACGTCGTCCATGTGGCAGTCTCGGACGACAGGGAAGTGATCCTCGCACAGTGGAAAGAGATTGTGGAACAGCCGCTTCGCGCTCAGGGTATCAAAGTTCCGGAGCTCACGATTCTCGAATCACCCTTTCGATTGATCATCAACCCCGTTGTGGATTTCGCGCTAGACCTGGCCAAGAAGAATCCCGACCGGAAAATTGCGGTGATCATTCCCGAACTGGTCGAGAAGCATTGGTACATGAATTTTCTCCACAACCAGCGGTCCACTTGGCTGAAAGCCGCCCTACTGCTAAGAGGAACGGATCGCATTGTGGTGATCAATGTGCCGTGGTATTTGAACTGAGGCGGAAGAGGCGGCCAGAGTTTACGCTCGAGATTCAAAGATTGGATTTTCAAATCATGGTCACCCCACCCCCCTCCCCACCTTTTTGCATTAATATCATTCGATTGGGGTTATGGGCGATGATCGTCCTATGAATATCACTCCAAAGGGCTTACTGTGTTTCGATAACTCCTTTTATTTCAGTGGGATACGGAGTTCGTCACAACTGGCTCCGTCAATGAGATATGAATGAGGGCCGTCACTCTCCATGAGGCGCTGCCATCACTGCCATTCATTACAGTATAAGCTAGCAAGTGGATAAACGGTAGTCAAGAAAAAAAGTAACGAAGCCTGAAGAAATATATTTGGGTCCGGAGGAAGTTCGTTACCTGTTTGATTCGAATACAATTGAAGTGTCCCGCCAAAGCACCTTGGGAGGATGGCCTGCCCTGAAAGGAAGGCTCCAAAATGGACACATTTCTTGCGCCGATTGAGCAGCCCAAAGGGTTGATGATGAAGCTGGCGTATTTTTTTACTCGCCGGCAATTTGGCAAGGTGCTTACACCGCTAAAAGTTCATTCCGCGCGGTTGCCGGCAGCGTTCGGGATGTTCTATGCAAAAATCGGGACGCTGGACAAGAAATTGCAACTGCCGCCGGAGACTGTCCTGCTGATTCGTGAGCGAGTCGCGAGTATCAACGGTTGTTCTTTCTGCATGGATATCGGGCGGTCCATTACGATCAAGTCCGCGATGAATGAAGCGAAATTCGATGCGTTGGAACAATACAGCACCAGCCCACTGTTCACCGACGCGGAACGAGCCATTCTGGACTACGTGACTGAACTGACGAGGGACAAGAAGGTTGACCCGGCAATTTTCAAGCGCATGTCGGAATATTATTCTGAGCGAGCGATCTGCGAAATCGTCTGGGTGGTTGCCAGCGAGCATTTATACAATTTGACCAACATCGGACTGAATATCCATTCTGACCTACTTTGTGACCTCATCAGGAAGAATCGAAAAAGCCAGTAGGAATGGCAACCGCGGTTTTCGACGAGAGAAACACCCCTTGTAAATCCGATGCGTGGGAGAAACGGCGCGTCAACAGATTTTGTTTGAATCGCTTGGGAATCGTGGAATCGCTGACAGAGACGTGTCATACTCCAATCTAATCTGTATCCGGGTTTCAGCCCTCTGGCAACCGACAACGTGCACGCCCCAATAATTGAAGCAATTTTGGCGCGACTAATCTAGCCGAACCTATTCCACAGTTCGAACAGACTCTGCTGGAAAGATGAATTACTTTCTTTAGGAAACCTACGTAGGTTCCGATGAATATGGGCCAGCCTTCCATAAGCACATTTCGCGAACTTGAAGAGCCTATCCGCGGAGAACTCTTCAGCACGGAGCGGTTGGAGCAACACGCTGAAAGTCTCGCGGCCGCCCAGGCGGCCACGACGGTTTCAGGCCCGGGCCTGCCGCTCATTCCCCGAGTCCAGGAAAATGGGCGGATTCTGCTCGAATATTACCGGGCGATTGCGCAGGCAGTTCAGCACGAGCAGCTCATTACGCCGGCGGCAGAATGGCTCGTCGACAATTTTTACATTGTCGAAGAACAGCTCCGCGAAATCCGCGATGACCTCCCGTCAGGCTACTATCGAGAATTGCCCAAACTTGAAACCGGCCATCTGGCGGGATATCCGCGCGTCTTCGGAGTGGCCTGGGCATTTGTTGCACATACTGATAGCAGGTTCGACCCCGAAGTCTTGCGTCGTTTCGTAACCGCCTATCAGCGGGTACAACCGCTCACCATCGGTGAGTTGTGGGCCGTCGCCATCACGCTGCGCGCAACCCTCCTCGAGAATCTGCGCCGCATCGCGGAGCAGCTCGGGAGCAGCCGGAACTCACGCGCGCAAGCTGACACCATCGCCGACAGCCTGCTCGGAACAGGGGGGCAACCTCTGATTGGCCCGGAGAAAATTCTGAACCGCTTCGACAAGAAGCCGTTGGAGATGGCGTTTGCCGTGCAACTGATCCAGCGATTGCGTGACCTCGATCCAAAAGTTGGCCCTATCCTGCAGTGGCTCGACAAACGTTTGGAGGAACAGGGAACCACGGCGGATGAAGCCGTTCGTACCGAGCATCAGCAGCAAGCAGCAATGAGCGTGACCGTTCGGAACATCATAACGAGCATGCGCCTGACGTCGGCTTTTGATTGGCAAACATTTATTGAGAGCGTCAGTCTGGTGGATGAGGTACTTCGAATTGATAGTGGCTATGCAGAAATGGATTTCGCAACGCGAGACCATTACCGGCATGCAATCGAAGATCTCTCTCGCGGGTCGAAGTATTCGGAGATTGAAGTTGCCCAGCGTGCCGTGAACCGCGCCGATCGCGCACGCAATTCAAAGCGAAACGGCTTGTCTACTGATCTGCAACGCACCGACGATCGGCTGTCTAACCCGGGTTATTACCTCATCGGCCAAGGACGGACAGCCTTCGAGCGCGAACTTGGATTTCGCGTCTCATTCAAGTTCTGGCTGTTGCGCCTCTACTTTCGAGGCGCGGTTCCCGGTTACCTGGGAACCATCGCTTTACTTACCGCCATTATTCTGGGATTTCCATTGTTCCTTGCTAGGAGCTCCGGGGCGACACCATTCCAATTGGTGCTGATGGGTTTGCTCGGCACAATTCCCGCATCCGATCTCTCAATTTCACTGATTAATCGCGCAGTGACTAATTTGTTCGGCCCCAGAACTTTGCCGCGTCTCGAGTTGTCCGGAGGCGTGCCCGAAAAACTCCGAACGATCATTGTGATCCCGACGCTGCTCATATCGCCGGAGGCAATTAAGGAGCAGATCGAGCGTCTTGAAGTCCACTACTTGGCCAATTCCGAGGGAGATCTCCGGTTCGCGCTGCTCTCGGATTGGATGGATGCCGCGTCCGAGAGTTTGGACACCGACGACGAGCTATTGGCCGTCGCTGCCGCAAGCATCGAGGGCTTGAATCAACGGTATGGTCCGTCGCCCGGGGGCGGCGCACGCTTTATTCTGCTCCACCGCAAACGCGCGTGGAACGAATCCGAAAAGAAATGGATGGGATGGGAACGCAAGCGGGGAAAACTTCACGAGCTGAATCAATACCTACGCGGTTCGGACAAAACATCGTTCATTCCTGTTGGGGGGATCACCGCCAAGGAAATTCCTGGAGTGCGCTATGTGATCACCCTCGATGGTGACACTCGTCTTCCGCAAGGCGCCGCGGCGCGGCTGATTGGCACGATGGCGCATCCTCTGAACCGGCCACTATTTGACGCGCACGAGGGGCGCATTGTGGACGGTTACGGTGTGGTTCAGCCGCGCATTACGCCCTCGCTTCCTACGGATGGGGAAGGCTCCATCTTTCAAAAAGTATTTTCCGGGCCGAGCGGCATGGACCCCTATGCCTCGGCAATTTCGGATGTGTATCAGGATCTCTTCCGGGAAGGTTCCTACACCGGCAAGGGAATTTACGATATTGATGCGTTTGAAGAAGCGCTCGACGGCAAGGTGAAAGAAAACAGCGTGTTGAGCCACGACCTTCTGGAAGGAATCTTCGCCCGCGCAGCGTTGGCTACGGATATTGAATTGTATGAAGAATTCCCCTCTCAATTCGAGGCTGCGGCTGCTCGCCAGCATCGGTGGGCACGCGGGGACTGGCAGCTCCTCCCCTGGATTTTCGGTAGGGCCGGGGCAATTCGAGCGGGTGGCCATTCGTTCCATATACCGGCCATTAGCCGTTGGAAAATGATTGATAACTTGCGTCGAACCATGTTGGCGCCGTGCGCATTTCTTACCATGGTTGTTGGCTGGCTCATGCCATCTTTATCGCCGTGGACATGGACGAATTTTGTACTCATCACAATCTCGGTCCCTGCATTGCTCCCATTCTTGATCGGACTAAACACTCGCTTGAGCGGAACTTCCAAGCGAAGCCATCTTCGAGGCGCGCTTGATGATCTCTCTATCGGCGCATCCCAGATTGCGTTGACAATAACGTTCCTCGCCAACCAGACCTGGCTGATGTCCGACGCCATCATCCGGACCGTTAGCCGGGTGCTTGTCACGCGGAAAAACATGTTGGAGTGGGTAACCGCAGCCCAGTCAACGGGTGGGGTTGATCTGAAGCTTCCTTCAATCTTTAAGAGGATGGCGGGAGGGCTCGCGCTCGCCATCTTCGCGTTGTTGATCGTAGTGTTTGTTCGCCCCCGGGCACTCTCTGCTGCCATCCCGTTCATTTTGCTCTGGTGTGTTGCCCCTGCTGTATCGAAGTGGATCAGCCTTCCACCAAGACAGAATGAAGCAGAGCCGTTGTCAGCATCCGAAACTCAGACCCTGCGGTCGGTCTCGCGCCGCACATGGCGCTTTTTTGAAACTTTTGTCACATCGGAAGAAAATTCGCTGCCTCCGGACAATTTTCAAGAAAGTCCCAAACCTGTGATTGCGCACCGGACATCACCTACGAATATTGGCCTCTATCTCCTCTCGACGGTTACAGCGCGCGATTTGGGATGGTTGGGAACTCTCGACGCCGTGGCGCGACTGGAAGCTACGTTCGAAACAATCGGGAAGTTAGAGAAATTTCGCGGTCACCTCTACAACTGGTATGACACGCGCGACCTTCATCCGCTGGATCCCAAATATATATCCTCGGTTGACAGCGGAAATATTGCCGGGCACATGCTGGCAATGAGCAACGCATGTCGTGAAATGATGCGGAAGACATCATTCGATGGGACGATCCTCGACGGGATACGGGATGCAATTCAACTCCTTCGCGAATCACTCGCTGAAATTTCCGACGCGCGGCGCACCCATGTCGTAACGCGGAAGCAGCTCAACAATGCTGTGAACATGCTTTCCTCACTGCTCAATCCAGTGCCTAACAGCGCCCGTGATTGGACGACACTTTTTATCAAGTTAAAGGAACAAGCGCGGATTGTCGCCGACATTGCGCAAACCCTTGCGGACGAAAGGGGAGACGTTTGGGATTCGACGTTGCGCGTATGGGCCGATGCCGTCAGGGCCTGTGTGGAGAGTCACGCTCGAGACGTAGAGATGCTGGCTCCGTGGATGTACCTGGATTCAAGGCCGATTGCCGCTCTGGCCCACCGTTCTACCGGGCATGGAGACGAATGGTCTGCGATTGAGGCGTTCTTGCATTCGTCTCCGATGCTCGCAGATGCGCCCGAGCTCTTAGCGGCCGCCATTAATGAAATTCTTAGGCTGCGAAGACAACTTGAGAGCGATCTCCCCCAGTTTCGAGAATTGATTTATTGTCTTGATGAGCTAACCCTAACTTTGGCTAAGGCCGCCACGGATGCTGCTGCCCTCCTTCGGCGGCTTCTCTTGCTCGCTCAGGCCGCGGAAAGGATCTTCGCCGCGATGGAGTTCGGCTTCCTTTTTGACGATACCCGGAAACTACTTTCCATTGGCTTTCGATGCACGGACGGCGTTCTCGACCCCAACTGCTACGACCTGCTGGCTTCGGAAGCACGGCTGGCAAGTTTTATTGCCATTGCCAAAGGGGACCTTCCGTCCTCTCACTGGTTCCATCTGGGGCGAGCACTGACTCCCGTTGGCCGAGGATCCGCACTCATTTCCTGGTCGGGCTCAATGTTTGAATACCTGATGCCGGCGTTGGTGATGAGTTCCCCAGCCGGCAGCCTCCTGAGCCAAACATATGAACAGGTCGTATTTCGTCAGATGGAATACGGAGAAGAGCGCGGCGTACCCTGGGGCAATTCGGAGTCTGCCTACAATGCGCGTGATCTCGATTTCACGTACCAATACTCCAGTTTTGGAGTTCCAGGGTTGGGCCTCAAGCGCGGTCTTAGTGAAGATCTGGTGGTCGCACCGTACGCCACTGCGCTTGCGGCCATGATAGATCCTTCTGCGGCGGTGCAAAATCTGGCGCGACTCACGAGTGCCGGCGCAATGGGCACATATGGTTTTTACGAGGCCCTCGATTACACGAGGTCACGGTTGCCCGAAGGCCAGAACGTCGCCGTCATTCAAGCCTACATGGCGCACCATCAGGCGATGTCACTCGTAGCATTCGCCGATGTCCTGACCGGCGGTGTCTTGCGCACTCGCTTCCATGCCGAGCCTCTGGTGCAAGCCGCATCGCTCTTGTTGCAGGAGCGAATGCCCCGGAATGTGCTGGTGGCGCGTCCTCGAGCAGAGGAAGTCTCCGCAGCGGCGCAGGTGCGGGATCTGATTCCTCCCATTGTTCGGCGGTTTGCCACACCGAGCGATGGAACTCCCCGGACGCAACTGCTTTCCAACGGTCGTTACTCGGTGATGCTGACAGCGGCGGGCTCAGGATACAGCCGGTGGAAAGACCTGGCCGTCACCCGGTGGCGTGAGGACCCCACAAAGGATTGCTGGGGAACATATATTTTTCTGCGCGATGAGCAAACTGGACGTGTTTGGTCAGCTGGCTACCAGCCAAGCTGCGTGGAACCTGACGATTACGAGGCCACATTCTACGAAGACCACGCAGAAATCAGACGGCGTGATCGATCTCTGATGACCGTCCTGGAGGTAACCGTTTCGCCGGAGGATGCGGAAGTACGGCGTCTTTCCATCACGAATCTGGGAACCCGAGCCCGCACGATTCAGGTCACCTCATATGCGGAGCTTGCATTGGCGAAACAGGCCGCCGACCTCACGCACCCAGCCTTCTCCAATCTCTTTGTGAAAACAGAGTTTGTCGCTCACGTGGATGCCCTGGTCGCCACGCGCCGCGAGAGATCCGCGGACGAAACGCCCATATGGGCTGCGCACGTGCTAGTCGTGGAAGGCGAGTGTGTTGGCGATCTCCAATACGAAACGGATCGAGCGAAATTCCTCGGACGCGGTCGCGACATCCGCAATCCGGTGTCGATCTATGACGGCCGAGACCTCTCCAACACAGTTGGCTCCGTGCTCGACCCAGTGATGAGTCTGCGGCGCACTGTGCGCATTCCGCCCTCGAGCACCGTGCGCATAAGTTTTTCGACCATCGTTGCGCCTACACGTGAAGAGGTGTTGAATCTGGCTGATAAATATCGCGACGCCTCCACCTTTGACCGGATCTCGACTCTTGCCTGGACGCAAGCGCAAGTGCAGCTTAACCATCTGGGCATCCATCCCGAAGAAGCCCAGCTGTTTCAAAGGCTCGCCAATGCGGTCCTATACAGCGATATTTCCATGCGGCCGAGTTCTGATTTTCTCAGCAAGAGTTTCTTGGACCCTCCTATTCTGTGGGCACAGGGAATTTCCGGCGACTTGCCTATCATCCTGGCTCGCATAGATGATCCGAGTGACATAGAGATCATTCGGCAATTGCTGAGGGCGCACGAATACTTGCGCATGAAGCAGCTGTCCGCAGACTTGGTCATCATCAACGAGCAACCTAGTTCTTATGTACAGGAGCTCCAGAATTCCTTGGAGACGCTGGTGCGAGGAAGTCGACTCCGGCTCTCTCCGGACACTTCTGGCGTCAGCGGGAGAATCTTTCTCCTTCGAGGAGACTTGGTAAACGCTCAAACGCGCACGCAACTCCAATCCGTTGCGCGGGCCGTGATTTTGAGCCACCGCGGCACGCTCGTCGAGCAGATTATGCGCTCCAAGCCCCGGCAACACACGGATGCAGCGCCACAAAGAGCTATTCGCCAGCCTGAGATTGGGGATGTCCCCGCGCGGAAGGAAGCCCTCCAGTTTTTTAACGGTTTCGGGGGCTTCACTGAACAAGGCCGCGAATATGTGATCGTTCTGGAGGAAGGACTGAGAACGCCCGAGCCGTGGATCAATGTCATTGCCAACCCGTCATTTGGTTTTATCGTTTCGGAATCGGGAAGTGGGTTTACCTGGTCATTGAACAGCCATGAGAATCAACTTACTCCGTGGTCCAACGACCACGTGACGGATACTCCCGGAGAGGCGATTTATATTCGAGATGAAGTCACCGGCGAGGTTTGGAGTCCCACAGCCCTTCCTATACGCAGCGAAACTGGCACATATGTCGCACGGCACGGCCAGGGCTATAGCCGCTTTGAACACTCGTCCAATGGGATCGCCCTGGATCTGGTTCAATTTGTTCCCCCGGAAGACCCTATCAAAATTTCGCGTCTCATTCTCCAGAACGATTCCGGGCGTAAGCGGCGTCTCTCCGTAACTGCTTATGTCGAATGGGTGTTGGGCAGCTCGCGCAGTGGATCTGCGCCATTCATCATTACTGAGATCGATCCTGATTCCGGCGCGATTTTTGCGCGGAGTGCCTGGAACGGCGAATTCGGTGGACGGATCGCATTTGCGGATCTGGCAGGCAAGCAGAGATCCTATACAGGTGATCGCACGGAGTTTCTGGGCCGCAACGGTACTGCGGAACTTCCAGCGGCGTTGTCGCGTGGCGGGTTCCTCTCGGGAAATGTGGGCGCGGGCTTCGATCCATGCGCTGCGGTCCAAACCACATTTGAAATGGCCCCCGGCGAGCGCATGGAGATCACATTTTTCCTTGGGGAGGGGGAAAACAGAGAACGAGTGCGAGAATTATTGAAGCATTATCGCTCCGCCGACTTAAACGAAGTCTTTCGCGCCGTCACATCAGGATGGGAAGAGGTCCTCGGTGCTGTGCAGGTCACCACACCCGACCCGGCCATGGATTTAATGTTAAATCGCTGGCTACTTTATCAAACGCTTTCCTGTCGAGTATGGGCGCGGGCGGCCTTTTATCAACTGAGTGGTGCTTTCGGATTCCGTGACCAATTGCAGGATGTATTGGCACTCAACGTCGCGAAACAGGGAATCGCGCGCGAGCATTTGCTGCGGGCGGCGGCACGCCAATTCTGCGAAGGGGACGTCCAGCATTGGTGGCACCCGCCGTCTGGCCGCGGTGTGCGTACGCGCATCTCCGACGATCTGCTTTGGTTGCCCTATGCCGTATTTCATTTTATCGAAGCCACGGGCGATATGACTGTATTGGAAGAAACCGTACCCTTTCTTGAAGGCGATACGCTCCCGGAAGGAAGGGACGAATCGTATTTCGAGCCGCGCCCTACTGCCCTCACCGCAACACTCTTTGAACATTGCGCCCGCGCTTTGGATCGGAGCCTCGCTGTTGGGAGCCATGGTCTCCCCCTCATGGGGACCGGCGACTGGAATGACGGCATGAACCACGTTGGACAGCATGGCAAGGGAGAAAGCGTGTGGCTTGGATGGTTCCTGCACACCATTCTCTGGGAGTTCGCCAAAATCGCGGAAGTCCGTGGCGAATCGAACCGGGCGGAGGCATGGCGACTCCATGTAAGCGCATTGAAAGCCGCGCTTGAGCGTGACGGTTGGGATGGAGAGTGGTATCGTCGTGCATTTTTTGATAATGGCACACCGCTCGGTTCATCAGAAAACTCTGAGTGCCGGATTGACTCGATTGCCCAATCATGGGGCGTGATCAGCGGCGCGGCCGAACGGGGACGGGCCGTTCGCGCCATGGCGGCAGTTAACAAACAGCTCGTGCGAAGGCCGGAGGGTTTGATCTTGGTCCTGACACCTCCCTTCGAGAACACTCCGCTCGACCCTGGTTATATCAAAGCCTATTTGCCAGGAATTCGTGAAAATGGCGGGCAATACACACATGCCGCCGCATGGGCAGTGATCGCCTTCGCTGCGCTAGGTGATGGCGACAAGGCCGGCGAACTTTTCCAAATGTTGAATCCTATCAATCGCACGAATTCACGCGCAGGTGTGCAGCGTTACAAGGTCGAACCTTATGTTGTGGCCGGGGACATTTATTCAGAGCCTCCACATGTCGGACGTGGGGGGTGGACCTGGTATACGGGCTCAGCAAGCTGGCTCTACCGCGCCGGGTTGGAGTGGATTATGGGGTTCCGCGTGCGAGGCGCGACGCTCTCGATTGACCCTTGCATCCCTCGAGACTGGCCCGGATACGCGATTGGATTTTTGTTTCACTCGTCGACCTACGAAATAAAGGTTGAGAATCCATCCGGTGTCGCGCGCGGGATAGCTCTTGTTGAAGTAGATGGGAAGTTGCTCCGCGGGTCACCAAATATCCCGCTCATTGACGACGGCGCTGTGCATCGGGTTCGCGTTGTCCTGGGTGGTTGATCGAAAAACATGTGAGACAGTTGAAAAAGTCTCCCGAGCCTCTCTTTTGGCGCTGACTGGGTTCCTATGTCACTGATTCTACGTTCATCGATCGGCGTTCTTAATGACCCAAAAGGGTTTTTCAACAGTCTGACATGATTTGATACTTCCGAATCCGGAAGCATTCAGCCTCGATTTCTCAACAAGTTGCGGACCTAGAATTGCACACCGTTTGGTACAAGACAGGCCCGCATCGGCCGGCTACTGACCTGATGATGTTGAGTTAGCGAGTTGAAGAGAATCCGCGTCCAGCACCGGAGGACTCGTCCCTCGCCGACAGCATTAGATACGGCACAGACCCTCAAGTCCTCCTAAGTTAGTCAATCCAGTAACGAAGACCAATGGGATTCACTTAAAGAGAGGTGGGGTGTATAAGAAAACATCTCTGATTGCCAAAATGTCCATTGCAACCTGCAAATCCGTCTTCATGAAGAAATATTCACAGATTCGATTTCATCGAGACTGGCAGCTTGATGCCAATCGTTGAATACACCCCCGGGCTCTTTGGCGACCTGAAGAAGTTTGTCGCTCGCCTGCCCAAGCCTATAAACCTGATCCATCGGCCCTTTGTCGACTACTACTACACGGACAATCCGTGGTGCAATCTGTTCTTATATTATTCCGATTCTGGAGTCATCCTGGGAACGCTTGGGCGCGAGTTGATGCCGTTTGAATACGAATCTCGCGAGATCCTGATTCGGTTTGGCACGAATTGGTACTCGCTGCAGCGCGGTGTGGGAACCGAGCTCGGGAAATTGTCGGTTGCGTCGGCCCCGGACAGCTTTGGACTCATGTTTACGGGTAGCGACGACACGCTTGCTATCCTCCACCATCGGGGCTGGACATTCATCCCGGGGGTCAGGGGATATTTTTTGAATAATCCGTACCCTATTTATGGTCGAGACTCCTTTCTGCGGAAGTCAGCAAAGTCAATTGTCCGGAAGTTGAAACTGAAAATCATTCCGAAATTTGCCTCGCGCATCCCCTCCCACATAGTCTCCGATCTATCTGTCCGTGAAGAGAGTTCCTATTCTGAAGATCTGTTGCCGTCCCGATCTTCCTTTGCGTTTCGCTTCGCCCCCACAGTTGATTATTTGAAATGGCGCTACAACCTGTCGCTTTCGTTTGCGCGGTATCGTCTTTTTAGGGTGCTGAAAAGCGGTGCGAGCGCCGGTTACGTGATTCTCAATGAGTCGCCCAATGGTCTGACCGTGGCCCAAAGCGATGGGGAGGAGGCCACCACGCTGGCCTACGGAATCTTGCTCAGCATTCTGGAGATTGGGCGCAGTGACCGCCATCCGCGAACCGTGTTTCTGGCGTCTTGTCACCCGGGCATGCAACAGGTGTTTGAGCAGTTCGGTTTCGCAATTCCGCGGAAGGAGGGCGACATGCCATTTGCATTCCGAACTCTTCCACCCGAATTTGATAAGTCTCCAGCCAATTCAGACTGGTTAATAAACTTTGATTGGGGAGACAACACGCTGCGGCTGCCTTTTCTTGATCAAACTTCCGCGCGAACTCCCTCGGTGATTGCCTCATTGCCTTGTTGAGTTTAAGAGATCTACGTCGACAATCAATGGGACGTGGTCGCTCAGCTTTGACCAGCGCGCATGGGTGCCGACCTGCAGGTTGTTCAAGTGCGCGGCCCAGCGGGCGGGGAAGAAAACATAGTCAATGTGATAGCCGCGATTTTTGTGGTGCCAGAAGTAATATGTTGGGCGAGACTCCTCACCCTGATTCTCGGAAAAGAAGAGATGATAGGAGCTGACCAGGCGCCGCCTCTTTAGGAGCTTTACGACTGTGGAATGGTTACCGCGGGCCCGCTCAGCGTCCCAGAAGCAATTGCTGTTGAAATCGCCGGCGATGAGTACCTGATTGCGGCGGAACCATTGGGGATTCCTGACCAGGGCTTCGTAGACCTGACCGATATAGCTTCGAGTAGTGCTGCCTTTGACCGGCATAGCCCAGACGGCGAGGAAGAGGACTCGGTTTGGGCCGTCGGTTAACCAAACCGGGACTATCCATTTATTCTTTGGTCTTGCAACGCGTGCGATACGCCAGGGCTTGGCGACCAGAATCCCAAGACCCTTTCGGGGATTAGTTCCGATCCAGCGGCCATCAAAGCCGTCTTCCTTAACACAAAGAGCTATACACTTCCTGCCACATTCTGGAATTACTGCGACGTTCGGCGAGAGTTTGTAGAGATGCCCACGCTTTCTCGAAAGCGCCATCTTGCAATTCCATACGACGATTCTCATGAGTTTTCAAGAGGTCGAAATGGATTGAAACCCACCTTGCGATTCACGAATCACGTATGGTGCTTGGTCACGATGCAAATTCAAAGGCTCCGCGCAGGCCTTCAAATCTGGCATTCAATTTTGGCGCTTCACCTGAGTCTACGGTAACGCTAACCTCGACCTGGTGGAACAGTTGACGCAACTCGGCCGGATTCGGACTTACGACCGAAAACGAAGCGAGGCGGCACCCGCCCGGGGCGTCCACCGAGGGATGAGTAGTGGTTTTTCCCCACTCGATGAAGAAGGGCAGAGAGCCGCCGCGGTCATCCTTGAGGCGCAGAGTTTTCCACTCGAGCAACAGCCCGTCCGGGCGTTTGCGCGAACCGTCGAGAGGGCCGTCGAAGGCAATGGCTGCCTTTCGCATACTGGCGGCAACTCCCGCGATGTCGTGTGTGTGGATGGCCCAGCCGATCAATTTCGGCGCGCGCAGTTCCGCCAAGCCGGTGTGGAGTGCGTTGGGCGCCGGACCTTGTTGCGGATCCGGTGCAATAATTTCTAGATATCGTTCCGAGCCGAGAGAAATCAGCGCGTTGCGGGTGCCGGCGCCGGGATGGGAACCGCCCGCGATGGCGCGCACGCCAGATTTCTTCTCGACGAACGAGATTCCCTCGTCCAGGTCTTTTACGCCGAGCAAGATGTGATCGAGCATGGTGGGAATACCGTCGTCCGCCAGGATTTGACGCGGGATCGCTGCCAAGGTGGCCGCGAGGAGCAGAAAGTCCTTTCGAGAGAGTAGCGTGGGCATCGGGGGATTGTGGAGCAGGCGGGTGGAATCATCAAGGACCATTCATGCAAATTAGGTGGAGGGTCTGATTGATCAGGGCAAAGGCAAAAACTTCTTTCAACGCAGAGACGCCCTTCGGCTCCGCTCCCTTCGACTTCACTCAGGGCAAGCAGAGCAAGCTCCGAACACTGAGGTTGCAGGGTGAAAGCTTGGAAGTGTTGCACGACCGGGCTCACTCGAATTTGTATTCTTGATCGGGAGAGAAGCCCAGGAGGCTGACCTTGCCGTCTTTGTCGAGTCCGTAGGATATGAGAAGGCTTTCGCCCTTCTTGCTGAAGCGGTATTGCGAGCGAAGCCAGCCATCCGGAAGATCATCGCGGCTCACCAGGACGACGGAGTCGGGCGGAAGGACAGCGGCCAACCTGGACTGTATGGTCTTGCTGGACTCAGGAGTGATTCTGGCCGCCAGTTCCGGAGTCATTTGGCTTTTGACATCCTGACCAGTCGCGAGTTGATCGAGAAGTGTTCTCAATGAAGCCAACAATTCTGGTTGCTTGTCTTCGATGGCGACGAGTTTGGAGGGCATGAGCTCGGGAATCAGGAGACCGGCAACCACGCGTCCAATTTGTCCGGGGCGTGAATTACCAGAGCCCAGGTTTGTGAGGATGACAACGGTCAGGCTGTCGTCGGTGTAGCGCGAGATGTCGCAGGTGAAGCCCTGCCACGCGCCACCGTGCTGGATGACCTTGTGGCCTTTAATCTTGTTGATCTCCCAGCCGAAACCATAATTGGAGGGATTGGGCTTTCCATTGTTCAGCGGGTAGACCGTCCAAATGCGGTCGAGGCTGGGCGGCGTGAGCAACTTGGTTCCATAGAGGGCCCCGTCCCACTTGGCGATGTCCAGAACGTTAAAATAGAGAGCGCCATCGGCGGTGGAATTAAATGTCGGCGAAACCCATGACTGGTTTTTTAGTTCGTTGCGGACTATTTCGTAGCCGGAGGAGCGGTTGGGAATGATGTCCGCGTCACTGATGAGCCGGGTGGAGGTCATATCGAGCGGCTTGAAGATACGCTCCTGCAGGTAATCGGCGTAAAACATTCCGGTGATTTTGTGGATGATTACACCCAGAAGAACATAGTTCGTGTTGCGGTAATTCCATTTTTCACCCAGAAGGAATTCGATGGGTAGCGCCTCGATCTTGGTGACTAATTCGGCTTCGGTGAAATCCAGCCGAAGATAGAAAGGGCCCTTTGGCCCGGTGCGGTCGCCGCTCTCGTACTCGGCGAGGCCAGAGGTGTGCGAGAGGAGATTCTTGATCCGGATTGGTTTCCAGGTATCGGGGGCATCGGAGAAATACTTGGTGATGCTGTCGTCCAAGTTGAGTTTGCCTTCTTCCACCAGCATCATGATTGCCGCGGAAACAAACTGTTTGCCTGTAGAGCCGGATTGGAAAATGGTTTCTGGCTTGACGGGGACGGCCAATTCGACATTTGCCAATCCGTAGCCCTGGGCGAGCAAGATCTGGCCGCGATCGTAGATTCCCACAGCCAAGCCGGGGATGCGTTCGCGCTTCATCTCGGAGGTGACATAGTTGTGGATGGCGGCGGTTTGGGCCGGCGTGAGCACGCGGGCGGGGGGCGGAGAGGTCTGAGCGAGCAGCGAAGCGCATGTACAGGAAAACATGAGAAGAAAACGTGAAGCGAATCGCAGCATTTTAGCTCTCCGGGGAACTGAAGGGGATCAAAGCAGCGACATTATAGTCCTAGCGGGACGGGTATGCCGGAATGATTATAGCTGGAGGCCGAAGCGAATATGAATTTCGCGGCGGCCATAACTTGTGATGCTCAAGGCTCTGCTGTCGAGTTCCTGGACAACCCATTTTCGTTTGAGGGCGATTCTTAAGAGAGCTGCGCCCAGCGCGCCGCCGATGTGAGGTTGGCGCTCGCTCCAATCAAGGCAGGCATAGGCGAAGCGACGGCGGAGGTTGCGAGTCGCGGCTACATCGATGCCGAGAGATGTAAATGTGTTTATTCCCGCGCGTGTCAAGTCGTACGAGTCATTGGCGACACCATTTGATTTTCCTACGAGCCATCCCATCGATTTGAAGCGGTTGTGGAGTAACACGGCCGCGGCTCCGGCCATGTGATCGTAACAAGTGCGCGCAATTCGAAGATGGCTGGGAGTGTTTGGGACGAATCTTTCGTGATTCGCGCCCGCCAGGACGCTCAAACCTTCGAGGGTTTTCGCGACAATGGGACCTTGCAGGCTGTAGAAGCGATGTTTGCCCTGGACGAGGACTTTTATGAGGCGCTCGGACCTCAGGAGGTTCAAATGCACGCTCGCAGTGGAAGGATTCACATCGGCAATGACGGCAAGTTCGGTGCTGGTGCGTGCGTGGCCGTCCAGCAGGGAATAAAGAATGCGCGCCCGTGCGGGGGCGCCGATGGCCGAGGCGATTCTGGAGACAGCGAGGTCAGGATGAGTGTCAACATTCATTATGTCATGATAGACGAAGTATGCATGTGAGGCAAATGAGAGAGTGAAAGTGAGGGCGGGGGAGGCGCGGGCGGGTCGCGGTCTCCACGGAATACCGCAATCCAACCCACCCTAACTAGAAGGAAGATTTACGGAGGGCCTTGGTGATGCGCTTGGCAACGTCGCTGGTGACGCCTAGGTTTTCGCCGAATATGCGGACCTTGCCTTCCACCGAAATGGCCTGCACTTGCTCAGATGCGCGATTGTAAATTGTGGCGTGCACTTTGATTTTGGTTGCGCCGAGGACACCTGTGAGGCGGCGTTCCATTTGGTTACCTTGATTGAATTTATCGATGGTTGTTCGCAGCGTCAGGAGGTCATCGAATTGTTCCGCGCGGTGATCGCCATTGCGATAGACATGGGGAAATGTGCCGGACTTGCTCAGCTTTTCAATCAGGTTCTCATAAATAGCCATTCGAAATTCGTCCGGGATCTGCACATTGTGGGGCACGATAGGCTCAATCTGGATTGCAGGCACGGAAGTGCGGTTTCGGTTTGCGGCCGGGATGGGCGAGGCAGAAGGCGGGACTGGCGTGGCATCTGGAGGTGTGCCGCCGGAGCTGCTGGGAGCGGGGGATGATTTTGGCGTCGAGGCGTGGGCGCCACGGGCGATGAGGTCAGCGCGGATTTGCGTAGCTTGGCTCTTGGGCGTGGCGAAAATTGCAGCGTGGAGTCCACCATCCGGATCGCGGAACGTAATTGTGAGCACGTCCACTTTTTGGCGAAGGAGAAGCGGAAGGACCGCGCCACTATCATACGGGGCGGCCATGGAGGCGCCTTCGGCCACTTCACCTACGGTGCCACCGAACTCGGTGGTTTCTGTGCCGACGAAGACGTCCTCGATCGAAGAAATGGGAATCTTCGCGGTGTTGTGGGCGCCGTCGAATTCAATTTCTGCGGATTGCCACTTTAATTGGCCGTCCTCGTTGTGCTTGATACCTTGCAGTCCAATGATCTGTCGTGCATGGGTATCTGAAGGGGGCGCTTTTTGCGGCTGGAGCTTGCATTGAGATATCCCGTGATTCACCGCGAGCGACAGCGAGATGATTAACAAGCAGATTTGGATTCGTTTTCTCAAGGTATGAGCCCCTTGTGACAGAAATCAGGTTCGGGCGGGCACAAATATACACCGTGTCTGCCGAGTTACAAAGTTTTGCAGGGTTTATTGACAAGAAGCCGATGGACACCGGGAGGACAAGAATGAAGATTACCTGTTTCATCCGCTACCAGATTGATCCGTTTCAACGTGAAGAGTTCAAAAAGTATGCCGAGGCCTGGAGGAGAATTATTCCCCGATGTGGCGGGCATCTTGTGGGATATTTCTTGCCCTATGAGGGAACGAATGATATTGGGTGGGGGCTGATTGCGTTCGAAAGCCTTGCTGCCTACGAGGCGTACCGGACGCGGTTGAAGTCGGATCCGGAAGCGCGCGGAAATTTTGAATTTGCCCAAAGCAAGCGCATTATTCTCCGGGAAGAGAGGACGTTCCCTGAAGTGATCGAGGGGACGTTTGGGCTACCTTCAACACTCGGAAAAGGGGAGTGATGGCCACATGACGACTCAAGCTGAGAAAGGCAGTGCATTTCGGGCGCTGCACGATCGCCACGGGGCATTCGTCATTCCCAATCCGTGGGATGTCGGGACGGCGCGGCTGCTGGCGGGTCTCGGATTTGAAGCGCTGGCGACGACCAGCGCCGGCTATGCATTTTCCGTGGGACAAAGAGACACCACGATCGGCGGTGAAGAGATGTTGGCACACGCGGCCACAATTGCGGCCGCCACGGATCTGCCGGTGAGCGCGGATTTGGAGAATGGATACGGAGACGAACCTGAAGAGGTTGCAGAAACGGTCCGGCTTGCGGTGGGGGCGGGACTGGCGGGGTGCTCGGTCGAGGATGCCACCGGGCAGAGCGACAAGCCCATTTATGAGATGACCTATGCGGCGGAGCGAATTAGGGCGGCGGCCGAAGTGCTCCGGGGTCTGCCATTTACATTCACTCTGACTGGGCGCGCGGAGAACTACCTGTTCGGGCGAGCTGACCTGAAAGATACGATAAAGCGGTTGCAGGCTTACCAAGAGGCAGGGGCCAACGTCCTGTATGCGCCGTGCCTGGTGAAAAAGGAAGATATCGCAGCGGTGGTAAGTTCGTTGGACAGGCCTGTGAATGTGCTGATGGGGATGCAGGGAGTCCGACTAAGCTTGGCGGACCTTTCCGCCATCGGTGTGAAGCGCATTAGTGTGGGGAGCGCGCTTTGTCGCGCGGCTCTGGGTGCGTTTCTACGCGGGGCGCGGGAAATGCGGGACAAAGGAACTTTCAATTTTGCTGATGAAGCCGTGAGTTTCCAGGACATCACCGAAATGTTTGAAGAGTGACGGGGAAAGAAACCAAAGCCATTCGCAAGGTCCGCTGCCTGATGGCCTAGATGTAAATTAAAGTCATTGCTTGGATGCGAATTGCAGCTGCCGAAAGTCCCAGTGCTCCAAAAGCTGTTCTTGACATGATTGCGAGGCTTGGAGGAGCTCCTCTGGTGATCAGGAAGAATCAGGAAGTATGTGGGAGAATCCCTTCCCCATTTTTCGCCGCGCGCTTCCAATTTTGAGCTTGAGTTCGATTGAATAATTGTCGAAACTGATCAACCGAATGGTGAGGTCGGATCCAAGCGGCACTCCAGGCAGAGTCGTTTGGACGGTGCGAACCCTTCCTTTTGGAAGAATCCGCCCAACTCGAAATTGTCCCAATCCACTTCCGTGCGAAGCGTTGTAATTCGCAGCGCGCCAAGATTCAGCTTCAACTGACGCATCAGCGCTTTTCCAATATGACGACCGCGGAAACTCGGGTGCACTGCAATCGCGTCGATGGATGCAGAAGGCTCCATCACTCCGTATTCGCCATAGTAGAGCGAGCCAACCAGGAAACCGACGACGTGGCCATCCACTTCGGCGACGAGCGAGACTTGCATGCCTGCCTGATTCACGGCACGCTGCAACATCAGCTCAAAATAGCGCGGCCGGCGGCGACCGGAGGCAGCGGCATCAATTTCGACTACTGCACCTGCGTCTGCCTCCTTCATCGAACGTACAAAAATTGCGTCTGTCTCCAGGACCCCGGGAATTTCCGCTCGCGATTCAGCCATGATCAACCTCCTCCCCACGATTCCTACATGCTTCCGAGGAATTGCCCTCCATCGACACGCAGGATCTGACCGGTGATTTGTCTTCCGCCGGGTCCGCAAAGAAATACAACGGAATTCGCGATGTCTGATGGCTCCAGGAATTTGCCGGTCAAACTTTCCGCCAGTGCCGCGTCTTTTATTTTTTGCGGGACAGAGTCCGTTAGCGGCGTGCGCACCCAGCCGGGCTCAATTACGTTGATGAGGATTCCGAATCGCGCAACCTCACGCGCCACGCTCTTTGTCAAACCCACCAGTCCCGCCTTGCTCGCCGAATAGGCCGAGGCCCCGAATTTCCCCCGGGATCCATTGATGGATCCAATCAAGACGATTCGACCGCCTGGCCCGCGGCGCATTAGTGGAACTCCGTGGCGCAAGAGGAGGAACGCGCCACGCAAATTCACTGCTTGGACGAAATCCCATTCCTCTGCAGTAACCTTCCATACGACAGCGTCCTTGGAGACTCCCGCGGCGTGAACAATGAGATCGAGCTTCCCATGCGTATGGAATACCGAGGCGGCCGCGGCGGCCACAGCTTCATCGTCGCGGATATCGCACCTGACCCACTGGATTTTGTTTCCGGGGTCGGAGATATCCAAAGCGACTGCGCGAGCGCCCTTCTCGGCAAGGCCGGCGATGATCGCGCGGCCGATGGCACCCGATCCGCCGCTGACTACAGCGACTTGTCCGCTTAGCTCGCCATTTTCCGTCATGCAACTGCCTCGGCGCGGCGCTTCAGGACTCTGTGGCGAAATCCGCCCCAGAGGGCGGCACCCAGCGCGCCGGCGTAAATGGATTGCGGATGGGTTTGAACTTTCAAGGCAAGCCCGTCCTCAGCCACTTTTTCCTGCACAGCCAGTGCCAGGCCGGTATCCGCCGCCAGCCCGCCGGTGATGGTCACGTGCCCCAGAGCCCCGATCGCCCGCAATAATTTGACGTAGCGTCCGGCCATGGAGAGATGAATTCCCTTGAGAATATCGGCCGTGGAAATCCCGCGGCTCACCATATTGATCACGTCCGTTTCAGCGAGGACAGCGCAAATGCTGCTCACCAGTTGCGGATTGGAGGCGCTGCAGGAAAGCGGGCCGACTTCTTCGAGCGCGATGCCCAGATACCTGGCGACATTTTCCAGGAATTGGCCGGAGCCCGAAGCGCACTGGCTGGTCATGCGATATTCCAGCACGCGGCTGCGGTCATTGATCACGATGGCCCTGGCGTGAAGCGCGCCGATGTCAAGCACCGCTCGCGTTTCGGGCAAAAGGAATTGCGCGCCGCGCGCGTGCGTGGTCATGCCGTAAAAATGGCCCCGGCGAAAATCCACCAATTCGCCCTCGCCGGTGCTGGCCACATAGGGGATGTCATTCCTTTTGACACCGGCTTCATCCAGCGCGGCTTCAAAACCCTCGTGGATGACCTTGCGCAGATCTCGCCTGCGAATGCGGTCTGTGCGCAGAGAAAGGGTACGCGCAGAGCCATCGGCTCGCATCTCGAGAATGGCGGTCTTCACAGAGCTGGATCCGACGTCCACTCCCGCCGTGAGCAAAACCAGTTCTTCGCGAGGTTTGCTTTGCAGGGTCAGCGCCATCAATTCACCGTCTGACCGGCGCGGCGGGCAAACAACGCTGCGCCCAGAGCGCCGGTATAAATCGAATCCGCGGAAATGTTCAGTATGCGATCGCCGTAGTTTTCTTGCACCAGTTCGCGCAGCGCCGCAACGGCTGCGGGATTCCGCGCGACACCTCCTGTAAAAGTGAATTGATTCGCGATGCCGCCCGAGCGCGCGAGGAGAGACATGGCGCGCAAGATCATCGCCCGGTGAAGGCCGGCGAGGATATCTTCCCGCGCCTGTCCCAGCGAAAGCCGTTCGCGCAGTTCCGCCCCCGCAAAAACGGTGCAAGTGCTGTTGATTTTCACCCGGCAGGTGCTTTGCTGCGCAAGAGGACCCAACTCATGCAGGCCCAGATTCATTTCGTCGGCGATATATCCGAGGTAGCGGCCGCAGCCGGCCGCGCACCGGTCGTTCATTTGAAAGCTAGTAACAATTCCTTCGGGATCAACCTGGATGGCCTTGGTGTCTTGGCCGCCGATGTCAAGAACTGTTCGAGTTTCATTGAACATGGAGTGAGCACCGAGGCCGTGACAAAGAATCTCGCTGCGGATTTGTTCCTTGGGAAAAGGAAGCCGCTGGCGGCCATAGCCTGTCCCAACGGTCCCAGTCTCCTGCAACTGAATTGACCGGGCGGATTCCACTCCTGCACGCAATCTCTCAAGCTCCTGACGAATCTTTTCCGGCGCTTTCAGCATGGTTTTGTCCAAAGCTGGTCCGATGTGCCGTTCAAAGGCGTCACTGGTTGACTCGTTCTCCACAATTAGAATCGCCGAATCGAACAGCCCGCAAAGGGTTTCAAACGTGATTGCTTTGGGGTCGCTGTGCTTTTCCGCCAGTGCCATATAGTCGGCGGCCGCGAGGTCGCGGAAGAAATCGCTCTTGCGGATCGCCAACTCACCGAAGTGCTGGAGTGAGCGGTCGGCCATTTCGGCAAGGATGTGGCCCAGAGTATTTTCCACATTCCTTTTATCGTGACGGTATCGAGGACCTTCGGCATTTGCGTGCAGGATTTCGCCCAACCGCACAAGCTGGCTCAGATACTGTTGAAGGCGGAAATTTCGCTCCAGGGAGGCGAGGAACGATTTCTCAATATTTCCGGGTGTTTCGTCCTTGCTGAAGCTCTGGCGCGTCAGGGTGAATCGCGCGCGGACGAACGCTTCATCGCGGGCTATCGCGCAGGCCACGTCATAATTGCTCCGGCTGTTGGTGATGCCGCGGCCAAGAACATTGCCGCCTTCATCAAGGACAATAGCCTTGGTGGTGGTCGAGCCGAGGTCGATTCCCACGAATACCTGCATAGAATTCATGCCACCCTCGCAGCCCTCTTTTGTTCCAGCATTTGCAGATAGCTTTCAATGCGGTTCTTGATGTTCGCCGCCGAGAAATATCTTGGGTCCACCAGATCGCTTTCGATGAAGCCGCCGGGAACGCCGGTGCGCTCCTCCAATTGGCGAAGCATCAAGAGCTGGCCGACGCTGAATGAGTTGCAGCTCTTCACACTATTAATCATAAAACCGTCGGCGCTGTACTCCCGGATATAGCGCTCCAGCAGTTCGACACGTGTCGGCAAACCAAGATTGGTGTAGCAGCCCATGCAATAGTCCGCCAGACTCTCGAGCGGCCTTGTGGGATCGTGACGGAAGCCACGGTCGTAGAGCCCGCCAACTTTCGTGTAGCTGCTCGCTACCACCACGGCCCCTTCCTCGTAAAACATCTTCCAGAATTCGCGGAAGCTGGTCCAATTAGGCGGGCCTTCCATCACCAGCCTGTAGCGTTCTTTTTCCATGGGGCCGTCCGGCGTGATGGGGCCGAGGTGCCTGGTTACTCTGTCTTCGATTTCCCTCCGGAGCGCCTGGTAATACTCGACACCCTGGGGAGTTCCACGAAAGGCCGTGAACATTGGGCCGATATAGAACACGCCGCCGAAGTAGGCGTCGATTGGGGAGGGCTTATTTTTCGCACTCTCCAGGACCCAGACAAAATCGTCTTCCGCTTGCGCGGAGAGCTTCATCTTTTCGCGCAGACGGTCTTCGTCGTAACGCAGGCCGGTGACCTGCTCAAACTTGGGAATCACTTCGGTGCGAAGCTGTTGGAGAATATAATCGCGGTGATGTCCATGAATGTGACCGTCCGATTGATACGGAACATGGAGCATCGCCACGGGGCAGTCATATTCCTCGCGCAACAGCTCAAACCATTTCATGAAGGTGAAGCAGCCGGTGTAGGAGAGCAGCAAAAGGTCAGGCTTGGGAAGTTTCTTTCCGGTGGGCCCGATGTTTCCCTTCTTCAACATTCCAATATCGCACTTCACGTAGGTGCAAACATCTTCGCTATGGCCATGCTTCTCCGCCTCGGCGATGTATTCGCCCGACAACTTTCGCATCCCAGACTGCAATGCGTTGATCTCAGGCAAGACGGGAAGGAGATCGAAAGAGCGAATTAGCTCGGTGAGGTTGCCCGGCACAAACGTGTAGACTACTTTTTTACCGGAATCATGCGCGGTGGCCAGCTCCTCGTAATGACTGGCAATCATCTGCTTCTGCAGCACCATGCTGCGTTCCTTTTGTGCCAGGTCCACTGCCGGAGTTTCTTTCACAGGCGTTGCGCTCATGGTTCGCTCCAGAGACGGATCGAATCAGAAAATGTACCCGCCTGCTCGCGGATGACCGCGAACTGGCCGGTGTCCTCGGAATACTTGAACTGGGTGTGAGCGATGGATTCGCGCTCCAGTGCCGCAATCAACATGGGCTGCTCCAATAACGCTGGGTCGCAGAAGCTCGGCGCGCAAAAAATCACGCCCTCCGCACGATTGCGCCGGACGGAATCCACCAACCAGCGTCCCCGGTGTCCTTCGGGTAAGTATCGGGAGGCCGTGGTTGCGCTCTTGGTGAGGAACGCCTCGGTCAGACTTTGCAGGGGGTCGCCGACGGCAGATACATCGCCCATTAGCCATCGCATGCCGAGTAGCAAATCGTCGTCCACCACCCAGCACCCGGCGCGCTCGATGGTCGCCAGCAATCCGAGCGGTGGCTGCTCACAGAACATTCCAACCAGGACAACGCGGCTCTCGTCCTGCTCAAAGCGTCCGTCTTCCAGCGGAGCCTCATTCAGGTAGGCGCGCAAAAGCGCGGTGTGTTCTTCGACCGGCAATAGATTGCCGGCACGTAACATCAGGTACATTTCGGAAATGGGGAAGAACCAGGGTTTTCGGCTGCGCACTTCGTAGAGATCGCGGAGTGCCTTTCTGTTTTCGTTGTAAACGGAAATGCTTTGGCGCAAATCGTCATCCGAGATGGGGCGTCCCCCCAGCCGGCTCAAGTCTTCGCGCAGGATTTCAATTTCCCTATGCCAGTAAACGCCCCCGACTCCCGCTTCATAATTTTGCGGAACATCAACATAGTGAACGTATCGGTCCGGAAAGAGCATAGCCCACATTCCGGAAAGATTCCGGATTACGTCACAGATCGAGGGGAAGAGCATCCCGTCAAGCGCATCCAAACGGTGGGAGAGCGCCAACTCGATCGTGCTGCGAGGAATGTGACAGATGTAACTCTGAAAATAGGCATCTCCGCGGATAATTTCGAGGCGGTCGCCTCCACCGACAATTCCGACGGGCAGCATACCCGCAGCGTGAATTAATTCTCGCGGGACGTAGATCGGCATGTAGCCGATAGCCTTTCTTCCTGGAACTGCCGCTTTCCAGGCCTGCACGGACTTCAGGCCAAGGTCGTCGTACAGTTCCTTTGCCTTGTTGACCAGTTTGGCCAACTCCGGTTTCATATTTTGACCCCTTGCTTCTTACCACCGCAGGCAGAGAGAAACTCTTAGTTCCAGCTACTTTGCTGATTTTGCGGACGGCGCGACCCATGGAGCGATTTCCCGAACTAACTCCTCACTCCAATGCGCGCCTTCAGCGAGCCGCTGGCGGAGACGAATAAAATCAACCTCACGTTCATCCTTGCTGCCGTAATGGAAGGCGCGGAACCCTGCGTTCGCTTCGGTCATCATATTGAGCGCCAGCCACGCGCGATTGCTTTCGCGGTTTCGATCCCAATGTTCGAGTTTGTGTTTGCGCAGACTTTCAATCGTTTTGGTCAGGCAATCCGGCATGGTGTACAACAGCTTTGTACACATTTGCTCGACGGCTTCATCCAGCAGCGCGAGATCGACAGTCCCGTTAGCTAACAAAGTCTTGCTTTCCTCGCGCGCCCGCCCGGTTTTCCATTCACCCAGAACGACGCGGCCAAAATCGTCCATCATTCGATCCGTGACGACCATCGGATTCGCGAGCCAGATTCCGTTTAACTTCAACGCCGGCACAATTTGCGTCAAGCCGCCCAAACGGTAGAACTTGTGCGCGCTCCACGGTTCGCAAAGCGTTCCGCTGGCCATGGCATGCTCCATGCCGACAAAAAGTGGAAGAAAATCCGTGCTGCCGCCATCGGGAGCCGAGCCATGCTTCGGCCCGGCTTGACTGAAAACCGCGAGATCGCTTGCGATGGAAAAATCGCAGGCCATCCCCACTTCCTGTCCGCCCCCCACGCGCATGCCGTTCACGCGGCAGATCACGGGCTTGTCGCAATGTAGAACCGCGGTTACCAAGTCATTGAACAGGCGCATATATTGCCGGTACTCGGCAGGTGCGCCCGCATAAAATTCCGCGTACTCGCCTGTGTTCCCTCCGCTGCAGAAGGAGCGCGTTCCCGCTCCGGTCAGAACAACAGCCACGGTGGCACGATCGTTGCTGGCCTCACGAAGAGCCAGAATCAACTCCTTCAGCATCTCCGTGGTGTAGCTATTGAGCTCTTTGGGATTGTTGAGGGTGATCCAAGTGTTTCGCAGGGTCTTCGCGGCATTCCCGGACTTGTCGCGCGCCGGTTTTTGCTCAACCAGGATTGTCTGCAACGGAATTGATTCAACCAGATTGTGATTCTTCATCCTGACACCTTCGCTTGAACTGTGACCTTGGTTCCATTCTTCGATGCGCGATGATCCGGAGTCAGGATTACCCGCCGCCGGAGCGTGTGATTGGCCACCGCCTCCAGAATTCGCGGAGCCTCTTCCAAGGGATGCTCCTCAACAAACGGAGCAATTTCGATCTTTCCTTCCAGCACCATTTCCAGCGCCGCGGGATACTGCTCCGGCGGGCAGCCCCAATTTCCTCGCGCAGTGGCATCAAATGCCATCAGGTTCGAGAGGCGCACTTCTACGGGATGGGGTGTGAAGCCAACCACTCCCAAGTAAGCGCCATGATCCAATAAACCGAATGCCATTGCCTGTCCGTTCGGAGTTCCGCTCATTTCAAAAATCCTCAGGCCGATGCCTTTGCGACCGCTCTCTTTCGCAAACTTGCGCACGGCTGTCTTCAGGGCCTTGGAATCCATCGAGCTTGCGTCCAGGGTCAAACTCGCCCCGTGCGCAGCGGCTTGTTCGAGCCGCTCGCGATCCACATCGATCGCCACGACCGCGGCGCCCATTGCAGCGGCAATCTGTACTCCAAATCCGCCGAGGCCGCCCACGCCCACGATAACGGCCACGTCCTCCTGGTTGAGAGCCGCTCTTCGCATCGCTTCGAAGGGGGTGGTCACAGCGTCCGCCACAACCGCCAGCATCTCTAGAGAAATCCCAGATGGAAGTTGTTTGGGAACAGCGCACAATCCGCGCGCCGGCACAAGTACGTGCGTCGCGAATCCGCCGTTGCCGTCGTTTCCGGGCATGTATTGCTGTCGGCAGATCGTTGAATGTCCAGCCTTGCATGCTGGGCACTCACCGCAGGGGATCACCGCCGGGATAAGGACAGAGCGCCCAAGCCAGTGCAGAGCGTATTCACCGGTGGCGACAACTCGTCCCGCGATTTCGTGACCCAAAATCAGGGGGAGAGGATGACGCGTGGGAACGCCATCGAAAGCAAAACCTACATCCGTGTGGCAGATTCCGCAGCCCGCAACTTCAACAACTACTTCGTCATGCCCCGGCTCGAGAGTATCTAGCTCGCAAAGCTCCAGGGGAGCACGAGGGACTCTCAGCTCGAAGCCATGTCCGCCTACCACCCGCATGGCGCCTCAATCCTCTGACAGGCGAGACGATGGAAAGCCACGCGGGGATTAGCGCACATCCATTGGGCGGCCAGACGGATTTCTTTCAGCCATATGCTAGAAGGGGGATGTTCAGACGGGGAAGACATTACATACCTCCAAAGGCTGAATCTGCGCTCATTGCCACCGCGTCCGATGATGGTCCCATTTCGTAGCGGCTGGATCCTGTGAGTTCAGGCAAAGCGTAACTTAGCCAGCCTACTCTTGGGGGCGTGTGCGCAACTGTGATTCAGATCACACGCATGGGTGATATGCGTCATAAAGTGTTTTTCGCATCATTTTTCCTAATGACCGAGTCCCGGGGCCAAAATCGAACATATCCCAGGTATTTTCCTCGCGGATCGCATTGAAGTGCGCGCAGTCACACCCGGATGTGCCTTGGCTCACAGAACCTTGTAGGTCGTCTCTGTTTCAATTGCCCAGTGAAGCTTGTGTTGGCCGCACCGTAGACCGATTGGACGGCCTATGGGAAATAGTAGGTTTAATAAAGGAGACTTACGGGCCGTTTCAGCCCCCCGCCGCCATGATTGCTTACAAGGACGTGCAGCACCTATTCAGGCTCGCCACGGTCTTTGTAATTGGATTCGTTCTCTTTCTCATTCTCCGGGCGTTCCTCGTGCCGAAAAGTTTTGGCCAGTTCGGCCATTACCGGGGCGATGCGTTACAGGAAATAGCGGCCCGGCCGATCAGCTACGCCGGGCATGAAGTCTGTGAGGCCTGTCACACCGACGTCTTCGATCTCAAGAAACACGGACGACATGCGCGCGTGGCATGCGAGTCCTGCCATGGGCCCCTCGAAAATCATGTAGACGACCCAGGGAATGTTGTCCCAGCGAAATTGGATACGGCTTTGTTGTGCGTACGTTGCCACGAGTCAATTCCCGCCAAACCAATGGATTTCCCGCAGGTGAACACGGCCGAGCATTCTGCTGAATTGCCTTGCGAGACCTGCCACAAGCCACATTCTCCGAGGATCGAAACGGAGGAAAAGAAGAAATGAAGATCACGCGCCGCCAATTGCTGATCTTGTTGCCCGCTGCGGCGGTGGCGTGGAAGTACGTGAGGGCCGGCACTCCCCAAGAGTCGCCCAACTACAACACGTCAGAACACTGGTGGGGAATGTTGCTGGACATCACCAAATGCATTGGTTGCGGCAGTTGCGTCCATGCGTGTCAGCTTGAGAACCATGTCCCAGACGGTTACTTCCGAACCTGGGTGGAACGTTATGTGGTTCGCGATTGGGGCTTCGAGCATGTCAGCGTAGATTCCCCGGACGGCGGGAAGAATGGATATCCTCCATTGCCATGGGATCAGGGCAAGTCATTCTTCGTTCCGAAGATGTGCAACCAATGTGCCGATTCGCCGTGCACGCAAGTCTGCCCCGTAGGCGCCACGTTTGTCAGTCCCGATGGAGTGGTTTTGGTTGATCCAAAGTACTGCCTGGGATGCCGTTATTGTGTCCAGGCTTGCCCGTATGGGTGCCGCTTCATCAACCCTGAAACGAGAACAGCGGAGAAATGCACACTTTGTTATCACCGAATCACAAAGGGACTCACAACGGCGTGTTGCGAAGCCTGCCCCACAGGAGCTCGGCAACTTGCGGATTTGAAGGATCCAAATGATCCAGTTCATGAATTTCTCAAGACGCACAGCGTTCAAGTGTTGAAACCCCATTTGGCCACGGGTTCGAAGGCGTTTTACAACGGTCTCGATGGGTCGGTTCGGTAGGGAGGCCGCACAGCAACATGCCCGTTGATGGATTCATGTACCCGAACGAAGTGGAACTCCAATGGGGCGTTTTGATCGTGCTGTATCCGTTCCTCACAGGGCTGGTAGCGGGCGCGTTCATCCTGGCATCGCTTGAGCGGGTGTTTCGTGTAGATGCGGTAAAGCCTACATATCGGCTTGCGCTTCTGACCGCTCTGGCATTTTTGCTGGTTGCGCCACTGCCGTTGCAGTTGCACCTCGGACATCCGGAACGGTCCTTGGAAATGTATCTCACCCCGCACCGCACTTCCGCGATGGCCATGTTTGGATTCGTTTATCTCTGGTATTTGATGGCCGTTCTGGTAGTGGAAATCTGGCTCGACTACCGCAAAGACATCGTCCTGATGATGCGATCTTCCAAGGGGCTAAAGAAAAATCTGTATCGTGTGATGGCCCTCGGCTCGGACAATATTTCCGAAAGGGCGTTAGGTATTGACAATCGCGTCGGCTGGATCGTCACAGTGATTGGTATACCTTCCGCTTTCCTGCTGCATGGATATGTCGGATTCATTTTTGGCTCGGTGAAAGCCAATCCGTGGTGGTCCACGCCGTTGATGCCGGTCGTATTCATCTTTTCAGCTATGGTTTCGGGAATTGCTACCGTGATGCTCCTCTATATGTTCACTACCAAATACCGGGGCCGTGAAATTGACATGCGCTGCGTGGATACCATCGCGCGCTATCTGTTCTATACATTCCTAATCGATTTCAGCCTGGAGATGCTGGACTTGATTCACCGGATTTACGAGGCGGATGAGTCATTCCGCAGCCTCGACTTCATGGTTCACACCAAATTATGGCTGTCGCAGGTGGTCATTCAGATTGGGGTCGGCACGACAATTCCCCTCATTCTTCTATTTATGGTCCAGGTTTTCCCAATGAATGCAATCGTGCGGAAGCGAATATACGCTCTCACCGGGAGCTTGACCATCATTGGAATCTTCGCCATGCGTTGGAACGTGGTCATTGGTGGACAGCTTTTCTCCAAGAGCTTCCTCGGCTACACCATTTACAAAATGGGATATGTCACTCGCGAAGGTTTGTTCGCCGCAATTTTTCTGACCCTTCTCCCGCTGGCAATTTTGTGGGTGCTCGTGAAAGTTCTTCCTCCGTGGCCGGATTCGGGGTCTCCTCTCACTAGCGGCATTTCGCCAGCTGTTGGCGATGACAAATGAAAGGCCATCACCATGCCGCTTGTCTCGAGTTCGCCCCAAAATTTCGCCCGGCCTGGCGAGATTCCCAGCGTGGGGCGGAACAATCAGCCGAAAGGGCTACGGGTTTGCCGTTGAGCTAGGAACCATCGAGGTGGATTCCAGTGCCTCACCAGCACCTCACAACTCCTCTCGAAGAACTGGAGGCGCGAGTGAAGGAACTCGAGCGCCGCCTTTCGACGCTCGAAGGTATCTCCACTGTCGAGTCTCTTCATCAGGATTCTCCGAGCTCCAAATTTGCCCCCCAGGTCTTGCCGACGGCGATTCCGAACGAATCCCAGCCGGGCATCTTTCCGGTTTTGGGCAAGGTGATTCTTGGGATTGCGGGAGCCTATCTCCTTCGCGCCGCCGCCGAGTCAGGAGTTTTTCCCCCAGTAATTATTGTGACTGCAGCGCTAATCTATGCCGCAGCGTGGCTGGTGTGGGCCGCCCGGTCTCATCCGGAAGGCAAGTTCGCCTGCTATTCCTACGCTATCACGGCGGCGCTCATCCTTTCTCCGATGCTATGGGAGGTCACTATACGATTCAGATTGCTGCAGCCGAGCGTGACTGCCGCCGTCCTTGCGGGCTTCGCGGTGTTGGCCTTCACTCTCGCTTGGCCCCGCAGCGATTCACGTGTGGTTTGGCCGGGGATGCTCTCCGCACTGATCACTGCCTTGCTTCTCATGCCGGCCACTCGGGCGCTGGTGCCGTTCACCGTGACGCTCCTTTTCATCGCACTGCTTACCGAATTTGCGGCCGACCGCGGCCGGTGGCTCGGTTTCCGTCTAGTGGTTGCCGCAGCAGCCGACCTCGCTTGTCTTCTTCTCGTCCTAATCCTGGGAGACTCATTGGAGGTCCCCCCGGAATATTACCAGGTGACACCCGCTGTTCTGATCGCGCTCTTGACTGGTTTGTTCGCTATCTACGCCCTCAACGCCCTCGTCCGGTCCATTGTTCTTCGCCTCAGGATTAGTGCGCTGGAATCCACGCAGCTTGCCATCACGGTTCTCCTGGCCGTGTGGGGAGTCCTCCGGATTACTCATGGTTCCGGGGGCCACACGATCGGCGCTCTCACCCTGCTGGGCGGATCCGCTTGTTATTTGGCGGCATTCGCCTTCCTGGCGCGGAGAACCGACCGCCCGAATTTCCATTTCTACACAGGCTGGGGCCTTGCCCTCATGCTGACAGGCAGCTTCTTCACCTTTCCCAATTCGCCGTTGGTCGTCGAGCTATGTCTGGCGGCCGCGGCCGCGAGCGCGCTCGGCGTCATAGGGCACAGCCCGACATTGGATTTGCACGGAGTTGTGTATTTGAGCGCCGCCGTTTACGCGTCGCACTTGCTCGAGTATGCCGCAGGCGCTCTTGGTGGAACTCATCCTTCGTCGCCGACTGGATTGGTGCTCTTCACGGCCGTGGTAACTCTTCTCTGCAGTGCAATCGTCTCTCGGTATCCGGGTGAGCGATGGATGGATCGATTCTTGCGGCTTCTGCCTGCAATTCTTGCGGCATATTCCGCAGCCGCACTCGCTGTCGGCATGATTGTTTGGCTCATCGCACGAGGCGCGCCTTCGGCACCTCCTCAGTTGGCGGTCATTCGCACCGTAGTAACATGCGCGGCGGCGCTACTCTTAGTCTTCGTCGGCTCGCGTTGGAATCGGCGCGAATTTGTGTGGATGGCGTACGGAGCCGTAGCTCTAGGAGGTTTCAAACTGGTTCTTGAAGACCTACGTCTCGGCACCACTTGGTCTCTGGCCCTGTCCTTGTTTTTCTATGGCGCCGTCCTGATCCTGATCCCTCGTCTGGCCCGTGTATTTCTCAGCTCATCCCATCGTAGCAGATCGCCGGCACCGTAAGATTTGGCCCATGGCGGATCGAATCACTCGATTTCCTGGGCTAATGGTTTGTTGTCATTCGAAAGGGCCTAGTCCTATGTCTCTGTGACCCTGATACCACCTGCCCGGAATCCTCGTTACACTCAGTAGACGAGGAGCTACAGGATATGAGCTCAATTGTTGGAGCGACGGTCGGGAAAGAAATAGTGGTCGGCGCGGACAGGGTGAACACGCAGGATGAGGAAGAAAGTGGAAGAGAGGGCCGGCCGCGACATCACATGCAGTGGTGTTCCAGGTCACAGACGGTAATTCCATGAGACCTCATCCTTGTGAAGTATCAGGCGTGATGATGCCGCCGAACGGGCCAGAACATGTGATTGGGGAAACATATTCAGCGAGTCTGTTCTTCGTATTTACAAATTTGAAAGGAGATTCGACACATGAGTAGAAAATCCGTGAAGTTCCTGTTGGCTTTTCTGGTGGTCGCAGTCCTGATCGTCCCTGCGTTCGCCGATACGGTCACTAAAATGATCACCATTACGACCGTCACTAAAGTTTCCGGAACGGAACTGAAACAAGGCGAAACCTACTCTTTCATCGTGGATGAAAACAAACTCACGGTGGAAAAGAACCACCAAGTCGTTGCGGTAGCCACGGGACACTGGCAGGAATGTAAAGACAAGTGGCAAAGCAATGGTTTCGTCCGGGAAGAAGATGGTCAGATCCTCGAAGTCCGTTTTGGCGGCGAAAAGCGCTGTTTCAAAATCGACAGCAAGTAATTTGACGAGAAATCAGTAGCGCGGTCATACCTCAAATACCGATAGAGGCGCGGTGCTCAATGGGAGTAGGGCGGTTTACCCTGGGAGCTCAGGGTAAGCCGCCCTCCCAGACCTGGCACACGTTCCTGAAGAAACTGTGTGACAAACATGGTTTCCGCGGACTTCTTTGTGGATCCAACCATCTCATCTCGACTCCTGTTTACCTTCGTAATCCTCTCCCATGACCGCCGCCGTCGAGTCCATTTTGCGTTGACTACGAATCCCACAGCAGAATGGACAGCGCATTAACTTGGTGAGGCTTTCCCGTGGGACAGTGCTCCCCGATATCTGCTTCGAGATCGCGACGGCAATTATGGCGCTGTTTTTGGTGATGCCACTCAATCATTGGGCATTCGGGAAATCCTCACGGCCTCACAATCTTCTTGGCAGAACTCTTACTTGGAGCGCTTTATCGGATCAATTCGACGAGAGTGTCTGCATCATGTGATCGTATTCAATGAAACTGGTTTGCGGCGTGTCCTGAAGGAGTACTTTGAATACTACGAACGGAGTCGGACGCATTTGTCCCTTGAGAAGGATGCCCCAATCCCACACAAAACCCGGCCACCCGAATTGGGCAGAGTCGTTGAGTTGCCTCAAGTCGGGGGCCTCCATCATCGGTACGAACGACGAGCGGCCTGAGCCACTCCGAGGGACGTATCATTAAAAACGTTACATTCAGGCGGAGGTCTTTGCCCTGCATCTCAACGACCGGCGTTTCTATGTCCGGCAACAAGTATCTCGGACTTGAGCCATCCATCGGACCATTTCAATACAGTTCGTGAATAGCTTTTCATTTCTGATGGAGATTCTGGTAGGGACACCGCTCCGATACCGAGACCCGCATGATGTTCATGATCCCGGTGCAACCGATCGTGACCTTGGGCCATAAGTGAAGATCAATTCCGCAGAAAGGGCAGGAGAAGATAAACCACTTTCATAATTGCTAGGCGTAGGTGGCCGATGTGCCGCGATTCCTTTCGCTCCGTTCACGCGTAACTCGTTCCAGATATCCGCTACCGCGGAACGCCACCATGGGATCTTCTGGCAGGCCGCGGGATTTCCTCCATTCACGAATAGCAGGCCGAACGTCCACCCAGAATGCCCCGCGGAGAGTTTCCTCCGCGTCGACCAACAAACAATCCTGTTGAAGCTTCACAAGGCGACTATGATCGACAAGAACTGCTCGCGCGTAGAGCTCCTGTGCGGTGCACACCGTCTGAATCATTGCTTCGATCTTTCCCTTGAGGTTGTGACTCTGATCAACCATGTAGGCGATATCCACAGTGGTCTGCGACTCCCACTCGAACATCCTGATTTCGTGGAAGATCCGGAAAATCTGATAGGGATCGATCGAACCAAGGGTCAGATCATCGTCGGCGTACCGCCGGTCATTGAAATGAAATCCCCCGATCATTTTGTGATGAAGCAGCCAGGCAACAATCTGTTCGATGTTTTGTGCTAGGTAGTGATGTCCTGTATCCACCAGAACATAAGCTTGGGGGCCGGCTTCCCTGGCGAGCAGAAAAGCCATACCCCAATCGGCGATGTCCGTGTGATAAAAAGCCGGCTCAAAAGGCTTGTATTCCAGTAGCAGCCGTTGACCGGGCTTCAAAGCAGCGTGGATTGTTTGAAGGCCTTCTTCAAAATAGCCGATCCGCTTGCGAATGTTTTGCGTGCCGGGATAGTTGGAACCGTCCGCGAACCAGGGTGCGACATCCCGTGAACCCAGGACATCGGAGATAGCCACACATTCCAGGATGTGGCGAATCGCCAT
>Ga0209415_10001926_pt1 | contig 39294 bp, 34 predicted proteins | sample PeaSoiSIISIP2007_FD_187696 | JGI IMG/M metagenome (GOLD analysis project Ga0209415, IMG submission 187696) | Peat soil microbial communities from Weissenstadt, Germany - SII-SIP-2007 (SPAdes) (version 2) | ecosystem: Environmental > Terrestrial > Soil > Wetlands > Peat | place: Germany...
CTCTTTTATACAGTCCCATGTATCACTCCTTCCTGAGACCTTGTATTTGGCCTGGTTTCCCGTTGGATGAATTATACTCTTTACCCTTGACGCTATCAATAGCTCTCTTAATAATGCGGTCTATATCTTGAGGCTGATTTTTCACAATGTAAAGTTCCTGTTTCGACGGTTCTTTGCGCGAAGCCTTAACCCAGCTTTCGATTTCTTTCATGTCGAAGCGTACCAGCCCGTTCAGCTTATGAAAAGGGATTAAGCCGTTATGCACCCATGAGTAAAGGGTTGATTCCTTAACCTTTAGGAATTTGGAGAGTTCTTTTATTGTTACAAATTCCATAGTGCTTTTTTTCCTTTATTCGTTCTGTTCTTTTTTTGGTTTGTCATGAAAAAATATAAAATAGAGGACAATGCCAACAACTGCAATAAGTGCAACCCATCCGAGAGGTTTTATTTCCCATCCGACATTCTTCATTTATTTCTCCTTTGGAATTTGTAGTAATAGGGCTTGTTTTTCATCGAATATCAATCCTTCACACTCAGGGCAAAAAACCCCTGCATGCCTCTTAACAAACAGAAAGTCCTTCTCCGGCAGTATCCTTGCTTCTTTCTTTGGTAACTCATATTCACAATGCGGACAAATGTAATGATTTGATTTTTTCTTTATACAAAGGGGGCAATCAAAGGAACTGCATCCCATAGCGTCAAAGTATGCAAGGCGTTCTTGCCCTTTTTCCGTTAGTACATAACCCGTTACTGTCCGTTCTAAAAGGCCGTGTCGTGCCAGATAGGACAGATAAGAACGGGCTGTCCCTGAAGAATAATCAAAGTGAGTAATAATATCTCGTGCCCTGATTACTTCATTGTTTCTTGTGAGTAAAAGCGTCTGATGTTTATTTGTTTTCATGCCATTCCTTTCAATAACGGGATAACCTAGCTTATATGCCTTGCTCTCCTTACTCAGTTGTGATGAGTAAGCTAGTCCCTCATTCATGGGTCACCATAAGAGAGAGCTTTCGGCGTCCAAGCTTTTTAATGTAGTCAATATAGAAAAAAAGAGGTCGATTGTCACGGACACAGAAATGGGTAATTTTTGTCCGATGGTTGGGATTGATAAGATGCTGACAAGATGCTGGCAAATGCTATATAATTTTTTTGCTTTGTGGTATATTGTTATGAATTAAAATTTATCACCAAGACTTTCACTCATTCAATGTTTGTCGACAGTACATATTGCCAAGTGTAACGCAAATAATATGTTAAGACTCTATTAATTATATAAATTTAGGAATAAACAATGATAAAATACATTCTTCTTTCAGCACTCATATTTTCCTCAGCCATTCCCTCATCGTTCGCTGATTGGAATCATGCCAATGCTAATGATATGACAACTGCTCTAAGTGGTGTCACATCTTCTCCGATCAATACAAATATAAGTACAGCAATTCCTGTAGATAGAAATCTAAATACCTCATCAAATACGAGAATACTCGCGAATGAATATGTTAGATTCATCGTCTCATTGGGACCCATCCTTGCGTCATTAGTCGCGCTATATTTGGGGTATTGGAAAAAACGATGGGAGAGGCCAAAGTTAAAACTTTTCTTTAGAGAAGAGCATAAATATCCTTATTTTGATTTGATAGCGTTTAATCCTTACGAAAATATTGATATCACGCTAAGCGGACGAGCAATCAAAATCTATAGACCAGGGTTAAATGTTAGAATTAAAGTCGGCAATATTGGGAAGTCTACAGCAAAAAATGTTCAAGCAAGGGTGGAGAAAATAGAACTAGTTTCTTCGGGTAATAAGCAAACAAAATATTACCATCCTACGATTATTAAATGGTCAGGTGAAAAGGAGTGGAATCCCGTTGACATAGTTCATCAATCATATTTTTTTCTGGACACATTTTTCGTCATTAATGAAATGACAGATGTAATTGCGGCTTTTAATGTAGACTTGTATAAGCAAAGCAATATATATATAGATGAGCAAATTCTAAAAGATATATTAAAAGAGACTATTTCATCGGATGAATCATATTGGAATGTTTGGGTTGACTCGCCGTCTATACGGGGCATCCCGCCCAAATATGATTTTCAAGGCAAAATTGCCGTACATATTGTGATCAATGCAGAGAATTGCGACCCGATCAAATTCAAAGTTGAAATAGGTTGGTCAGTAGATAAATGGAGCCAACCAAGCGTTAAGATTGTTCAAAATAATGAGATAATTAATACAGACGATATGGGGGGTCAATGATGAATAATCAGTCAAAAGAGCCTATGTGTGATAAATGTAGCGTTAAAATGAATAAGATTGTGCCAAAGTCGACTAAAAGCGTTGAACCTTATAGTGGCCGTAGTGGCTTTACGACTTCTACCACTTTAGGGCCAAGTATAACCCATAGCTCTAATGCCACACAATATTTAAAAGAACCTTCTGAAAAAATTGTGATACGTATAACAGAATATGAATGTCCAAGTTGCGGGCAAATTAAACAAGTGCGTGAAGAATAAACGACGTATGCAGGAAACTAAGCCCTGTCGGAGTTCTAATGATGAAGTTAAAAAATGCGAAATAATTTCAGCCCGATTCAAAAATTGTAAACAGATCGTATGTGCCTTCTGACAAATTTCTGGAACGCATGAGGGTAATCAGGGGGAATTAAACCACAGGATTTCAGAAAGTAATAAAGCTCTTCATTTGTCAGTTTATAAAGCCCCATAACCCAAAAGAGATTTAAAACCGCGTAAGTCTTGCCGTGTTGTCCAATCCTTCTAAGAGGATTACTCGCGATAGCCCTGCCAAGCTTATTGAAAAAATCACTATCGCCTGAAAGTTGCGCTTGAGCAATTCTTTTTTTTACTTCATCGAAATACAAAATATTCTTATCAATCGTTACGGCCTTAATTAGGGACTTATCATCTCCTTTGACGATGTTTTCTCTAAGTTCTGCTAAAGTCCGTTGATTGGCAAGTTGAGAAAAGCTTGAGAGTATGACACCTAGGACAGGAAATATTGCATTTGATTTCTTAAAAAATTCATCATCTCCATTAATTATTTCTTTTCCATCAGCATAAAGCTTCACGAAAAGATAGCGGATCAATAAAGACATAACAAATGCATAAAAATCTAATGTGTTTTTATCAAGGATTTCTGAATCAGGTTTTAATTCAGGATGATTTTTGTAGAATTCGAGTTTATTTTTGTAAAACCGCCTACTTTCTTCTTCTGGTAAAATCTTCATCATCTCAGGACAGATATTTAGAATATCGTCTGCATTTTTTGATGAGAAAAACGCATAAAATATTTTTAAATCTTTTTTTGACGCTATGCCAACTTTTTCTAAAAAAGCAAAAACAACGTCGAGTGATTCCATGTCTGTCTTAGATGTATCCTTAATGTCGGATTTTTCTAATATTGGTTTTATAAACTCATCTGGAAAGTTTAATCGGCCTTCACGAGGACTTTTTTCAAATGAGGTCAAAAAATCGATATAAGTTTTAACAAGCTTGTCAAAGGCGGGATCAATTATTGTTTTCCAACTTTCATCATTATGTGTCTTCATAAGTTGAAGTGTATCAGAAATGCAGATCATCTTAAACAGAAAACATAAACCGTCTGTATCCAAATAAAATCTTGTTTTTGGTCAAAAGTATGATATTCTACGATTCGTAATATTCATCGGTATTTTCTGTCTCCCACGTTACCGCAACGAGGCTAAACGAGTGTTTAAAATTATGCAAACAAATCCTAGTGTTATTCCTAATATAAAAATTACTCCGAAATCCAATGGTTCGGCTAACAAGCTGAATGTTGGCGATCGTGCCATTCACGACTGGTATCGTTTCGTACTTTCGTTTCCGCCTCATTTGGTTCGAGAATATATCGAAAAATTTAGTTTGCATTACGAGGATACAATATTAGACCCATTTTGTGGAACTGGTACAACGCTTGTTGAGGCAAAACTTAATGGGATTTCAAGCATCGGTATTGAGGCGAACCCGATGGCTTACTTTGCATCAAGCGTAAAAGTGGATTGGAGCATTAATCCGGATAAATTATTGCGTAATGCTGATGCTATAGCAAAAGCAACAAACAACCTTTTGAAATCAAGAAGCACTAAAAAGTTACGAACACTACCCGAACATGCCTTTAAGCTCCTTTTGACTGACTCTATCAGCCCGTTGCCTTTGCATAAGTCTCTTTATTTAATTGATCAAATAAACGAGCATAAAGATGACCGACTGAATAAACATGAGCTGTTGGCAATGGCGAAAGCATTGGTATTTTCTATAAGCAATTTGCATTTCGGTCCAGAGGTCGGCGTTCAACGAGTCAAAAAAAAGAATGCGCCTGTCGTTGAAAGCTGGTTAGACGAAGTTCACTCGATGGCTGAGGCTATTCGCTTAACTAAAATAAATAAAACGCCTGCTACTGTACACAATGCTGATTCAAGACAACTTAGTCAAGTCTTGACTCCACAGTCTATTGATGCTGTTTTTACTTCCCCGCCTTATCCTAACGAGAAGGATTATACTCGAACCACGCGGCTTGAATCTGTACTATTAGGCTTTATTAATAATAGGGCAGAATTACAGCTTTTGAAAAAGGGATTGCTTAGATCGAATACTCGGAATGTCTATAAGGGTGATGACGACGATATTTGGATTGCAAAACACCGGAAAATTCAAATGATCGCCAATAAGATTGAGAAGCGTAGAATCGAGCTTGGGAAAACGTCGGGCTTTGAGAGGCTGTATGGCAAAGTCACTAAACTTTATTTTGGTGGTATGGCGCGTCACCTGGCAGAGTTGCGACCTTTTTTGAAACCGGGGGCTCACCTCGGTTATGTTGTCGGTGATCAGGCTTCTTATCTACAGGTGATGATTCGTACTGGCCAGCTTTTGGCCGAAATTGCAGAATCTTTAGGTTATGAAGTATTGAGTATTGACCTTTTCCGTACACGTCTTGCAACTGCAACAAAAAAGCAGATGCGAGAGGAAGTGCTTGTTTTAAGGTGGCCTGGCAAGCCTCATTAAAAAAGGAGAGCGTGAATTGGAGAAAAAGTTAAACAGATACTCTCAGATTATCGAAAAAATATTTGAGAAGAAATACAAAAAGGGTGCTACAAGTATTCACTTTGAACGAGAAGATATCGTTCGGATTGCAAAGGAAATCGGAATTAAGCTACCTAAGAATTTAGGCGATGTTCTATATAGTTTTAGATACCGTACTGATTTACCTGAATCTATCAGGGTTGAGGCTCCTGACAGTATGGAGTGGGTTATTCGTTCTCTTGGCAAGTCACGCTATGAATTTTCTTTATCATCGACGCCTCGCATTACTCCGAATAAATTATTAGTTGAGACAAAAATACCTGATGCTACTCCGGGTATTATTTCTCAATATGCCCTTAATGACGAACAGGCGCTACTAGCTATTCTTCGTTATAATCGATTGATCGATATTTTTACCGGCGTCGCGTGTTATTCGCTTCAAAATCATCTCCGAACAACGGTTACGGGTATAGGACAGCTTGAGGTTGATGAGCTCTACGTTGGTGTTGATCAACGTGGTGCTCAGTATGTGTTTCCTGTTCAGGCTAAAGGTGGGACTGATAAAGTGGGTATTGTTCAGATTGAACAGGATTTTGCAATGTGTGCGGAAAAATTTCCAAAATTAATCTGCAAACCGATTGCAGCGCAATTCATAGAAGGAAATCTAATTGCACTGTATGCTCTTGAAATGGGGAGTAAAGGCATCGGCGTCTCTATGGAAAGTCACTATCGCCTTGTTTCTCCGGAAGACATGACGGACGAGGATTTACAGGCATATAAAACTCGAAAACTAATAAGACTATAAATAAGATGATCAACGATTTAAAAATGAAAATCAATAAAGTAAGTAACAATAAATGTTACACCGCTGATTTAATTGTTGGTCGTGGAGAGGTACAGTGGACATTTCCAAAAGCTCAAGGCATGACAGGGTAACTTATTAAATTTAGAATATATTATAAAAGCTAGGGTTTGCGCGATATATTTATGGAAGTGCATAAAGAAAATTCAAATGTTGATCGTGGGATTGAATCATCTGAGAATCTGCCAGTGGGCGAAGAAATAATTCACACGAACCAACCTGCATCTAAAGATGTTATGCCTATTCACAAGGTTAAGCTGGAAAAAACAGGATGGGACAAAACAGTTGAAATACTTGATATTGTAAGTTCTATTGCCATGGTATTTCTTACTGTGTTCCTGATTATATTTGCTTCTAAACAGTGGAATGCTGCGGAAAAACAAGCTGATGCTGCCAACAAACAAGTGGATGCTGCCAAGGAACAGATCAAAGTTGCTAAAGCGCAGAACGAATTAGTAAGTAAACAAGCTGATGCTGCTGAAAAACAAGCTGCTTTGGCGGATGAACAAATTAAAACTGCTAAGGCGCAGAACAAATTAATGAGGCGCTTGAATGAGGAGGCTAAGATATCGAACCTCAAGATGAATCCAGTAGATGTTACTTATTACGTCGGTGGGAGTGATGACGGTAAAAACGAGATTGATATGGTTTTTAAAAATATCAGTTCTCGTCCAACAGCCATTCTTTCCATAGATTTCAGTGCAAAGGACGGCTCTATATTTAGAACACTTGGCGAATCTGACGGAATCAAACTGCCCTTAAATATTGGGGCATGGAATGCCGAAAAAATAAGTTTTAGCCTTAAAAAGAATGATATAGATCGATTGGAAGATTTTTTGGTTACAGATCTAGATAATAAGCAAATTCGTGCGGAACAAAGGAAGAAAGGAATTGTAACTTTGAAGGGTATTGAAATGAATGGAAGTTTAGGTTCACTTTCTACTGAAAGCTCCGCTTCCGTAAATAAAACTCATAAATAAATCGTATTTTAATGTATGTGCTTCCCAGCGTACTTTTGCCGACGATGGGAGCCAAAAAATATTGGTCACAAATCAAGGTTTTCATTTTATTAATATTTTCGACTTTCACAGTGATTTCAATAACACTTGTCGTAGATTTGACGAATACCCAAAAAATCTGGCCCTATTGGGTCGTAATACATGGGGGATGGTAATGAAAGAATACACCAGAGAAACGATCAGCAAAACAATTTCACAAATTAATAAAAATATACTGCTTCCAGATATACAAAGGCCATTTGTTTGGGACAAAGAGCAGATTTACAAGCTGTTTGATTCATTAATGAGAGGATATCCAATTAGTACCTTTCTGTACTGGCAATTAACAAGGGAACAGTTAACGGAAATTGAGAAAGCTGATAAGCTACGAATTAAAATGTATAAATTTGTAGATTCAAATGATGAGGAAAATGAAGAAGAAAATAATAGAGATAAAGACAGCTATTCGTTAGTTCTTGATGGACAGCAACGCCTTACCTCATTGTATATAGCGTTGAAAGGCATTTGGAAAGAAAAGCTACGGAAAAAAAATATCCAAAAGGAGCTTTACTATAATGTCTTAAGCGGTCAGACTGAAAACGAAGACGGGGTATTGTACGAATTTCTATTTATAGACAGAAATGATGGCGTGATTCAAATTGAGGAAATAGAAAATGAAAAGATTGAAAAGAAAATTAAATGTTGGATTAATGTGAAAAAAGTATTTGAGAAGGATTTAGGTCAGGCTAAGAAAAGGGGAGTATTTGTCGATGAGATAGTTGCTAAAGATGTTAGAATGCTTGAGTTTAAAAACGACATTGATGATATTATAGACAGATTTAACGATGTTTTGAAAGATGATGGCGTAATAAATTTCTTTCCTGAAGATGAAACAAACTATGATAGAGTTCTTGATATATTTGTGAGGACGAATTCCGGTGGGACAAAACTTGGATATTCTGATCTCCTCTTTTCGAAAATCAAACTGCGGTGGGAAGACGCTAGAGCTCAGTTTAAAGAACTTCTCGCGTCGGTAAATAAAAACAACTTTGAATTTGACGCAGATTTTATCCTAAAGGCATGTCTGGTTATTTTCAGTAAAAAATCCGAAGATGTTAAATATAATGTGAATAATTTAAACGACACATTAATCAATGATATTGTTGTAAGTTGGGTGCAAATTGTTCAATCGATAAAAATTACTATCAGTTTGTTAGATCGTTTTCTTATGAAAGATAAGAAAATGCTTCCAAGCTACAACGCATTAATACCGATGATATATTGGGTCTATAAAACAAAGAGAAGCACGTATCGGGATGATTTGGAACATGATGTTAAGGAACAGCAGATATTGAGAGTATGGCTCGTCAAAGCATTAATGAGCGGTGCCTTCAGCGGACAATCGGATTTAACACTATATAAATGTAAAGAAGCGATTGATAACGCAGGACCTACCTTATACCCGGCAGAGGATGTCGAAAAAAACATTCAAACAATGAAAAATAGAAGCATGAATATTGACACAGATAAATATGATCAGATAAGTTATAGATCGAAAGAAAGTTATCTTTTTTTAGCATTGTGCTACAAAATGGCTGTGAACTTTCAACCTATCACTGATGGCAATTTGCCTGAGCAAGACCACATCTTTTCAAAGGATGAACTCAAAAAAGCAAATATCCCAGAAGATAAAATTAATAGTATATATAATATCCGCTTCGTATCTTTGATAGATAATAGAAAAAAGTCGAAAATGCCTTTTACTGATTGGGTGAAGCAGTTGGATACTAATAAAGACACAGTTTTCAAAACGCATGGAATACCTCAAGGGAGCTGGACAGTTGATAATTTTGATGCTTTTCTAAATGAGCGAAAAATACTACTACAGGGGAACCTAGTCTATTAAACAGATTATCCTTGTTACACCACCTTACTGTGATAAAAATGTGATAAAAATTATCATAAAGTTCATAATCACCCAAATAGACCAAACAAATATAACATTGACAATTCCTTGATTCGAATAATAAAACGGGAAACCAAGCACAAATCAAGATAATAGATATTTTGCTCTAAGCACGCTCATAACCCGAAGGTCATGGGTTCAAATCCGGTCCCAGCTACCAATTAATAATTAAAGGGCTACAGTTCTCATTACGTAGCCCTTGTACATTATCAGGCTCCCTCAATAAATTCTACCTGCTGCCTATTAAACTCCATATCCTCGAATAAATGCCCGTACAAGTCATCGTTACCTGGTTTTATTACCATTCAATTCCCTTTGAAGTTAAAATGGCTTGGGCTTTTTTATTTCCTAATTTCGCTGCCATCTGAAGATTTTGGACCATCATATAATTGTTTCCTTGTGAGGCATAGGCCGACGCTCGATAAACATACGCCTCTGCATCATTCGGATTTAGTTCTATAGCTTTACTGTAATCATCGATAGCCTGCTGATGGTCGTCTAAATCCTCAAAAGCACTTCCTCGATTAATATATGCCTCTGCATCACTCGGATTTAATTCTATAGCTTTGTTGTAATCATCGATGGCCTGCTGATAGTCGCCTAAATCCTCAAAAGCACTCCCACGATTATTATATGCCTGCGACATTTTCGGATTTAGTTTTATAGCTGTGTTGTAATCATCAATAGCCCGCTGGTGGTCGCCCAAATCGTAATAAGCACCGCCTCGATTATAGTATGCCTCCGCATCATTCGGATTTAGTTTTATAGCTTTGTTGTAATCATCGACAGCCTGCTGATAGTTTCCTAAGGCGTCATAAGTAACTCCTCGATTTGAGTATGCCTCTGCATAATTCGGACTTAATTTTATAGCTTTGTTGTAATCCTTGATAGCCTGCTGGAGGTTTCCTAAAGTCTTATAAGCAAACCCTCGATTAAAGTATGCCATCGCATAGGATGGATTCAGTTCTATAGCTTTGTTGTAATCCTTGATAGCCTGCCGAAGGTTTCCCAAAGCGACATAATTAAACGCTCGATTATTATATGCATTCTCGTTATTCGGAATTAGTTCTAGGACTTTGTTGTAGTCATCGATTGCCAGCTGATGGTTTCCTAATCGAGTATATGCATTACCGCGACCATAATATGCCAATGCAAATTGCGGATTTAGCTCTATTGCATGAGTATATATGTCAGTCGCACTCTTGAAGTTATTTGACTCATAAAATACAAAGCCTTTATCAAACCAATCAGCTGCACTTAAATTATTTATCGCATTTGTATAATCAACCTGTTTTTTAGTATCTCCTTTGACTAGTTCCAATTCTTTATCGAGCCTTTCAATTTCCCTCATTGCTTCGTCAGCCATTTTCCTTGAATCCTCAAGTTCTTTGCTTTTTTGCAGATCATTTCTTAATGCATCAACGAACGAAGCCACTTCTTTCGGGTCTGCTGTAATCTTTGCTCTCAGGTAGTAGGTCCTCCTCTCCCATTTCTCGTCAATAACCTCTGCACTCACGATTCCTGCCGTAAGCGTCGTTATTTGGTCTTTGGTCATCCGAAAATTCTTAACTTCGGTTTCACTCATAAGGTAAGTCCCGAGCTGTTCCAGCAAAGCCCTTTTTGCCTGTTCAAGTGCAATGGCTCGGCTAGACACTTTGCTGTCGATATTGCTTGCTGTGTAGTTGTATTCCTTGATGATGGTTATGTTTTCAGCTGAAGCTCGATTGGCTAGAAAAAATGAAATTATTAAGCCCATAACTGCTGAAACTAATTTGGTTCTACTCATTACCATGAGTCGTTCCTCCATCTAAGGGGGGAATATTGTTCATTATAGGGTGAAATAATAAAAAGTTGACATGGGCATAGCTGAAGCAGAGATTGGAATTCACGGTCATTTCTTCGTCAAATACACCTGCTTATATGAAATGTCAGCAATATGACAAGATTAAAATATACTAGTGGTAATGATTAGATTATTTTTACTGCTTCATCCCTTGGTATTTGCCATCTATCCCAGCGTGAAATAGATCGTCGCTCCTTTCCCGAGTTCACCCTCCGCCCAAATCCTGCCGCCGTGCCGGCGGATGATTCGTTCGACAATAGCGAGCCCGATTCCCATTCCCTCAAACTCTTTTTCGGTATGGAGACGCTGAAAAGGCAAAAACATCTTTTCTACATAAGCTGGATCGAACCCAGTGCCGTTGTCTTTGATGAAGTATACAGTTTTTGCGTCTTTTTGAACGGTCCCGAACTCGATGCGCGCATTCTCGGTCTTCGAAGTAAATTTCCATGCGTTATCAAACAGGTTGGTAAACGCAATCTTCATTAAATTTGGATCAACAACGGCGCGCAGTCCCTCAGCGATAACCACGTCAACGTTTCGCGAGGGAGCGGCATTGCTGATTTCGGTTGCAACGTCGGACGCCAGCCTGCTCAGATCGTAATCTATCTGGTCGAACTTATGGCGTGATATGTGAGACAGCCGCAGGAGGTCTTCAATAAGCCGGGTCATCCGATTCGAGCTGTTTTTGATGCGGACAAGATAGTCTCTGCCCTCTGCATCGAGTTTGTCTGAATAATCCTCATAGAGAATTTTGGAGAATCCTGATACGGACCGAAGGGGTGCCCGCAAGTCATGCGAGACGGAGTAAGTGAAGGATTCGAGTTCTTTATAAAGCGTTTCAAGCTCCGCATTCCGTATCGACAGGTCTTCGTTTAGTCTCAAGATATTTTCTTCGGTCTTCTTGCGATCGGTGATGTCGCGTTCTGTAGTGGCAAACGCCTCCACAATCTTACCAGGTTCGTCAAACACAGACGTGGCAGTCAGCCAGATATCCAATATACGACCGTCCTTCGAAATGCGCTGACTCTCGTAAGAAGAGACGGTTTCCCCGGCAACTAGCCGGTGAAGCAGGTCGGTGGTTTCGGCGCTCTTGTCGGGAGGTACTATGTTGTGAATGTTCATCCGCAAGGCCTCGTCCTCGCTCCACCCGTACATATTCTGGGCGCCCCGATTCCATGTCAAGATTTTCCCGTCCGGATCAAACAGAAGGACCGCATCATTGGAATCCATTACGACTGTGGCCAGCCGGCGGGTTTGTTTCTCAGCCTGGATCAGCCGGGTTATGTCGCTGAAGGTAACAATAACGCCGTCAATCTTACCCCTCTGCTTGTGGTATGGCATGACGCGTACCAGGTAGCGCGCACCATCGGCATGCTGCACGTCCCGCTCTACAACGTTCCCCTGCACCGCTACGGTGCGGGCATCGGATGGCAGGTCGAAGTCGGTGAAATTCATCGACAGGTCGTTGATTGGTCGGCCTGTATCCGAGGGAATTAGCTTCAAGATCCGTGTGGTCGCTGGAGTGAAGAGTTTTATCCGCAGGTCGCGGTCCAGAAAAAGTGTAGCAATTTCCGTTGATTCCAGGAAATTGGCCATGTCGCTGTTTGCCACGTCCAGTTTCTCGACCTTGTCCTGGAGCTGGCTGTTTACGATGCTCAATTCCTCATTGACCGACTGCAATTCCTCTTTGGAGGTCTCCAGCTCCTCAACCGTGGACTGCAGTTCCTCATTGGTGGAAACCACTTCCTCGTTGGAAACCCGAAGTTCCTCATTAGACTCCTGGAGCTCCTCGATAGTGGCTTGGAGCTCTTGCCGCGTTGTTCTCAATTCATCTTCGAGTTGTTTCACAGCTGCTTCGCTCTCGCCGCTTTGGACCTTTTCGGCTACCCGGGTCGAGGGGCGGGGAACGTCCTCGAAGATTACGGCAAGCAGCGTCCCTTCATCGCCCCGCTGCGACACGGGGGTGATGGTGACACGAACAAACGGACTACCTTTATCCCGCGTGATCGGAATGTTATCCAGCATGACTGTCCGATCATCTTGGGTCGCCCTGTGCAATGCAGCCCGGAGTCTTCTGGAAAGCCCTTCCTTGGCTATGTCCCGCAAATTCAGGCTGGGCTCGGCCGTCGGCATATTGAGATACTTGCCGGTCTGACCATGAAACTGGAGAACTTGTCCTTTTCGGTCAACTAATACGACGGCGGCGGCAAAATGATTCAGAATCGCCTGCCGGATTATGTCCGTAAACGTGGCCGCTGGAGGCTTGATTGGTACAGGAGAGGGTAGGGCCCTCTTCTTTCCTGGCAGAATCGGTGAATCCAGGACGACAGGTCGGGTTGGGATAAGACGGCGAAAAAGCCTCGTCTTCTTCGAGATAATATCGAACAGATCGCTCTGGTCTCCGATCCCCTCCGACTTGCCCAGGAACAAATACCCCCCGGGATTGAGCGCGAAGTTGAAAAGCGGAATGAGTTTAGTCTGTGTTTCGGCATCCAGATAGATCAGAAGATTGCGGCAACTAATGATGTCCATCTTAGAAAAGGGAGGATCAGTAACCAGGTTTTGAGACGCAAAAACCACAGACTTGCGGACCGGTTCGATAACCTGATAGCCCCGGTCATTCCTGATAAAGAACCTTGACAGGCGTTCGGGTCCCACGTCTACAGCAATGCTCTCCGGGTAGATACCCCGTCTGGCGAATTCCAGTGCATCCTCATCGATATCCGTCGCAAATACCTGCACAGGGCAGTTTTTGCGAGCCGCAGTGAGTTCCTCCATCAGCAATATGGCCAGGGAATATGCCTCTTCGCCGGACGCACAGCCTGCGACCCAGACCCTTAATGGCTCGTTGGTCTGTTTAGCTCGAACCAGCGGAGCAATGGCCTTCTGATAGAGTTCCTTGAATACCTCCGAATCCCGGAAGAACGAGGTGACGTTGATGAGCAAATCCTTGAATAACTGGCTTACCTCATCAGTATCCTGCCGAAGAAGGTCGTAATACCGGGCCAAGTCCTGGATTCGGCGCAGGTCCATGCGGCGTTCGATGCGTCTCACAACGGTGTTTTTCTTATAGCATCTAAAATCGCAGCCCTTTTGGGCCAGCAAAAGGTACAAAATGTCCTGAAGGCCTCCGATTTTTCCTTTGGTTTCAAGGACAGCCGCCAGCTCTCCATCCCTAACATAAGGATGCCGTAGATAGTTCAGAAGAGTCTCAGGCATTCGGTCCGGCGAAAGAACAAAATCCACCAGCCCTGTAGCAACCGCGTTGCGAGGCATATCGTCGAATTGGGCCGTCTGAGGATCCTGCGCGATGGCCAGCCCTCCGGCGCCACGGATCATCCGAACCCCCAAGGTTCCGTCCGAACCGGCCCCGGAGAAGATGATGCAGATCGCCCGTTCCTGACGGTCCTCAGCTAAAGAGCGGAAGAAAAAGTCGATGGGCATTCGAATGCCATCATGTCTGACAGGTTCAACCAGATACAGGACTCCCTCGCGACTCTGCAGGTATTGATTGGGTGGAATGACGTAGACGCAGTTAGGTTCAACGGGTAATGCATCGCGGGCTTGAACAACCTTCATGCGCGTATGCTGGGCCAGAAGTTCTGCCAGCAAGCTCTGATGCATGGGGGCTAGATGCTGAATAACGACGAAGGCAGCCCCGCTGTCGGCAGGCATAGCCGTGAAGAAAGTCTTAAAGGGCTCCAGAGAGCCTGCCGACCCTCCTATGCCCACCACTGGAATGGCCGAGGGGCTGCCGGCAAATCCAGCGGCTTCCTTATTAGGTTCGGCCGGCTTGTGAGACTCAACTCTGGTCCGGCGTGTGACCAGCTGTTTCCGCTTCTTTGTAGCCGGTTGTTTAGTCTTTTTTGTCATGAATCATCCGTAGGCGTGGAAGGTGGGATCGCCGATAATCTAAAAATAGTATAGCACATCAATATAAAGTGAGCGGTATGATACATAACTTCGAGACCGCATCGCCAGCTATTGCGAACTGCGCTCTGAGCGGACTTCAGAAGAAGTATATTCATTTCTAATCGAAATACGTTGCCAATGGATGAGAAAAGGATAAAGAGGAGGAAACACGGTAAGAATGAATAGAAATTGAGGAGTGGTAAAATTGAATTTGCCTACACCGCCATTTTATTCGTTTGGTGACACCGTACAGCTTGCCGGATCATGTCAATTGACCATATGGGCATATTTTGCGGTCGCTAACGAATTCTGATTGTAAATTTATTGGTTTAAAAAAATGGAAACTTTAACAGAAACAGGATGGATTCAGCGAGAATCGCAATAAATTTCAAGTAGTATTTTGGCATCTACAAGCATACACTGCGTGAGCTACACCCTCAACGTTTCCCCGGTTCCTTAACTATTTTATATCAATTGCAACACTTCCAGCATCCTCGATGTTGCCCTTCTGGATCGTGATCAGCAAATCCCAAGGCCCTTCCATCGAGTAGTATAAGTCATCTACTTCATATACCCCGTTTCCTTTTTCCTTAACTTGGGTTTCTTTCGGAGAACCATGACCATGCATTGACATCCAAGGCACAACTTTAACCGTGGCACCTTCTACAGCCGCTCCGGAACTGGCATCCCTGATGGTGAGCATCACCATATTTGATCCCACGACCGGCTTGGGTGGCTCTGTTATCACTACGAAAATAAAGGACCCTTTCTTAGTCCGATGATCTGTGCCTGAACCAAAGGTTAATCCCGCGAAAGCTAGCACAAAAACCGCCGTCATAAGCAGTAATCTCTTCGTCATATATTTCTCCAGACACATATTAAGGTTCGTTCGGTTTAGCATTCTTTACATGAAATCTACAAATTCAAATAACTGCAACCGTTGCGAGGTTCTGGAAGTATATTTTGATAAATGACTATAGCATGAAACGCAAATTTCATATAGAATTAATTAAAACTTGATCCATCGATCACAATGAGCGCGGACTTTAATCCGCGTCTTCGGGCAGCGGTTTTGGATGATGTTGAGAACCAGATTAAGAAAAATAATACAGCAGAAACGCGCAAAACATATGAACGTCTACACCGTCAAGGCAGATCAGAGAAAAAATCAAAAAGTGCTCATTGCAAATGTCGTAGCTGTAGAAATTTGCGAAGTAATAAATCGCTGCGAACCGTACAACCATGAACGCCTTGTCCCGGGGGCGCTGAAAAGGTCAAGTTTCTGAGATGCTCTAGGCAAGTGAAGGCAGGATCATCAATAAAAGAGGGGGGATGCTAACAGTAAAGACCTGTCCCTCAAGCTTCAGTGACATATAATACTCTTGAGCAACAGGCGGGGAAAGAATATGAAAAAGATCAGTTTGATCGCACTTGCAGGAGTAGCCTTCTCCGCTCTGATATGCACAAGCTTTACTGCGAAGGACAAGCTTACTGTGATCCTGGGAACGGCTACGCCGGGCGGCGGATTCCCGGTCTATGGAACAGCATTTGCCGAAACGATCAATCACTTCGATCCCTCGCTCGATGTACAACCGCGAAACACCAAAGGAAGCACAGAAAACGTCCCACTGCTTGTGTCTGGGAAACTCGATATTGCGCTGGTCCAGGGCGAAGTGGCTCATGAAATTTTTTCAAGTACAAGTACTTCCTCGGTAAAACTGAAAATAATCACTGCCATGTATTCCACACCAGGCATGTTCGCTGTGCGTGCTGACAGCCCCTATCGCAGTATCAGAGATCTCATAGGCAAACCCGTCGTTTTCGGTGCTCGCGGCTCCGGCCTTGTGATCCTGGGGCGCTATGTACTCGAAGGCATCGGCCTCGACCAGGACCGTGATTTTAAAGCTATCTACCTCAATGCAGCTGGCGATGGCCCGGCGATGGTGAATGATGGGCGTGCTGCAGCATTGTGGGGAGGCGGACTCGGTTGGCCGGGGTTTGAAGAAGTCGCAAAATCACCTACAGGTGCGCGCTTTGTCGTACCAACTCCCGATGAAATCAAAAGCATTCTTACGAAGTATTCATTTTTGCGGCGGTTAACCATCCCTCCCGGCAGCTATCCAGGGCAAACTTCTAAAATATCTTCAGTGGGTTCATGGAGTTTTGTGCTCGCGCGGTCGAATCTTTCAGATGACGTGGCTTATCGCCTTGCCCGCGCACTGCACCGTGGTGAGTCGGCGCTGGGAGCGCGCCTGGTACAGGCACGCGAGACAACGGCGGCAAATACTATCGCTGCCGCCCCGCGTATGGATCTGATTCATCCCGGCGCATTGCAATATTTTCGTGAAATCGGGCTGATTCGCTAAATAAAAAAGTATGAGTGAATTTTGCTACGAGATAGGGAACAAAAAAACTACATCAGGCATTATAAGAGGATGCGAGATTCAACACGTATTCTGCACATCCATTCAGTTAAGAGCATGTGCGTCGTTCTAGAAGGACAGTTGACCAAGAACTTCGATCAGAATTCATCACTTTCTTGTCGACGCTGGGCCTCCTTGCTGCACTAATACCAAATGAGCTTTCAAGGAGTTCGCCAGTAAAGAGTACAGCTAGAATCATTGATATTAAAAAATGGTTTGTAATCACCAAGCCCCTTAAGACAGCGCACCATAGCTGTCTTCTGAGAATTATGCAGCATCTTTCACCTTCTCTCTTACATCTTCTTCCGTGATAGTCGCATTGTGCGATTTTTTTGCATGATGCACAATAATCTCGGCGAATTGCACAATAATCTCGGAGATTTCTTTTTCGTCATAGCGTTGTACGAGAAAGCCACAGTTAGGACATTTGACTTTTATCAGCATCTCGTCCACGGTCATCACCTCCTGTTACTTTAACCGTCGTTATTATGAGTGTGCAACTTAGCTTTATTTAGCATTTAAATAAGGTGAGACTCTCAATATATTTCATATTTCAATTTTCGTTTACTTTTATTATAGCTCTTATAAATTATTGTTATTGTTACGATCTAATACCTAAGTAACTTAAAAACTGATTAAAAGAATCTAAATGATATGTCGGTATATTCCGGAATCGTTGGAGAAATCGCTCGTATCGAATAACTTTGTGCGAAAGAATCAAAGGCAGGCAAAGAGGAGTTGAACAAAAGAAAAACCGGAGCCAGCATTAGCCTTTCTATCGAAATGAAGGAGAAATTAATCCGCAGACTAAGTGGTGACTTCTCAGATAAAGCGGCGCAAAAGAGATGATGCAACTCGTCTATTTTAAAATTTGTTGTTTCGGCTGAGAGGAAAGAAAATTAATTTTAATTCAGATAAGCGCGCTTAGTACTATAGAGGTTTGGTATTAATTATTGCCTGCATAAAGATTTACTCGTTGTATCAAAAGCGCAATTCGTAAGCTCTTTTCAACACCATTTATTTGACAATGTAAATAATGCGGCCGGCGGGTAGTTTAAAAAGGAAAGACTTCCTTTAGCCATCGACCGAATATTCCTGGATTACAGATACTCAGCTAGACCGAGCAATTTTTTCGGCTTGAAACTCATCTATGATGAATTCGCCACAGAGATCAATGCAGCTGTTGCAAATTTTGGCTTCCTGACCTGATATTAGCTCATGACGTGACGCTCTGCAGCAGAGTGAACAGGTAGTTTTGGCTTATCTTCTTTATTCTTTTTAGCAAATAACTTGATAAAATCATAAATGCAATCATAAAAAATATAGAGAAAAAGCCACCTAAAGAAGTTCGGTGGCGAGCCATGCTCTCTGGTGGTGCATTCGTGGAAGTTTCAATTTAATCTAATTACAGCTGGACAACGAGGTCAATATATAACTTCATTTCATAGAATTACTTGCCATCTGTTTGTAAATTGAGTGATATGCCATAAATTCTCTTCTATACGTAATGCTTATATTTTTTCTGTTAAATTCTTTTTCACCTGAATTATACATTGACGCTATATCTTCAAGGGAGGCGTTTTTGTGCTTATCTAGAAGATACTTTATAAATATAATCGAGGCTTTTATATTTTTTTCAGGGTCATACAAGTCTTTTTTAGTTTTTATTGCTGGATTAAAAAACCTACCTGTTATCAATGTCAATTGCATGACACCGTGACTCTCTCTGCTAATTTTTTTCTTATGTATTTTTTTTACATTCTTATTAAATGCGTTTGTTCTAAAACCACTTTCAATTGTTGCAATTGTTAAAGGGATAGAAGGGTCAATGTTATACATCTTAGAATATTTAATTATAAGATTAATATTAAAATTTGCATTTGCAGAAACATTTGGGCAAAGAAAAAACAAAAAAATTGTAGTTATCATCAGTATGTAATTTAATTTTTTCATCGGATTTCACCTCGCGCTTTAAATTCAAGTCCAAGGCATTCATAGTGATAAGCAAACTTTTTACAATGTAACAAAAAGTAATCATGAATAAGGCCATGCTCTTCTTGGAATTTAGCCGAGTAAACCTATTACTCCATCTTAATACAATTAAAGTATGCAATAAGTACTCCATATTTATGTGCCCCAAATTTAATTCATGGTCCAAAAAAATAAGAGAGAAATATGCGTTCATAAACAAATCGTTAAATACCCTGTGCAACAAATAAAATTGTTTTACACCAATATAAGTATATATTGTTCCGAAACTAAAATTACGTTCCCCGAAAAAAAAGGAGGGGAAATAACCATACATTCGGGGATTTCACCGTTCTTTGAATATATTCCCATCAAGACAACCTCTTTTAAGACTTCGGATGTATGTCAGCTGAATTACGCGTCTTCCCTGTTTTATTAAGACAAGTAAAGGGGAGAAAACCATGAGTGTCGAATGGAACCATTGCGTGATAATCTGGAAAAAGGGATAGCCTGAGGGAAAATTTATTGAATAAAATGAGGCTGAGAAGGGGGGGTGCAGAAACCATGGTGCTAGAGTGTCACAAATTCTTCATAAACTGTGCGCTTTCCAAAATTGCAGCTGCTGCGGCGTAAAGGAAGTTTTTAACTTTTATTATCAAGCAGAAACCTTCATGATATTCAGAATAAACCTTTCAGAATAAACAGTTACATCGGCCACCTATACTATACATATGGAATCATCAGACGCTCGCAATATTTAACGATAACGATATGAAGCATGGGGGTACAAGTCAGTTGATCAGCATACTGATCAGCCCTGCCCCGATTATAACAAAAGTTGCGTCCAGTTTGGTGAAAGCGATGATCGAGAAGCTACCGACGGCTATGGCGGCGGTGGGCATGTCGACGAGAGAAGTCTTCCCCAATGTTAACGCAACGGCGGCAAGAAGGCCTATCACTGCGGGCCTGATTCCCTTGAGGCTGGAATTGACTATTCGTGATGTCTTAAATTGCAGATAATAATAGCTCACGATAGTAACAATGACAATCGATGGCAAGTAAGTGCAGATAACCGCGCCAAGAGCGCCCCACAATCCGAAGATTTTATAACCGATAAATACGTTCATGATGGTCAGCGGTCCCGGCGTAACCTGACCGATAGCTACGCTGTCGATAAATTCCTTGTTGGTGAGCCAGTGATAATGGTCAACGATTTCGCGCTGAAGGAGCGGCAGCATGACGAAGCCGCCGCCGATAGTAAAAAGATTGATATAAAAAAGCGTCCAGAAAAATTTCAGGATTTCCATTCAGCACTCCTTCCGTACAGAAGGAAGCCTGCGATTGCCGCGGTGATGATCAAGACTATCGGATTGAGCTTGAAGACCGCAAGACATATGAATGCGATTACAGCGAATGTGATACTTTTATAGTCTTTCAGAATATTCCTACTCATGCTGTAAACAACAGATGTAATAAGCCCGACAACAGCCGCACCGACCCCTTTCAGTATTGCCTTTAAAAGCGCAATCTCCTTATACTTGATGTAAATGTACGCCATGATCAGCACCATGACGAAAGATGGAAGAACCAGACCGACAACCGTAGCAAGTGCGCCCCTCAATTTGTTGAGGGTATATCCGATGAAGATGCCCGTATTGACGATGGGCGCGCCCGGTGTTAATTGGCCGATTACGACACTCTCAACGAATTCATCATGTCTGAGCCACTTCCTTTTCTTTACAAGTTCCCTTTCAAAAAAAGTGAGAATGGAGTAAACTCCTCCGAATGCCAAGGCGCCGATCTTGAGAAAGACGAGAAATATCTCTTTTGTTTTTGCATCAGCTCTAAAGAAGGCCTCCTGCATAATCACCTCACGTCATTGCTTATTTTAACAGAGAAGCGGACTTCATCTTCACAGTACTCAATCAATTCGCTGAGGGAACATGTCGACATCACTTATAAACATACGCTGAAGCTTGATAAGAACGGTTGCAGAATCCACGGCCGGGTTAGGGCCGACACATCGAACCATCCAGTCCATCCCATCGTCTGGCCCGGCGATAAAGCTGTCCAAAGACATCGTTACGCGCCGCAGAACTCTACCTGATATTTCTTCTCGAAAGGTTAGGTCGGACGCTCGATGAGTAAAATGCGTGAGGATGTCCGATTGAATAAAAGATTCTACTCGAAACATGATATGTTCCGATCATGGTCAACCACAATGATTTCAGGAGGGTATCTTGACTGCAAACTTCGACCAGTTATATATACTCTCATTTCACCAGTTTCGCGCGATTGATCAGGCAATCTGATATGGCTCTTGTGAGACGCGGCCCTTCTGATGTCCGGAATATTGCTTGTGCATGAGCAGAACCTTTTACTATAAGCACGTCATTATGACTACCCGGCGAGGCCTTTGCCATCTGCCGCGCAGTTTCAGCCATGCCTTCGCCTTCGCTTGCCACAAAAAGCTTGGGCGCCGTCCCGATTCCACCTACGTCCCCGGCGCTGGACAGCAGGATCAACTGGTCCCACTGATGCGGTGATTCAGCCATAGCCGACAGGGCCGTGCTTCCACCGGCACTCGCTCCGATCAGCCCGATTGCTTTCACTCCGTATTTTTCCCGAAGAAAGGAGTTTGCTGCAAGAATATCATCAGGCTCCACCTCTTCTAGTGCCAACGCCACCATGCCATTTTTCGCGATATCAATGGCCAAAGGGGTCCAACTTGCAGCATCATAGATTGCTCCATGTGAAAGGATCACTCCATAGGAGCCTTTTCCCCAGAGCAGGCCACGGACGGTTCTGCCGTGGGACGAGAATTGCACTGCCACAGGTTTTTCATCCTGTGCGCCCTGCGCAGATAGTGCAAAAACCGCAAAGAGGGTCATGAGAAATAAGGTTGCAATGATTTTTTTATTCATTATATCCACCCCATTGAAAGTTGGTTCTATTGAGACTTACGATAACATAGATCCATTGGAAAACCCCTAAGATAAATCTCATGGACAAAGATTACCAGTTAAAATATGCAAAGTCGCAAAGAGCGTTAATCGTAATGAGTATAGGCCGCAAAGATCATTGCAACCTACAACCTATTAGTCACTTCATCCATATGATCGAGACACTCCGCAGAACACATGCAATAATGCAAAACAAGGTCTGAAAAAAAAATTTGTGAAATAGGTTGAAATATGTAAAAAAACGTTTCAATCTCGTTCATAACGTTATATCGTAGAAGGGCGAACCCAAAGTTGCTCCTTATTCATTAATGAAGTTACATGATCGCCCACACAAAACCGATACTGGCGGCCGAATAATCTGAATGTCTGCCCTGGGTCGAAAAACTGTAAAGATAACCTATGTAAACCAGCATCTGATCGGTTATAGGCATACTAATTCCAATCTTAGGATATAATTCGGCACTTAAATTAGTTACTCCCGCGCCTACTCCCACCTTCACACCAATTTCAGCAAAAGGCCATAGACGATAATCGGTAAAGCAATAGCCCATCCCGATATCAGCTCCATATGTTCCGCTTTCATCTTTTGGCTTGATATCATATAACCCCACGTGCATCAATAATCCTGGCTCGGCAAACCATAAACCGACGTTTATGATGTCGTGATCATTTGTCGCGCTCGCCTCAACGTTGTATCCGGCCATTGCATTGATGCGAGGTTGCTCCTGTTGATCCTGCCCATAAGCAGCCCCAGATAACAATGACAAAAACAAAATGAATACAACGCTCGAAACTTTACGGTTCATCTGGTTTTGCATATAATCAATATGTTGGCGCGCGGGATTCTGTACCTCTATCCTTGTGATAGAATTCATGCGATCAACTGGACCTTTCTGCAAAAAAGCCATGATATTTATTAGTGGAGATATTGGCTAGTTTTCGTTCTGATTTTGTTAATTTCATTTTGCAACATCAATTAACTTGAAGTCCACATTTCCAAAAGCTGCTACTGCTTAGGATAGCAGGAAGGATTAGCCACCATACATTATAATTTCAGGTTGAAAGTTTAAAAACCATGAATTAAGCGGTGTGGCACATGACGCGCCGCTCCCGGACAACAGGCTAAAAATGATCAGGACGCCTTTTCAAATTGCTCCGCCACCTCGACTTTGATGATCGACAGGCAGGGGACTCTTAGGCGGTTTGCTTGTTTGTTCAGTAATTGTATCATCCACGAAGGAAGTCGACGTTCATTCTTTTTTGTTCCTGTTCGGGGAACTTTGTTTTTTTTACATTCTCCACTTCCTTACCCAATCACCGCACTGATATAATCCTTACCTTATCGTCTCGAGAGGTGATGACTCCCAACCAGCATTTCCTCTCTGTCGTTCCGATTGCCAGAAAGCCCGGTTCTTCAATAGTCTGAGGAGGACCTCAATTAAATCAGGGTCATCCTACAGCGCAGGGCTTCATAAAATAGATCCCGTCCTTTTGCTTCTTGCTGTCGCTCTTTTGGGGCCGAATTCAAATTCCAAAGTATAGTTATTATACCTAAAAAACATACCGGTAGTCGATGAAAAATATTTGGGGAGGAGAAACTCTCCCTGAGATCTATGAGGTTTTCAGTGTATTGATTCAGGCGGAAAAGAAAAGACTGATGTGAATCTTGAAAGGAAGAAAAATATTAAAGAATGCAGAAACTGCAAGGTGAGGACACTATAATAGAAATTATTACCGATTTCCTTATCGCAAACTGACGACCCATTCGTAATTAGAGATCGGCAAAAGGGGATGAAGCACCCTTGAAAAAGTTCTTGACAAGCCGGGATGATTTGTTGTATCGTTGAAAACGATAATCATTATCATTACCATTGAGCGTAGCCGGAGGCGGGATGAAAAAAGCGCGAGACCTTTTCGTTGATTGTTTGAAAGAACGCGGATTGCGGTATACGAGTCAGCGCGAGGCCATTTTGGAGACGTTTCTTTCGTCCAAAAAACATATCACCGTTGAGGATTTGTATAACGTCGTCAGAAAGAAGAATCCGCATATTGGATATGCCACGGTACATCGCAACCTGAAGTTTCTGGCTGAATGTGGCATTGCGGACGAGATCAAGATCGGCAACGACAGGGCAAGATTCGAGCAGCACTACGAACGCGAACATCACGATCATTTGATCTGCCTGAAGTGCGGAACATTTATAGAGGTACACGACGAAAAGATAGAGATGCTTCAGAACAAGCTTGCCGCGGCAAACGACTTTATCCCTCAGCGACACAAGCTTGAGATCTACGGAATTTGCAGAAAATGCCGGTGAATTTTTTTGTTACTAAGATGATAATGAATATCATAAGCAATAATGGGAATTCATGAGCATCATTGTGGTTCGGGGAATGGACAGGTTCGAAAGACACTATATGAGAACTGAAAAGAGGGGAATTGATCTTAGGATGTTTTCAAAAGCGTCGTCAGGGATTGCATCAAAGATCGGGAAGGTCGACGCTGTGGTGGTTTTCACCAATCGATATAGTATCGCATGGGATTAAGACGACGGTGATGAATGTCACAAAAGCAAAAGATTGCCCTCTTTCTGTATCCCTCATGCGGTATCTGCTCACTGAGCCATTGTCTTTAATGTCTGAAAAAGTAAACATAAGGTAGATCAACGGGTAAAACGTCTCTAATGGTTTTGATAATGGAATTCATACAGCTATCAGCGTGAAGCGGATTTTGCAAGCTAATCAGTTTAGTATGGATGATTAAGGCACACTGGACAAGGGGAGTACCAGGACAAAATAACGGTAAACACGGGCATGAGCAAAACAACAGAACGTTCCAGTATGCCACTCTCACGGCTAAGAGCCTTACCTAGGGTTTGACCGAAACCACAAATGTCAACAACCGGGCATTCCTTATTAGTGGGCGAAGTTAAATCAGGGTGCAATTCGCAGGGAGTTTAGCCTTAAGAATATGTTGCAGACCTGTCCTGCTTAAGGAGATATTAATTGTCCATTTTAAATGACTATTTACGGCTCAAGCGCTTCGCTCTAATAGGCGTCGCGATAATGCTTTTTGTTCTGGGAATTGAGTTTGGCACTCACTTGCTCCACTCATCCAGCCACGCTGCCGTCCCGGAGAATACACCTCCCGTTCTTGTTCATCAAGCCGACCAATTCATCATACCCCAAGGTTCTGCACTGCGTTCACGTTTGCTCGTGCAACAGGTCGGCGTAAATAATAGCCCACACACGCTCGTTTCGCCGGCCGTGGTGGAAGCTGACCCCGCACGTACGGTCAACATATTGCCGCCGGTGGCCGGTAGAGTGGTCAAGCTTGAAGTCAGGCTGGGCGACCGTGTTGTAAAAGGCCAGCCGCTCGCCGTGATCGACTCAGGCGATCTGGCGCAGGCGTATGCTGATGACGACAAAGCGCGCGATTCGCTGCAACACGCCGACCGCACCTTGGTGCGTGTACGCGGTCTGCATAATGCTGGCTCTGGTTCCCTCAAGGACCTGGAGCAGGCCGAGAGTGACGATGCCCAGGCCAAAGCCGAGTTCAGCAGGGCAGAAGCGCGGCTTGAAGAAATTGGCGTTTCAGAACAGTCCAAAGAGGGATTACGCCTCTTGACACTTACTGCGCCAACGACTGGAAGCGTCACCGCACTTATGACCGCGCCAGGCGCATTCGTCAACGATCTGACCGCATCGCTCATGACGATTGCAAACCTTAGTTCTGTTTGGGTCACTGCGAACGTGCCTGAGGTCGATATCGCTAACATTGCTAAAGGGCAGTCCGTTAACGTGTCCTTTGCAGCCTACCCGGGACAGGTCTTTTACGGTACTGTCGCGTTCGTAAGCGATGTGGTGGAATCCGACACGCGCCGCACCAAGGTGAGGATAGTTTTTTCCAACCCTGGCGGCAAGTTCAAACCCAACATGTTTGCCAAGGTGAACTTCAATATACCGCAGAAATCCGCGGTGTTCGTGCCGAATTCCGCCTTACTCATGGATAATGACAGCACAGTCGTGTTCGTCGAGACCGCGCCCTGGACTTTCATAAAGCGACCGGTCCTCCCCGGTTATGGAGAGGGCGATGGCGCTCGCATAGATCAGGGGTTGAATCCTGGCGACCGCATCATTGTCAAGGGTGGGGTGCTGCTTAATGATTAGTCGAATCATCAGCATCTGCCTTCGCAAGCGGCTCGTTGCAATTATGGTGGCGATCCTGCTCGCCGTTTTGGGCTATTACTCGTGGACAAAAATGACAGTCGAGGCGTATCCGGAAATCGGCGATGTCACCGCGCAGGTCGTCACCCAGACACCCGGGCTTGCCTCCGAGGAGGTGGAGCAACAGATCACGATCCCGCTAGAGCGTGCGCTGGCCGGTACTCCCGGCCTTGATTCCATGCGTTCGAGCAGCACGTTCGGTCTTTCTCTCATTACATTGGTGTTTCGCGACGGCGCCGAAGACTACTGGTCGCGTCAACGCATGGTGGACCGCATCAACCAGGTCAGCCTGCCTGCCGGCGTCCAGCCGGGCCTCGATCCTGTAACAGGCGCGGTTGGCGAAATCTACCGCTATACGCTGGAGTCTGATACTAAAAACCTGATGGAGCTTTCGGAAATCCAGCGCTGGGTCGTTATCCCGGCGTTGGAGCAGGTGCCCGGCGTGGTCAACGTCGACAACTTCGGCGGCTTCACCATGCAGTATCAAGTTGAGCTTGATCCGGCCCAACTGCAGCGTTATGGCATTGGCCTCAACGACGTGGTCGCGGCTATCAACAACAACAGCTCGAATGCCGGCGGCAGCCGCATCTCGCGCGGGGAGCAGGGCTATGTTATCCGAGGCATCGGCATGGTACGTACCCTGGGCGATCTTGGCAATATCGTAGTCAGTCAGCGAAACGGCGTGCCGATTCTTGTGCGTGATCTCGGCAGGACGGCGTACAGCCATCAGGAGCGCGAGGGCATCCTCGGCAAGGACAACAATCCGGACACCATAGAAGGCATCGTGGACCTCCTCAAGTATCAAAATCCATCGGAGGTCCTGAAAGGCATCCATGCCAAGGTGGCGGAACTGAGCAAACAACTAGGATCTATGGATGTGCGCATTGTTCCCTATATCGACAGGGACGACCTGGTGCAGGAGACGGTGCACAAGGTCTCGCATACCGTCCTTGAAGGCATCGGACTGGTGTGTATTGTGCTCATTCTGTTCCTCGGCAGCCCGCGCAGCGCCTTGATCGCAGCAGTTACCATCCCCTTCGCCCTGGTGGTCGTCTTTATCGTAATGCACTTCACGAAGATGCCAGCCAACCTGTTCTCGCTTGGCGCTATCGATTTCGGCATTATCGTGGATGGCGCTATCGTAGTGACCGAGGCCATACTGCGAAGGCGGGAGGCGGAACCCTCCGCTACCTTGAGCGAGCATGATGTGTTTAATACAACGACACAGGTTGCGCGGCCGATTTTCTTTGCCACCCTCATCATCATCACAGCGTACCTCCCGCTGTTTTCGTTCGAGCGGGCCGAAGCAAAGCTGTTCTCGCCAATGGCTTATACTGTGGGCTGTGCCCTGTTCGGCGCACTTCTGTGTACCTTTACCCTGATTCCCGGCCTCGCCTATATGGCCTTCCGCAAACCCCGACCGGCCTTCCACAACCGACCGCTTCAACGGCTGCAGAACGGCTTCCGCCGGGTACTGGAACGCATGCTGGCCGTGCCGAAAATTGCATATATCATAGGTGGAGCGGCGCTTATAGCTGTCATCGGGCTGGGCATGACCATCGGCCGGGAATTCCTGCCCGAACTGGATGAGGGCACCTTGTGGCTGCAAGTGCAGTTGCCGACCGGCCTGTCGCTCGACAAGGCGAGTGAGATGGCGGGGGAACTGCGACGCTCGCTGCTCGAATTTCCCGAAGTATCTTACGCAATAACCCAGCTTGGACGCAGCGATGATGGAACCGACCCGTGGACGCCTTCCCACATCGAAGCGCCTGTCGGCCTGAAACCATACAACACGTGGCCCAAGTGCGAGACCAGGGCGGAGTTTCTACGAAAACTCAACGCCCGCTTTCAGCAGTTGCCGGGATTCCAGATCGGTATCAGCCAGCCAATCATCGATATGGTCTACGATGCGATCGGCGGCTCGCACAGCCCGCTGGTCGTCCGCATTATCGGCAACGACCTCAATGAGTTGCGCCGCATCGGCGGCGAGATCGTCAACGTACTGCACGGCATCCGGGGCACGGCGGACGCCTCCATTTTTCAGGAGCCTCCGATTCCACAGATCGCAATCAACATTGACCGCGAAGCGGCTGCTCGCTACGGCATCAACGTATCGGATATCACCAACCTGATTCAGACCGGGGTTGGCGGCGCGCCGGTCAGCACGGTCTATGTGGCTGACCGGACGTATGACGTTACCGTGCGGTTTCCGCAAAATACCCGCAATAATCCTGAGGCACTGGGCAATCTTACATTAAACACCCCGGGTGGTGCGCAGATCCCGCTTTCCCAAGTTGCCCAGATCAAGCTGCAGACCGGTGAAAGCGACATCACCCACGAGATGGGCCGCCGCGTACTGCTCGTACGAATCGATAATCGGGATCGCGCACTGTCCGATTACCTGGAGGAGGCACAGCGCAAGATCGGCCAGTCGGTGAGTTTCGATCACACCAAATATCGCCTTGAATGGGGCGGTGAATTCGAGAACCAGCAGCGCGCACAGACCCGATTGACGTTGATCATGGGCATCGTGCTGGCGCTCATGACCGTTTTCCTGTTTGCCGAATTCGGAAAGATGCGTCAGGCGGTCTTGATCCTCGGGGTGGTGCCGCTAGCGACCATGGGAGGCCTGATTTCGCTCCACCTCACCGGCGAGACGCTGAATGTGGCTAGCGCTGTCGGTTTCATCGCGCTATTCGGCGTGGCCGTGCAAAACGGCATCATTATGATCTCCAACATCAACCGGGTGCGCGAGCAGGGTGTGGAGTTGCGCGAGGCCGTTGTGTCCGGTGCGGTCGAGCGTTTCCGTCCGGTGCTCATGACCGCCACTGTGGCGACCGTGGGTATGCTGCCCGCGGCATTGGCCACCGGCATCGGCACCGATGTGCAGCGTGCCCTCGCCACCGTGGTAGTGGGCGGTCTGGGTCTTGCCACCCTTCTCACACTGTTTATTCTGCCGACCTACTACTTCGCCATGGAAAGATGGGTGGAACGTCGTCAAACCACAAAGCCCCAGCGCTGGGAAAGGAGGAATGAACATAAATAGACCAATAATCATCTTATGTGTTTTCCTGGCCGGATGTGCGGTTGGGCCTGATTTCCAACGCCCGGCCGCGCCCACTGTCGATCGCTACACACAGCAGCTACTGCCTGTACAGACGGCATCGGTCGAGGGCAAGGGAGGCGAGGCGCAGCGCTTCGTGCAGAACATGGACATCCCCGGCCAATGGTGGACACTGTTTCATTCGAAACCACTCAACGACCTGATTGCGCAAGCGCTCAAGGCCAATCCTGACCTGGAAGCGGCACAAGCCGCACTGCGCGGCGCCCGGGAAAACGTCTATGCACAACAGGGTGCGCTCTTTCCCAGTGTAGATGCCAGCTTCAATCCAACGCGTCAGAAGACTTCGGGAGTGTTAACCAGCCCCTTAGCAAGCGGAAATAACATCTATAGCCTTCATACCGCGCAGGTTGCTGTGGCCTATGCGCCGGATGTGTTCGGCGGTACACGACGGCAGGTGGAATCGCTCAAAGCGCAAGCCGACTCGCAACACTTTCAGCTCGAAGCTGCTTTCCTGACGCTGACCTCCAATGTGGTTGCCGCAGCAGTAGGAGAGGCAGCTTTGCGCGGGCAGATCGAGGCAACCAGGAAGATCATCGAATTCCAGAGCAAATCTCTTGAATTGCTGAAAAGTAAATATGAGCTTGGACAGATTGCCACTGCGGACGTAGTAGCGCAAGAAGCGACGCTGGCACAAACGCAGGCCATGCTGCCACCGCTGGAAAAACAGTTGGCTCAACAGCGCGACTTGCTGGCCCGACTTGCTGGCCGTTTCCCCGGCGAGACACTCGTTGAAGAATTCGAACTCTCATCGTTGCAACTGCCGGAAGAGCTTCCCGTGAGCCTTCCTTCTACGCTTGTGGCGCAGCGACCGGACGTGCGCTCCGCCGAGGAGCAATTGCACGCCGCCAGTGCAGATATCGGTGTCAACATCGCTAACCGACTGCCGAACATTACCCTGAGCGCCAATTTGGGCTCCAGCGCAACCGCGATCAATCAGTTGTTCACCTCCGGCACCGGCTTCTGGGCTTTGGCCGCCAATCTGACACAGCCACTCTTCCAGGGGGGCACATTACTGCATCGCCAGCGTGCCGCTGAAGCGGCCTACGACCAGGCGGCAGCGGAGTATCGTAGCGCCGTGCTCACTGCTTTCCAGAACGTTGCTGACACGCTGCATGCCATCCAATGCGACGCAGATGCTCTGAAAGCGGCCGTCGCCGCCGAGAATGCTGCTGCCAGAAGTCTCACCATTGTGCAGAAGCAGTTGGAATTGGGCGATATCAGCTATTTGGAGCTGCTGAATGCCGAACAGACGTATCAGCAGGCGAATATCAATCTCGTGCAGTCCCTCGCCAACCGTTACGCCGACACCGCGGCGCTGTTCCAGGCGCTGGGCGGCGGCTGGTGGAACCGGTCAGATGTACTCTCCAGAGTTGGACAGTAACGCAGTAGGTGCTGTCGCAACGAATGGATTTCAACAATGCCAATGCGTCACCATCAGCTGCATGACCATAAGAGTACGCAGAACTCAGGCGTCTCAAGTAAAGACCTGACTCTCAGTTTTGTTAAGCAATGTCAAGTATGCAGACCCCGGGAGGGTCGGACACTCACGCAGTCTGCCGCAGTAGCCACTCCAAACATTTATATTCGATGACATCGCCGTGCATGTTCCGCGTTTGCGTCAGTATCCCCGTCCGCGTTCTTTCCCGATCCACGAAACCGATGATGTGGCCGTCGTTATGAATTTCGATCGTCTGCCTCCAGACTCCGGGCTGGATGATCTGATATAAACCGGGTACTAATAGCATTTTTACCTCCTGTTGATATTCTTATCGGCAGTTTTGTGGATTTCTTTACGTTATCGTGGGCAGGGAACGAAGCGGAAGTTTGCGGGCAAACGATAAAAAACCCAGCTTACTATGTGGATGAGTTGCAAAAAAAGCAACTTCACCATAAACGAGACGCAACATCGTCAATTATTGAGAGCAACATAAGTAGCAAGAAGGCGCCATGCTTCAGTTCCCCCCACTGAAGGGCATTCTATGGTGGTTCCAGATTGCATCACGTTTGCGGAGATCAATAAGCAACAATTATGGACTGTTATTTGCTTGATATGCCCTGGCAAAGCAAGATAATGCTTCCAACCAGCGCCGAGATCCGAAATACAGCTATGAATATTCTCACAATTAAGAGTTGGTCCTGAGCTAGGTCCTCTTGATGGTGTTGTTTATGGAGGTCGGCGATATATTGCAAAATACTATTTCCATACTTAAAAAAACAAATACTGACGATTAATGAAACAATGCCTGCTATGACTCTATCTATATCCATATTGGTTGATAACAAATACGAACATTTATGCATCGTATGTAATATTATGGGACAACAATCAGAGAGCGTCTGCTTGTAATTTGAATTTAGTGTTTGAGCTCGCCAGTCCATCGAGGAGAGGGGAGATATTGTACCCGCCTGTGGTCCTCGCTCCCAAGGGAGGTTATGAGAGTAACATCGATAGTGAGGTTCTGCCCTATGTGGTGAAGAGAAAACCGGCGTAGAAAAATTATTGTCTATGCGTGGGGGCGATAAGCTGCTTCTAATGTTATCTTACAACGCGGATGTCCGTTCTCAAACCGAGAAAACGAACATGGACAGATGCGACGGTTGTTTTATGCCGCTTTTTTTAACGCCTTGTACGATTGCCTTCGCTCTAAACCGTTTGGTTTTGGGGGAGAGTCTGTTACCATCGATCGCATAGGGTCAAATCCCACATGTATCCACTTGCCACGACGTCGAAAGGACGCGATCGGGTAAGTCGCGATAAACTCATCAAAGCGGGAAGCCTCTATAAAACCACGGCTTTGGTTTTCGAATATTACGTGGATCAGCATAGAAAGCCCTCCTTTCCAGAAAAAATAATGGTTTTCTTCATTTATAATTATATAACATCTATACTGTTTGTCAAACACGGCACCGTAATTGTGCCCGATTGCTCCTAATAATGCTTAAAGATGCATTAAGTTGCTCTTTGTTGAATAAAAATTAGGATTGCATTGACATAATATTTTTTAAAACGCGCTCATGTCAGTTCAGTTTACGATGTAAGCCTAAAGTAGGTTTTTTCTGTGCTCTTTGCTGCGGTATGTGAGGGACAAGAGGGTTTTGGGGTTGAAAATCGTTTTTTATATTAAATTATTATGAGGAGGCACATGTGTGCATCATAGATGCGTTTCAATGAAATTCTTGATGGCCTCCCTGTTTTTGTCTGATATCTGCTCAAATACGATTCCCACACCAGGCAGCGAGATTATTTTTTTATCACATGAGGACGGATGAGCAATGATTTGTTGGTCCAAATTGCATTTGATGCTGTATATAATGCGGCCCGTGGCGATGGCCACGAGATGCTCGCCGGGGATAGAGAAACGGACGATGATCTTGGTGCCATTAGACGGTGGTACAAGGGTAAGGATGAACCCCCCACGTTCGCTGAGGTCCTGAAGAGTACTTTGGTAATTTTTCCCCTCATATTCATACTCTACCGGCAGATTCACCTTCATTCGCGTTGATTTTCGCGTGTTCGAGTTCATATAAACGATATTGTTTATCTTGGCAATAATGTCTTCCGGACTCATCCCAGCGTGGAGGAGAAACGGCGGTTCAGGGCCTCCCTGGATGGCTTTTTCTTCAAATATGAGAAAGCCGGCGGCAGTAAGCAATGCGTTAAATATTGTGTCTTCCTTCAGCACAGCTGCCAGACCGCTATTCGCGATGATCACATCATGGGCATGCAGATTGTGATCTACGAGCGAACTCATGTTGACCGGATCGTACAGATCGACAGTACAATTGTTGTTCTGCAGAAGATCGACAAGCTTTTTTCTCATTTGGTCGCTTGCACCAATGAGCGCGATCCGGAATGCCATGTTAATCTCCTTTGTTCTGTGCAAGTCCGTTGTCCAGAATCCCATTATTGATATCGGCGAGCATGCTCCGGTGCAGGTTTTTCACTCTTTCGGCAACATTATGCTGAACATCGTTGTCATTGAGTATTTCGCGATAGTCCATTCGCCGCGAATACAGCAGCTGCCCGCCGCTGAACACCAAGGAAACGATCTGCGCCTTATCGATGCCGAGATCCTCAGTCTGGACATGAAGCTTTGTATCCCGGCTTAATACCTCATCATGCAGACAAAGCTGTACTCGAGAACTGCTCGTTAACTTGCGGCTCGGCTCCGGCGCTCCAATGTTTTCTGAAAAACCGGGATCGATGTGAAGATCCGGCATCGGGGTATCAAACAATTTCCTCGCCATTCGCATGATCGTATCGGAAAGAGCCGTTTCTTTTGCAAGCAGAAGTGGCTCCATCCTCCGAATGGAGTTTTCCACAGCCGTATCGAACCCTATTGACCCTAGGTAGGCTAGGTTGATATTTAAATAAGATCTCGCCACGCCGGCCAGCGCCCTTGCTACCTTATCGCCTTCCTGCGCGGTGGCCATGTTCACTATCAGCTTATAACAGCCTTCGCCAAGAAGGGTGTTCAGGCGGTCTGCTGCATCCCGGTCAAGTCGTTCCAGCATGTCTATGACCTGGTTCATACTTTTGAATGTATCTGTATTATTAAAAGCTGCTGTCAGCTCGCGTTTGATCGATTGCTCCGACGAGAAATGGCCAAGGATCTTGCGGTGAACGGCCATCTTAAAGAAGCTATAGGCGTTCTGCAAAGATGTAGGGGACGGAGTGGTGATAATTAAACCGGTGTCAGCGGCATTAAAAAAATCGAGATTGTTGAGGCTTGCGCCTGCGCCGATATCGATGACGATCGCATCGGCATCCAATTTGGTGAGCTCTCCGATCAATTTCTTCTTCTGCGCATACTGCGGATTAGCGATTTCTATAAGGTCCGACGCGTTACAAATCAGCCGCAGATTAGGCAGTGGCGTGGACAGCAGAACATCGGCAAATGCCGAAACTTTTTTGTTCAGAAAATCGCCGAGTGTTCTTTCGGGAAATTTAATGCCAAAAAGGATGTGGATGTTGGCACCGGCTAGATCGCCGTCAATAAGGATGATCTTACGATCAATCAGCGCAAGCCCACACGCGATATTGGACGAGATGAAACTCTTGCCGACGCCGCCTTTACCCCCGCCAACTGCAATTACCTTGGTCAGCAGGAGCTTCATGCGGAAACCGCCACAATGCACCGGTATTGATCCCCTGAGCAGGGAATGGACAGGCAACGCATTATACGCTCCTTGCAAGCATACGAAGATTTTTGAACCCCTGCCGGTTAAGCAGAAGCCAACACACGCGGGTATCGGTCGAAGGAAGTCATGCCTACTCCTTGCTTTCGAGGCTTGTTCCATAGACTGAATACCGATCTAATTGCAAAAAGTATAAAGCAATTTGAGGGTTAAATAAAGAAGAAAAAGGGCATATTCAGGATTGGGGTTATAAGCAAGAAAATGCATCGTAAGGAGAAATGCAATGCAGAGGTGAAGTATTTCATTAATCGGTCATGGCGCCTGAGTAATATTGTGAATGGTCAAGCACGCCAAGACCAATTGGGTGGTAATCATCGAAATGGGGGGCCGAAGCGGCGGATAACTGCCATTAAAACAGAGCGATGCAGTTGGAATGGTATGGGTATCGAAAAGCCTTGACGATAGCAATGCACGTCCGAACCGGAAAAATCGTCGGTTCACATTCTGATGGCACCACAAAACCAATAAAGCGCAGACTTAAAAAAACCGAATATCGATCCTCTTACTGTTCTGTCCGTGTCTTGTTAAAAGAACAACACATGGGGATTTCTGTAATCCCCTGAATTGGTGGACAGGAAGAGGATATATTGAACCGACTTGAGAACGGCCCCAAGGTAGAAATGTCGAGCTTGGATAACCCCCTCTTTCTCGTCACCCCCCAAGAGACGGTCATCCGTGCCATCACCGTGCTTTTTTTCTGTTGAAACCGGAGTCTGTAAGTTGTACTATTTTCTAACCATGCCGGATCGAGATTTGTCCGGCAATCGGGCTCACCGGATTTCAGCAATCCGAGCCCTGCCTGTCGTTGGTGACGGGAACCCAGTAAGTCGAATACTTCGTTAGGAGTTCGCTGGAATGAAAATACCGGAAGTGCTTGCCGTGTGCCTCATCTTTGCGATGGTAGCCGCAACAGCATTAGCAGGTGATGACACGGTTATTGTTGCAAGCGCAGAGAAGAATCTGCCCTTCCGGGAGAAAACTGTTGCCATTCCACCGCTGGTTACCGAACGATATGAATACTACGATGTCCACGGTAGCTGCGAAAACGATCTTCTGTGTGAGTTGAAACGAAAAGGCGTTGGCTGGGGGGACGGGAAGAGATATGAGTCCTTCACCAGCTGGCATGTGAGATGGAATTACGGCTATGCCAACGAAATGCAGACCTGTCGAGCAGATTCATTTCAGGTGAGCGTTGAAATTGTTTTTCGCTATCCCAAATGGATGCAGACGGAGGGTGCACCCCGGCCTCTTGCGGACAAATGGGATAACTATATGAAACACCTCATCGTTCATGAAAATGGACACCGCGACATGGCAGTGGAAGCCGCGACTGATCTTACGCGCACTGTTTCCGAAATGTCTCCTGCGCAGACCTGTGCCCAAGTGGACCGGGCAGTGCAGATTCTGTCACGTGCCCGAATGAACAAGCTGAACTATGACGAACGGCATTACGACGAAGCAACCAATCATGGCGCCACTCAGGGCGCGATCTTCCCCTGATCAGGTATTCCGCTGGCGTGAACATACGATCCCTCCGCTTTGAGCGCGAGCACCAAAACAATGTCCATAAGAGCTCCTCATCGGCGCCAAACGTGACGTCGATTCCTCGGGGAAATGCCAGAGGATGTAGGAACCGGAATCCATATTCTGAGGCCTCGTGGGCACAAAAAAGCAGGCTGAACTCCGCCTGCTCGATCGAACGTTTCTGTGACGCATCACTACTTGCCGCTTTCCTCTCACCTCATCACTTTGTGCTATTCAGATGATCCTCTGTCCCGGTCTGCTTGTCTTCACTCAGAGACCGTAACCCCGTTGTGCAGCCCGGCACCGGGCCTCTCTTCAGTAGTGCTACCCGCACACAGTCCAAATGACCGCGGTCCGAGAAACTCCAGCTCAAAATAGGTAACGCCATTCATGAGCACAGGTTCGGCTGCCGGAATCACAGCTCCTGCACCGGCTCCACTGACGCTCGCACAGTCAGGATTCGTTCCCAGATCAAAATACGTGATCCCGTTATACAGCGGGATTTCTGCTTTGCTCGCGGGCATGGCGGATTCTGCATAGGCTACTCCAACGGTGAGAGCAAGCACAACTACCATCAAAACAGTCATTGTGACCTTCATAAATCATCGCCTCTTTTCTTTTGGAAATATGTATACTACTTTAAATGTTATCACTGCATTGGTTATTGTCAAGGCAACGTAAAATAGTACTATACGATGCCTATGACAATGGTATTAAGTGATACGGCATGGAGGTATTTTCCTGATCCACTGCGAGGCAGGACTTTTAAACACATGAATCATTGCTGTCGGCGGTCAATCTAAAGTATAATAAGAATGATCAGTCTTGGTTCATGAACGAATCACGTTTCCGAATCGAGAGAAGAAAGATAAACAGATTTATAATTGTAATATCTGGTAATATTAAGAACAACGATGTTGGCGTTATGCGACTTATGTTAGACACCGAATGCTATCTGTTGTTAAATGTAGTTATCGGAAGTGCTGCTTGTGCTGCACAAAGGGTTAACGAGATCCTGTAGAAGGAGTGGAGAATGCCACAACGCTCGATTTTAGTTGCTGACGACATAGAAAATGTAACCGACTCCGGCAAAAGACGTTCCCAAGCAATACGGAACGTTGCTTCTTTTTTGGCCCAACGACTCAAAGCCGGCATCGATTTACTTTATGTGGAAGATCTAAAAAATTATCCAGCTAACAAACTTGGTTCATTCCAGTTTCTGGCTTGGCACTCTGCACACGAGGAAAGACTCAAGGAGCAAGGGAGGCAATTTAGCTTGCCAGTTTCATGCTCCTTAAAAAGCGGCTCTCCAGCTGAACAGATCCTGAAGGTCTTGCGTTTCAGGCCATCACCCGAGCTTGTCGTCATGGGAACACGGGGTCAGAAAGGAGTGAAACGTGTGATCGTAGGTAGTGTTGCGGAAGAAGTGATCCGTAACTCCAAGCGACCTGTGATGGTGATTGGACCAACAGCTCAGGAAATGGTCCGGGACATCTCCAGTCAGAAGCAGCACAAAATACTTGTACCAACTGATCTCGGGAAAAACAGCCGGGCAGCCGAGCAATATGCGCTCTCTCTTGCAAAACGCATGGGGGCGAGAGTGACCCTCTTTCATTGCCTGTGGGACAGTATCAATGCAATTATGGTTGGCGCGGCACACTACGGGATGGCCGCATTTAATATCAATGGAATCATCGACGAGTCACGGGATGATGCCCTTGATTTCATGAGACGGAAAACCAGTTTTTTTCAGAAGCACGGTGTGCCATGTGACTACATAATCGAAGACAAGTCGATAACTTCCATGTGTGCGGTGTATCAGGAGTGTGAAAGCGGCTATTCGTGCGTGGTCATGGGGACTCACGGAAGAAATGCCTTACTCAATGCTTTTTTCGGAAGCACAGCGCGGGAAACGATCCTGAACGCAACGATTCCAGTAATCGTTGTACATTCGGGCAGATAAGAATTATGGAACTGTAAAATGGGATAGAGATAGCCGACTGTCCCTACTCGTCTCCCAGTTCCATCTTCAGAGATAAATATCCGAGAATGTCCTTGAGGGAAATGATGCCGACCAGTCGGTCGCCTGCAACTACCATGAGCCTGCTGTTCTTCGTCCGGCTCATTAGCGTGAGGGCCTGCAGAGCACCCATGTCAAGTGCGATGGTGTTCTCGCTTGAACATCTGTCGATTTGATCGCTAACGATTTTTCGGTCCCACTCCTCCCGTGGGATTTCCTTGACCTTCCGGGTCGTTACGCACCCCAGTAGCTTGTCGCCTTCCGTGACGGGAAACATCTTGAAGTGGTAGCGATAAATGTATTCCTCCACCAGTTCCCTGATCGAGATGGACGCGGGGGCGGTGACGGGCCGTTTGTTCATGAACCGCTCCACAGTATCACCTTCCAGTGCCTTGCGGAACACGATCTGCCGGTAGCCCGACTCGGCTGCGGACCGGAGGAACATGCCAATCATGAACTGCCAGAGCCCCCCGATAATGTTGCCGAGAAGAATGCTTAGCGCACCGACGAGCATCAGGAAGATCCCGAAGCCTGAACCGATCCGCGAAGAGATGCGCGTGGCGCCGCGCAGGTCCCTCTTCCAGTGCCACAGGGCTGCGCGCAGGATCCGGCCGCCATCGAGAGGGAACGCGGGAACTAGGTTGAAGCCGGCCAGGAGCCAGTTGATCATCGACAGGTAAGACAGCACACCGTAAACGGCGATAGCGGTCGGAGATCCCCGCATCGGCGATGCCAAGGTAAAGAATAGGGTCCCGAGGGCCATGCTCGAAAGCGGGCCTGCCGCGGCCATGAAAAACTCGGCCTTGGGACTTGGGGGCTCATCGTCCATTTCCGCCACGCCGCCGAATATGAACAGGGTGATGCCCCGCATAGGAAGACCGAACTTCCGAGCAACGAGGGAATGGCAGAATTCGTGGAACAGGATTGAGAAGAAAAGTCCCCCTGCGCCGATTACGCCCATCCACCAGTACGCGGTCTTTTCAAGGCCTTGGTAGCGGTAAGGGAACAGGCCGACAGCCAGCGTCCAAGTGACGAGCACGGCCAGAACAATCCAACTCAGGTCCACGCGGACCTCAAAACCAAGAAGACGAAATAGCGTGACGCGCTTTCCGAACATGGCCACCTTCCGGACATGCCTGCTACTCTTAATTATACATCTTGGTAGATGTTTTGGAAAATGTCGAGGAGAGTATTGCCGCTT
>Ga0209415_10001929_pt1 | contig 39256 bp, 38 predicted proteins | sample PeaSoiSIISIP2007_FD_187696 | JGI IMG/M metagenome (GOLD analysis project Ga0209415, IMG submission 187696) | Peat soil microbial communities from Weissenstadt, Germany - SII-SIP-2007 (SPAdes) (version 2) | ecosystem: Environmental > Terrestrial > Soil > Wetlands > Peat | place: Germany...
TGGCGCGGCGACCAGCGGAACGCCCAGCTGCAGCGCATCTACGGCACCGCCTGGGCGAGCCAGGCCGACCTCGACGCTTACCTCAAGCGCCTGGAGGAGGCGGAGAAGCGCGACCATCGAAAGCTGGGCGCGGCCATGGACCTCTTCCACATCCAGGAAGAGGGCAAAGGCATGATCTTCTGGCACGCCAAGGGCTGGACGCTCTACCGGACGCTCGTGGCGTACATGCGGCGCAAGCTCGAGGCGGCCGGGTATGACGAGGTGAAGACTCCGCAGATCCTCCACCGATCGCTCTGGGAGCGCTCCGGTCACTGGGAGAAGTTCCATTCGGACATGTTCGTCTGCGAGACCGACGAGGGCGAGACCCTCGCGGTCAAGCCGATGAACTGCCCCGGCCACATCCAGATCTTCAACCACGGCCAGCGCAGCTATCGCGAGCTGCCGATCCGCTTGGCCGAGTTCGAGGGCCTGCACCGCTACGAAGGCTCCGGCGGCCTGCACGGCTTGTTGCGCGTGCGCCAGCTCGCCCAGGACGACGGCCACATCTTCTGCAGTGAGGACCAGGTCGAGGCCGAGACGCGCCGCTTCGTGGCGCTGCTAAACGAGGTCTACGCCGAGCTGGGTGTCGAGTTGCATTCGGTGAAGCTGGCGCTGCGGCCTGAGCTGCGCGCTGGCTCCGACGCAATGTGGGACAAGACCGAGGCGATGCTCGACCGCGCGGCGCGCGATGCGGGTCTGACCTTCGAAGTGCTGCCCGGCGAGGGCGGCTTCTACGCGCCCAAGCTCGAGTTTCACCTCAAGGACGCGATCGGTCGCACCTGGCAGTGCGGCACCTTCCAACTCGACATGGTGATGCCCGAGCGGCTGGATGCGACCTACATCGGCGAGGACGGACAGAAGCACCGGCCCGTCATGCTGCATCGCGCCATCTTCGGCTCGATCGAGCGGTTCCTGGGCGTGCTGATCGAGCACTACGCCGGCGCCTTCCCGCTCTGGCTGGCGCCGGTGCAGGTCATGGTGGCGACGATCACCTCGGACGCCGACGCCTATGCGCTGAAGGCGCAGGCGGCGCTGAAGAAGGCGGGCTTGCGCGTCGAGACCGACCTCAGGAACGAAAAGGTCGGCTACAAGGTGCGCGAGCACAGCCTCGCCAAGGTCGCGGTCATCGCCGTCGTCGGCCGCCGCGAGGCGGACGAAGGCAAGGTGGCGCTGCGCCGCCTGGGCTCGGACGGCCAGCAGATCGTGACTCTGGACGAGGCCGCCGCGATCTTGGCGACCGAAGCGACGCCGCCCGATCTGCGCTGATCTCGGCCTAGCCCTTCGGGAACCCACCGGCGCGCGTGAGCGCGGAGGGGACGGCTTTGCCGAGCTTCTCCCCGATCCAGCGGCCGGTTTCGATCAGCCGGCCGAGGTCCAGCCCGGTCTCGATGCCGCCGCGCTCGAGCATGTAGACCAGGTCCTCAGTCGCGATGTTGCCGGTGGCGTCGGGCGCGAACGGGCAGCCGCCGATACCGCCGCAGCTCGCGTCGATGACCTCCGCGCCGGCCTCCAGGCTGGCGTAGACGTTGGCGAAACCGGTGTTGCGGGTGTTGTGGAAGTGCATGCGGATGCGGGCGTCCGGTGCGACCTTGCGCACCGCCTCGATCCTGCGCCGCACGGTCCAGGGGTCTGCCACCCCGATCGTATCGCCGAGCGCGATCTCGCCGATGCCGGCGTTTGCCGCCTCAGCGGCGATGGCGACGACCTGTGCTTCGCTCACCTCGCCGTCGAACGGGTCGCCGAACGCCACCGAGATGGTCATCGTGAGCGGCGGGCCGCCCGCGTCCGCGCGCCGCTCGGCGATGCGGACCATGGTCGCCACCTGCTCGGCGACCGAGGCCCCCTGGTTGCGGATGCCGAAGCCGTCTGAGGCGCAGACGACGATGTTCGCCTCGTCGCAACGCGTCGCCAGGCAGCGCTCCCACCCCCGCTCGTTGAGCACCAGCCCGATCCTGGAAACGCCGGGCCTGGCCGCAAGCGCGGCCATGATCTCTTCGGCCCCGGCCATCTGCGGCACGCGCCGCGGGTTGACGAACGACACCGCTTCCAGGCGCTTGACGCCGCAGGCCTCGAGGCGGGCGATGAAGGCGAGTTTGTCGTCGACGGAAAGGATGGCGCTCTCGTTCTGCAGCCCGTCGCGCGGGCCGACTTCGACGATTTCGATGGCGGCGGTCATGGCGCGCTCGCGTTGGTTTGGGGCGGCTGGTCGGATCTATAGATAGTGAGTTGCACCCAGCGGCCGCGCGCATAGTTGAAGCCGCGCACGGCGCCGGCCGGCGCCGCTCTCAGCTTGTCGGCAGTCAGCTCGGCGCGGAACGCAGCGTCGCCGGTCTGCTCCACCACCGCCGGCCGTCCCTCGGAGATCGCTTCGGCCGCATCGCCCACATCGTCGGTGATCTCGGTGTCCGTGCCAAGCGCGAACACCAGGCTGGGCTCGGCATAACCGAGCACGGTCACCGGCCCGGGGGTCAGCCCGCCCTTCGGGTCGAGGCCGGCGCGGTCGAGCGCGCGGACGACCTGGCGCGACGTCCAGAGCGGGTCGAGTCCGGGCAGGACGGCGACCAGCGCGACCGCATGGGCGGCAGCGCTGAGCAGGCCGGCGGCGGCGAGGGCGGCAAGACCGTGGCGACTGACCAGCACCGCCCCGCCGGCCAGTCCGGCGGCGACCGCGAGCGCCGCGGCGACGACAGCGGGAGCGGCGTTGACCGGTCCGCCGAACAAGGTCACCGCGACGGCCGCCAGCGCCGCCAGCTCGATGCCGACAAGGAGCGACAGACCTGCGCCGATCCAGCGGGTCCATGACCCGAGGGGCCGGGTGAGCGCGTAGCTCGCGAGCCAGGCAAGCGCGCCGTAGAGCGGCAGCACAGAGTGCGGAAGCTTGGTCGGCAGGAGCTCGAACAGGAGCCAGGAAGGGACAAGCCACGCCAGCGCGAAGCGCACGCCGGTCTGCGAGCGGCCCCGCCAGCCCTCGACGCCCATCGCCGGCAGGAGCACCGTGGCCGGGAAGAACAGCACAGGCAGCAAGAACAGGTGGTAGCCCGGCGGCGCGCCATGACCCGGGGCGAGGTCGCCGCCGATCGCGCCGGTCCAGAAGGCGCCGTCGGTAGTCACCGTGATCGCCGCCGCCCACGGCCCGACGATGGCGCCGACGAGGATCAGGCCCCAGACCCAACCCAGCGACTTCGCCCACGGCGCGCCGCGGTCCCAGATGGCCAGCGTGAGGCCGGTGAGGAGTACGATCGCTGGGCCGACCGGCCCCTTGTCCAGGATCGCGAGCCCAAGCCCAAGCCAGAACAGGAACCGGGTTCGCGCGCCGGCCTGAACCCCGCCCTTTGCCGCGGCGTAGAGCCTGGCGAACGCGGCCATCGTCAGCGTCACGACCCCGGCCAAGACCCCGTCCGCCGTGGCCAGGTCGGCGTTCAGCAGCAAGAGCGTGCTCACCCCGAAGACGGCCCCGGCCACCAGACCGGGACCAGCGCCGAACAGGGCCTCGGCGCCCCAGGCGCACGCCGCCGCCGCCAGCATCGCGCCGAGCAGGGAGGGGATGCGGTAGGCCCAGATCCCGCGCGCGTCCGACGAGGAGACAGCCGCGACGCTGGCGGCCTGCAGCCAGTAGACCAGGACCGGCTGCTTGGCGCGCGGCGCATCCTGGACGTTGATGTCGACGAAGTCTCCGCTCTCGAGCATCTGCGCCGCGGACTGGGCGAACCGCGGTTCGTCGCGATCGATCGCCGGCGTGAAGATCAGGCCGGGCAGTCCCGCGACGAGGGCGATCAGCGCGGCCAAGACCGGGCCGCGCCAACCGCGCGCCAACACCTCGAGGCGAGTTGGCTCCGTCATTGCGCAGTTGATAGCACGATCACCGAGGCTGTAACCGAGCGGCGGAAGGGCGAAGCTTGGCGCCCGAGAGCTCCATCGTCATCGCGGTCGATGACGCGAGCCGCGACGCGACGCGCACCAACCTCGGACGCCCCTGCGTCTCGATTTGGGACCTGGCGGGGGTAGTCTGACTGCGCGCTCGCGCCCGCGGTCCGGGCGGCGCATCCGAGTTCTAGTGTCCCGAGTCCGACGTTCGCAATTGAGCTGGCGAACTTCAAATCCAGCACACGAGAGCCTGGCTTTTGCGTCTTTCAGCGAATTAGGCCAGGGTTCGGCTGCGAGTGGGTTTGCGCAAGGCGTTGAGGGAGGTCGCATGCTGGCTGCGTTTCCCCTGCTGGCGCTGCCAGTGCTGCTCTACAACCTCCTTATGCTGACGATCAGCGGAGGCTTCGGCGGCGCCGGGGCCGGCCAGCGCCTGGCGGCGCCTCTGATCAGCCTCAAGATGGCGTCCCACGCGGTCTGGCCGATCAGCCTGGCCGACGTGCTGATCGCCGGCTCGCTGCTGATCCTGTTCGCCGAGCTCTTGAAGTCGGCTGGGACACGCCGGATCGCGATCCTGAATCACTCGCTCTCGATGATCCTGTTCATCGCCTGCCTGATCGAGTTCCTGCTCTTTCCGGCGTTCGCGACGTCGACCTTCTTCCTGATCGGGCTGATGGTGCTGTTGGACGTGTTGGCCGGCTTCGTGGTGACGATCATCGCGGCGCGTCGCGAGGTGGACTTCCGTCCCGAATAGGGCCTGGGTCAGCCGAGCATGGTGAAGATCAGGACGACCACCAGGACGTCGAGAGCCCGGATCGAGAACAGGGACGAAAGCGGCATGGGCGGGCTGACTCGGACGTTGGATTCACCTTTCGCTAAGCAAGACCGGCGCCAGTCGCCGGCGTGAACGGGCGATGGCTCTGTTCTTCGATTCCGACTGGTTCGAAGCGAAGCTCGCGGAGCGCGGTCTGACGCGAGCCGCGCTTGCCGCCGGAGCGGGCATGGGCGAGGCCGAGCTTGCGCTGGCGTTCAAGGACCAGCGCGAGGTTTCGGCCGCCGAGGTCGCGGCATTCGCCGAGCTGCTGGGCGCAAGCCCGCGCGATGTGGCCGAGCACGCCGGCGTTTCGACGCCCCTTCCCAGCGCGAATGCGCTGGAAGCCCGCCTTGTGCGAATCGAGGCGCGGCTTGCCGCCATAGAGGCGGCGCTAAGCCGCCGCGGCGCGTCCTAAACTAGACATCCCGCCTGGCGATCCTGCCGCGGGCGTGTCGGCGATCGGCGCCGCCCGACCACTCGGTCTCGAGGTAGGTATGGCGCGCGTGGTCGAGCGTCTCGGGCCCGCCGCGCAGGCCGCGCTTCTGACCGCCCTGGCCCATGAGCTGGGCGGCGAACGCCGCAGCCTCGGCAGGGCTTGCCGGGGATGGTTCGTTTTGAGGGGTCGGACTCGCGTCCGCCTCGCGGGTCTCGTCCGCGCTCTGCGCGCGCACGGCCGGCAGGAGCGCGCGGCGGCCAACGCGGCGCGGACGCGGAGGGCGGCTGACCGGAGCGACGGGATCGGACATGCGGCCAACTATCGTCGGCCGTTGGTTAAGAACGCGTGGCCGAAGCCGCTAGCGCTTGGCGGCGAGCTTGGCGATCTGCGCCTGCATCTCGGCCATCTGCTTCTGCAGTTCCTCGAGCGAGACCTCGTCGCCCGACTTGCTGGTCTCGGCCGGCGCGGGCTCGTCCGCCTTCGCGTATGCGAAGGGCGAGAAGAGCCTGAGCGCGCGGTCGAACAGGGCGAAATTCTGCCGCACCTGCTCCTCGAAGAACCCGCTCGCCGGAACGCCGCCGATGGTGCTGGCGATGTGGCTGCGCAGCCGCTCCTGCTGGCGCGTGAAGGAGTCGAGCGAGAGCTCGAGATAGGTGGGCACGAAGGACTGCATTGAGTCGCCGTAAAAGCGGATCAACTGGCGCAGGAACTGGATCGGGAGGAGATTCTGCCCGTGGCTCTCTTCCTCGAAGATGATCTGGGTGAGGACCTGACGCGTGATGTCCTCGTTCGTCTTGGCGTCGTAGACCACGAAGTCGACGCCGTCCTTGACCATCTCCGCCAAGTGTTCGAGCGTCACATAGGCGCTGGAGCGGGTGTTGTAGAGACGCCGGTTCGCGTACTTCTTGATCACCACGCGTTCGGCCGGATTCGCCGGCCCCGTCTGTTCGGCTTCCGACACTGGGCGCCCTCTAAGGATTTGACGCCCGCGCTGGCGGCCGTCTTCGGCACCGCAGTATCGCGGATGCGTAACGCGAGCGCCAGCCGTCGAATTTACCGCTCGCGCGTGGACGCGGGCGGCCGCTTCGGGCATTGGTAGTCGGACTTCATCCACGCCGCGGCCGGACGGGGGACCGCCGCTCAAGGAGGCCAACACCATGAGCGCCGTCGTCATCGTTTCAGCGAGCCGCACGCCTGTGGGCTCATTCAACGGCGGACTGTCCAGCCTGCCGGCGCACGCCCTGGGCGCGGTAGCGATCAGGGCCGCGCTGGCGCAAGCGGGCGTCACGGCGGCCGAGGTCGAGGAGGTCATACTCGGGCAGGTGCTGCAGGCGGGCGCGGGCCAGGGTCCCGCGCGTCAAGCCTCGATCGCCGCCGGCGTGCCCAACGAGACGCCGGCCTGGAGCCTGAACCAGCTCTGCGGCTCGGGCCTGCGCGCCGTGGCGCTCGGCGCCCAGCAAATCCTCGAAGGCGACGCCGGCATCGTCGTCGCCGGCGGCCAGGAGAGCATGAGCCAGGCGCCGCATGCGGCGGGCCTGCGCAACGGCCAGAAGATGGGCGACCTCGCCTTCGTCGACACGATGATCAAGGACGGCCTTTGGGACGCGTTCCACGGCTATCACATGGGCCAGACGGCGGAGAATATCGCCGCGCGCTGGCAGATCACACGCGAGGACCAGGATCGCTTCGCCGTCGCCTCGCAGAACCGCGCCGAGGCGGCGCAGACCTCCGGGCGCTTCGATGCCGAGATCGCGCCGGTGACCATCTCCGGGCGCAAGGGCGACACCATCGTCGACAAGGACGAGTTCATCCGCCACGGCGTGACGCTGGAAAGCATCGCAGGCTTGCGTCCGGCTTTCGCCAAGGAGGGCACAGTCACGGCCGCCAACGCCTCTGGCATCAACGACGGCGGCGCGGCGCTGGTCCTGATGAGCGAAGCTGAAGCCGCCCGTCGCGGGCTCAAGCCGCTGGCGCGGATTCGCTCGTGGGCGCACGCCGGCGTCGATCCGGAGATCATGGGCACCGGTCCCATTCCGGCGAGCCGCAAGGCGCTGAAGAAGGCCGGATGGTCCGTCTCCGACCTCGATCTGGTCGAGTCGAACGAAGCCTTCGCGGCCCAGTCGCTGTGCGTGGTCCGCGAGCTTGGCTTCGATCCGGACAAGGTCAACGTGAACGGAGGAGCGATCGCCATCGGCCATCCGATCGGCGCCTCCGGGGCGCGCATCCTGACAACGCTCGTGCACGAGATGGGCCGGCGCGACGCGAAGAAAGGGCTGGCCACGCTCTGCGTCGGCGGCGGCATGGGCGTCGCCCTCTGCGTGGAGCGCGACTGATCGCCAAGGGGGCGCGATTCGCGCGTCACGCGAAGCGATGCAGAGAAGCCACAAGGGAATAGAATCATGGCGAGAGTTGCGATGGTCACCGGCGGGACCCGCGGCATTGGTCACGCCATCACCGCCCGTCTGAAGGCGGACGGCTTCGAGGTCGCCGCCGGCTACAACAGCGACGACGAGGCGGCCAACGCCAGCGCCAAGGAACTGGGCGTCATCGTCGTGAAGGGCAACGTCGGCGAGTTCGAGGACTGTCGTCGCGCCGTCGCCGAGGTCGAAGAGAGGCTCGGTCCGGTCGATGTTCTGGTCAACAACGCTGGCATCACCCGTGATGCCATGCTGCACAGAATGACGCCAGCGCAGTGGAATGAGGTCATCTTTGTCAACCTGGCCAGTCTGTTCAACATGACGCGGCAGGTGATCGACGGTATGCGAGAACGCGGTTACGGTAGAATTATCAATATTACTTCCATCAACGGCCAGAAGGGCCAGATGGGTCAGACGAATTATTCAGCCGCGAAGGCCGGTGCCATCGGCTTTACAAAGGCGCTGGCGCAGGAAACCGCCAACAAGGGCATCACTGTCAACGCGGTGGCGCCAGGCTATACCGACACCGACATGGTGCGCGCGGTGCCCGAAGCGGTGCTGGAACGGATCGTCGCGGCCATCCCGGTGGGGCGACTTGGCAAGGCCGAGGAGATCGCGGCGTGCGTGGCGTTCCTGGCCCGCGAGGACGCCTCGTTCATTACCGGCGCCTGTCTGACGGTGAACGGCGGGCAATATATGCCTTGAAACCGATGCCGTTCAGGCTTCACCGTCACGTCCAAAAAGCGCCCTAGTCGCAGCGCATCCGGGGATCATGCGAGGCTGGAAGACGGCGAGCTTGGCGTTGGCCGGCGGGGTGGCGGCGGGGCTCATCGCAGGGCAAACCGCGCACGCCGGTCCGTTCAACCTTGGCGACGAGCTTTTCGGTCACAAGCCGGCCAAACCGCCGCCGCTCGCCCTCTACCGTGACAACGCAGACGGCGATCCTGCTTTCATCCTCGACCGCTCGTCCTCTGTGGTGCTGCTGCGGTTCCAGGACAGCCCCGAGATCTGGCTGCTCACCCCCCACCCGGCGCCGCGCGGCGACATCATCTACAAGAACGACGTCGGCGAAGCGATGCTGCGGGCGACGCGGTTGGGCGGACTGACCCTCTTCACGTCGGACCGGCCGGACGGGATGCCGGCGGCGATGATCAGCGATGCGCCGCCGCTCAGACTCCCGCCCGTGCCGAACGCCAGCGTCTTTCTGTTCCGCATGGCGCAGGCGAGCGCACACGCCTCCCACGCGGTGCAACGGCTGATCCTGTTCGAGGCGCGTGACCCGACGCCGGAGTCGGCGCCGTTGATCGCCGACGCCGCCAACGTCACGGCCGAGGCCGTGGTGGTGATGGCCAAGCGCGCCGACGGGAAGCGCATCCTGCTGCGGCTGGCCAAAGTCATTCTCACGCCGGGGCGAAGGGCTTCGGTTGCGCTGGCCAACGGCGTGCTCGAAATCGTCGTGGTGGATAAGGCCAACACCTTGATCGCCGCCATCGCCGGCCGGCCCTCTTCCCGCAAGATCGAACTCGCGCTGGCCCAGTAGCGCGCCGAGCGGTTTAGACCGGCCGAACCCGGCTGAGCGCGGCGGCTGCGATGTAGCCCAACCACACGGAGGCAAGGCAGAGCCCGACGGAGGCGCCGACGTTGACGCTCGCGCGTACGACCTCGCCTTCCTGCACCAGCACCAGCGTCTGCCAGCTGAACGAGGAGAAGGTGGTGTAGCCGCCGCAGAGCCCGACGGTGACGGACAGGCGCGCATCGGGCGAGACGAGCACGCGGCCGTCGGGACCGGTTGCGGTTGCGAAGAACCCGATGACGAACGAGCCCACGACGTTGACCAGCAACGTGCCGAGCGGAAATCCCTCACCGAAGGTGCGGGCGAGCAGGCTCGAGCAGGCGTAACGAGCGACACCGCCCAGCGCGCTGCCGGCCGCGATCCACAGGTAGGTAACCAGTCCCGCCATCAGCCGCGGAACGCGTCCTTCGCCGCGCGCACCTCGCCGAAGCGCTGCGCGCTGCCCGCCTTCAGGAACGGGTTGGTCGCGATCTCGCGCGCGATCGTGGTCGGCACCGTCGGCTCACCGCGGGCGCGGGCGGCGAACACTTCTTCGGCGCGGGTCTTCAGCGCCGGATCATGGTCGATCGAAAGCGCAAACCGCGCATTCGAGGCGGTGTACTCGTGCGCGCAATAGACCGCTGTATCGCCCGGCAGCGCCGCCAGCCTCGACAGCGACGCCCACATCTGCTCGGCGGTCCCCTCGAACAGGCGACCGCATCCGAGCGCGAACAGGGTGTCGCCGACGAAGGCGATCCGGTCGTCGGCATCGAAGTAGGTGATGTGGCCCAGCGTGTGCCCGCCGGTGTCGATGACCGAGAAGCGGGTCTCGCCGAGCTCGACCACATCGCCGTGGCCGACCTTGCGGTCGACCGGCGAGATGCGCTCGACCTCGGGCGGGCCGACGATCATCGCCCCGGTCTTCGCCTTGACCGCGCCGTTGCCGCCGGCGTGGTCGGGGTGCCAGTGAGTGTTCATGATCAGATCGAGCCGCCACCCGAGCGCGTCCAGCTCGCGCAGGATGGCTTCGGCGTCTGGCGTGTCGATGCAGGCGGTCTTGCCCGTCGCCTCGTCGCGGGCGAGAAATCCATAGTTGTCGGAAAGGCAGGGGAACTGGCGGACAGTCAGCGGCATCTCTAAGTCCTTACATCCGGTTCGCGGGACACGCCTTAGGACAGCGTCCCACGCGCGACCATAACCCAAATCGTCAGGGGCATGCGCCGAGACGTTCTAGAGCTTCGTGACTTCTACGCGAGCCGGCTCGGCCAGGCGGCACGCGCCGCCGTCGCGCGCAAGGTCGCGGAAGCCTGGGGCGATGCGGGCGCGATGGACGTCTTGGGGCTGGGCTACGCGACACCCTACCTCGAGGCATTCCTCGGGTCTGCGCGGCGCGCCGTGGCGGCGATGCCCGCCGCGCAAGGGGTCGAGGTCTGGCCTGACCCTGACCGGGTGCTCGCCTGTCTCGCCGATGAGGCGCAGCTGCCGTTCCCCAACGCCCTGTTCGACCGCATCCTGGTGATTCACGCCCTGGAGGAGGCCGACGATCCGCTTGAGCTGATGCGCGAGGTCTGGCGGGTGCTTGCGCCCGCGGGCCGCGTGATCGTCGCGGCCGCGAATCGGCGCGGCGTCTGGTGCAACGCGGAATCGACGCCGCTCGGCCATGGGGCGCCGTTCACGCGCGGCCAGCTGGAGGGCCTTGTCCGTGACGCCCAGCTCGAGCCGGTCGCCTGGTCGCGGGCGCTGTTCGCGCCGCCGCTCACGTGGACCGCCGGCTGGGCGGACGCACTGGAGCAGGCCGGCCAGCGCCTGTGGCCGGCGTTTTCCGGCCTGATCCTGCTCGAGGCGGTGAAGCAGACCTTCGCGGTCAAGCCGCGCGGCAGGCGCGCGCCGGCGCGCGTGTTCGCGCCCGGCGTGCTCGCCCCGCAGCCGGTGCGCAAGGCGCCCAGGATTCGGGCGCCGGAGGCAATCGGCCGAAGAGTGCTTGGACCCTTACCGCCAAAGGCCTAGCCTGAGATTCTGGCCGCCACGCGGGGAGGTTTGACACCGATGAAGATGATCACCGCCATCGTGAAGCCCAGTCGGCTCGACGCGGTCGTCGAAGCCGTCACCGAGGCCGGCGCCTCGGGGCTGACGGTGACCGAGGTGCGCGGGTATGGACGCCAGAAGGGCAAGACCGAGATCTACCGTGGCGCCGAATACGAGGTGAAGCTGCTGCCCAAGGTGAAGCTCGAGATCGCCGTGCCTGACGACCGGTGCGAGCCGGTGGTCGCCGCGATCCAGGCGGCGGCCAACACGGGCAAGATTGGCGACGGCAAAGTCTTCGTGCAGGACCTGGAGGCGGCGCTGCGCATCCGAACCGGCGAGCGCGACGCCGAGGCGATCGCCGGCTAGCGCCTAGAAGCCGCGCGGGAGGGATTTCTGCATCGCCACAGGCGCCCCGTTTCGGCTAAGGAGCGTCTTGCCTCCATCGCCGAGGTGCGTGAGTGTCGACATCAAGCTGACATTTTCCGCTCGAAATGTCGGCCGGTCGCCTGGGGAGTAGTCGGGATGAAGCGTCTGTTGGTCGCCGCGGCGCTGGCGCCCCTGGTCTTTGCGGCCGCGGCGCGCGCCGGAACGATCACCGGCGCCGACACGAAAACCCACTCGACGTCGGCCGAAGGCGACATCACGGTCAACACCGGCGCTTCGGTGACGCCGGCGACCTCGGCCACGTCGGGCACCGTCGCCATCCTCTTGAACAGCAACAACAACATCACGGTCGACGGCGCGATCACCGTCACCGAAAAGACGACCGGCGATTCGACCAACCAAGGCGTCACGACCGGACCGTTCGCCAACGGCTCTGACCGGTTCGGCATCGAGGTCTCGGGCGCCGGCCCGTTCACCGGCGACATCACGACCAACGCTGGCGCGTCGATCACAGTCATCGGCGAGAACTCGGCCGGCATCGCGGTCGAAACTGGCCTCAACGGCTTCATCCTCGACAACGGCACGATCACGGTCACCGGCGGCAACGCCAACACGACAGACGTGAGCTACGGCCTGTTGATCGCGCCGGGCGCCTTCGTCACCGGCGACGTCTCGATCGGCGGGGCGATTTCTGCAACTGGCGGGAACGCCACGGGCGCGGCCATCAACGGCAACGTCAGCGGATCGCTGGACGTCTCCTCCACAATCACGGCCACCGGCTTCCGTTCGACCACCCCTCCGGTCGCGCCCAGCACGCTCGCCGCGCTCACGCCCGACCAGCTCCTGATCGGCGGCCCCGCGCTCTCCATCGGCGCGAGCATCGTCGGCGGGGTCACCATCGAGGGGCCCACCGCGGCGAGCGGAAACATCGCCGCGACGTCGGGCGGCTCGCTGAACGTGTTCGGGTCGGCGCCGGCCCTGCTGATCGGCGGCGCTTCGCCGATCTATATCGGCCCGGGCGGCACCGGCTTTGGGGTCACGATCGGTGGAACGGTGGCCGCGAACGGCGACTATCCGAACGTCAGCGCGACGGCCATCCAAATCGGCGGCGTCAACCCGCTGCCGGTGTCAAGCGGCGGCGTCGCGCCGTCCGGCAACTTTTCGACGGTGACGCTCAGCGGCGGGCTCGACATCACCGGCGCGGTGAGCGCGACCTCGACCGCGACCAAGGGCGGGGACGGGGCCGCCACAGCCATCGAGATCGGCACCGGTGCGACGGTGCCGGTCATTGACATCAGCGGTTCGGTCTCTGCCGTCGGGGCCAACACGCTGACGCCATCCGATGTTCCTCCCGGCAACGTCACCGCAATCCTGATCCAGCCCGGCGCCGCGCCCCACTCGACGGTGCTGGTCAACTCGGGCAGCATCTTGGCTGAGGTTACTGGCGTGGCGGGCGTAGCCGGAGTGACCGAATCGGCGGGCGGCGTCGTCGGCAACGCGGTCGCCATCCTCGACACGGGCGGCGGCCTGAACGAGATCGTCAACAGGGGCAACATCACCGCGGCGATCACTCCGGCGATCAGCGGGGCCGCGACAGCCGGCAATGTCGCTGCGATCGTTGTCGACAACGCGGCGCCCTTGCTGATCGTGCAGTGCAGCGCCGTTGACTCGACCGGCGCTTGCGTACCGAGCGGGAACGCCACGCTGTCGCCGAATATCACCGGCGAGGTAAACCTCAGCGGCGGCACTGGCGCGGTGTCGTTCCTGCTCTGGGGCGGCAACGTCACGGGCGGCATCGCCTTCGGCTCCTCGCCGGACAACTTCCTCGACATCGAGAACGGCGGTTTCGCCAAGGGCCCGCTTACGGTTGCAGACGGCGGTTCCGTCGACCTCAACGTGAATGATGGCGTGCTATTCGACACGGTCCCCGGCAACGTCTCGGTGTCATTCCTCCACATCGGCTCGCATGGCGCAGTGGTCTTCACCGGCGTCGCGGCCGAGCCGGACGGCAGCGTTTTCAACGTCGCCGGCAACGCCACGATTGATTCCGGCGCCACCGTCGGGCTGTCGCTCTCTGTGCCCCTGACCGGTCCAGAGACCTTTACGCTGATCCAGACAACCGCGGGCAATCTCACGGTCGGAAACGTCTCGTCGGCGCTGCTCGGGCAACTGCCGATTCTGGAGAGCGGCGCGATCAATGTCACCAACGACAGCCTCTCGATCACCGCGACCCCCAAGACGGTGGCCCAGCTCGGGCTGAACCCGGCCGAAGCGGCGGAGTTCGAGGCGTTCATCAAGGCGTTGCCGTCGGATCCGGCCGTGTCCGCCGACGTCCTGTCCAAGCTCACCCTTCCGGGGTTCATCCAAGTCTACAATCAGTTCCTGCCCGATTATTCCGGGGGGCCCTTTGAGGACCTCGTCGTCGGCCAGCAGGAGGTGGCGCGCGCCATCGCCGACCCCCCGGCCAAGCTGGAGAACGAGGGGACACGCGGCTGGGTGCAGGAAATCGGCTACATCAATCATGAGGCCAACAGCCCGCAGGTGAACGGCTACTCCGGGCTGGGCTTCGGCTTCGCGAGCGGCATCGAGCGCGTCCTCGGCAACAATGCAATCGGCCTCACTGGCGTCTTCCTGACCACCGGAGTCCAGGACCAGACCCAGCCGAACGACCAGGCCCTGTCGGCGAGCGCGTTCGAAGCCGGGGCTTACTGGCGCTATGGCGCTCCACAGAAGGGGTTAAGCGCCTACGCCGCCGTCAGCGGCGGGGTCGTGAGCTTCGGGAGCCATCGCTTCCTGGTCGACGCGGCCGACGCCAACGACCTCCTCGCGACCACTGCGGGGCAAATCGTCTCGCGCGAGGCCAAGGCGAGCTGGCTGGGTGAGATCGTTTCGGCAAACGTTGGCGTTTCCTACCAGGTCAACGCAGGCTGGTTCTATCTCCAGCCGGAGGTGGCGGCCGACTATGTCGCGCTGTTCCAGCCGAGCTACCGCGAGCACGGCGGCGGCACGGCCTTCGACCTGAGCATCGCGCCGGGAACCGCCAGCCAGGCCGACGTCCAGGGGGACGTCGTGATCGGCATGAACCTGGGTCGAACGACGATCTGGCGTCCGCAATTCACCTTCGGCTATCGCGCCGTGGTGGCCGGCGGCCCGGCGTCGACGGTCGCCAGCTTCACTGGCGGCCAGAGCTTCACGCTCAATCCTCAGTTCACGGACAAGAGCGGCTTCCTCGCCCGCTTCGGTCTACGGGCCAGCGGCCAGTACGCCGACTTCAGCGCCGACGCCGGCGGCGTCTTCAGCTCCGGCTTCCAGACCTACGACGCCCGCGCCGCCGCGCGCTTCCTGTTCTAGCTAGAGGCGGCCCAGAACGAAGATCGCCTGTTCGGCGCGCCAGTTCTCGAGCGCGCTCTCAGGCTCGAACGGCCGCGCCTTGCGGCCGCCGTCGAGGGCGGCCGCCTCCTCGATGCGGAGATCGAGGTCGCGGCAGAGCAGCACGAAATCCCTCAGCGTGCACAGATGTATGTTGTCCGTCGACCACCAGGGCTCGGCGAGGCTCGCGGTCATCGGCATGCGCCCGCGGGTCAGAAGCGAGAACCTGACCCGCCAGTGGCCGAAGTTTGGCAGCGAGACGATAGCCCGTTCGGCGATGCGCAGCAGCTCCACGAGCACCGACCGCGGCTCGCGCACCTGCTGAAGGGTCTGCGACAGAATGGCGTAGTCGAACGCGTGGGTCGGGAAGTCATGCAGGTCGCGGTCGGCGTCGCCCTGCACGACCGCCAGCCCCCGCGTCAGGCAGGCTTGCACGCCGCGCGGACTGATCTCAAGCCCTCGCCCGTCTACCCCCTTTTCCCTGGCCAGGAGCTCGAGCAGGGCGCCTTCGCCGCAGCCGATGTCGAGCACCCGCGCGCCGGGCCGGACCAACCGCACGATCTCGCGGAAACTCTCCGAGGGCTCGCCCAAGCTCACAGGCCCCGAGCCTGCCCCACGGCCTCGAGGAATCCATTCAGCGCGCGGTGCATGACCGGCTCGTCGAGGAAGAAGGCATCGTGGCCCTTGTCGGTGTCGATCTCGACGAAACTGGCGCGCGCGCCGGCGGCGGTCAGCGCGCGCACGATCGCGCGGCTCTCCGCGGTCGGGTAGAGCCAGTCGGAGGTGAAGGAGAGCACGCAGAAGCGGACGTCGCGCGCGGCCGTGAACGCATCGGCAAGGACGCCGCCGCGACTGGCCGCGAGGTCGAAATAGTCGATCGCGCGGGTAATGTAGAGGTAGCTGTTGGCATCGAAGCGGTCGACGAAGCTCGCCCCCTGGTGGCGCAGGTAGCTCTCCACCTGGAAGTCGGCGTCGAATCCCCACGACAGTCCGTCGCGCTGCAGCTCGCGGCCGAACTTCCGTTGCAGGGCGGCCTCCGACAGATAGGTGATGTGCGCGGCCATGCGCGCGACCGCCAATCCCTTCTCCGGCCGAACGCCGGCCTGGGCGTAGTCGCCGCCACGCCAGTCCGGATCGGCCATGATCGCCTGGCGACCGACCTCATGGAAGGCGATGTTCTGCGCCGAGTGCCGGGGGGACGCGCCGATGCAGACGGCCGAGAAGACCCGCTCAGGATAGTCCGCCGCCCACTGCAGCACCTGCATCCCACCCATGGAGCCGCCGATGACGGCAACCAGCGTCTCGATGCCGAGGGCATCGATCAGCATCGTCTGCGCGCGAACCATGTCGGCGATGGTGATCATCGGGAAGCTCAGGCCATAGGGCCTGCCCGTCTCCGGATCGTTCGAGGCCGGGCCGGTCGTGCCCATGCAGCCGCCGATCACGTTCGAGCAGATGATGAAGTGCTTCGCCGGGTCGAGCGGGCGGCCCTCGCCGACGACCTGCGTCCACCAACCCGGCTTGCCGGTGAGGGGATGGATCGAGGCGACATGCTGGTCGTGGGTGAGCGGGTGGCAGATCAGGACAGCGTTGCTGCGCCCGGCGTTCAACCGGCCATAGGTGCGGTAGGCAACTTCGATCTCGGCCAGCCTTGCGCCGGATTCGAGCACGAGCGGCCGGTCGCGGCCGAACCGGATCAGCCCGCCGTCCACGCCAACCATCTGCTGCAAGCCAAGCTCTCGGCCCATGACGCGCCTTGGACCGCGCCAGCCCCCGCCCTGTCAACCGTCGCTTCCGCAAGGCCCGGCCTTGGGTCTAAGAAGCGTTCGACCAAGCCGGGGGGCCAGAAGCGTTCCAAAGATGCACACGCTGATCCTGCTGCGCCACGGCAAAGCGGAAACGACCTCCGGCGGCGGCGGGGACTTCGAGCGCGGGCTGACCGACCGCGGAAAGAGCGACTCCGCGCTGATAGGCCACACGCTCGCCCGAGCCGGCATCGCGCCCGATCTGGTTCTCGTCTCCACCGCACGGCGGGCGATGGAGACCTGGGAGGCCGCGCGAGCCGCGTTCCCCAGCGCCAAGGTCGCACCGGCGCGCGAGCTCTACCACGCAACGCTGGAAGTGCTCGAAGAGGCGATCGAGGCGGCCGGCGCAGCCGTCTCGCGCCTGATGATCGTCGGCCACAATCCCGGCCTGCACGAGCTTGCGCTGGCGCTGTCGAGCGCGCGCTCCAGCGGGGCGGCAAAGACGCTGGCCGAGTCCTTCCCAACCGCCGCCGCCGCCGTGTTCGAAAGGAACCGTCAGGGCCAACTCACGCTCGACCGCTTCCTGACGCCGCGGCGCGAGCGGGCTTGAGCGCCGGGAGCGCCGATTGAGCGCCCTGCATGACGCCGCCGCCCGCGCGCTCGGCGGCCTGGAGCCCGAAACCGCACACGGGCTCACCATCGCCGCGCTCCACAGCGGGCTAGGGCCTCGGCTGGGCGCCGCCGACCCGGCGCTCGCCGTCGACCTGACCGGGCTGCGGTTGGACAGCTGCATCGGTCTCGCCGCGGGGTTCGACAAGAACGCCCTGGTTCCCGACGCGATGCTGGCCGCCGGCTTCGGCTTCGTCGAGTGCGGAACGGTGACGCCCAAGCCGCAGCCCGGCAATCCAAAGCCCCGGCTGTTCCGCCTCCGCGAGGACCGCGCGATCATCAACCGCCTCGGCTTCAACAACGAGGGCCTCGACGCCGCGGCCGCGCGCCTCGCCCGGCGCGTCCGGCGCGGCGTCGTCGGGGCCAACGTCGGCGCCAACCGCGACTCCGCCGACCGCATCGCCGACTACGTCCAGGGGCTTGCCCGGCTGTGGCCGCACGCGGACTATTTCGTGCTCAACGTCTCGTCGCCGAACACGCCTGGCCTGCGCGCGTTGCAGGCGCCCGCAGCCTTGGACGACCTGCTGGGCCGCGTCGCCGCCACCCGCGAGGGCCTCGCGGCCGCGCATGGGCGGCGCCCGGTCTTCCTGAAGGTCGCCCCCGACCTCGAGCCTGGCGACGTCGACCCGATCGTCGAGGCCGCGGTCGAGCACGGGATCGATGGCGTCATCGTCGGCAACACCACGCTCGGCCGGCCGCCGACGCTCAAGTCGCCGGCCCGGATCGAGGCCGGCGGGCTGTCCGGCGCCCCGCTCATGCCGCTGTCGACCGAGCAACTCGGACGTTTCCACAAGGCGGCTCGCGGACGGCTGATTCTGATCGGGGTTGGGGGGATCGCCAGCGGACGGGACGCCTATATGAAGATCAGGGCCGGCGCGCATGCGGTTCAGCTCTATTCGGCGCTGGTGTTCGAGGGTCCGGGCTTGATCGGTCGCATTCGCACGGAGCTCGTCGCCCTGCTCGCCGCCGACGGTTTCTCGAACGTCGCCGAGGCGGTCGGCGCGGACGCCCGCTTGAGCTAGGACCGCCATGCCGCGACGGGTGCTAGCGTTTCTCAGGAGGTTCGGGCCGGCGCTCGCCGTCCTCGCCGCGATCACCGCCGCCCTCGTCACCGGCGTGGTCCGCCACATCTCCGTGGACGAGCTGCGCGAGCGGCGCGAGGTGCTGCTCGCGCTCGCCCAGGCCCATCCGATCCTCAGCGTCCTGGCCTACATCGGGGCCGACGCGGCGGTGACCGCGCTCGCGCTGCCGGCGACCATTCCGATGACCCTGACCGGCGGCCTGCTGTTCGGCCCCTGGGTCGGCGGATTGGCCGGCGCGGCCGGCTGCACACTCGGCGGCGCCACCCTCTTCCTCGCCTGCCGAACGGCCGCGGGCGACGTCATCCGCCGCTTCGCCGGCCCGCAAGCAGCCCAAATCGAGGACGGCGTCCGGCGCGACGCCTTTTTCTACATTCTCACGCTACGGCTGATCCCGGTCATGCCGTTCGGCCTCACAACGCTGGCGCTGGGTTTCCTTGAGATTCCGCTGGGCGCCTTCGCCGCGGCGACGTTTCTCGGCATCCTGCCGCTCTCGTTCATCTACGCGAACATCGGCGCGGGCCTGCGGGCGGCGTTCGCCAGCCACAGGCGCCTCGATCTCCACAGCTTCCTCGAGCTGAGACTCGTCCTCAGCCTGATCGCGCTCGGGCTTCTGGCGCTCGCCCCCGTGGCGATCCGTCACCTGCGCGGCGACCGCCGCGCGTGAGCGTTGCCCGCGTCTGCGGCGTGCAGTAACCCATTCGCTCATGGCGGACGCTGAACCTCCCGCGGACCCCGGGCGCGGACCTCACCGCCGTCCCGAGGCTGACGTGGCGCGCGCCGCCCGCCGTCTCTTCTGGCCGGGCGGACTGTCGTCCCGGCTCCTGATCCTGACCGTGCTGTTCGTGGCGCTGCTAGGCCTTGTCGCCCTGCCCGCCACCCTGACACAGTTCGAGGATCGGTGGCTGTACGACCGCGTCCGAGCCGGCGAGCTCGCCTCGCTGGCGGTCGAGGTCGCGCCGAACCAGACGCTCTCGGACAAGTTCAGTCGGGAGATCGTAAAGGGGTCCGGCGTCATTTCGATCGCCGTGCAGAGCGGCGGCGTGCGCCGGCTGCTGCTGGCCGCTCCGAGCATGCCGGTCGCGCCCTACCTCATCGATCTTCGCGAGGGCGCCTCGCCGCTGTCCTGGTCCGCGCCGTTCGAAACCCTGTTCAGCGGCCACAACCGGATGGTCCGCGTTATCGCCCGGCCGAGCTTCCGCGACGGCGACTTCATCGAGATCGTCGCGCCCGACGGGCCCTTGAAAACCGCGTTGGCCAACTACCTGCTGAGCCTGGTCGGCGTCGCGGCCATCTTCGCGGTCGTGATCGCCGGTTCGCTCTACCTCTTGCTCAACTTCTTCTTCGTGCTGCCCATGCAGCGAATCACCCGCTCGATGGAGCGCTTCCGGGCCGATCCGGAAGACGCCTCGGCGACCATCCACCCCTCCGGCCGCCGCGACGAGATCGGCCGCGCCGAGGCCGAGCTCGACCGCATGCAGGCCGACCTGCGCACAGCGCTGAATGCCCGCGCGCGGCTGGCGGCGCTCGGCGAGGCGGTGGCCAAGATCAACCACGACCTTCGCAACATGCTGACCAGCGCCCAGATCGCCTCCGAGCGCATGGCGCAATCCGGCGACCCGAAAGTCACCCAGGCGCTGCCCAGGCTGGAGCGCGCGCTCGATCGGGCGATCAAGCTCGCGACCGGCGTGCTCGCCTACGGCAAGAGCGAAGAGCCCGAGCCGACGCCGGTCGTGCTTCGGCTTGCGCCCGCGGTCGCCGCCGCCGCCGAGGACGCCGGCCTTACCACCGAGGGAGTCTGCCTGCGCTCCACCGTATCGCGCGCCGTTTGCATCATCGCCGACCCGGAGCAGTTGCACCGGATCCTGGTCAACCTCATGCGCAATGGGCGCGAGGCGATCCAGAGCGACCCGGGCGCCGGCCGTAAGGGCGTGATCGCCGTCAGCGTCGTCGAGGAAGAGGGCCAGGCGGTCGTGCGCGTCGCCGACAACGGGCCCGGCGTGTCTGAGCGCGTGCAGCCGAAGCTGTTCCAGCCGTTCTCCGGCTCCGGCCGTCCGGAAGGCGCCGGCCTCGGGCTCGCCATCGCCCGCGAACTGGCGCAGGCGCAGGGCGGCGATCTGGCGCTGGCGGAGACCGGACCGATGGGCGCAACGTTCGAGGTGCGCCTGCCGGCCGCGCCGGCGGCCGCGGATGAAGCCTCCGGGAAGGCCGCTCGCGCGAAGAGCTAGAAGCCGCGCGCCACGCCCTCGCGCCTCGGGTCGGCCCCGCCTTCGAGCTCACCGTCGTGGACTTCGATCCCGTGCAAGCCAGAATTCTCGCCGAAGCCCTTGGTCAGATGCACGCCGCGCTGGGCAAGGCCGCCGACGACGCCGGGCGCGAACTTGTCGGCTTCCGCATTGAAGGACGCCCCGCGCGCGATGAGGTTCGGCAAAGCCAGCGCGTCCTGCATCGGCAAATGCCAGTCGAGGATGCCGACCAGCGCTTTCAGGTTGTAGGCCAGGATGGCCGGACCGCCGGGCGAGCCCAGGGTGGCCACGAACCGCCCCTGCCTGTCGGTGACGATCACCGGCGCCATCGCCGAGCGCGGGCGCTTGTCGGCGGCGACGGCGTTGGCCAGCGGGACCCCGGCCGGCGTCGTGGGGCTGAACGAGAAGTCGGTCAGCTGGTTGTTGAGGAAGAAGCCTTCCACCATCCGCCCGGTGCCGAACAGACTTTCGACGGTGGTGGTCATCGAGAGGACGTCGCCGCGGGCGTCGACGATGACCATGTGCGAGGTGCCTCCGGGCTCGTAGGCCTGGGCGATCGCCTCCTTGGGCGCGCCTGGGGGGGCCCCGGCCGCCGGCGGCGGGCCGGCCTCGGCGCCGATCAACGCCGCGCGGCTCGCCAGATAGGCGGGGCTGAGCAGGCCGTCGACCGGCACCTGCACGAAGGCCGGGTCGCCGTCATAGAGCTCGCGGTCGGCGTACATCAGCCGCTCCGCCTGGGCAAGTTCGAACCAGGCCTGCGGGTCCGCCGGTCCACGCTTGTCGATATCGGTCTGCTCGAGGATTCCGAGGCCCTCGAGCAGCGCGGAGCCGCCGGCGGGATCGGGCGCGGTGCAGACGACATAGACGCGATAAGGCCGGCAGAGCGCCGGCGTGACCCGCGGGCGGTAGTTCTGCAGGTCGGCGGTCGAAAGCGCCCCCGGCAACGGATCGGCATGCACGCGAGCGACGATCTCGCGCGCGACCTTGCCCTTGTAGAGGGCCGCCGGGCCTTCCGCCGCCAGACGCCGCAGCATGGCCGCGTAGGCGGGGTTCTTCAGGATGTCGCCGGCCTTGACCTTGGTCCCGTCAGCCTTGGTGAAATAGGCGACGACGTCGGGCTGGGTGGACTCCGCCGAGGGGTAGGCGAGTTCGGTCGCGAGTCTCGGGCTGACCACGAAGCCGTCGGCGGCGAGCGTCTCCGCATCGCCGAACAGCGCCGACCAGGCCAGCACGCCGTGCTTTTCGTGCGCCTCGGCCAGCATCGCCACCGCGCCGGGGACGCCGGTCGCGCGGCCCGACACCACGGCGTTGCGGAATGGCAGCGGCTTGCCGGCGTCGTCGAGGAACAGGCCAGGACCTGCGCCAGCCGGGGCCGTCTCGCGCCCATTGTAAGAGATCACTTTCCGGGTCCTGGCGTCGTAGTAGACCATGAAGGCGCCGCCCCCGAGGCCCGAGCTCTGCGGCTCGACGAGGCCAAGCACGGCCTGCACCGCAACTGCGGCGTCGATGGCCGAGCCGCCCTCGCGCAGGATCTTCACGCCCGCCGCCACGGCCAACGGATTGGCCGCCGCGACCATGGCATGTCGGGCCGTCGCCGCTTGCTGAACGCCGGGCTCCGTCTGCGCGCCCACGGCGGGGGCGAGACCCAGGGCGAGGGCGACGACGAGGGCTGTGGCTGAACGCATGGCGGGCGGCTCTTCGAGAGGGACCCCGCATAAATAGCGGTTCGGGCGCCGCTTGAAAGCCGCTGATGGACTCGATCGAGCGCCCGGCGCAAGCATCCGGCTCATGAGCGACATGCCCGGCGCCGGCGCCCGCAATCTGATCACCGACGTCCCGGGCCTCGCGGTCGGGCAGGCGCACGACGCAGCTGTGCGCACGGGCGTCACCGTGATCCTGCCCGACGCGCCGGCGGTGGCCGCCTGCGACGTGGGGGGTGGCGCGCCAGGAACGCGGGAGACCGACGCGCTTTCCCCGGAGAATCTGGTCGAACACGCGCACGCCGTCGTGCTGGCCGGCGGCTCGGTTTATGGGCTGGCGGCCGCCGACGCCGTCGCGGTGGCGCTCGGCGCGCGGGGCGTTGGGTTCAAGCTGGCGCCGACCAGCGCGGCGCCCCCCTCGCCGATCGTGCCGTCCGCGATTTTGTTCGACCTCGCCAACGGCGGCGCGAAGGACTGGGGCGAGGACCCGCCCTATCGTCGCCTCGCCCGCGCCGCACTGGAATCGGCCGGTGTGGACTTCGCCCTGGGCTCGGCAGGCGCCGGCTTTGGCGCCCGCGTCGGAGGGCTGAAGGGCGGAACCGGCTCGGCCTCGGCGGTCACGACCGACGGGATCGTCGTCGGCGCCATCGTGGCCGTGAACGCTGGCGGCTCGGCGACCGCGCGCGGCGCGCGCGCCTTCTGGGCCGCGCCATTCGAGATCGGCGCCGAGTTCGGCGGCCTCGGGCCTGCGGCCCTGGCCGCCCGTCCCGACGACTGGGCGGCCGACCGGCTGGCGACGTTGAGCTTGCGCAACACCACCATCGCCTGCGTCGCCACCAACGTCGCGCTCACCCCGGCCCAGGCCAAGCGGGTGGCGATCATGGCGCAGGACGGTCTTGCCAGGGCGATCCGGCCGGCGCACGCGCCCTTCGACGGCGACGTCGTCTTCGCGCTCTCGACGGCGCGGCTGGCGCTGGCCGAGCCCGCGAACTTCAACATCGCCCGCATCGGCGCGCTGGCGGCCGACTGCCTCGCCCGCGCCATCGCCCGCGGCGTCTACGAGGCGACCGCCTGGGGCGGCGGCGACGGCCCGCCGGCCTGGCGCGACCTTCCCGCCTAGGCGCCGGCGCTCATCATCTTTACGGGCGCCGACGGTGTTCGCGCCCTTGCGCGTGCAACGCCATGGAGCTTGGGGAGAACGCCAGTGAACCTGCGGTGTGTGGCCGCGCTCGGCCTTTCGTTCGGACTGCTGTTGGCCAGCGCCGCCGGCGCGTCGCCCGACCGGGTCAGGATCCATGACGGGCGCTTGCAGGGCGTGGTCAAGGACGGCGTCGCCAGCTTCAAGGACATTCCGTTCGCCGCGCCGCCGGTCGGCGACCTGCGCTGGCAGGCGCCGCAGCCGCCAGCGCCCTGGCGCGGCGTGCGCGACGCAAGCGACTATGGGCCCGCCTGCCTGCAGATGACCACGTTCCTAGTTCGGCCAGGCGTGACGCAGAGCGAGGACTGCCTGACCATCAATGTCTTCACCCCGGCGCACCGCGCGCGCGGCGCCAAGCTGCCGGTGATGGTCTGGATCTACGGCGGCGCGTTCATCGGCGGCTCGGCCAACAACTACGACGGATCGAAGTTCGCCCGGGACGGCGTGGTGCTGGTGACGTTCAATTACCGCCTTGGCCGCCTTGGCTTCTTTGCCCACCCGGCGCTGGCCAAGACCAATCCGGAGGGCGCGCTCTCCGACTACGGCTTCGCCGACCAGATCGCGGCGCTAAAGTGGGTCAAGCGCAACATCGCTGGGTTCGGCGGCGACCCCGCCAGGGTGACGATCTTCGGCGAGTCGGCGGGCGCGATCTCGGTGAACTACCTTCTCGTCTCGCCCATGGCGCGCGGCCTCTTCATCCGCGCGGCGTCCGAGTCGGGGTTCGGCCGCACCCAGGGCAGCCCGCTCGCCGCCGCCGAGGCGACAGGAGCCGCCTTCATGAAGGGCCTGGGCGTCTCGGGCGACGACGCGGCCGCCGTGCAGGCGATGCGCGCGCTGCCGGCCAGCGCGGTGATGGCGCCGGTTAGCGGCCTGGGCGACCCCGGGCGCGGCCCGATCATCGACGGCGTCATTGTTTCGGAGTCGCCCGGCCAAGGGTTCGCGCTCGGTCATCAGGCGCGCGTGCCGTATCTGACCGGCGGCAACAGCTTCGAGGCCAGCCTGTTCGCGAGCAGGCTCACCCATCCAGAGGCCGTGCTCGACCGGCTGGGCGCCGGCAAGGACGCCGCTGTCGCACTCTACGGCGACGGCGACCCGGCCAAGGCCGTCGCGGCGCTGACCACGCTGCGCGCCGTGATCGAGCCCGACCGTTACCTGGCGCGCGAGAACGCCAAGCGCGGGGTTCCGACCTACGTCTACTATTTCTCCTACCTGCCAGAAGCCGAGCGCGCGACCGCGATGGGCGTCCGCCACAGCGGCGAGATCTCCTACGTGTTCGACACCCTGCCCAAGACGGACATGACGTTCGGGCGCTACCATTTCTCGGCCGCGACGCCCGCCGACGAGGCGATCGCGCGGGCCGCGCATGCCTATTGGGTCGCCTTCGGCAAGACCGGCCATCCGGGCGGGGCCGGCGGCCCGCGCTGGCCCAAGGCGGAGCCCGGCGACGTCGTGCTCGAGTTCGGCGACGACGGTCCGGTGGTCAGGCCCGACTTCGATCGAGCCAAGCTGGATCCGCTCACGGCGCGCGCCGGGACCGGCGCGCAGTAACCGTTCCGCCGCCGCGCGGCCGGCTTGCGCCCGCGCCCGCCCGCGACTAGGTTCCGCGCCTTCGCCGAAGAGGCCAGCGCGCGCCCGTAGCTCAGCTGGATAGAGCACCAGACTACGAATCTGGGGGTCGGGCGTTCGAATCGCTCCGGGCGCGCCATCTCTTCCCGTGACGCCACGTTCAGCCGTCGGCCATCCAGCGTTCGAGGCCGAGCGAGAGGCTGAACACCTCCTCCTTGACCCATTCGAAGAGGGTCTCGGACGCCTCCGGGTGCTGGTCGATCTCGACCAGGCGCGGTTGGGGCTCTTAGCGGTCGCGGTAGAGCATGGCGAGCCGGCCCGCCGCGTGCGCCTTTCTCGAGGTCGGGTCCGTCGCGGAGCAGGATCTCCGCATGTCACGTTTGGTGTTGCAGTGACATCAAAATGATGTCACTGTGGCGCACATGGACATCACGAACCTAATCGACTCCCTCAGCCAGGATCTCAGCCGCGCCGCGGACGTGGGCGGTCCCGACACCAAGGCGGCGGCCGACCGGCTGCTGCTGGCGCTGGACCCGGCGCTCAGGCTCGTCCTCATGGACGCGCTGTCGCAAGCGGCGACCGAAATCGGCGAAGCGTTGCCGGGCGTCGTCATCGACGTCAGGGTCAAAGGGCGCGAACCGGTGTTCGTCGTCGAACGGGCGACGGACGCGCACGCCGCCGACGAGCCGTTCGAGCCCGACGACGGCGACAACAGCGCCCGCATCACCCTTCGCTTGCCCGAGGTGCTGAAGGCTCGCGCCGAGGCGCTCGCGGCGCGGCGCGGGCAATCGCTGAACGCCTGGCTTGTCGCCGCGGCCCGCGCCGCAGCGTCCGATGAGACCAGCGAACGCCACAGAGGCGGCCGGCGCGGGCCTGGCCACCGCATGCAAGGATGGGTGCGATGACCCTCGAAATACGCTCGCAAACCTTTCAGACGCCGGCGCCTGTCCGGCTTCGCGTCGAGATCCCAAAAGGCCGGATCAGCATCACAGCCGCGGAAACCGCCGAGACCACGATCGAGCTCGCCGCCGCCAATGGCGACAGCCTGGCGCGCGAGATGGTCGCCGAGGCCGAGATCTCCCAAAGCGGCGACGAGATCGTCGTGCGCATCCGCCGCGAGCGGCGGACTCTGTTCGGCTTCGGCGGCGACGTAGAAGCCGAGATTCGCGTCCCTCTCGGCAGCGGCGCCCAGCTCGGGACGGGCGCGGGCCGCATCGAGACCCACGGCCGCCTGGGCGCGCTCGAGGCCCAGAGCGGCGCTGGCGCCGTCTGGGTGGACGAAGCGGCGGAGGCGCGCGTGCGCACGGGTGCCGGCTCCATCTCGATCGGCGCGGTGGCCGGATCGGTCGACGTGAAGAGCGGCTCGGGCAAGGTCAGGGTGGGCAAAGTGGGCGCCGACGCGCGCATCGCTACCGGCTCGGGCAGCGCGGAGTTGGAGGCCGCAAACGGCGAGGCCAAGCTGACCACCGGCGCCGGCGATATCGAAGTGGGCGCGGCCGGTGACGGCGTCGAAGCCTTCACAGCGGCCGGCTCCGTCAAGGTCGGACGGGCCGACCGTGGCCGCGTCCGGGCCAAGACCATCGCCGGGCGCGTCTTCGTCGGCGTGGCCGACGGAGCGGCGGCCCTTCTCGACATTTCGACGATGAGCGGGCGGGTGAACTCCGAACTCGAGGCGAGCGCCCCGCCTGAGGAGGGTGACAAGCGCCTCGAACTCATCATCCGCACCATGAGCGGCGACGTGAACCTCGCGCGCGCCTGAAGGACACTGAAAGACCATGAGCCCCATGATCACCATCGCCTGGATCGCCGTGAGCTTCGCGATCGCGCTCTCGCTCTCCATCATCATGGCGGGCCGCACGGAGCCCTGAGGCGCCGCCACAGCGGCGCTAGTCCCCTCGCGGAGCGCTCCTCGCCCTTTTCGGTTGCGACCTCGGATCGCCGCCCGCTCTGATTGGAGAACGCGCGGGGCGGCGCTACAGTCGACACATGCGGGAAGGTCCAACGGGGGCGCGGACCGAGGCCGATCTGCTCACCGATCGTGAGTGGGACTGCCTCTGCTATGTGGTCGAGCGCTACAGCAGCAAACAGATCGCCGCCCGGCTCGGGGTCGCGCCGAAGACGGTCGACAGCTACCTCGACACCGCGCGCGTGAAACTCGGCGCGCGCACGCGCCAGGAGGCGGCGCAGATGCTGGTCGCCCGCTATGGCACCGTCTACCCCCGGAAAAGATTCCCGGGGGAATCGCTCCCGGGCGACGGGCTGCGCGAAACCGGCTCTGATCACCGCTTCTTCGCCCAAGGAGCCGGCGGTGGACGAGATTTCGGCAGTGAGCCTGGACGCTCGCATCGCACACGCGATTTCGCGCACGTTGCGGATCGAGGCGTTCCTCGCCCGCTTTCCACCGCCCGATCCGAGCCAGGCCGAGCTCCTGCCGTCGATCAGCTGGGAGCAGATCGAGCGGCAGCTGCGCAGCCTGGCGGGAGCGGACTTCGAGCGGGCGCCCTGCGAGGTGGAAGTGCTGAAGGCCTCGGCGCGGACGGAGCCGCCGGAGATGTTCTACCGCGAGCTCCTGACGCTGGCCTGGAGCCTGATCGACGGGACGAAGCCGTGGCCCGAGCCGGAGGCCGCGATGGATTAGACCCCGCCAAGACGCTGGCCGCGATCGGGCTCATCGCTGTCCTTTTCGCGCTGGCCGCCGGGGGCGTGCTGGCCGGCCTCGATGCGCTCGAGAACCTGCTCGACCGCCATGGCCCGCCGGCCCACCCCCACCCGCCACCTTTGTTTCAACGGCCGCACTCCTAAGACCGAGCGCTTGCGGCCTCAATGAAAGAGGACGTGAGATGCTTTCAAAACGCCGCACCGCCATGGAGGCCGTCGCGCCTGAGCTCTTCGCGATGGAGAGCGCCATCGACGAGGCCATCCTGCAATCCACCCGCCTGACCGCCTCGCTGATCAACGAGCGGCGGAACGCCGGCCTTTCCGCCGTCGTCGGCCATGACGCGATCGAGCGGTCGGGTGCGACCTTCTCGACCCTGATCGCCGCGCGCCGCGAAGTCGTCGCCACCCATGCCGAGCTGGGCAGCCTGAAGCAGAAGGTTGGCCTGGGCGCGGTTATGGTCGGTGGACTAGGCGATAAGCCTGACATTGACGCCGGCGAGGACGCGGGTCCGAGCATCCGCGTCGTCGCGTAGGCGGGGCCCACAGCTCTTCCAGGCCCGACGCGTTTGGTTCAGCCTCCCGCGAGGGAGGTCGGGCCTGCGATGACCCTCGTTCAGCTGGTCAATGCAGCGGCGCTGGTGCTGGTCAGCGCCATCGCGTTCTGGCGTGGGCGCGCGCCGGAACGGGTGGGGATGGCGATCGTTGCCGTTGCGTTCCTGGTTACCCCGCTGGTCGAGCGACGCGACAGTTGGCTGGCGCCGCAGATCGGCATCCTTGTAGTCGACGTCGCGACGATGGCCGCGCTGATCTCGCTAGCAGCAGCGTATTCACGCTACTGGCCGATTTGGGCGTCCGCGTTTCAGGCCGTCGCCGTCCTGACCGACCTCGCCTTCGTGATCGATCCGAGAGCCGTCTACCGCGCCTACTACTTCGGCAACTTCTCGATCGGCTTTCTGTTGCTCGGCGCCATCCTTGGCGGCGTGGTCATCGAACGGGAGCGTCCGTTTCGGCGTCTGCCTCGTCGATCGCCTCGCTCGACGCCACGGCCCGTATAAACTGCAGGAGCGCCCGCCGGACGCGCGGCGAAGGCACGGAGCAGTAGGCGTTCACGACCTCGGCGGCGCCGCGCACGCCGCCGAGCTGCCGGACCATCTCTTGCGGCGACTCGACGCTGTCGTGCTGCGGCAAGAGCTCGACCGGGCTGATGCCGAGGAAGCGAGCGCCCCGGATCAGCATCGACGTCGACAGCCGATTGACCCCGCGCTCGTACTTCTGGATCTGTTGAAACGAGATGCCGAGCGCATCGCCCAGCTGGGTCTGCGACAGCTTGCGGAGCAGACGTGCGCGGCGAAGATTCAGCCCGACCTCGACATCGATCATGTCCGGAACGCTCGCTGGCTGCGCACCGCTACGCGACTGTCTCGCCACGATGTTCCTTTCGCGATGGCCTAGCCGTCGGCATCCATACGCGGCCTGCGCCGGCTGGCAACACCCCATGCGGCGCAGAGGGGCAGGAGCGGGTTACGCGGCGCCGCGCCTTCCGCTGCGCGAGCGAACGGCGGCAGGCGACTGGGCGGTAGGCGACTGGGCGGCGCGCGCCCATGCCAGGTGCACGATCTCGAACAGGCGGCCGACCTCGATCGGCTTGGCCAGGTGTGCATCCATGCCAGCCTGGCGATAGGCCTCGACCTGGTGGGTGAGCACATTGGCCGACAGCGCCACGATCAGCGTCGGCGAGCGTCCTCTCAGCACCTCGCCTTCGCGGATCCGTCGCGTGGCGGCGAGCCCGTCCATGACTGGCATCTGCATGTCCATGAGGATCAGGTCGAAGGCGCCGGTTTCCCACGCCTCGACGGCGAGTTGGCCATTCTCGACCACGACGGGCTCGACCCCGACCTGGGCGAGCAGGGTCTTGAGCACGAGTTGGTTGGTGGCGTTGTCCTCGGCCGCCAGCACGCGCAGGGCGGCAAGTTGCGGGGTCTCCTGCCGGCGCGCCGGCGCCGCGACGTGTTGCCGGGCGTCGCCGAGGCGGATCAGCGGCAGGTCGACGGTGAACGTCGAGCCTTCTCCGGAGCGGCTTTCGGCCCAGATCGCGCCGCCCATCATCTGGGCGAGCTCGCGGCAGATGGCGAGGCCTAGACCGGTCCCGCCGAAGCGGCGCGTCGTCGAGGCGTCGGCCTGCACGAACTTGTCGAACAGCTTGTCGAGGGCCTCGGGCGCGATCCCTTCGCCGGTGTCGCAAACCTGGATGCGCACCCCCGCCTCGAGCGCTCTCAGCGCAATGCGGACCTCGCCTGCGGCCGTGAACTTGAGCGCGTTGGAGGCGAGGTTGTGCAGGATTTGGCGCACGCGGGTCGGATCACCCTCGTAGGTTCCAAGCGCGGCCTCATCAATTTCGAGGCTGAACGCCAGGCCACGCTCCTCGGCGATGGCGCCGAAGACCGCGTGCGCCCCGCGCGCCAGCTCTCCCATGTCGAACTCGGTCGTTTCGAGGGTGAGCCGCCCGGCCTCGATTTTCGACAGATCGAGGATGTCGTTGAGGATGGCGAGCAGGGTCTCCCCTGACTCGCGAACGACGGCGATGCGAGTGCGCTGGACGTCGCTGAGCTCGTCGGCTTGCATGGCCTGCGCCATTCCGAGCACGCCGTTGAGCGGCGTGCGGATCTCGTGACTCATGGTGGCGAGGAAGGCGCTCTTGGCCGCGTTAGCCGCGTCCGCGGCCTGCTCGCCCCGTCGGGCAAGCGCGCGGGCCTCGCGCAGCGCCGTGCGCGACTGGTCGAGCTGCTTGCGCCCATTGCGCAGGAAGTTGCCCAGCCCGACTGCGCCGGCGGCGACGGCGACGCAGATCCACGGCCGGCCGGCTTGCAGCCGGTCCCAGGCCAGGCCGCCGGCGATCAGGGCCAGCGTCGCCAGATAGGGCGAGATCAGCGCCGCGAAGATGCGGGGCGTCGCGTAGTACTGCATCAGGAGATAGGTGAAGCCGACGAAGACCATGACCAGCGCGAACAGCTGGGCCGCGTCGTCGCCCGAGCGCCATAGGCTGACGAACCAGCCGGAATAGACGCAGCTCCCGAGAATGGTCACCAGAAAGAGGGCGCGAGCGGCGGTGGTCCGCTGGCGGGCGCTGGCCGCCTCGCCGACGCCATTGGCGATGCGCGACGCCGTGAGCGTGAGTGCGGTCGCGGCGGCGAACCAGACGTAGGTCTCGAACCCCTTCAGGAGGACCGCCGAGCCGACAAGCATGGCCAGCGCATGCACCATCCGATTGCGAATGTTGCGGCTGGAGGCGACAAACAGGCGCAGCGATGCTTCGACGTCGGCGAGAAGGCCGATCGACACGCGCGGCTCAGCGCTTGCAGCTGGATCCTGCGCCGTCGCCACCTGTCCTTCCCCCTACGTCAGCCGAGGACTGTGCGGGCATATGATTAAGGATGACTTGCCGGCGCGCGCGGGCGCCCATCGGCGCGCTGGCACGGGCCGCGCGCGGCCGGATATGATGCGTCACGCGACGGCGGCGTGGAGCGGCGAAAGATGCAGACAGTCAGGCTTGGGCGCACCGGCGCCGAGGTGAGCGTCGCGGGGCTGGGTTGCGGCGGCGCCAGCCGGCTCGGCATGGCCCGCGGCGCGAGCGCCGAGGATGCGGCGCGGGTGGTCAGCCGCGCGCTCGACCTTGGCGTCACCTTCATCGACACGGCGCGCGCCTATGGCACCGAAGACGCGGTGGGGCTGGGCATTCGCGGCCGGCGCGACGGGCTGTTCCTCTCCACCAAGGTCAGTCCTGGTCGTGGCGAGCGGCTGCTGACCGCGGCAGAGCTCGCCGAGAGCCTGGACCAGAGCCTTAGGCGCCTCGGGACCGACCACGTCGACGTCTTCCATTTGCATGGGCTTGCGCTCGATCACTATGACCGGGCGGTCGAGATCCTGGTTCCGGAACTGAAGCGACAGCAGGCGGCGGGCAAGATCCGCTTCCTGGGCGTGACCGAGGGGTTCGGCCGCGATACCGGCCACGCGATGTTGACCCGCGCGGCGCCCGACGACCACTTCGACGTAATCATGGTCGGCTTCAACCTGATGAACCCGTCGGCCAGGACGCGCGTCTTCCGCCAGACTCTCGAGCGGGATGTGGGCACGCTGATCATGTTCGCGGTGCGCCGCACGCTGAGCGACCCCGCCGCATTGCGCGAGGCGGTGGCCAGCCTGGTGGCGGGCGGCGAGGTGGACGCGGGCGCGGTCGATGCGGAGGATCCGCTGGGGTTCTTGCGCGCTTGTGCGGCCTCCGGCGCACTGACCGAAGTCGCCTACCGCTTCTGCCGCCACGAGCCGGGCGCCCAGGTGACCCTGACCGGCACCGGCGACATCAACCACCTCGAGGCCAATCTGGCCGCGATCCAAGGACCACCCTTGCCGCGCGAAGCGGCCGACCGCCTCGAGCGCTTGTTCGGCGCGGTCGACAGCGTCTCGGGAAACTGAGGGCTCGCCGCCCCGACCGCGATCAGTCGGGGACGTATTCCAGCGACATGGCGCCGATCCCGGCGGCGAGGTTGAGGCCGTTCATGCCCTCGACGCTGAGCGGCTGCAGAGCGATGGAGCGGTCAAGCCCGCCGACCAGCACATTGGCTGAGGCGCCGACGCCGACTGCAGCGCCAGCCGTGAGGCCGGCGTAGCTGCCGTTCAGGGAGCCTGGCTTCGCGCCGCTGGTCGGCGCGACCACGGCCCAGACCAGGACTCCGCCGCTCTGGTAGCCGATGTCGACGCCGAACTTGTCGATGTGTCCGTTGTAGCGCGCGACGATACGCCCGTTGGTGTCGAGCGTGCAGTGGATCTCGTGGCTCGAGCCGAAGATCACCCCCCAACCGCTGGCCTCGTTGCAGGTGAGAACACCTACGCGGACCCCAGATTGGTCAGGTTGTTGGGCGTTGGCAGGCGCTGCCGCCGCCAGCGCCAACGCGCCGGCCGCCATTGCGCCCAGGATCGGGCGATGTGAAATTCTCATGGGTCGGTTCTCCCTGACACCCCGTCAGCTTAACAATAACGATGCGTCCGTCACGATGGTTCCGGCGCCGGCCTAATTTTGCCCGGCGGGTAATCAGCTGAACGCGCGCAACCGCCTGTGCTAGGTACGCTTGGCCGCACGATCCCGTTTCCGCTGGCGAGCGCGGGGCCGGCTCTTGGGGCGCCGAGGACCTGGATTTCCCCATGCACGACACCGTCGCCGAGGTTACCGACCGCATCGCCCGGCGCAGCCGCGACCGCCGCGCCGACTACCTTGAGCGGATGGACGAGGCGCGGCGCGCCCAACCGGGCCGCGCCAAGCTGTCCTGCGCCAACTGGGCGCATGCCTTCGCCGCGCAGGATCCGGGCGACAAGCTGAGGGTCATGGATCCGGCGTCGCCGAATCTGGCGATCGTCTCGGCGTACAACGACATGCTCTCGGCGCATCAACCCCTCGAGCGATTTCCCGAGCTGATCCGCGCCGCCGCCCGCGACGCCGGCGCGACGGCGCAGTTCGCCGGCGGCGTACCCGCCATGTGCGATGGCGTCACGCAAGGGCGGCCCGGCATGGAGCTGTCGCTGTTCTCGCGCGACGTGATCGCCATGGCGACCGCCGTCGCCCTTTGCCACGACGCCTTCGACGGCGCGATCCTGCTCGGCGTCTGCGACAAGATCGTTCCGGGGCTCCTGATCGGGGCGCTGGCGTTCGGCCATCTGCCTGGCGTCTTCGCGCCCGGCGGCCCGATGACCAGCGGCCTCTCCAACGGCGACAAGGCCAAGGTGCGGGCGCGCTATGCCCAGGGACAAGCGACCCGCGAGGAGCTGCTGGAGGCCGAGATGGCGGCCTACCACGGCCCCGGCACCTGCACCTTCTACGGCACGGCCAACTCGAACCAGATGCTGATGGAGATGATGGGGCTGCACCTGCCCGGCGCGGCCTTCGTCAATCCGGGGACGGCGCTGCGCGATGCGCTGACCATGGCGGCTGCGCGGCGGCTGGCCGAAATCGGCCCGCGCAGGCAGGGCTACACGCCGCTGGCGCACGTCATCGACGAGCGCGCGATCGTGAACGGCATGGTCGGGCTGCTGGCGACCGGTGGATCGACCAACCACACGCTGCACCTGGTGGCGATCGCGCGCGCGGCCGGGTTGGAGATCGACTGGGACGACTTCGCCGACCTGTCGGGCGTTACGCCCCTGCTCGCCCGCGTCTATCCGAACGGAGCCGGCGACGTGAATCACTTTCATGCCGCCGGCGGCATGGCCTTCATCGTCCGCGAGTTGCTAGACGCCGGCCTCGCGCACGAGTCGGTGTCCACCGTCGCCGGGCCGGGCTTGCGTCGCTACCAGCAGGAACCGTTCCTGGAGGGGACCGCGCTCGCGTGGCGGGACGGCCGGGACGCCTCGCTCGACCCCTCCATCCTGAGGCCCGTGCGCGACCCCTTCGACAGCCACGGCGGCATCAAACTCCTGCAAGGCGGCCTCGGCCGCGCCGTGATCAAGACCTCGGCGTTGAAGCCCGAGCACCGTTCGGTCGAGGCGCCGTCCAAGGTGTTCGACGACCAGGACGCGCTGCTGGAGGCCTTCCAGGCGGGCCGCCTCGCCGGCGACTTCGTGGCCGTCATCCGCTTCCAAGGCCCGAAGGCCAACGGCATGCCGGAGCTGCACAGCCTCACCCCGACGCTCGGCGTGCTGCTCGACCGCGGGCAGAAGGTGGCGCTGGTCACCGACGGGCGCATGTCCGGCGCCTCGGGCAAGGTCCCGGTGGCGCTGCACATGACGCCGGAGGCGGCTGAACAGGGGCCGCTCGCCTATCTCCGCGACGGGGACGTCGTCCGGCTGGATGCGGAGGCCGGCGTGCTGGAGGCGAAGGTCGACCCGGCCGTGCTGCGCGGCCGCACGCCCGCCAGCGCCCAAGCCGCAAGCCACGGCTTTGGGCGCGAGCTGTTCGCGCACATGCGGCGCGCTGTCAGCTCGGCCGAGGCCGGCGCCTCGGTCCTGTTCTGAGGCTCGGATGGCGGCGGCGCTGAGCGGGTTGGTCGGTGACGTCGGCGGCACCCACGCCCGCTTCGCCATCGCCACGCGCGCCGACGACGAGCGGCGCTTTCGGATCAGCCAAGCCCGCGTGCTGGACGCCGCGCGCTATCGCACCGGCGATGCGGCGCTTGTGGCCTATCTCGCCGAACTCTCGACAGCCCCGCCGAAGGTCGCGGTCATCGCCGCCGCGGGTCCGATCAGCAAAGGCGCGGTGAGTTTCACCAACAACCGCCGCTGGCGGTTCGACGAGCGCCGGCTGGCCAAGACCGGTGGCTTTGCGCGCGTAAGCCTGATCAACGACTTTACCGCCCAGGCGCTGGCGATTCCGCGCCTTCGCTGGAGCGACACGCGCTTCGTCGGACCGCCGTTGCGCGGCCTCGCGCACGCGACCCGGGCGATCCTAGGGCCGGGGACCGGCTTCGGCGCCGCAGCCCTGGTTGACGACGGGCGAGCGCAAGCGGTGATGACCGGCGAGGGCGGCCACGCCGGATTTGCGCCGGAAGAGGACATCGAGGTCGAGATCCTGCGGCGGCTTAACAAGCGCGGCATCGAACGGGTGTCGGTCGAGCACCTGCTGTCCGGCCCAGGCCTGCTCAACCTCTACAAGACCCTCGGCGACATCGCGGACCAGCCGGCGCCGATCGATGCGCCGGACCAGGTGACGAGGGCCGGGCTGGCTGGAGATGCGCTGGCGCGCGAGGCGCTGGCGCGCTTCTGCGCGATCCTGGGCTCGGCCGCCGGCAACTTTGCGCTCGCCACCGGCGCGCGCGGCGGCGTCTATATCTCGGGCGGAATCGCGCCTGACATCCTGGACTTCCTGGAGGCCAGCGACTTCCGTCGCCGGTTCGAGGCCAAAGACCGCATGGGCGACTACCTCAGCGTCATCCCGACCCGCGTGGTCGTCCAGCCGCACGCGGCCCTGATCGGAGCGGCGTCGCTGCTCGAGCCTGTGGGGCGCCCGTGATCCGCGAACGCCGCGCCCGGATCGTGGCGACGCTCGGACCGGCGAGCGCCGCGCCTGAACGCGTCATTGCGCTCGCCCGCGCCGGCGCCGATGTCTTTCGCCTGAACTTCAGCCATGGCGCCCACGAGGATCACGCCAGGGCCCTCGAAGCGGTTCGCGCGGCGGAGATCGCGGTCGATCGGCCGCTCGCGGCCCTGGCCGACCTTCAGGGTCCGAAGTTCCGGATCGGAACGTTCAAGAGCGGTTCCGTCGCGATCAAGCCCGGGCGCCGCTTTCGCCTCGACCTCGACCCGACGCCAGGCGGGCAACACCGGGTCAGCATGCCGCATCCGGAGCTGTTCGAGGCCCTCTATCCCGGCGCGGTGTTGCTGGTCGACGACGGCCGCGTGCGCCTGGCGGTGACCCGGCGCGGCCCGGACTTCGCGGAGACAGAGGTTCTGGCCGGCGATCACCTCTCCGACCACAAAGGGGTCGCCTTGCCAGGCGCGGTCATCCCGCACCCAGCGCTAACGCCGAAGGATCACGACGACCTGGCGTTCGCGCTGCGGCTCGGCGTCGACTGGGTGGCGCTCTCGTTCGTGCAGCGCGCGGCCGACATGGCCGAGCTTCGCCGCCTCGTGAACGGGCGCGCGGCGGTCCTGGCCAAGATCGAAAAACCGGCGGCGCTGACGGACCTTCCCGCCGTGCTCGACCAGTGCGACGGGGTCATGGTGGCGCGCGGCGACCTCGGCGTCGAGCTCGAGCCCGAAGAGGTGCCCGTCGCGCAAAAGACCATCGTGCGCGCCGCCCGCCGGCGCGGCCTGCCGGTGATCATCGCCACGCAGATGCTGGAGTCGATGACCGCCTCGCCGTCGCCGACGCGGGCGGAGGCGTCGGACGTGGCCAACGCCGTCTACGAGGGCGCCGACGCGCTCATGCTGTCGGAGGAAACGGCGGTCGGCGCCTATCCGATCGAGGCCGTGGCGATGATGGATCGCATCATCAGCCGCGTGGAGCGCGACCCGAACTGGCCGGGGCTGATGGACGCCGAGCATGGCGGCGTGGATGACGAGGACGCCGACGCGCTGGTGGCCGCCGCCCGCCGCGCCGCGGAGTCCGGCTCGACCGCCTGCCTCGCCGCCTTCACGACCACCGGCATGACGGCGCTGCGGCTGGCGCGCGAGCGGCCGCTGCAGCCGGTGCTGGCGTTGACCGCCAGCCTCAGCGTCGCCCGCAAGCTCGCGTTGGTCTGGGGGCTCGAGCCCCGCCTGGCCGAGCAGCCGAAGGGCCTGGATCACCTGACCAAGGGCGCTGTCATGCTCGCCGCCCAGCTTGGACTCGCGCCGCCGAACGGGCGGGTGCTGATCCTGGCCGGCACGCCGTTCGGTTCGCCCGGCGCCGCCAACCTGCTCCGCCTGGCGCACGCGCCGCCGGAGCGCCGCTAGCTGGACGCTTGAGGCGGCCTGGGGCCTCGACGACGAGGAAGTCACGCGCTCAGCCCGGCGTGACGGCGGCCGGGTCGTGGCCTTCGTCGGCGAACACGAACACTCGCGTCGGCCGAAGCTTGGCCGACGCGCCGATGGCGAGCTGCGGCGGTGCGCCCACCGGATAGTCGGCGTCGAATAGGCGTCCGTCGGCCGCGCGGCACTCGAACCGCACGAGCGCACCCTTGACCAGGATGTCGGCGACGGTGACCGCGAGCCCCGGCCCTTCGGCGGCCAGCAGGGTTTCGTGTGGTCGGAACCACGCCGTGGCGCGACCGCCCGCCCCGTTGGCGACGACGGCCGGCGCGTCGAAACCGTCGAAGGCGGCCCGCCCACCGTCACAGACGCCGTCCAGGCGGTTGGCGTCGCCGAGGAAGTCGAACACGAACGCCGAGGCCGGCCGCTCGGCCAGGTCCTGCGGCGAGCCCACCTGTTCGATGCGTCCGTCGCGCAGCACGGCGACACGATGAGCGATGTCCATCGCCTCCTGCTGGTCGTGGGTGACGAAGACGGTCGTGATCTTGGTCTCGTCGTGCACGCGCCGCAGCCAGTGGCGAAGGTCCTTGCGAACCTTCGCGTCGAGTGCGCCGAACGGCTCGTCGAGCAGAAGAACCCGCGGCTCGATGGCGAGCGCGCGGGCCAGCGCGACCCGCTGCTGCTGGCCGCCCGAGAGCTGCGCCGGATAGCGGTCGCCGAGACCGTCGAGTTGGATCAGCGCGAGCAGCCGTTCGACCGTTTGGCGGATCGCCCGCTGGTGCGGTCGTTCGCGGCCGGGACGGACGCTGAGGCCGAAGGCGATGTTCTTCGCCACCGTCATGTGGCGGAAGAGGGCGTAGTGCTGGAACACCATGCCCACACGTCGTGCGCGCGGCGTGAGCGACAGAAAGTCCTCGCCGTCGAACCGCACCTGCCCGGCATCCGGCGTCTCCAGGCCCGCGATGACGCGCAGAAGGGTGGTCTTGCCCGAACCCGAGGGACCGAGCAGGGCGAGAAACTCGCCGCTTTCCACGGTCAGCGAGACGCCGTTCAGCGCGGGGAAGCGGGCGAACCGCTTGGAGAGGCCCTCGACGATCAGACTCATCGAAACCTCGTCATCGGGCGCTCGTCCGAGCTGACCTCGCCCGCCAAGCGGCGCTCGAGCGCCGTCTTCAGCACCAGGGTCACCAGCGCCAGTCCGGCCAGCACAGACGCGATGGAGAAGGCGCCGACGTAGTCGTAGTCGTTGTAGAGCAACTCGACGTGCAGCGGCATGGTGTTGGTCAGCCCCCGGATGTGCCCCGACACTACAGACACGGCGCCGAATTCACCCATCGCACGGGCATTGCACAAGAGGACTCCGGTGAGCAGAGCCCATGCGATGTTCGGCAGAGTAACCCGGAAGAAGGTCGAGAGCCCGCCGGCGCCCAAGGTGGCGGCGGCCAGCTCCTCCTCATTGCCCTGCGCCTGCATCAGCGGCACGAGTTCGCGCGCCACGAACGGGAGGGTGACGAGGATGGTGGCGAGCACGATGCCCGTGGTGTTGAAGATGATCTTGACGCCCCATTGATCAAGCAGCGGGCCGAACCAGCCGTTGGCGCCGAACAGCAGCACCCAGACCAGACCGGAGATCACCGGCGACATGGAGAAGGGCAGGTCGATCACGCTCACCAACATTGTCTTCCCGCGGAACTCGAACTTGGTGACCGTCCAGGCGGCGACGACGCCGAACAGCGCGTTCAGCGGCACGGCGATGGCTGCGACGAGCAGGGTGAGCCTGATCGCGGCCAGCGCATCGGGGTCGGTTATGGCGCCGACGAAGCCGGTCCACCCCTGCCGGAAGGCTTCGATGAAGACGGTGGCGAGCGGCAGGCCGATGGCGAGCGCGAGCCAGCCGACAGCGACGGCGACGAGCACCCAGCCAACCGGCGACGGGCGTTTTGGCGCGACGCTTCTCATCGCTGCCCCCGACGCGCCAGCGCAAGCTGGAACATGTTGACGATGAAGAGCGCGCCGAAGGAGAGCACCAGCATCGCGAGGCCGACAGCGGCCGCCCCCGCGTAGTC
>Ga0209415_10001930_pt1 | contig 39255 bp, 40 predicted proteins | sample PeaSoiSIISIP2007_FD_187696 | JGI IMG/M metagenome (GOLD analysis project Ga0209415, IMG submission 187696) | Peat soil microbial communities from Weissenstadt, Germany - SII-SIP-2007 (SPAdes) (version 2) | ecosystem: Environmental > Terrestrial > Soil > Wetlands > Peat | place: Germany...
CGCGCCGGAATCCACCTCGGTGAAATCTCCCGCTACGCAATTCCAGCCGATTCGTTCATTGTTGGGCGTCGCCTAAGCATTGGGCAATGGAGGTCGAAGTCCGGCAGCGTCTCTCCGGATGTCACCATCTCGTCGACCCCCGGAAGCTCACGGAGCAACCGGATCAGAGCTGAGGGAGCCTCGATGATAACCCGCAGCCCACGGGCATACGCCAACGGTGCATAGCGGCAGAACTGCAGACTGTCACCCAACCCCTGCTCTGCGTGGATCAATAGCGTCCGCCCTTCCGCCGCCTCGCCCCGCCATTGCGGCTGCGCGAACTCGCGACGATATCGGACGCCCGGTTTGACCATCCATCGCCACTCATGTTCCGGCCACCCCGCTCCCATGTCACCCACCGCCAGCAGCGCCAGGCCAAGGTTGTTGTGCGCCGCCGCGAAGTCGGATTGCAGACGGATCGCCTCACGCAAGTGGGGGATCGCCTCGGCCGGCCGCCCGAGACGCATATGGGTCAGGCCAAGAGCGTTGAACGCTTCCGGTAAGTCCGGCTTCAGACGGATCGCGGCTTGAAGAACAGCGGCCGCCTCGGTCAATTGCTCCAGGCTCATAAGGGCCGTCGCCAGATTGTAGTGCGCGTCGGCGAGGTCCGGCCTGAGGTCGATCGCTTTGCGGTAGCAAACCACCGCCTCGTCCAACCGCCCTTGCCCCCTGAGCGCATTGCCGAGGGTGCAGTGGTAGGGCGCTGCCTCGGGGCAGAGCGAGATCGCCTGCCTGATCACGTCGATGGCGAAGTCATGGCGTCCCCTTTTCTGGGCAGCCACCGCGTCCAGGTAGAGGCGGTCGGCAAGTCGGGAATTTTCCGGCCGCTGGCGGAATGCGGCCTCGATCTCGCGGCGTTTGATCTTCGCCGAGGCGGTGCGCGGAAACCACCGCAACGGCATGATCTCGAACGTGCTGACCGACTGCGAGAGAACAGCGCTGATCTCCTGCAGGACGTCTGGAGACGGCGGCTGGTCGCTGTCGATTTCGACCACTGCCAGCAGGATGCCAACCTCGTTCGGGCTAGCGACAGTCATCAGGACGGCGTCTCCGACACCGTTGATCCGCTTCAACTCGGCCTCGAGCGGCGACGGCGCGACCTTCACCCCGCCGATATTCAGCACGTCGTCGGCGCGGCCCAGCACAACCAGCTTGCCTGGCTCCGGCATGAAACCGATGTCGCTGGTCTGGAACCAGCCGTCGATAAAGGCGGCCGCGGTCATCGCCGGGTCGTTGAAGTAGCCGCGCACCATCGTTTCGCTTCTTACCCGGATCGTTCCGGCCTCTCCGAACGGCAGGTTCCGGCCGGCGGTGTCAACGATTCGGACCTCGACGCCGGCGCACAGGGTGCCGACATTGTCATCGTCAATGATCGCAATCGGGTTGGTCTCGTTCGACGAATACTTGTTGGTGATTTGCGCATTCAGCTGCTGGGCGATCTGCCGGCGCAGCCGGGGGGCGAGCGCGGCGCCGAACACCTCGACATGCAATCTGTGCCCGGCGGCCGGCGGCTGGGCGCGCTGGATCATCCGCTCGATATCGCCCACCGCAAACGCGGCGTAGTTCGCTACACACGACGCGATCAGCCCGGGGACGAACTCCTCCGCGGTGAGCAGGATTGTGCCGCCGTGCTGGAGGACACCCAGGGCCCGCACATAGATGGTGCCAACCGTCAGGTTATAGATGCAAAGAAATCGCGGGTTCGGCAGAATGTCCTGCGCCACACGGCCGATCGTCCTGATGACCCGAAGTTGCTGCGTGGCATGCGGCATCGCCTTCGGTCGGCCGGTCGTGCCCGAGGTCCTGACGATCCGCACCACCTGGTCGGGCGCGATGTCGCGATCGAGCGGACTCAGGTGGTCCTCGCGCGCCGGCAAGACTGGCAAGCTGGCCAGCCAATCGCGCGTTAGGATAACCGTCGCGGGTGGATGGGCTGCCGACGGGACCCGTTCGGCGAGAACAAGATCGCAATAGCGGGTCATATCATCGCCGCTCGACAAATCTGCCTGGGTCAGCGCGGTCGCGGTCGCGCCGCTAACCTCGCAGGCAAGCGTCAGCAGTAGCTGGAGATAGCGATGGGGCGTTTGGACCCCCACGAGCATTCCGGGCCTGACCGCCAATGCCTCGAGCGCCCGCACGCAACGGACCAGGTCCGCTGCCAAGGTCCGATAGGTGATTTGCACTCCAATGTCGACGATCGCCGTCGTTTCGGGTGTAACCCGGGCGTGCCGGGCGATGCACTGCGCGGTCGAAGACAGGCTGGGTCGATTCATCAACTGTCCTTTTGCAGGCCATGTCGTTTGGTACTTCGCGGGCCGCGGATTGTCGCGGCGTGGCGCCGGTGCTTATCACCGCGGCGTAGCCCGGACCCAAGAGTCTTGTCACCTTCGGCAACTCAGCAGACCAAGGCGATCGGCGCGGTCGTGCGGTTTCCGGCGAAGTCGAGCCAGCAATGGGAATCGTAGTCGTACAGCTTGCAGCGCCTCAGAATGTCGTGCTGGGTGCGCCAGGTCCATCTCTCCTCGCGCAATGTCGTGGCCGCTTCGAGCAATCGCCGCTCCGCCTCCTCCAGCCGCCAAATCGGAATCCGTGGTTCTATATGGTGGGCACCGTGAAGGCCGAGGTCTGTCATGAAGAACACCAGCCAGACTGGCACCTTCATGTGCACCGTGCAGCGCACCTGCCCGACGTGGAACGACCATTCGTCGCGCTGCGTGAGCCACGGCACCAGCGGATGCGTGTGGTTGAAGAAACTCACGTAGCCGAGCATCCAACACAGCGTGACATGCGGCATCACCACGCACTCCAGAACGCGCAGCACGAAGCCCCCAGGCCCGCCGGCGGCCAACGCCAGCACGCCGAGTTGCAGCACAAGGAACACCAGCACCAGGCATTGATCGAACAGGAATGTGTCCGGCCGCCGCGCGCGGATGGTGTGGCGGCCCAGGATCATCTGGCGCCACCAGATCGCATAGAGATAATACACCCCGGTGCCGAATGCCGACCGATACAACCGCTCACGCCACCGGCCGAAGCGTCCCAGGCATTCGTAGTCCGCCTTCGAGAGCGGCGTCCAAATGTAGTCGTAGCCGCGCAGGTTGGTGAACGCGTGGTGGCGCGCATTATGTAGCACCATCCAGACGCTGTACGGATGGTACGCAGGCAAAATCGACGGCCGGCCGAGCAGGTGGTTGGCACGCATGCCGCGGAGGTTACAGAGATGTCCGCTGTCATGCGCGATGCGGAACAGGAACGCGATCGCCGGCCCCAGCCCGACTGCACAGACCAGGCGCAGCCAGGCCGGCGCGCCAAACGCGGCGCCATAGAACAGCGCTCCATAGAGCGCAAATCCGAATGCCGACAGGGACATCGCCCATCGCGCGGGCTGCACCCGCAGCTCGGCAAGCGGCCGCCGTAGTTCGAGGATAGCCGACACGGTACCTCTCCTGGCCGTTTGCGCCCACCATAGTTGAGGCTAGAGCATTTCCACTCTGACAGGAATCGTCGTGGCCTCGCTGTCATTGCGAGGAGCGAAGCGACGAAGCAATCCCCCGCCCGGAGACCCGCCGCTCGTTACGCGGGACATTGCTGCGACGCTGCGCGCCTCGCAATGACGGGGGCGACGGCCGGCGCTCCCGGTCGGGGTGGAAATGCTCTGGGCGCGGAAGCAGACGTACCCGAGTTGCGGCCCGCCGATGCGTCGGGGATGATCCGGCGAACACCCCCAAACCGGAGACCGCCGTGTCGATCGCAAGGACGCCCACCGCGCCGCAAGACGCTGCGCACTTATTGCTGAGCCGCCGCAACCGCGACGGGGCGCTGCCCGCGCCGGCGCAGTGGAACGAGGTGGTGGAGACCATCCTCAACCACCGCTCGGTGCGCGGCTTCCTGCCCGACGCGCTGCCAGGCGGCACGCTGGAACTGCTGATCGCGGCGGCGCAGTCGGCCTCCACATCGTCCAACCTGCAGCTTTGGAGCGTGGTGGCGATCGAGGAGCCGGCGCACAAGTCGCGCCTCGCCACGCTGGCCGGCGACCAGCAGTTCATCCGCGACGCGCCGCTGCTGCTGGTGTGGCTGGCGGACCTGGCGCGGATCGATGCGATCGCGGCGGAGCGGCAGCAGACGGTGGAGGGCACGCAGTACCTGGAAGAGTTCATCGTCGGCGTGGTGGACGCGGCGCTGGCGGCGCAGAGCGCGCTGATCGCGGCGGAGTCGCTCGGTCTGGGCGGGGTGTATATCGGCGCGATGCGCAACCTGCCGGAGCAGGTCGCGGCGGCGTTGAAGTTGCCGCCGCATGTGTTCGCGGTGTTCGGCATGGCGATCGGCTGGCCGGATACGGCAAAGGCGACCGATATCAAGCCGCGGCTGCCGCAGCGCGTGGCGCTGCATCGGGAGACCTACGATGCGGCGGCGGCGCGCGACGCGGTGGAGGAATACAACGCGATCATGCGCGGATTCCAAAAAGAGCAGGGGATGAAAGCGGTGGATTGGACGCAGCGGTGCATCAACCGGGTGAAGGATGCCGCGGCGTTGCGCGGGCGCGACCGGATGCGCGAGGCGCTGCGCAATCTGGGATTCGAGTTGCGCTAGCTGCGTGAGGCTACAGCGGCGTATCTGCCACCCGCTTGCCGATCGAGCCGCCGATCAGACGTCCGATCTCATAGGCCCGCCTCTGGTCGTCGGTGCCCTGCATCGTGCATTGCAACACGGCGACCCAACTGAGGCTGTTATCTTGCGCGTTGTGCGCCTCCACCCGCAATATCAGCAGGGCCGACTGCACAGGCTGCTGTGGTGCGAACATGTCGGAGCTGGGAAAATCCGGCAGGGCCGAGGTTTGACCTCCTCGAAGCGACGCCGCTCCTCCACCCGACCAGTTCGACACGCCGGATTGTGCCCCGCTTCCCGGGTGCAGTTCGTCGTCGCCTGTCCCGCCACCACCCTGTCCGAGCACTTGAGAAGTCATGGTGAGCATGACGGTCGGTGAGCCGGACACAGTCAGCCCTGCCTCGCGCATGCCGTTGGTGAAAGCCTGGGCCAGGCTCGCGTTGCGTGGCGTATTGATGCTTAGCTGCACCGCCGCCACCAGTGGAGTCGGCAAAGGATGCAGCAGGGCCGCCGAATACTGCCCGGAGCAGCTATCCATCGCACGGGCTTGCCCCAGGCTGAGCGCCAGGAACGCGGCGCCGGCAGCAACCGCTACGCCGCCAGGAAAGCGATATCGCATCGTTATCTCCCTCTTCTGCCTTGTTGCCCCGCCGGGCCGACGATCCGACCTGGCCCGGCTTCGCGACGACCATGCGGGATACGCCGTTTGTCGTGTGGAACACTGCGCCATGCGGCGGCTTCCGCCAACAAGACCGCGGACGGAGGCAACAGTGCCGGCGGGGCAAGGTTGCAAACCAACCGTAGCCAGAGCGGCGATGGCAGCATTGATCCAGGTCAAGCGAGGCTGCGGTAACCGGCCGCTTCGCGAGAGAGTAGGCGGAGACGATGGCGGCGTGGAACGAATTTCAGGTGGACCGGGATGTGCGCGGGTTCGATCTGATCGGCCGACTGAACGCGGCAGGCCGGAGCGCCACCTGCCGACCCGATCACCCTCGACGCGATGCGTCTCGCGTCGATCCGCTTCGCGGCTCAACCCCGCTCTCGCTTGAGAGGTTCGAGATCGACTCTTCCACGTCGCGCAAGCGATCCTTGCCGAACCAGATTTCGTCGCCGACAAAGAAGGTCGGCGAGCCGAACGTGCCGCGCGCCACCGATTGCTCAGTGTTCCTGATCAGTTGCTGCTTCACTACCGGGTCCTGAATCCGCTCCAGCATGCGCGCGCCATCGATCCCGGACGCATCGAGCGCCGCACGGATCACCTCCGGCTCGTCGAGCTTTTTCGGCTCCTCCCACATGTGGTGGAACATCGCCTCCACATAGGCCGGCAGGAATCCGTCGAATTCCGCCGCCACCGCGCCGCGCATGATCTGCAACGTGTTGACCGGGAAGAACGGGTTGCGGCGGAATTGCACGATGTTATGCCGGCGGATGAAGCGCTCGGTTTCCAGCCGCTCGTATTCCGGCTTGTTGCGAATGCCCTGCAGCGTTTCCGCCGGCGAGCGGTTGTTGGTCGCCTTGAATACGCCGCCGAGCAATACCGGCACGTAGCGGAACCGCGCGCCGGTGCGCGCCTCGATCGCCGGGATTACGCGATGCGCGAGATAAGCATTCGGGCTGCCGAAATCGAAGTGGAACTCCACGATTGCCATAACGCTGCTCCCAAGTGTTGTGCCATCAGCCGTCTTTTCGAATCTGCCCGGAGGCCGGCCGGCACCGCGTCAGGCCGAGCCAGGCGTCGTACTGCTCCCCTGGCCGGCTCAATTTCGAACGGCCTGCATGCCGGGCAAGTCCTGTCGGTGGCCACCGCCACAATCGGCGTTGTCGAGACCGCCTCCCCGGCGGTCGATACCATCGGTCTGCGTGGCCCTGGCGCGCGATGCGGTGACCGGGTATCGATCGAGCGGTTTCAGCATTACGCGCGGCGGAGTAGCATCGGCGCAGCGTAGCGTCGAATTATGGGGAGAAAATGCCATGAAGCTCGGTCTCGGAAGCCTGCTGTTGGTGGGCGGGTTGGTTCTCGCATCATTCTGTGCCGCGCCGGCCCGGGCGGCGGAGCCGTTCGTGCTGACCTCGCCGGCGTTCGCCGACAACGCCCCGCTGGCGACGAAGAACGCCGGCGACCGGGCGGGAAACCCGAACTGCGTCGGCCAGAGCATCTCGCCGCCGCTGCAATGGGCGAACCCGCCGGACGGGACCAAGAGTTTCGCCCTATTGCTGGTCGACCCCGAGGGGCGGGCCGGTTTGGGCGTGGTGCACATGGTGACTTACGGCATCCCCGCGTCAGTGACCGGCTTTGCCGAGGGCGAACTCAGCAAGCCCTCGGACAAGTTTGTCGGTGGCAAGAGTACGATGGGTTTGCCAATCTATTTCGGCCCGTGCACGCCGCCTGGGGATTGGCACCACTATACCTTCACCTTGATCGCGACCGACCTCGACCCGAAGGCGTTGCAGCCGGGGATGACGCGCGACGAGCTGTTCACCGCGCTGGCCGGGCACGCCAAGGGCGCGGCGGGTTTGATCGGCCGTTTCCGGCATCCCTCGTAGGGGTCCGGCGTTCGCAAGGCGAGACTCCGCTGCCTCACCAGGTCTCGCCATAGGGACGGATATCGAGTTCGTGGGTCCAGCCGTCGCGGGTCTGCTGGTGCAGTTGCCAGTAGGCCTCGGCGATCGAGGCCGGGTCCATCAGCCGGTCAGGCTCCAGCCGGTGCGCCGCTGTGTCGCCGCGGGCCCGAATGCGCTCGCGCACCCAGGCGGTGTCCACCCCGGCGTCGATCACCAGATGCGCGACGTGGATGCCGTGCGGGCCCAGCTCGCGCGCCATGCTCTGCGCCACCGCCCGCAGGCCGAACTTGGCGCTGGCGAATGCGGCGTAACCGCTGCCGCCGCGCACGCTGGCGGTCGCGCCGGTGAGGAAGATCGAGCCGCGGCCGCGCGGCAGCATGCAGCGCGCCGCCTCCCGGCCGGTGAGGAAGCCGGCGTAGCACGCTAGTTCCCACACCTTGCGGAACACCCGTTCGGTGGTCTCCAACAGCGGGAAGTTTACGTTGGCGCCGGTGTTGAACACCGCGACCTCCAGCGGCGCCGCAGCGTCCGCGTCGCGCATGAACTGAGCCACCGCGGTTTCGTCCCGCGCGTCCAGCGTGCATCCGACGCATACCCCGCCGGCGGCTTCGATCTCCGCCACCAACGGCGCCAACTTGTCGCCGTTGCGACGGCCGCAGTGGACGACATAGCCCTCGCGCGCGAACCGCCGGGCGATGGCGGCGCCGATGTAGTCGCCTGCCCCCACCACCGCGACCGACGCATTGCGCCGCGGGACCCAAGAGGCGTTGGTTCCCGGGGCATTGCCCCCCTGCGCCTGGCGCATGCCACTCGCCGTTTCGCTCATTGACGTCGTCCCTCCTGTCCATTAGCTAGCATAATAGTAGTCACTCAAGGCGAGCTTGTCCATGCAGCGCACACATTTTGGTTCCATGCCCTGTCCGATCGCCCGGGGGCTCGAGCGGGTCGGCGAATGGTGGAGCATGCTGATCCTGCGCGACGCCTTCGCCGGCATGACGCGCTTCGATGAGTTCCAGAACAGCCTGGGCATCGCCCCGAACATGCTGACGCGCCGGCTCAATGCGCTGGTCGAGGCCGGCATGCTGGAGCGCCACCGCTACAGCGAGCACCCGCCACGCCACGAATACCGCCTGACCGAGCGCGGCCGGGACTTCCGCGACGTGCTGGTGGCGATGCTCGCGTGGGGCAACCGGCATTTCGCGCCGGAAGGTCCGAGCGTGATGATCGTCGATGCGAAAACCGGCGCCGAAGCCGATCCCATCCTCGTCGATCGCTCCACGATGCGGCCGTTGGTGGAGCCGGATTACACGCTGGCCCCTGGTCCGGCGGCCGGCGAGTCGACCCGTCGCAGGTTCGCGTCCGGTCCGGGTGCGCTGCTGCGGGCTCACCCAAGTTCACCGCCCGCACCGAAACGGTCGGCGCCGCGCCGCCAGGTGAGCGTGTCATGAGCGCGACCCTTGCTGGCATTGCCATCGAGCCCACGTCACCGGACGCCGGCGTTGCCGTCGCGCGCGTCCCGGCGGTGGTGCACAGTCCGCGGACCCACCTGCTGCTGCACGGGGCGATCGTCCCGACCCTGCTGCGGCTGGCCTGGCCGAACATCCTGGTGATGCTGGCGCAGGCGTCCACCGGGCTGATCGAGACCTGGTGGGTCTCGCGCCTCGGCACCGATGCGCTGACCGGGATGGCGCTGGTGTTCCCCGGCTTCATGATGATGCAGATGCTGTCCGCCGGGGCGATGGGCGGCGGCATCTCCTCGGCGATCGCCCGCGCGTTGGGCGGCGGGCGGCGCGAGGAAGCCAACGCGCTGGTGCTGCATGCCATCATCATCAACGTGGCGCTCGGCGCGGTGTTTTCCGCCCTGGTGCTGACCTTCGGCCGGCCGCTGTATCGCGCGCTGGGCGGCGAGGCGAAGTCGCTGGACGCGGCACTGGCCTACTCGACTGTGGTGTTCGCCGGCACGCCGTTGGTGTGGCTGATGAACGCGCTGGCCAGCGTGATCCGCGGCACCGGCAACATGTTCGTGCCGTCGATGGCGATCTGCCTCGGGGTCGTGCTGCTGATCCCGCTGTCGCCGTGCCTGATCTTCGGCATCGGCCCGTTTCCGGCCATGGGGATTGCCGGCGGCGGCGCCGCGGTGATCGCCACCACCGTGCTGACCGGAGCGGTGCTGGCCTGGCATGTGTGTTCCGGCCGCAACCTGGCGCGGCTGTGCTGGTCTCGGCTGCGCTGGCCGCTGTTCGCCGACATCTTGCGCGTCGGCGCGGTGGGTTCAGTCAGCACCTTGCAGACCACGCTGACCGTGGCGCTGACCACGGCTCTGGTGGGCGCCGCGGCCGGACCCGACGCCGTCGCGGGCTATGGCACCGGCAGCCGGCTGGAGTTCCTGCTGGTGCCGCTGGTGTTCGGGCTGGGGGCGCCTCTGGTCGCGCTGGTGGGCACCAATATCGGCGCCGGCCAGCGGGCGCGGGCGCTGCGCGTCGCGCTGATCGGCGGCGGGCTGGCGTTTGCGATGACCGAGACGATCGGCGCCGCCGCCGCGCTCTGGCCGCACGCATGGCTGGGGCTGTTCGGGCGTGATCCGCACATGCTGGCGGCCGGCACCGCCTATCTGCGCGACGTCGGCCCGACCTACGGGTTCTTCGGCCTCGGCCTGTCGCTGTATTTCGCCTCGCAAGGCGCCGGGCGGCTGTTCTGGCCCTTGCTTGCCGGGCTGCTGCGCATGGTGATCGCGGTCGGCGGCGGCTGGATCGTGCTGCGGCTGACCGGGTCACTCGGCTGGATGTTCGCCGCGCTGGGGATCGCCCTGGCGGGCTATGGCCTGACGCTGTGCGCTGCGATCGCGTCGGGGGCGTGGTTCCGGCGGATGCGGGGGTGACACATCAGGCGGTGCGAAGCGAAGGCCAGGGGCAGAGCCCTGGCCTTGTTTCGTTCACCCGATTGCCCCGCGGTGGTGGGGCCACGAGGTGGACGTCGCGGTGAATCCCACGTAAGACTTTCGCCGTTTGCAGCAGCACCATCCAAGGAGGTCTGCCGTGCCGGAGAACCCGCCCGACATCAATCAAGTTCAGCGTGCGGTGGCGACATCGCTGCACGAGCATTGGGTGCTCTATCTGATCGAGGGGATCCTTCTTGTCATCCTCGGTGCGGCCGCCATCGTTATTCCGCCGATCGCCACTCTCGCGGTCGAGATCCTGTTGGGCTGGATCTTTCTCATCGGCGGCATTGCCGGCTTGATCACCACCTTCTGGATGCGCGAGGCGCCGGGTTTCTGGTGGTCGCTCGTCTCGGCAGTCGTTGCCATTGCCGCCGGTGTCCTGCTGCTGGTGTGGCCGTTGAACGGCGTCCTATCGCTTACCCTGGTTCTCATCGTGTTTTTCGTGCTCGAAGGCGTTGCATCGATCATGTTCGCGCTCGAGCACAAGCGCGAGCTGTCGGGACGATGGGGTTGGATGCTGGTGAATGGCATCACCGACCTGATCCTGGCCGCTATCATTCTGGCAGGCCTGCCCGGCACCGCGGCCTGGGCTCTCGGGCTGCTGGTCGGCATCGATATGGTGTTCGGCGGCACGGCGCTGATTGGGATGGCGCTGCATGCCCACAATGCCGATCCGCGTTCGGCTGGGCCGGCGCACTGAGCAGCGCCAGGTTGCTGCGCTGAAGCGGTCAGGCGACGGGAGATGATCCCGCTGCGCCATCGGACGGAGGATGCCCATGGCCCGCGTCCCGCTGGTCTCGGAAACCAACATGACGCCGGAACAGCGGCGCGTATACGACGCTATCCGAACCGGCCGGCGCAAGTCGGCACCGGTCGGGCCGCTCGCCATCGCGATGCACCGGCCGGAACTCGCCGAGGCGTGGTCGGCGCTGGGACTGATGCTGCGCTTCGACTCCAGCTTCGCGCCACGGCTGCGCGAGTTCACCATCCTGCTGACGGGGCGCTACTGGGACTGCCAGTTCGAATGGGCCTCGCACGAAGCGGAAGCACGCTCGGCCGGGTTGTCGGCGCAATCGATCGAGATGCTGCGGCGCGGCGGCACGGTGTTCGACGCGCCGGATGAGCAACTGATCCACGATTACGCGGTGGAGCTGCTGGATGCGCATTTTGTTGAGGATGCGCTGTACGGCCGGGTGCGGGACATGTTCGGTACATCCGGTGTGGTCGAGCTGACCGCGCTGATCGGCTACTATGCGATGGTCGCGCTGACGCTGAATGCGCATGAGTTTGGCGTGCCGGACGGCGTGGCACCGCCGCTGCCGCCGCGGGCGAGGTGAAAAGCGGTAGTCGCGCGCGCCCTGTGCCGGGCGAGGGCCGTCGTGCGGGTCGGAAGCTGCGGTACTTGCCGAATTGGGGCCTTATGCGGCAGCGATTGCCGCGCGGCGCTTCAGGTAAACCACAAGATGTAGAGAGCGCCGAGCGAGCCGTGTTCACGTGAGGCGCTTGCGATCCTCAACACGATGCGCGTCAAGGCGATCCGCCAGCACGGCGGGCTGCCGCCAATCTGCGATTTCGAGCCGCCGGAGCCCGAGGTGCTGCACGCCATCATCACCGGCGATACCTCGAACCTGCGCTGGGCGGACACGTACGAACCCTGGGTGCCTCCCACGCCGTGAGCTGGTGCCGCGTGCCGACGGCCAATGCGAGATGCGGCCGCGCAAGGGTTCACCACGGAGTTGGCATGCGGCCGACGCCGCATTCCCATGGATGGAAATGGGTGGCGGCAGACGAGCGAGGCGGGCGTCCGGGAGCTATTTCCATAGTAGGAAACGCGGGCCACGGAGCGCCGGGCCTGTCCCCTACACGCCGTACCAGCACGACTCTTGTGGCCCTCCGCCTGTTCGAGCATGAGAATAGTGTCAAACGACATCCAAAACTGGTCCACCGGCGACATCCAAAACTGGTCCCCCAAGGTTGCAACGATCAGCGGTGTTCGCGATGCCGCGCGCTTGTGCAGGTAGTCCACAGGCTGCTGGCGCGCTCCGCGGAGCGCGCTCAAGCGGCAGGCGGAGCGGAGCGCGCCAGCAGCCTGTGGACTACCTGCACAAGCAGCCCCCGGCGGGCGAGACTGGCGCGTGTTGGCACGGTGCGGCCTAATCGCGGCCAAAGCCGCGCGGCGGCTGGGTGGCGATGATTTCGTCCAGGTCGAGATCGACGATGGCCTGCAAGGCGTCGCCGGTCGGTCCGTCGCGGGTTGCCTCGGGCAGCGCTTCCAGCCAAGCGGCATACTCGGCCTGCAAGCGGACCAGTGCGCCGACCGTTGCGTACCAACGCTGCAGCCGGGTCATGGTACGGGCTTGGGCTGGCGGGCGGTGGCGAACCGCCGCTGTTGTGTCCATCGCCATATCGTGCCGCGCGCGATAGCGCGCCTGCCGCTCGGCACCGGTCAGTGCCTGGGCTCCTTCCGGCTTGCGTCCCATGGCCGGGTTTCCCTGGTATTCCGTTACGTGACGACATGCTTGGCTGGGTCATGCCGCCGGGGCCGCCTGACCGAGCAATCCGGTGCGGCGCTTCTCGCGCAGCCGGTAGCTGTCGCCGCGGATCGGGTCGCGAAGCGGACCGATGTGCCAGAAGGCGTCGGCCGCACTGGTCACCACGTGACTGTGGTGCAGCAGCCGGTCGAGGATCGCAGTGGCCACCACCGGATCGCCGAACACTGTGCCCCACTCGCCCACCGAACGATTGGAGGTCAGCAGCAGGCTGCCGCGCTTGTAGCGGCGCGAGACCAGTTGGAAGAACAGGTGCGCGGCGTTCGGATCGAACGGCAGGTATCCCAGTTCGTCCACAATCAGCAGCGTGGCTTGCTGTAGAAGCTGAGCCGTTCTTCCAGCCGGCCCTCGGCATGCGCCTTGGCCAGGCCGGCAACCAGCGCCGGCGCGGTGCTGAACAGCACCGAGTAGCCTCCGCGGATCGCCGCACGGCCGAGCGCAATCGCCAGATGTGTCTTGCCGACGCCGGGCGGCCCCAGCAGCAATAGCGCCTCGCCGTGCGCCACCCAGCGGCAGGCAGCCAGCTCACGGATCTGCCGCGGGTCGATCGACGGTTGCGCCGCAAAGTCAAAGCCATCCAATTCGCGCGCCGCCGGGAAGTGCGCGATCTTGCCGGCCATCTTGATCCGTCGCTCGTTGCGCCGCGCGATCTCGCGCTCGCACAGCAGCGCCAGCGTCTCGCGCAGGGTCAACTCGCGCCGTGACGCTGCGTCCAGCAGGCTGTCCAACTGGTCGCGGATCGCGGTCAGGTGCAGCCGGCTCAGCCTGCCGTCGAGCGTGGCTTGGTCGGGGGTCATCACCAACCTCCCCCGACCGCCAGTTCGTATTCCGCCAGCGGGCGCAGCAGCGCCGGCGCTACCTCGGGCGCTGCCGGCAGGGTCGGCCGCGCCAGACCGGCGACGCCATGAAGATGCGCCGGATCGATCACCCGCTGCTGCCGGCCCGCCACCTCGACATGCGCGGCAACCTCCATGCCGTCATGGCGGATCGCTACCCGCCCGCCCCTGGCCACCACCGCGACGCGCTCGCCGATCAGCCGCCACGGCACACTGTAGCTGTTGGCGCCCAACTCGATGGTGCATTCTGAACTCACCACCCGCACCAATTCGCGCACCTGGTTGAACGGCGGACGGCCCGCCAGCGGACGCAATGCGGCGGCTTCGGCATGCTCGAACCGGCTACGCGGGGCTTCCTCCGTCGTGCCGTGGCGCCGCAGATCGGCAATCTCACGCATCCAACGCAGCAGATGCGCCTCCATCCCCGCCCAACTGTCGAAGCGGTGGCCGGCCAGGGCGTTGCGCTTCACATAGCCAACGCCCCGCTCATCCTTGCCCTTGGTCCGGGCACGATACGGCGCGCAGGCGCGCGGGGTGAAATCCCAGTGGCGGGCAAACGCCAGCAGCCGCGCGTTGAACCGCACCTCGCGGGTGACCGGGTCGTGGGAGTCCACCAACGCCCGGGCGTTGTCCAACAGAACGTCCCGCGGCACCCCGCCGAAGTGTTGGAATGCCGCCTCGAGCCCGGCAAACCAGGCCGATTGCCGCTCGTGGCGGAACGCCGGCACGAACAGCAACCGCGAATAGCCCAGCGTCGCCACAAACAGACAGACCGGCACCACAGCGCCGCCGATCGGCACCCGCTTCTGGCCAAAGTCGATCTGCAACTGCTTGCCCGGTGGCGTCTCGAACCGCAGCGTCGCACGGGCTTCCGCCGCCAGCTCTCGCCGGAATGGCGCCACCGCCCGCTCCAGCGTGCGCAGCGTCACCGTGATCCCACGTTCCCGTTCCAGGTCCTGCCGCACCACGTCGGCATTGCCGCGGTGCCGAACCAGCCGCTCCCGCAACCACGCCGCCTCGCCGGCCAGCTTACGCGGGCGGCCGCGGCGCCGGTAACCGTGCCATCCGCCCGCCGCTACGTAGTGCTGCACCGTGGTCCGGCTGCAGCCCAGCTCCCGCGCGATCCGCCGCGTCCCCCAACCCAAACCATGCAGCCGAAGCATCGCTGCAACATCCTCCGGCGTCTGCACCGGCTCCTCCCGCGGTTGTTCCAACCGCACCGAGTCCGCCGTTTCTTGCGCCACTTCCATCCCTCTCCCTCCTCAACGGGGGGAGCAGATTTCAATGGCGCCACCGGACCAGCTTTCACTGGCGCCTGACAAATAGGCCGTGAAGCGGGTGCGGGTGATATGGCATCTTTCCGCCATGAGGCTGCGGCGTCGGCCGCTGGCTAACCCCGTGGTAAATACTTTTCGCCCCCGCAGAGGGCACCTGCGGCCACAGGATGGCAGGCCGGCAGTCCAGCGTTCTGCTCCCATCCCCTCTCACCGCCCGCATCACCGTCTCTCACACCGCGAAACGAGACGCCCGTGAGACGCCGCTGGCTCACCACCGCGCCGCGTCCGCAAGAACCGAGAGAAGGCTCCCCTCAAGTACGTGGCGTTGAGGCAGAAACTCCATGTCGCGCGGACGCATCCCTCCGCCCTTGCCACCAGCAGCGCAGCGTCGGACCATCGCGCCGCCATTGGAGAGCAGCCATGCAGTACACGCCGCCGCCGCACGTCACGCAGTTCTGGGAGTTGACCAAGCCCTCCGCCAAGGGCCGCCGCGGCATGGTCGTCTCGCAGGTGCGCGGCGCGGCGCAGGCGGGTGTGGCGGTACTCGATGCGGGCGGCAATGCGGTCGATGCGGCGGTCGCCACCGCGCTCGCGCTCGCCACGGTCGAGCCGTGGAATTCCGGGCTGGGCGGCATCGGCTTTGCGCTGGTGCACCATGCCGGCGAACGCCGCGCCCAGGTGCTGGATTTCGGGCCACGTGCGCCGGCCGCCACTGATCCCGCGTGCTACCGGCTGACCGGTCGCATGACCACCGACCTGTTCGCCTGGCCAGAGGTGGAGGGGGACATCAATATCCACGGCCCGCTCTCGGTTGCGATCCCGTCGGCGGTCGCCGGCTATGACTTCATGCTGCGGCAATGGGGGCGGCTGCCATTGGCCGACATCGTCGCGCCGGCGATCGCGCTGGCGCGGCGCGGGCTGCCGCAGGATTGGTATACCGGGGTGAAGGTGGCGAACTCCGCCGCGGTGATCCAGCGCTACCCGACGACGGCCGCGGTCTATCTGCCGAACGGGCTGCCGCCGGTGCCGCCCTATCAGGGGACACCGGGATTTTTCCACCAGGGCAACCTGCCGGCGACGCTGGAGCGCCTCGGCAAGGCGGGCCTGCGCGATCTGTATGAGGGCGAGATCGCCGCTTCGATCGCCGCCGACGTCAAGGCGCTGGGTGGCGTGTTGTCAGCCGAGGACCTTCGCAACTGCCAGCCGCGCACCTGGCCGGCGGAGGTGGTCGGTTGGCGCGGCCGCACGCTGCAACTCACCGGCGGGCTGACCGCGGCGCCCACGCTGAAGCGTGTGCTGGAAGTGATGGCCGACGCACCCTATGCCGGCGCCGCGCCATCGCCCGCCTGGTATGTCGCGCTCGCCCGCGCGATGAAGGCGGCTTACGCCGAGCGCTTCTCCCGTCTTGGCGAATCCGAACCCGATGCCGCGGAGAGTTGCACCACGCACCTGACGGTCTGCGACACGGAAGGAAACACCGTCGCGATGACAACCACGCTGATGTCGTCGATGGGCAGCCGCGTGCTGCTGCCGCAATCGGGCGTGCTGCTGAACAACGGCATGATGTGGTTCGACCCGCGGCCCGGCACGCCCAATTCGATCGCGCCGGGTAAGCGGCCGCTGTGCAACATGCTGCCGATCATGCTGACGTCGGACGGAAAACCGTTCCTGGCCGGCGGCGCGTCGGGCGGGCGGCGCATCATGGCGGCGGTGTTTCAGCTCATCACCTTCATCGCCGATTTCGGCATGAGCGTGGAGGACGCCGCGCATCATCCACGCATCGATGTGTCCGGCGTGGACGCCGTCAGCGCCGATCGTCGCCTGCCCGCTTCGGTGCTGGACGCGCTCGCCGCGGAAGGCACGCTGGAGGTGGTGGAGCATGGCGCGGTGCCGATCAACTTCGCCTGCCCAAACGTGATCGTACAGCACGCGGATGGCACTCGCGTGGGGATCAGCGACGCGGCCTCGCCGTGGTCGGCGGCGGTGGCGCAGGGGTGAGGCCGACGGCAACAGGATAAGCGGCGAAGCGAGCTATATTCTCCCGCTGCCTCGGATCAGAGCTACGACTATGTCGAAGCGGCGGCGTGGCTGATCCCGGCGGTGGAGCGCTCGCAACCGGGCGAGTTGCACGACCGGGCCGCGGTGAACCAGCGCAACGCGCAGGCGCGGTCGAGCGAGGCGGAGCAAGCGGAGTCTGAACGACGCCCGCAGCGTTGGCGCGAGGTGTTTGTCGGCGGTGGGATGGGCGGCGATCAGCCGTAAGCGCGGCTGATCACTGCATCGATCGCACCGATGATCGCCGTGCTGCGCTATCGTCGGCGAGCGAACCGACTTTGTGTCCCAGTGCTGTTGTCGGCACGGTCAGCATGCGCAGGGGATTGAGGAAGACGGTGCGCCCCTCAATGCGGAACTGGGGCATCAGGTCCGGGTCCCGTATTGTTGACAGGCAACGGAAGCAGCGGAATGACGACCCTGGTCGGCCGACGGTCGTATCGCGCCGATTGCACGACGACAACATACGGAGTGCCCGCAGTGTTGCGCCCGGTCGTGGCATGCACGTCAAACTGGGCCATCAGAGGTTGCAGTATTCCTCGCCCCAGGCACCTTGCGCCGCTTCGTGCTCGTTGAGCAGGCGGATGGTTTCGTCGATCCGACGCTCTTTGCCAGCAAGCTTGCTTTGTTCGGCCGCAACATAGTCCGCGAGCAGCCGTTCGACGGTGTCCGACAGGTTTGTCGTCAGCATGCGGGCATCGCGCACCAGATCCTCGCTCAACGTCATGTTGACTGGCCTTTTGGGTCCGCGGGGAGCGTAGGTCATCGGCGCCTCTGGGTGATGCGTATGCTATGCGCATAATTCGGGGACTCCAAGCGCTTTGCGGTGTGCTGCTGGCCGTCCGCGTCGGGCCGCGGCGCGTGTCCGGAACGCGATGCCCCGGCGGTTGGCGGGTTGTTAAGCAATCGGTCGCCATCCTGCCGGCATGAAGCGGCTGGAGTGCCTGGACGGGCTGCGCGGCGTGCTGGCGGTCTATGTGATGCTGGGTCACATGGCACCGTTCGCGATGATCCCGGCATGGCTCGTCCAGCCGTTCTCGCATGGCGGCGCGGCGGTGGATGTGTTCTTCATCCTTAGCGGCCTGGTGATCGTGCAGTCGCTGGAAAGCTTCGGCTGGCGCGGGCGGGGCTTCCTGATCGCTCGCGTGGCGCGGACTTTCCCGATCTATCTCACGATGCTGGTCGCCGCCGCGGCGGTGCAGGTCGTGCCCTTCGACTTTGCCCGGTTGCCATGGATAGGCACCGACAGCCAGGCGCATGCCATCTGGCCGGTCGGTTGGCCACAGGCATGGGTCACCGAGGGCGTCGCGCATCTGACCATGACGCACGGCCTGCTGCCGGATGGACTCCTGCCGGCCGCGTGGATGAGTTTCCTCGGTTCCGCGTGGAGCCTGTCCACCGAATGGCAGTTCTATGTGCTTGCCCTGCTGGTCGGTTCGCGGATCGAACCACGCCGGATGACGGAGGTGTTCCTGGTCCTGGCCATCGCCGGTTTGCTCTGGCAGGCGACGGCACCCCCCGATTGGCAGTTCAGCCGTGCCTTCCTGCCGAACAAGGCGCAGTATTTCGCGCTCGGAATCGCCAGTGCGGGCTTGGTACGCGGCGACACGACATGGCGGTATGGCGGGGTGCTGGCGGCGACGCTCGTGATCTGTGCCGTACGGGGACAAGTCGACAAGCTGCTGCCGCCGCTGCTCTGGACACTTTGCCTGGGGGCGCAACTTCGCCCGGAGTGGGCCGGCCTGCGTCCTGTTGCACGCGCGCTGCGGTCGCGACTCCTGTTGTGGCTCGGCGCACTGTCCTATTGCATTTATCTCGCTAACGAACCCGTGCACAAATTGCTCGGGTTCGGCCTTGCGGCGGTCGCCGGCGGGAACGGCGTGCTGTTCACGACGCTCTGGTTGCCTGGCGCGGTACTGTTGCCGCTGCTGCTGTCCGCAGGGCTGCACGCGTGGATCGAGGTTCCCGCGTTGCGCTGGGGACGGCGCTATGCGCGCAAGGTGGACAGCGCGGCCATGCTGGCTGCACGCGCGTCGTCATGGCCGGTTCCAGGCATGCCGCCGAGCGCCTGACCCGAGGGCGTGCCGCCCGGGCGATTGACTCCGCACCCGGCGTCTCGCGTCGTCCCAGGCGCCGCGAAGGAAGCGGGAGCGCTGTCAGGTCAGATGCGGCAGCGCCAGCCAGTCCCGGCTCTGCATCTCGTCCAGCCGCGACGCGGTGCGCTCAAACATCTTTTTTGCATTCTCGCCGTGCCGATAGAGCTGGTCGGGCATCGCCGCCGCCGAGGCCAGCAGCTTCACCCGGTGGTCATACAGCGTGTCGACCAGAACGATGAACCGCCGCGCCACGTCGTCGTTGTCGGGCGACAGGCGCGGGATCGCATCCAGGATCAGCGTGTGGAAATGCGTTGCCAGCGCCAGGTAGTCGCCGGCGCCCAGGGCAGTGCCGCACAGCGTGGCGAAATCGAACCGCGCCACGCCCTCGGTGGCGAGCGGCACGACCAGCTTGCGGCCCATCACCGTCAGCGTCTGGGGGCGTGGCTCGGCGTTGCCGGTGAGTTCGGCGAACGCGGCATCCAGTGCCCGGTCGGCGCGTGCATCGGCCGGCACGTGCCAAGTGGTCATCCCGCGCAGCCGGGCGCGCCGAAAGTCCTGCCCGGAATCCAGCATCAGCACGTCCAGCTTCTGCTTGAGCAACGCGATGAAGGGCAGGAACGCGTCGCGCCCGGGCTGGCCCCTGAACAGGTCGTCCGGCGTAGTGTTCGACGTCGCCACCACCACCACCCCGCGCTCGAACAGCGCCTGGAACAGCCGCCCGAGGATCATCGCGTCGGCGATGTCGTTGACCTGGAACTCATCGAAGCACAGCAAGGCCGCCTCGGTGGCGATCGAATCGGCGAGCGGCGGGATCGGATCCGCGGTCTCCGGATGCGCACGCTTGAACGTGTGGAAGCGCATGTGAACGTTCTGCATGAAGCGATGGAAATGGATGCGCTGCTTGCGCGGCACGTCGGCGGCGGCGAAGAACAGATCCATCAGCATGGATTTGCCGCGGCCCACCTCGCCGACGAGATACAGCCCGTCGGGCCGGTCCTCGCCGCCTTCGTCGGTGGGTTTGCGACGCAGCAGGCGCCCGAACAATCCGTTGCCATTGGCCGGCCGTGGCGACGGGTCGTAGTTGCGTAGCCGGGCCCACAGCGCCTGCAACCGTTGCGCCGCCAGGTGCTGCGCGGGATCGGGCGCCAATTCGCCCGCTGCCACTTTGGCCCGATAGGCCGGCAGCGGGCCGCGCAAAGTGGGGTCGGTTGGGGCGGCGTCCATCACGGGGTGGCGCAGATAGCGCGTCCGGGTGCGCCCGCCTAGCTTGGCACAGTCTGCTGCAGGGTGGAAAAGCAAGGCGCCTTCCGCCGCCGCGCGGACCGCTACGCCAAGAGGAGCAGCCGTGACCCCCAGCCCGTGTGCCCTCCTGCCGGACGTGATCGAGGCCGTGGAAACCGCCGGCCGGATGGTCGCGGCCGAATTCTGCCGCCCCGGTGGACCACGCTTCTCCGACCACGTGACCGCGCCGGTGGACCACGAGATCGAGTTTTTTCTCCGCGACCGGCTGACCGGCCTGCTGCAAGCCCGCTTCGTCGGCGAGGAAGCCGGCGTTCTGGAGGCTCCGGCCAACGGGTTCTGCTGGGTGGTCGATCCGCATGACGGCACGCGTGCCTTCCTGGAGGGCCGCCGCGGCAGCGCGGTCTCGGTCGCGCTGCTACGGGGGGGAAAGCCGGTGCTCGGGGTGGTGTTCGCGCCGCTGAGCCCGGACCGCGGCCCGGACCTGATCGCATGGGCCGACGGCGGGGAAATCAGCCGCAACGGCCGGCCGATAACGATCGACTTGCGGGACCGGGAGCTGGCGGAGGGCGACGTGGTATTCCTGAACCATGGCGCCTGGCAACGGCCGGTGTGGCACGGCACCGCGGTCGCGCCGGGGCGGTTCATGCCATTGCCGTCGATCGCCTACCGGCTGGCGCGGGTGGCGGTGGGCGACGGCATCGCCACGCTGACGCTGCGGCCGGTGAACGCACTGGACATCGTCGCCGGCCACGCCCTGCTGTTGGCAGCCGGCGGTATCGTGGTGGCGGAGGACGGGGTGCCGGTCACCTATACCGAACAGGGCGAGAGCCGGCCATCGGCCTGTTTCGGCGGCGCTCCGGCTGCGGTGGCGACGCTGCGCGCACGGACCTGGCGCGGCAGCACCGAACCGCGGCGGGAGCCGAGGGTGACGCTGACCTGGCCGCGCGTGCCGGAGGGCGTGATGCTGGACCGCGCGATCGGCGCCCTGCTGGGCATGCTGATTGGCGACAGCACGGCCCCGGCGGACGGCAGGATCGCCGGCCAGCCCGGCCCGGAGGGAGATGCCGCCCTGGGGGTTGCGCGCGCCCGGGTCGCGGGGGTGCCGATTCCGCCCGGCAGCGGGCTGCTGTGTCTGGTGCCGCTGGCGATCGGCGCGCGCTACCCGATTGCCGCCGCGGCGGCCGACGCGGCCCGCATCGGCGCCGACCCGGCACGCTTTACTGCTCTTGCCGCCGCGATCGCCGCGGGGATCGGTGGTGCCGACGAGACCGAGGTGCTGCGCATCGCCGGCGGTCCACCCATGGACGCCGCCCTGGCCGGAGCGTTGCGAGGCGCGGCCATCGGGCGGCACGCCTTGCCACCGCTCGCGGCGTTGGCGGTCCTGACCTGTCGTCCCGATGCCGGATTGCATGTGGCGCAACCGCGCCCGGAGGAGTACTGGCCCGACGACCTCATCGACCTCGCCGAGGCGCTGCTATGGCGTCGGGCGCATCAGGAGACAGCATGATCTTGCTCGACTACCCCGCTCTCCGCGCCACACCAGTGGCGGAGGACCCGTTCCCACACGTGGTGGTGCCGTATTTCGTGCCGGCGACGGCGTTACGTACGGTGGTCGATGACCTGCCGCCGCTGGGCAAGCGCGGCTCGTTTCCGGTGACCGGGGTGTCGCTCGGGCCGAACGCGCAGGCGCTGGTGGCCGAACTCGAGGGTGACACGCTGCGCGCGGCCATCGGGAAAAAATTCGGGCTGGAGCTGGCGGACTCGCCCACCATGCTGACGCTGCGCGCCTGGACCAACGAGCGGGACGGCCGGATCCACTGCGACTCCATCGCCAAGCGCGTCACGGTGCTGCTGTATCTGAATCCGGCGACCGATTCCTGGGACCAGCACGATGGCTGCCTTCGCCTGCTGCGGGGTCCCGACGACCTTGAGGACTACGCCGTCGAGGTGCCGCCGGTGGACGGCACGCTGCTGGTGTTTCCCAATTCCGCCCATTCCTGGCATGGCCACAAGGTGCTCACCGGCCAGCGCTACAGCATGCAGCTCAACTACATGACCACGGATGCCAAGGCGCGCAGCGAACTGCGTCGCCACCGGCTGTCGGCGTTCGTCAAGCGGCTGACCCGATGACCTCGCCTGCCGGGCGGGCGAGGGGCACCTATCCGAACATCCGGTCCACGTCGTTCTGCCCCAGATCCGGGTTCACCTCCGGCGCGGGCTCCGGCACCGGGTCAGTCTCGGCGGGTGCGAGCCCGCCCAGCATTTCCTCAACCCTCTGCAGATGCTCGATCGCCCGGCGGATCCGCTGGCCGGTCAGGTCCTGGAACGTGCACGCCTCGAATATCGCGTTGAGCCGTTCGGTGATCGCCTCGATCGCCGCCGGGTCCTCGCGCGCCAGCTCGATGCAGGTGCCGATCGCCTCGGCCGCCTCCATGATCTGGTTGGCGGCTTGCTCCGTCGCGTGCACCACGGCCTCCAGCTCCAATCCGCTGGTGCGCGTCGCAAAGGCCGGCGCCGCGACCACGCGCCCGATCTCCTGCTGGATGCGGGAGAGCTGGCCGGACAGGTTCGCCTCGCTGAAATCGAGCAATTGCGTGGTGCCATGGATTTCCACCGACAGCTCGGCGATGCGGCGGTCGACGAACTGCCGCAGCCCTTCAATGGCGGTGCCGAGTTCGGCCCGCACGACCGCTTGCACCAGCTCGCCGAGTTCGCCCTGTGATCCGCTCACGCCGGCCACCTGTCCCCGCAATGCGGAGATAAGACGGCCGGCAAGGTTAGCATCCGGTAAAGCCGGCGGCTGCTGGCCGGCGACGCGGCGAGCGCCGCCTAAACGTCGACGACCACGTATTGTTCTTCCACCGTCACCGGCACCGTCTCGGCCACATACGGCCCCTGCACGACGCGCTGTCCCGGCGCCACCTCCACCGGATAGCTGCGCACGCTGATCTTCGACGGATCGCAGAACGACTGTCCAGTACGCACGTCGAATTCCCAGCCGTGCCAAGGGCAACGCAGAATCTCTCCGGCCCTTGAATATTGGTATCGCCCGGGATCGTCGGATTGGATCAGCCCGGTGAGGACGCCCTCGCACATCGGGCCGCCCTGGTGCGGGCAGCGGTTGAACAGGCCGAAGAACTCACCGCCCAGGTTGAATACCGCGATCGGCCGGCCGCGTACCGTCACCAGCTTGCGCTTTCCGGGCGGAATTTCCGCAACGGTCGCCACCACATGTTTGCTCATCGATCCAACATTCCCTGCAGCCATGACCAGTGGACGCTAGCGAAGGCAATCGGCGCGGGCAACCGGCCGCGCTTGACCCGATGGAATCCGCCGCCTAAGCCTGAGTCGGGAGCAGACGGAAATGTCGTCGTACGGATCGTTCGCTTTGGTGTGGGTGTTGCCGGTTACCGCCTTCCTTTGCAGCAACGCGGTGGCAAACACCATCCAGTTCGGCGCGGTCCTGCCGCTGAGTGGCCCGGGCGCGCTGATCGACACGCAATTTTCCTCCCAAGAAACCCCGGACCCGCAATTCAACCGACGGGTCGAGCAATGCGTGAGGAGGGCATGGGACAGGATTAAAGCCGCGAGAATCGTTGTCATCCCGGCAGTCTTATTTATACTTGCTACGTCACTCTCCCACGCCCAGACTGTCACCAAATACTCCCAAAGGGCGGAAACCCTTGTCGGCTATCTGGCGGGTAAGACCTGCACGTACAAATTGCTCTGCCCACAAACAGACATATTCTTAATGAAAGAAGATGGCCTTCTAATGGCGCGCCACTTTGGGGGCATGCAAGGCAATGACGGCTACGGCGAGAGCGCAGTTGATGACTCTGCCACTGCCCACTGTGACACGGCCAACGGTAGCACGTCGACGTTTCTTGTTAGGGGGCCGTCGCAGGAATGGCGGTACTTTCTGACAGACCAACCGGGTTCGCATGAAATCGAGGCGCGTGTCCTGAGTTACTCGGGCACGTACCGTTGCAGTCCTACCAAGGACGACGGAAAGGACAGGTCACCCATTGACGAGTCGCCTCCTCGGCATTGAAAAGGGCGCTGCGAAATTCGCTCGGAGCGGGCAAAAGACGCTGCTCCGAGCATCTGCATATTGACAATCTCAATCTGCGAGGACGCCAGGCGCCGGCTGGCCGCAGTCATTCCTCCAGTCACTTGACCTGGGGGCCAGCCCACATACTGGGCGCGCACTGTCGCGGAACGCGCTGCGAAGCTGGCGAAGGTGATCCGCGTCGGCAACCTGCTGTGCTTGACCCGTTGGAATCCGCCGCCTATGCGTGAACCTGGAGTGGGGGAGAAACGTCATGATCCGGGCGATTGGAGCGGTTGCGATGCTGGCGGCTGGAATTTTAATATGCGGCGCCGCGTCTGCCGACACCATCCTCCTGGGGGCCGTCCTGCCCCTCACGGGCCCTGCTGCTGTCGTTGGCACCCAGGAGATGCGTGGCATCCAGTTCGCGATCGATGCCACCAACGCCAAGGGCGGCGTGCAGGGCAACAAAGTGGAAGTCCAGTTCGAGGACAACCAGGCCAAGGCCGACCAGGCGGTTCTGATCTTCAACAAGCTGGTGGATCTACAGCACATTCCGATGATGTTCGTCGGCTATTCGGGGCCAACGCTTGCCATGGCGCCGCTGGCGACGCGCAAGAAGGTGCTGATGGTGAACGCGGGAGCACAAGCGGACAAATTGTCCACCGCCTCACCCTATCTGGTGAACACGCTGCCCAGCACCGGAGACGAGGTGAAGGTGATGTCGAAATACCTGATAGAGCAGGGCAAGAAGAATGCCGCGGTGCTGTTCGAGAATGATGCACCCGGGATTGGCGGGCGCGATGACTTCGTCGATTTGTTCCCTAAGGCCGGCGGCACTGTCCTGGCGCAGGAACCGGCGCAGTTCGGCCAGACCGACTATCGCCCGGCGCTGTTGAAGCTTGCCGCTGCCAAGCCGGATGTGTTGTACGTGGTGATCACCGCCGGCATGCCGTCCTTGGTGCAGCAACTGCATCAGATGAATCCGGATTTCCTGGTCGCTGGTTCCACCTTCATGGCGGATCCCGCGGCGATCGCCGATCCTGCCTCCAACGGCATCATCCACACGCAGGTACAGATCGATGCGCCGCCTGACCTGGCCACAGCGTTCAAGGCGAAGTACGGCAACGACATGGATTTCTTTGCCCGCCAATACTATAACGCAGCGCAGATCGTCCTGACCGTACTGGACAAGCTCGCCAGCGAAAAGCAGCCGGTCACCGGCGAGACCATGCACGACATGCTGTTCCGGATCCACCGGTTCCAAGGGCTGATCCCGATGGAGTTCAACAGCAACACAGCCACCGTGCCCATCGGCATCAACGAGATGAAAGATGGCAAGGACGTCACGCTGAAGCAGGTGATGGCGCAGTAGGCGGCGATACGTTGCCGGACGGTTCCGCATGATCCTGCTGCAGCTTCTGATCAACGGTCTGGTCACCGGCTGTGCGCTGGGCGTGGTCGCAATCAGTTTCGCACTGGTCTATGCGACCACGAAGATCTTCCACGTCGCGCATGCCGGCGTTTACACGCTGGCCGGATACATCGCCTGGATGCTGGCCTCGCACGGCGTGCCCGATGTGCTGGCGCTGGCGGCGGCCGTCGTGGTCTGCGCCGCGGTGGGCGCACTGATTCAAAGCCAGCTCTATGCAAGGCTGGAGCGCCGGCGCGCCACCCATCTCGTGGTGCTGATCGCCTCGCTGGGCCTACTGGCGGTGATGCAGAACATCCTGGCGGCGGTGTTCTCGCCGAACATCCTGCAGTTTCCAGTGCTCTGGGGCAGCCGCATCATCGCGCTTGGCGGCATCCGGCTGACCTATAGTCAGTTGCTAACGGTCGTTGTGTGTCTGGCGGCCTATGTCGGGGTGATGTGGTTCGCCTACGCCACGCCCCTTGGCAAGCGCATCCGCGCGGTCGCATCCAACCCGTTCCTGGCCCAGATCACGCGGCTGCAACCGAATGCGGTGTATGTCTATGTGGTAGCGATTGCCTCGGCGATCGTTGCGCTGCCCGGCGTTCTGGTGCCGCTCGATCTCGGACTTCAGCCCTATGGCGGAATCACGCCACTGCTGACGGCAACCATCGCCATGATCGCCGGTGGCGTGGGCAGCATCTCCGGCGCCTTCATGCTGTCGATCGTCATCGCGGTGTTACAGAACCTGTCGCTGCTGGTGATACCCGGAGAGTGGAGCATCGGCATCACCTTCTTCATTTTCGTTATCTTCATGCTGTTCCGCCCAACCGGCCTGTTCGCGGCGGCGCGTTGAGTCATGGACTTCCTGTTCTCCTATCTGGCACTCGCCGCCATCTACGTCGTGCTGGGCCTTTCGACCAACCTGCTGGTGGGCATCGTCGGCATCTTCTCGGTGTCGCAGGCGGCGGTGTTCGGCGTTGGCGCCTATATAGTCGCGCATTTTCTCATGGCGGCCGACCCGCTGTCGTTCCTGCCCGCGCTGGCGATCGCCATACTGTGCTGTGTCACGCTGAACATTCTGGTGACGCTGCCGTCTCTGCGGGTATCAGGCGACTATTTCGTCGTCACCTCGTTCGGGATCCAGTTGCTGGCGACTGCGGTGTTCACCAACTGGACTTCCGGCACCGGCGGTGCCAGCGGCGTGCCCGGCATCCCGCCGGCGGACCTGTTCGGCTATCCGCTGGAATCCACGTTCCAGCTCATGTTGCTCTGTCTGGCCGGCCTGCTGCTGGCCTGCCTGTGTTTCTGGCTGATCATGCGGGCGCCGTTCGGCCGGCTGCTGCGCGCAATACGCGAAGACGAGCTTGCGGTCGCTGCCGCCGGCAAGAATGTGCTGCGCGCCAAGGTTTCGGCCGCCGCGCTGGCCGGCGGGTTCGCCGGCGTGGCTGGTGGGCTGTATGCGACGTTTCTCAGCTTCATCGATCCATCGTCGTTCGACCTCGACGCCTCGATCCTGCTGCTGACCATGGTCGTGGTCGGCGGCGCCCGTACGCTGGCTGGTTCCATCGTTGGTCCGTTCCTGTTGCTCGCGATGCCGCAGCTCCTCACCTTGTTGGAGATTCCAACGACCATCGCGGCGACCGCACGCCAGTTGATTTACGGCCTGCTGCTGATTGCGTTCATGCTGTTTCGGCCGCAGGGTTTGCTGGGAGAGCGGCTGTGACCGCCTATCTGCAAGCCGTCGGCTTGGACCATAGCTTCGGCGGCCTGCACGCGTTGCGCGAGTGCGGTTTCGACATCGAACAGGGTCGCATCACCTGCCTGGTGGGGCCGAACGGCGCCGGCAAGACGACGATCTTCGATGCCATTACCGGATTTCTGCGGCCCGACGAAGGGCACGTGACGTTCCGTGGGCGCTCGCTAGATGGTTTGCGACCCCAGGCGATCGTGCATGCCGGCATCGCGCGCACCTTCCAGAACCTGCGGCTGTTCACCGAGCTTTCCGCGCTGGACAACGTGCTGGTGGCGCTGCCACAGCAGTTCGCCGAGGAGCCGCTCGGCGCCATTTTCCGCCCCTTGCATGCCGCGCGCAGCCAGTCGCAGCGTCGCGCGGATGCGCTGCGGACGTTGGAACATGTCGGCCTCGCTGACCGGGCGCGCGAGACGGTGCGCAACCTGTCGTACGGAGAGCAGAAGCTGCTGACTGTGGCGCGGGTTTTGGCGACGGGGGCGGAACTGTTGCTGCTGGACGAGCCGGCATCGGGGCTGTCCGCCGGGGCATTGGACGCGGTGATGGCGCTGCTGCGCCGGCTGCAAACGGAGGGAAAAACGCTGCTGGTGGTGGAGCACAATACCCGCGTGGTACAGCAGATCGCCGACGAGGTGCTGTTCCTGCACCAGGGTCATCTCATGGCGCGCGGTTCGCCGCAGCAGATCATCGCCGACCCGGCGCTGGCGGAGATCTATTTCGGCGGGGCGATCTGATGCTGTTGCAGATTGCCGGACTCGCCGCCGGGTATGGTGTGAAGACGGTGATCTCGGAGGTGTCGTTCGGGCTGGAACCGGGGCAGATCCTGGCGTTCCTCGGCCATAACGGTGCCGGCAAGACCACGACGTTACGCTGTGTGCTGGGCCTGTTGCCGCCGCGCGCCGGCTCTGTGACGTTCGACGGACAACGCATCGATCGGCTGGGCGTGGCGGAGCGGATTGCGCGGGGGCTGCGGTTGCTGCCGGAGGGGCGCGGCATCTTCCCGGACCTGACGGTGGCGGAAAACATCGACGTGGTGGCGGATCGCAACGTCGCGGCGGGTGCGATGTTCGGCATCGACGCGGTGTATGGGCTGTTCCCGGTGCTGGCCGAGCGCCGCACAACGCGCGCCGGCAGCCTGAGCGGCGGCCAGCAGCAGATGCTGGCGCTGTCGTTGGCGATTCTCGGCTCGCCGCGCTGCCTGTTGCTCGATGAGCCGTCGATCGGGCTGGCACCGAACCTGGTGGAGCGGTTGTTCCGGCAGGTGCACGAGGTGTGCAAGTCGCATGCGATGAGTGCGATTTTGGTGGAGCAGAATGTTGCGGCTGCGATGCAGATTGCCGACCGGGTGGTGATCATGAATAGCGGGCAGATCGTGTTCGACGGGCTGCCGGAGGAGGCGCGGGCGTCGAATTTCTGGCACTATTTTTGAGGCTGGTGGCGAATCGGGCCGGGTGGCTATAGGTGCGGCTGCCACGAATGGAGCATGGCCGCCATGACCCGAGAGGAGAAAATCAGCCGGTATCGGCAGTTGCGTGCTATCGGCAAGCAGCACCATGACGCTGCGATAAAATTTGTTAGCCGGGCTACGATGTTTGAATACGGGCGCCGGCTGGGGATTCTCCATGGCAACACTTTCGTTTGCGACAGTCCCGACGAGCTAGCGTTTGTCTTCGACCTTGCGCTTTACACGTCCCGGGAGGGGCGGTCGCGGGCGATCGATCGATACGCCCGCACCGTGCATGCCGCACCGGGCAGCGACACGGCCGTCGTGCTGGAGGCCGCGCAGAACGCTCGGTTCGCAATGTGGCGCGTTGAGGGCTTGCATGAAACGGCCGGTCTGACCATTTGGGACATTGTCAACGAAACAACGCACTGGCTGATGGACGAGGGGCTCGAAACCAGCGCCCCGGTCGGCAGCGTGTTCGCTGGTCGCTTGAAGGCTGTCGACGACTTCGTGATGACCTGTGGTGCAAGCGTCCCGGTGGATGAGCACACGTTCGCCGAAGCATTCCGCAACACGCCAAACTGGAGTGCCCGCAGCCGGGCCGCGGTGGTCGAGGACCCGCGCTTCGCGATCGCCATATTTCGCGCCGTGCTTAGCGGCGGCATCGCGGAGAAGATCGAGTTCCGCGATTCATGGGAATTGGAGCCTGAAACGGCGGACGCAGACTGAGCGCGATCAGCGATCGTCTATTGGAGGATTTGCCACTACTGACGGCCGCTGAATGAATGTCTCGTGCCACGCCGCCAGTCTTGGCCGACCATAGCGCCAGTGCAGCTCGTCGAACCGAAAATCGAGATAGCCGATCGCCACGCCGATTGCCACATGCCCAATCGTCAGCGGCCCGTCCTCCAGCGCGTCCGCGTCGAGCTCCAGGGCATCGACGCATGTCAGTAGCTTCTCGCGCCACAGATCCATATGCGGCTGCGACCGCTTCTCTGGCGGACGGAACCGCTCACCCAACCACGGCAGCGCCACATCCAGCATGCCGTCGCCCAGTGCCAGCCGGCGCAACGCCACGCCTCGCGCGGGCCATGAAGCGGGGAACAGTTTCGGCCCGTCATGCAGCGTGTCGAGATATTCGCAAATCACCGGCGAATCATACAGCACCGCGCCGTCTCCAAGTTCCAGCGTGGGGATTTTGCCGAGCGGATTGACCCGCATCAGCTCGCGATGCGGCTCGGTGCCGCCGACGACGGTGCGCACCGTGCGCAGCCGGTCCTGCAAGCCCATCTCGTGCGCTGCGATCATCACCTTGCGCACATAGGGCGAGCGCGGTGACCAATGCAGCGTCATCTGACCGGCCATGCGCGTCTCCTTGACCAGGTTGCCGCGCCGGATAGGCTCGCGCGCGGGAGTGGAGGGGACGTTCGACATGAACTGGATCGAAGTCAACGGCACCAGCCTGCGTTGTGAGCTCGCTGGCGGCGGCAAGACCACGCTGGTTCTCGTGCATGAGATGGGCGGCACGCTGGATTCGTGGGACCAGGTGATGCCGGCATTGACCAACAGCCGCCGCGTGCTGCGTTACGACACGCGCGGCGCCGGGTTATCCGCGAAGCTTGGCAGCAAGGTCACGTGGGACGAGATGGCGGACGACATCGGGGCGCTGCTGGAAGCATACGGCATCGGGGAAAGAGTGGCGCTGGCGGGCACCGCGGTCGGCGCCGGCATCGCGATCCATTTTGCTGTCCGCCATGCCGATCGTACCGGCGCGCTGGTGGTGAGCAGTCCGGCGCTGGGGGTTGGCGGGGATCGGCGGCAGGCGACGTTGGATCGAGCCGTCGCAGCCGAGGCGAAGGGCATGCGCGGCATTGTGGACAGCAGCCTCGCCAATTCCTACCCGCCGGAGGTGCGGCACAATGCCGAGGAATTTCGTAAATTCCGCGCTCGCTGGCTGACCAATGATCCGCACAGCTTTGCGTCGATCAACCGCATGCTGGCTGAAAGGGACCTGACCGATGAGCTCCCGCGCATCGCCTGCCCGACGCTAGTGATCGGCTGCAGGCACGACAAGCTGCGTCCACCCGCGGTGGTGGAACCACTGGCGCGGCAGGTTCCTGGCGCGCAATACCTGGAGATCAATTCAGGACATTTTGCCGCGATCCAAACACCCGGCCTGATGTCGCAGGCAATCCACCACTACCTATTTTCGTTGGGTTACTAAGGCCGATCTTGATGGCAGCCGAAACGTTTCTCCCCCTCCCTTCGAGGGAGGGAGAGCTATCTTACATCTTGCGCTCGTCATGACGGAGGGTGCCGCGGTTACGTATCGGCAAGCGCCGTCAGGATCGCATCCCGCGCTGCCGTGTCGCCATCGGCGTGCACCGGCTGGATCGCCACATGCGTCGCGCCCGCGTCGAAATGCGCCCGCAGCCCTTGCTTGACCTTGTCGACGCCGCCCCACAGCACCATCGCGTCGATGAACCGGTCGGAACCGCCATTCGCCAGGTCCGCCTCAGTGTAGCCAATGCGCAGGAAATTGTTGCGATAGTTGTCGAGCGTCATGTAGCGCGCGAGTTCCTTGCGCCCCAGCGCACGCGCCTTCGCCGCGTCGGTCTCCAGCGTCACCTTCTGCTCAATGGCCAACCACTTGCCGGGGCCGAGGATCTTTGCCGCCTCCGCCGTGTGCCGTGGGTTGGTATTGTACGGCACGGCACCGCGCGTCTTCTCCGCCGCGAGCTTCAGCATCAGAGGGCCGAGCGCGGCGATGACGATTGGCCAGTTCTCCGATCCGGCCTCACCTTTGCAGATGCCGTCGAGATAGGCGCGCATCGCCGGCACCGGCTTTTCATAGCGGTGGCCACGCAGCCCCTCCACCATCGGCGGATGGCTGACGCCGAGGCCGAGGATGAAGCGCTCGCCATATAGAGCGTGCAGCGACAGCATGCCGCGCCGGGAAGTGAAGGCGTCGCGCGCATAGATGCTGGCGATCGAGCTGCCGAGCTTTAGCTTCGTGGTGTTGGCCAGCATGAAGCCGGCCACCGATAGCGATTCGAAACCGCGTGATTCCGGATACCACAGCACGTCGTAACCGAGCCGCTCCACCGTGGCAGCAAATTGTCTAATCTGCTGCGGCGTGCCAAGCTTATCCGTTGAGTACCACGCGCCGAGACGTCCGATCTGCATGATGTCCTCCTGTCATGAAACCTCTCCCATCGCAGCCGGGAGCGGTTGCTTGTTTCAAATCACCCGCGTCGTGCGGAACCCTGCGATGTCCGCGGCACTGTAGCCCAGCTCCCGCAGCACCTCGTCATTATGCTGCCCCAGCACCGGTGGCGGCGTGTCGATGCGCGGGCCGTCATGCGCGAACGTGAACGCCGCCAGCGGCACGGTGAACGCGCCGTCCACGCCCGGCGCCCCGCCATCGAAGCGATGCAGTACGCCGCGCGAGGCAATCTGCGGATCGGCTACCGCCTCGCCCATCGGGCGCACCCGCGCCGCCGGCACGTGGCGCGCCTGCAAATACTCTTCCCACTCGGCCGCCGTGCGGGTCGGCATGATCTGTTCCAGCAGCGCTTCCTCGCGAGCACGATCGGCATCGCGCTCGTCATTGGTGCGCTTGACCATCTCCGGATGCTCCAGCACGGTCCACAACCGCTTCTGCTGGCGCAAATTCGACGCACCCAGCATGACCAGCCCGTCCTTCGTCTGGTACGCGCTATTCGTTGCGTGCGGCTGCTTGTTGCCATGCGGCTGCGGATGCTTGCCGTTGCGCAGATAACCGGTGAGGTGCGAGGCCATGAGGATCATCGCCACGTCCAGCATCGCCATGTCGATGCGCTGGCCTTCGCCGGTGCGCTCGCGCTGGAACAACGCTGCGGACAGCGCGAAGGCGCCCATCGTGCCGGTAGCATAGTCGATCGCCGGCGAACCGAATTTTATCGGGTGCACCTCCGGCGTGCCGGTCATTGCCATGATGCCCGACGTGGACTGGATCACGTGATCATAGGCGGTGTGCGTACGCCGCGGTCCGCCCTGGCCGAACGCCGAGAATGACGCATAGACCAGCTTCGGATTCGCTTTCCGGAGGTCTTCATAGCCCAGGCCGAGCGCCTCGAAAGCGCCGGGCCGGTAGTTCTCCACCAGCACGTCGGCGGTGCGCACCAGCTTGCGCAGAATCTCGCACCCGGTTTCGGTCTTCAGGTCCAGCGTGATCGATCGCTTGTTTGACGCCTGGGTGAGAAACCCGGTGCCCATATGCGCGTGGTTCAGCGCGTTGTCGCTGCCGGAGCCACGACTCTGATCGGGATCGTCCGGGTGCTCCACCTTGATCACATCGGCGCCGAGCACGCCCAACTGATACGCGGCGAACGGGCCGGCCAGCACATGCGTAATGTCGATGATGCGGATGCCCTCGAATGGCCGTGCCATTTTTCGCCCCCCTCCTCCCCTGCGTGAACCGACGGTGGCGCCTTGCCCCGGTCCCGTCAACACGCTTGGATGCGGCGCGACGGCGGAGGAAGGGGCGAACAATGTCGGTCGATCTGACCATCGACGGCGCGGTGGCGAAGGTGACGCTTAACCGGCCGGAGAAGCTGAACGCGCTGACGATCGAGATGCGCCAGCAACTGCGCGAGCATTTCGCCGCGCTGCGATTCAACGACGACGTGCGCGCGATCATTGTTACAGGCGAGGGCCGCGCGTTCTGTACCGGCGCCGATGTCGGGCGCATGCGGCGCGGCGGCCTGCGGACCGAACGCGAAAAGCTTCAGGGCGGCAGTCACACCTTTCTGCGCACGCTGCACGCGATCGAGAAGCCGGTGATCGCAGCGGTGCGCGGCCCCACGGTGGGCATCGGCTGGAGCATTGCGCTGGCCTGCGACCTGATCGTCGCGTCGGACACCGCGCGGTTCTCGCAGATCTTCCGCCGCATCGGCCTGGCACCGGACGGCGGCGCGATCTGGTTCCTGACGCGCCGCATCGGACTGGCGCGCGCCAAGGAGTTGGTGTTCACCGCACGCTTCGTTGAGGCGCAGGAGGCACTTTCACTCGGGCTGGTGAACCATGTCGTGCCGGATGGGGAACTGATGGCGAAGACCGAGGAACTGGCTGCCGATCTGGCATCGGGGCCAACGTTCGCGTTCGGCATGGCGAAGAAACTGTTCCACATGGCGAGCAGCCCAAGCTACGAGGACTTCCTGGACTACGAAGCCTTCGTGCAGCCGCAGCTCGATCAGACCGAGGACCACCACGAAGGCGTCGCAGCCTTCCGCGAGAAGCGGAAACCGAACTTTGTGGGAAGATAGAAGAATACTCACCCTCTCCTTGTGCGAGGTGGAAGTATTCTTTGCTCAGCCCTCCAGCAGCTCGCGCAGCGCCTCGCCGCCCAGGCTGGCTCGCAGCTTTCCGAGTGCCTTGGCCTCGATCTGCCGGATGCGCTCCCGCGTTACGTTGAACAGGCGGCCGACCTCTTCCAGCGTGTGGTCGCGATCCGTGCCGATGCCGAACCGCATGCGCAGGATGCGTTCCTCGCGCGGCGTCAGACCCGACAGCAACTGCGACGCCCGCTCGCGCACCACCGCGCGGACCGCGGCTTCGAACGGCATCACCGCATTGCGGTCCTCGACAAGGTCTCCGAGCTTGGCGTCCGCGTCCTCGCCGACCGGCATCTCCAGGCTGACCGGCTCGCGCACCAGCTCCCGCGCCGTCTTCACCTTCTCCACCGGCAGATTGAGGCGCGCTGCCAGTTCCTCGAGCGTCGGCTCGCGCCCGGTCTGCTGGGCGATGCGGCGGCCGGCGCGCAGCACCTGGCCGGCGGTCTCCTTCATATGCACCGGCACGCGGATCGTCGGCGCCTGGTCGGCGATCGCGCGGGTCATCGCCTGGCGGATCCACCAGCTCGCGTAGGTCGAGAGCTTGAACCCGCGGCGCCAGTCGAATTTTTCCACCGCGCGCATCAGGCCCAGATTGCCCTCCTGGATCAGGTCGCCGAACATCAGACCGCGGTTGCGGTAGCGCTTGGCGATGTGCACCACCAGCCGCAGGTTGGACTGCATCATGGTGTCCCTGGCGTGGCGCGCCTCGCGCTCGCCGCGGCTGATGTCGTGCAGGACGCGGCGCAGTTCACCGATCGGCAGACCGGTCTCTACCTCCAATTGCTCGATGTCGGCGCGGACTCCGGCCAGCCCGACGCGCAGTGCCTTACGCTCCGCCGGCACAGCCGCGCGTTCGACCCGCGCCACCGAGGCTGCACTGCCGTCCCACACCTTCAGGAATGCCGCCCGCTGCATCCGGGCTGCCAGGGCCAGCCCAAGCGCCGCCCGGTCGAGCGCAGCCAGCCGACCCGAAGCCGCCTTCAATTCGCCGATCAGCGGCTCGATCCGGATGCGGCGTAGCCCCAGGCGCTGCACCTCGCCGACCATCGCCCGCAGCCGGACCTGATAGGTGTCGCCGGGTTCCCGCCGCGCCGCACGCAGTTCGCCGTTGGCCGCAAGGATGGCGTCCAGCCGGGCCAAGGTCTCCGGCCGCAGCCCTTCCTCAAGCACGGGATCGGCCGCCTCATCGGGCACCGCCGAAACCCCGGTCCCGCCGGGCGCTGCCTCAAGCTCGACGAGGTCCCGCAGCCCGATGCGCCCATCCTGCAACGCGTCGCGCCAGGCGGCGATCGCGGCGAAGGTCGCCGGGCACTCGCACAACGCCGCCAGCGTCATCGCCTCCCCCGCCTCCAGCCGCTGCGCCAGCGCGATCTCCTGCTCTCGCGACAGGAGTTCAGTGTTGCCGATGTCGCGCAGGAACATGCGGACCGGATCGCTGGTGGTGCCGCCCGCCGCGCCCAGATTGCCTTGGCTTGCCTCGGCCGGATGCAGCGGCTCGGGTTCGTCGTGCTCCGCCACATCCTCGGCCGGCTCCGGGCCGCTGTCCTCCGGCTCGGGCACAAGATCCTCCGCCTCCTGCGACAGGATCGGATCGGCGTCGCCACCGGCCGGCAGGTCGCCATCGTCCCGCGCGAAGGCGATCGCGTCTTCCGGCTCCTCGTCGATCAACGAGGCATATGCAAACGTCTTGTCCATCACTGTTCCCGTATGCACCCACAAGTCACGCCGGAAAGTCCGGCAATCGGGGCGAACGCCCGATTTCTTCCGGATCCCCGGCCAGTCCAGGGCCGAACCGCCAGCGGCGAACCCATACGCCCTTCTTCAGGGCGGCAACATCCGTTTGATTCTGGCGGGAGGGCCGGCCGGCAGTCGGCGCCGGCCAGCACATGTAGGCACGCAACGCGGCGTCTCCCAGCGGAAAATCATATTTTAGCGTGCCCTCGTCGCAGATCGCCCATGATCCGGCGGCTTCCCCGCTGGCCCGGCGCGGCGCTCAGGTCCCGCCGCGCCGGGCCAGCGGGGTCACGAATTGCAGCTCGGTGTCCCACGGAAACAGGATCCAGGTGTCCTGCGACACCTCGGTCACGAACGTGTCGACCACATCCCGCGCTGCCGGCTTGGCATAAACGCACGCAAAATGTGCGCGCGGCAGCAAGCCGCGCACCATCCGCGCGGTGGCGCCGGTGTCCACCAGGTCGTCGACGATCAGGAATCCGGTGCCGTCCCCCGCCGCCGCCGGCGGCTTGACCACCACAGGCGTGCCGCGGCGCTCCTCATCGGCGAGCGTGCCGACACCGGCGGCATAGGCCACCACCGATACGGTCTCGACCATCCGCACATCCAGTTCGCGCGCGATGACGGCGGCCGGGATCAGGCCGCCGCGTGTCACCGCGACGATTCCGGTGAACGGACCGGCTTGCATCAGCCGCCAGGCGAGCGCCCGCGCGTCGCGATGCAACTGGTCCCAGGTCACGGTGTAGTAATGCGTCGCCATTCAGAACGGTGTCCCCGGTTCAGCATTTCCGGCGGCCGGAGCTATTCTGCGCGACACCATTACCCGAGACTTTCCCTCGCGTCAGCAGCGGCGGCACCACCGGCCACCATAACCCGCCCGCTTTTCGTCGCACCGCTCATGCGGTCATCCGAATGGAATCCTCCATTCAGAACAGTTTCCCCCCATTCGGTACCTTGAAGTCGGGCTTGATCAGCACGACTGCGCCATCCTCGTCCGGCATGCCGAGGGTCAGCACCTCGCTGACGAACGGCCCGATCTGCCGCGGCGGAAAATTTACCACGGCGCAGACCTGCCGGCCGATGAGCTGGTCCGGCCGGTAATGCACCGTGAGCTGCGCCGAGGAGCGCCTGGTACCGAATTCCGCACCGAAGTCGATCACCAGCTTGATCGATGGATTGCGGGCCTCCGGGAAAGGTTGCGCGTCGACGACCGTACCGACGCGGATCTCCACCCGCTCGAAATCGCTGTAGCTGACGGTTTCCGCCATTCCGGCCCCCTTTCCGTGGTCAGTTGTCAGTATGAACGAGGCACAGGCCCAACGATACCTCGCCGCGAAGCGGGAGAGGTCGAGACGCGTGAGGGCCGAGGGTGGGGGAGATCCGGTCGGCACGCTGCACCCTCACCCGGATCGCTGACGCGCCCTGCGTCGATACGCTTCGCGGCTCCACCCCACTTCGTGGGTGCGGTTTCGCTAATTCCGTCATCCCTGCCGACCGGCCGCATCATGCCATACGGGTGGCCAGCCGTCAGCGGCGCGGTCATACTGACCATTGCCTGCTGACCTCTGACCGGAGCAACGCGACGATGCGCGACTATCACCTGCCGGGCCGCAGCCCGGTCTATGCCACGCATGGCATGGCAGCCACCTCGATGCCGGCGGCCACGCTGACCGCGCTGGACGTCCTGCGCGCCGGCGGCAACGCGCTGGATGCCGCGGTCGCCGCCTGCGCCGTGCTGTGCGTGATCGAGCCGCAATCCACCGGCATCGGCGGCGATTGTTTCTGCCTGTATGCGCCGGCCAGCGCCGGCAGGGTGGTGGCGCTGAACGGCTCCGGCCGATGCCCGGCAGCGGCAACCATCGATTGGTACGAACAGGCCGGGATCAGCGCGATCGAGAATACCTCGGCGCACGCCGTGACGGTGCCCGGTGCGTTGAGCGCCTGGGAGACACTGCTGAAGGCGCATGGCCGCAAGGACCTGGACGAGCTGCTGCAACCGGCGATCCGCTTCGCCGAGGATGGCTGCCCGGTCCATCCCAAGGTCGCCTGGGACTGGAAGCGGCTGGAGCCGAAGCTGCGCGAGAATGGCGCGCTCCACTTCCTGCCCCAAGGCACGACGCCGCAGCCGGGCGACATCTTCAGGCAACCGGCGCTGGCCGAGACGCTGCGCGCGGTGGCGCGGCAGGGCGCGAAGGCATTCTACCAGGGGCCGATTGCCGCCGACATGGTGAAGACGCTGCGCGACAGGGGCGGCCTGCATACCGAGGCGGATTTCGCCGCCGGCCTGGAAGTCGCCGGGTTCGTCGAGCCGATCAGCCTGAACTGGCGCGGCTACGACGTGTATGAATGCCCGCCGAACGGCCAGGGCATCGTGGCGCTGATGATCCTGGGCATGCTGGGCGGTCTGGCGACGGCGCCGGACGGGCCGCGGGGGACGGTGCGCGCGCACCGCCACGTCGAGGCGGCGCGGCTGGCGTATCGCGACCGCGACGCCTTCGTCGCCGACCCGTCGCAGGTGGACGTGCCGGTGAAGAAGCTGCTGAGCCCCGAGTATCTGGGCGGCCTGCGCGCGCTGATCCGCGACGACAAGGCCATGCCGCAGATGCCGCTGGCCGGCGAGGCGCTGCTGCCGCCACATCGCGACACGGTCTATCTCTGCGTGGTGGACCGCGACGGCAATGCCTGCAGCTTCATCAACTCGCTGTTCCAGGGGTTCGGATCGGGGATCCTGGCCGCGCAATCCGGGGTCATGCTGCAGAACCGCGGGTTCGGGTTCCGCCTGGAACGCGGGCATCCCAACTGCATCGCTCCCCGAAAGCGGCCGATGCACACGATCATCCCCGGCATGGTGATGAAGAACGGCCAGGTGGTGATGCCGTTCGGCGTGATGGGCGGGCACTACCAGCCAATGGGGCACTCCTGGTTCCTGACCAACTTCCTGGAATACGGGCTGGACATCCAGGAGGCGATTGACCTGCCCCGCCTGCTGCCTCTGGACGGCAAGCTGCAGATCGAGCGCGGCATTCCGCCCGATGTGGTGGACCGGCTGACCCGCATGGGCCACGACCCGGAGCTGGTCGAGCGCCCGCATGGTGGCGGCCAGGCGATCTGGATCGACCGCGACCGCGGCTGCCTGGTGGGCGGGTCGGAGCCTCGGAAGGATGGGCTGGCGCTTGGGTACTAGCGCCCTGTGTGGCTCATATCGCGGGCAGAAGGTCAGTGGATCGAACGACCTGAATGCGCGTGCCGTGCCTGGCCTGGCACGGGATTCTCAGGCGGCACGAATCAGGACGG